>Ga0307946_1000126_pt1 | contig 44591 bp, 41 predicted proteins | sample OrgLakmetagen230_FD_203153 | JGI IMG/M metagenome (GOLD analysis project Ga0307946, IMG submission 203153) | Saline water microbial communities from Organic Lake, Antarctica - #230 | ecosystem: Environmental > Aquatic > Non-marine Saline and Alkaline > Saline | place: Antarctica: Organic Lake...
TAACTAAACAGTCTTATTCCTCACTTGTTATGTGCAGAGTTATCTGCAGGTCTTTGATTTCTACGTTTTTCTTAGACTGCTCCCGCTTTTTCGATCGAATCTCTCACCGTAACTCATTGTCATTAAAGAAACTTTCCTTAGTCCCACGCTGACTTTGTCACTTGCATTGTCCATTGCCTGTTCCTATAGTGTGCATTAGTGGGAAAAAGTGGTTTCTAGTGGTTTTTTGTGGTTTCCAAACCTCGGAATGGGTGTAAATGAGCAATTTTCTTGGCAGTCATGCCATCAATATGGATGCGAAGGGTCGCCTGGCGATTCCCTCCAAGGTGCGCGAAGAGCTCGCGCATGCCTGTGGTGGGCGCATTGTATTGACGGCCAATGCCGATGAAGAGCGCTGTTTGCTGGTGTACCCGGAGCCCCAGTGGGAAGCGCTGAGACCGCAAATTGAAGCCTTGCCCAACATGAACAAATCGGCTCGACGCCTGCAGCGGCTGATGTTGGGTCATGCCACCCCGCTTGAGCTGGATTCTGCCGGACGAGTACTGGTGCCGCCAACGCTGCGCAGCTATGCCCGGCTGGAGAAGAAGCTCATGCTGATCGGCCAGGGCAAAAAAATGGAGCTCTGGAGCGAAGAGCGCTGGTTCGCATGGTTGGACGAATCGGATAACGAAGATGAAATGCCGCCAGAAATGGAGGCGTTGTCGCTATGACCGCCGAGCGCACAGAGGCATCGGCGGAACAGTACCGCCATCGCTCTGTTCTGCTCGACTCCGCCGTAGAGCTATTGATTACCGACCCTGCTGGTCGGTATGTCGATGGCACGTTTGGTCGTGGTGGTCATAGCCGGTTGATTCTGAGTCATCTGGAGCCTGCCGGGTCCTTGCTGGGCATTGATAAAGATCCCGAGGCAATCGAGTCCGCTCGCCGCCTGTCTGAAAAAGACGGGCGTTTTGGCGTTTTTCACGGATCTTTTGTCGAACTCGGTGAGGCTGTTGATCAGCAGGATTGGCAGCGGCTAGAAGGCTCGGCTGAGGGGGCGGTCGATGGGGCAGTCCATGGAATACTGTTGGATCTGGGGGTTTCATCGCCGCAGTTGGATGATGCGGCTCGCGGCTTCAGCTTTATGCGAGACGGACCTCTGGATATGCGCATGAACCCGGAGCAGCCGCCCAGTGCCGCCCAGTGGCTGGCGAAGGCGGACGAGCACGATATTGCAAATGTAATTTTTCGGTACGGCGAAGAACGTTTTTCCCGTCGCATCGCACGTCGGATAGTAGAGCGCCGGAAAGAGAGAGCTCTACAGACCACGCATGAGCTTGCAGAGCTTGTTGCAGCCGCGGTTCCGAAAAAAGAAAAACATAAACACCCCGCGACACGGACGTTCCAGGCGGTCCGGATTTTTATCAACCGGGAACTGGAAGATCTCGAGGCTGGGTTGGAAATCGCTGTCAAGCGGCTTCGCCCTGGCGGTCGTCTGGTTGTGATCAGCTTTCATTCGCTGGAGGACCGTTTGGTGAAGCGTTTTATGCGGGATCTTGCTCGTGGGCCTCGACTACCGAAAGGCATACCGGTTACCGCTGACCAGGAGGCCTCCGGATTTCGCCTCGTCGGTAAGGCGTTTAAAGCTGATGAACGGGAAGTGACCGAGAATGTACGTGCACGAAGCGCCGTAATGCGGGTGCTCGAGCGCGTTGACGTAACAAATGAAAGCCAGGGGAGCGCATAACGATGGGCGCCGTCGCAATAGAGCAGAAAGTCAGAGCCCCCGGGCGCAACAAGCAGCGAGTGAGGGAGGGATTGTCGACTGCCGTGCGTCTGTCTCGCCAGGTATTTTTGTCGCTTCAGCAGCGCCAGGCCGTTATATCGATGGTGCTGGTGGCCTTGTTGCTGATGTCGGCGCTGGGAGTGGTTGTCAGCGCTTACCAGAACCGGGAGCTATTCAATACGCTGTCTGAGTTGCAGGCAGATCGTGACGATTATCAGCGCGAGTGGAGTCAGCTACTACTGGAGCAAAGCGCGTTAAGTGCGCACGGCCGTGTAGAGCAGCTGGCCTCAGAGCGATTCGGCATGTCTGTGCCGGGTAAAGAGGACGTTGTGTTGGTGCCGGTCATGGCGCCACTTGTCGGTTCCCGATAGCACTCATTGACCATCTGGAAGGTGATAGCAGTGTCTGAGCAACAGAAAACAACATTGGGACAACGACTGGCCGTGGGGCTTCAGGCCTGGCGATACGGCACTGTTCTGGGTGTGTTTCTGCTTGTGGTGGCTGCCCTGGGCTGGCGCCTGGTGGACCTGCATGTGGTCGACAAAGAGTTTCTAAGGCAGCAGGGCGACGTCAGAACGATCCGGGTGGAGCAAATTGATGCCCACAGAGGCGTAGTAACGGATCGATATGGCGAATCATTGGCGGTCAGCACGCCGGTTCAAACCGTCTGGGCAAACCCCTCTGAAATTGATGCCAATGATCCCGGGCTTACCGTCATCGCCAGAACTCTCGGGCTTCGCGAGGGCGAATTCCGGGCGCGCCTGGCCAAATACGCTGATCGTGAATTCATTTATCTGCGCCGCAAGATTCAGCCGGAGCTATCGCGTCAGGTTATGGCAATTGGTGCGCCCGGCATTTACAGCCGCCAGGAATATCGCCGGTATTACCCGGCGGGTGAAGTGACAGCACACGTTGTCGGTTTTACCAACATTGACGAGTTCGGGCAGGAGGGCATTGAGCTTGCGTTCAATGACTGGCTGAGCGGCGAGCGCGGCAAGAAGCGTGTGCTTAAAGATAATCGCGGCCGCATCATCAAGGATCTGACGCTGATACGTGATGCCAGTCCCGGCAAAAACCTGACGCTGAGCATTGACTTGCGTCTGCAGTATCTCGCTTACCGGGAACTGAAGGCTGTGGTCACAGCGCATAAAGCACGAGGCGGAACCCTTGTGATGCTCGATGTGGATACCGGCGAGGTGCTGGCGATGGTCAATCAGGGTTCTTACAACCCTAATGACCGCAGCCAGCTGAGCCCTGATCGTCTGCGCAACAAGGCTATCACCGACCTGTTCGAGCCTGGCTCTACCATGAAGCCACTCTCAATGGCTGCAGCCCTTGAGTCTGGCAGGTTCAGTGCCTCGGATACCATCGATACCGCCCCGGGCTTCCGTCGTTTCGGCCGGTTTACGATTCGCGACCATCGCAATTACGGGGTGATCAATCTGACAGACGTGATTGCGAAATCCAGTAACGTGGGAATCAGCAGGATTGCGACCGAGTTGGGTGGCGACGCTATTCGCAATCTTTATGCCCGCCTTGGTCTGGGGCAGCCAACCGGCATCGGCTTCCCCGGCGAGGCTGTTGGTGTGCTTCCAGCGCCGCCGAAGTGGCGACCGGTAGAAGAAGCTACCTTGTCTTACGGTTATGGCATGAGCGTGAACGCGCTGCAATTGGCGCAGGCCTACATGGTTCTGGCGAATGGCGGCGTGCGGTATCCGCTGAGCCTTCTCAAGACGGATCAGAAGCCCGTCGGTCGGCGAGTGCTCTCTGAAAAAGTGGCGTACGACGTCCGGCAGATGTTGCGGGAAGTCGTTGAAAACGGCACTGGCAAGCGTGCCCAGCCCGGTTTTTATTCCGCCGGCGGTAAAACCGGAACCGTTCACCTGGTCGGTGAGTCAGGCTATGAAGACAGCCAGTACAAGGCAATCTTTGCCGGTATGGCACCAATTGATGATCCAAGAATTGTAACGGTAGTGGCCGTTGATGCGCCCCAGTCTGGTGAATACTACGGCGGTGAAGTGGCCGCTCCGGTGTTTGCTCGGGTAATGGGCGGCGCGCTCAGGCTGCTTAACGTCAAGCCGGAACTGGAGCTGGGGCAGGCGAAAAGCGCTGAGCCAGTCTCCGGTGAGCGGGGTTAGGTTTATGTGCATTACGTCGCTCAGCACGTTGCTTCAGGGCATTTTTGCGGTGCCTTCGGTTTTTGATGTCACTATTCACGGACTAACCACTGACAGTCGCAGAGTGTCCGCTGGTGATGCCTTTATTGCTGTTGCCGGTGCCCGGACAACGGCAGACCATTACCTTAAAGATGCCATTGCGACCGGCGCAGCGGTCATCATTGTGGACGCCGCTGAGACCGGTGAATGTTATGAGCTTCAGGGCGTCCTGGTCGTGCCGGTTCATAACCTCAAAGGCAAGTTGGGTAAGATCGCTGATCGTTTTTACGAGCACCCCTCGCAGCGGCTGCGTTTGATTGGTGTTACCGGGACCAATGGGAAGACATCCGTATCGCACTTTATTGCACGACTACTCCAGGAAACCGGAACGCCCTGTGGCGTGATCGGAACCCTGGGTTACGGCATGCCGGACGCCATGCAGCAGGCATCCCACACGACGCCGGATGTGGCTGAGGTCAATCGGGTGCTGTCAAAAATCATCGGTCAGGGGGGGCGAGCTGCGGCGATGGAAGTTTCTTCCCACGGGCTGGATCAGGGTCGTCTGGACGGTCTGACCATGACGGGTGCCGTGTTTACCAATCTGACCCGCGATCATCTGGATTACCACGGCACCATGGAGGCTTATGGTTCAGCGAAGGCTCGACTGTTTGCCCGTGAGGAGCTCCACTTTGCTGTGATCAATTTTGACGATCCCTTTGGTCGTCAGCTTTATGAACAGCTGGATGGCAAGTGTGACCGGGTTCGCTACAGCCTGCATGAAGCGCAGACCGAACTCTGGTTGACCCGAATTGATCAGACCAGTGGCGGGTTTTCTGCCTCTGTTGACGGCCTCTGGGGCGCGATTGATTTTTCCGCCTCTGTTCTTGGCAGTTTCAATGTCAGCAACCTTTTGGCAGCTATGGCTGCCGTGCTCAGCCTTGGCGTGCCGGTTGAGCGTGTACAGAAAGCGGTTGAACGGCTGGCCCCGCCTCCGGGCCGGCTTGAGCCGTTTACCGGCGCCGATGGGGTGAAGGTTGTCGTGGACTACGCCCACACCGCGGATGCCCTCAGTAATGCATTGTCTGCTTTGCGGCCCCATGTCAGTGGCCGCCTGATCTGTGTGTTTGGCTGCGGCGGTGACAGGGATGCCGGCAAGAGGCCAGAAATGGCCGCTGAAGCCGAGCGCGGTGCGGACGTTGTCTTTGTGACCGACGACAATCCCCGTGGTGAAGCCCCGGCCGCTATTACCGAACAGATCCTGAAAGGTTTCGAGACACCAGAGAACGTCAGCGTGGTTCATGACCGCGCCGAGGCCATCCGCCAGGCGATTGCTATGGCCGGGCCGGGCGATATCGTTTTAGTTGCGGGTAAGGGTCATGAGGCCTTTCAGGAGATTGCTGGCCAGCGAGTGCCATTCAGTGACGCCGGGCAGGTGCGCCACGCGCTCTCGCTGAACGGAGGTGTCGCATGATGTCTCAGCCTACGCTCAATCAGGTTCTGGCCTGGACCGGTGGCAAGTCATCAGGACTTTGGCAGGGTGATGTCCGGTTTGAAAATGTCTCGACCGATACTCGTAATATCCGCCAGGGCGATCTGTTCGTGGCACTCCGCGGTGACCGGTTTGATGGCCATCAGTATATCGATGCGGCCCGGCAATCTGGCGCCGTGGGTGCAGTTGTTGATTGTCCGGATGAAACCGTTGAACTGCCGCAGTTGGTCGTGGAGGACACAGTGCAGGCTTTGGCGGCTATTGCTGCCGGCAATCGCGATCTGAGTCGTGCGCGTTTTGTGGCGGTTACCGGCAGCAGCGGCAAGACCACCGTGCGGGAGATGGTGGCGGCCATTCTGGCGCAGATGGGCAAAACCCTGGCGACGGAAGGCAATCTGAACAATCACATCGGCGTGCCTTTGACGCTTTTCCGCCTGGCACCAGAGCACCGATACGCCGCTATAGAACTTGGTGCCAGTGGCCTGGGTGAAATCGCCCATACAGTCGGCCTTGTCAGGCCTGATGTGGCCATTCTCACCAATGCAGGCCAGGCGCATCTCGAAGGCTTTGGCAGCTACGACAATATTGTTCAGGCCAAGGGTGAAATCATTGATGGCCTCTCGGCGAACGGTGTGGCCGTTCTGAATCTTGACGATCCGGCCTTCGACCAATGGGCTGCAAGGGCGGGTCAGCGACGTGTCCGGTCTGTCAGTGGGAAGGGGCGGCGTGATGCCGATTTCCGGCCATCGGACGTGCAGATGGACGGGCCTGAACTGAGCTTTACTGCCCAGGGTCCGAACGGCTGGCAGTGTGATATCCGGCTGTCGCTGCAGGGCGAACACAACATCAGCAATGCGCTTATGGCGATTGCGGCTGCTCAGGCGGTTGGTGCATCGGACGACGCGATACAGCGGGGCCTTGCAGGCCTTCAGGCGTTCAAGGGTCGCTTGCAGACATTGACGCTCAACCCCCGATGGACGGTGATCGATGACAGTTATAACGCCAATCCAGCTTCGATGAAGGCGGCGGTGAAGGTGCTGGCCACGCATTCTGGCTATCGCACTGCGGTGCTGGGCGCCATGGCCGAACTTGGCAGTGATGCCAGGGCAATGCACCGCGATGTCGGTGAGTTTGCCCGCGCCCGGGGTATCGAACGGCTACTCGCGGTCGGCAGTGGTTGTGAGGGTTACCTGGAGGGATTTGGCGCTGCCGCTGAGTCGTGTTCAAACCACGAGGACGCCGTTCGTTGCCTGTTTGAGAATAACGCTGAGTCACAGACGGTGTTGGTAAAAGGTTCTCGCAGTTCTGCCATGGATCGCGTGGTAGAGGGAATAAAACAAAAGGTGGACAACACATGCTGCTCTGGCTGACAGGGGTTTTATCAGAATATTTCACGGCGCTGACGGTGTTTCAGTACCTGACCCTGAGGGGTATTTTCGGGGTGCTGACCGCGCTGTTGATCTCACTGCTGATCGGCCCTTTCATGATTCGTAAGCTTAGTCAGTACCAGATCGGTCAGGCGGTTCGTGACGACGGTCCGCAGACGCACCTGAGCAAAGCAGGCACGCCCACGATGGGCGGCGCGCTGATTCTCGTGGCCGTGGGCGTCAGTACCTTGCTCTGGGCGGACCTGACCAACCGTTATGTCTGGATCACGATACTGGTCACCCTGCTGTTCGGTGCGATTGGCTGGGTTGATGACTATCGCAAGGTGGTTGAGCGCAATCCCCGTGGTCTGCCGGGGCGATGGAAGTATTTCTGGCAGTCACTGGTTGGCGCGACCGCTGCTATCGCCCTGTTCTGGAGTTCCGTGCTGCCTCAGGAAACGACACTCTTCGTGCCGTTTTTGAAAGACGTGTCGCTAACGATGGGGCCGGTTCTGTTTGTGCTGCTGACGTATTTTGTCATCGTTGGCAGCAGCAACGCGGTGAATCTGACCGATGGCCTGGACGGCCTTGCGATCATGCCCACGGTAATGGTGGCGGCGGCCCTGGGCATTTTCGCCTATGTGTCCGGCCACGCGGAATTTGCCAATTACCTGCTGATCCCCCATTTGCCGGGAAGCGGCGAGCTGATCGTGTTCTGTGGTGCGTTGGTGGGTGCCGGGCTTGGTTTTCTCTGGTTCAACACCTATCCCGCCCAGGTTTTTATGGGCGACGTGGGCGCGTTGGCGCTGGGGGCAGCGCTGGGTGTTGTCGCCGTGATTGTGCGCCAGGAAATTGTGCTTTTTATCATGGGTGGCGTGTTCGTGATGGAGACCGTCTCCGTGATTCTGCAGGTGGCGTCCTACCGGCTCACCGGACGCCGAATTTTCCGGATGGCGCCGTTGCACCATCATTTTGAGCTCAAGGGCTGGCCAGAGCCGCGCGTTATCGTGCGGTTCTGGGTGATCACCGTTGTGCTTGTACTGGTTGGCCTTGCCAGCCTGAAACTGAGATAGGGAAACGCAATCGCCATGGCTGTGATCGCTTCAGATCGTAGAACGCTGGTAGTAGGGCTGGGTAACACCGGGCTCTCTTGCGTTCGCTATCTGTGTGAAAAAGGTCGCGAGCTGGCCGTTGCTGACAGTCGGGCTGAACCGCCCGGGCTGGCGGAGCTGCAGGCACAGTTCCCGGATGTGCCGGTGTACCTGGGTGAATTCGACCCTGAAATCTTTGCCAGCTTCAATGAATTGGTGGTCAGCCCCGGTGTGGGCATCGCCGAACCGGCCATTCGCAAAGCGGCGGAAAATGGTGCCGTGATCCGTGGTGATGTTGATCTGTTTGCGGAAGCGGCGGATGCCCCGATTATCGCCATCACGGGCTCCAACGGTAAAACCACGGTAACAACGCTGGTCGGTGAGATGGCGAAAGCTGCCGGTGTGCAGGTCGCGGTTGGTGGCAATATCGGTACACCGGCGCTGGACCTGCTGGGGCGTGGCGCCAAGCTTTACGTGTTGGAGTTGTCGAGTTTTCAGCTTGAAACAACTCATGAGCTAAACGCGCTGGCGGCAACTGTGCTGAATGTGTCTGATGACCATATGGACCGTTACGCCACCAAGATGGACTACTTCCAGGCGAAACAGCGGATATTCAACGGTTGCAAGAACGCCATCGTCAACCTGGACGATGCGCTGAGTACGCCCATGGCGCGGGACACCCTGCGGTTTCTGTGTTTCGGCTTTCACCGGGTCAATCCGGAGACCTTCAGCACCCGGGACGACGAACATGGCACCTGGATTACCTTCGGGTTCGACAACCTCTTACTGGCGGATGAGCTGGGCCTGCTTGGGCGCCACAATATCAGCAATGTGATGGCCGCACTGGCCCTTGGCCATGCGGCTGGCCTGCCGATGGATGTGATGCTGGAAACAGCCAGACATTTTAAGGGGTTACCACATCGTTGCGAGTTTGTTCGCCGGGTAGCCGATGTCGATTACATCAACGACTCCAAAGGCACCAATGTGGGGGCTACCGTCGCCGCAATAGAAAGTCTGGTGCCAAAAAACGGAAAAGTCGTTCTGATCGCTGGCGGTGATGGCAAGGGCGCGGACTTCTCACCCTTAAGAGATTCGGTCAGTCACAACTGTCGCGCGGTGGCGCTGATCGGCACAGACGCCGGCCGGATAGCCGGGGCGCTGGGCGACTCCGTCGCTATTTATCAGGAAGGCTCGCTGGCTGGCGCGGTCAGAAAGGCGGCCAGTATCGCCTTTGCCGGAGATCGGGTACTGCTGTCTCCCGCCTGTGCCAGCTTCGATATGTTCCAGGATTACGCGGATCGCGGCGACCAGTTCCGACAACTGGTCGCGCAGCTGGCTGAGGAGGCGGTCTGATGAGTGCTGATATGACTCTCAGCCATGGAACTGGTCTGTTTAGCGACTTGCGGCCACTGCCACTATTGATTATCAGCTCGGCCGCATTGCTGGTGATGGGCATTGTGATGATTTCCTCGGCTTCGATGGATATGGCTGCCGAGACCATCGGTAATAGTTATCACTATGTGATTCGGCAACTGATCTTCGCCGGTATTGGCTGCATCTTTGCGCTGGTTGCGGTGAACGTGCCCATGTCCTGGTGGGAGCGCAGCGGCTGGTTGTTGCTGGGTATAGGCCTGCTGTCCCTGTTGTTGGTGCTGACGCCCATTGGGCTGACTGTTAACGGTTCCACCCGCTGGATCCCGTTCGGCCTGTTTAATGTGCAAGTGTCCGAGATCGCCAAACTCTGCCTGATTGCTTATCTGGCAGGCTATGTTGTGCGCCGCCGCGACGAACTGCTGAACACCTGGTCGGGTTTCCTCAAACCGATTGCCGTGCTGGGCCTTGCGTCAGTGTTGCTGGTTATCCAGCCTGATTTCGGCGCTACCGTGGTATTGGTGGCTGCAGCCGCGGGCATGATTTTCCTCAGTGGCGTGCGCCTTAGCCGCTTTATGCCGCTGATTGGTGTTTTGGTGGTGCTGGGCGCTGCTCTGATTCTGACCCAGCCTTACCGGCTAAAACGTGTTGTCAGCTACCTGGACCCCTGGAAAGACCAGTTTGATTCCGGCTATCAGCTGACCCAATCGCTGATTGCCTTTGGCCGCGGGGACTGGGCCGGCACGGGCCTGGGCAACTCGATTCAGAAACTGTTCTATCTGCCCGAGGCCCACACCGACTTTATCTTTGCGATTATTGCCGAAGAGTTCGGCCTGCTGGGCACGCTGATTGTGCTCGGGCTGTTTACGGTTCTGGTGGTGTCCGGTTTCGTGATTGCCCGCAAGGCAGAAAAAGCGGATATGCCGTTTGCCGCCTGCTTCGCTTACGGCATTACGCTGCTTATCGGACTGCAGGCGAGCATCAATATGTCCGTGAATACCGGGCTTCTGCCAACCAAGGGCCTGACTCTGCCTCTGGTCAGTTATGGCGGTTCCAGCTTGATGATCACTGCAGTATGCATCGGAGTGCTGGCACGCGTGGACATGGAACGTGCCGACCGGGAAAACACCGCGAAAGCCTCCGGATCCGCTGTAAAGACACGCGGAGGTGCCTCTTATGACTGAGGCAAAACGTTTCCTTATGATGGCCGGTGGTACCGGCGGTCACGTTTTCCCGGCGCTTGCGACGGCCAGAATGCTGCAGGGCAAAGGGCATCAGGTGTTCTGGTTGGGCTCCGCTGGCGGCATGGAGGAACGCCTGATCGCTGATACCGATATGCCGTTATCCGTCATTCAGGTCTCTGGACTGCGGGGCAAAGGCCCGCTGGCTTTGCTGGCAGCGCCCTTCAGGTTAATGCGCGCGCTGGGACAGGCATTCACTGAGATGCGCCGTATTCGTCCGCACTGCGTGGTGGGCATGGGCGGATTTGTGACGGGCCCCGGCGGCATCGCCGCCTGGTTGACGAAAACGCCGCTGGTCATTCACGAACAGAATGCTGTTGCGGGCCTGACTAACCGTCTTCTGGTTCGGTTTGCCAGCAACGTTCTGGAGGCTTTTCCCGGCAGTTTTGGCCAGAAAGTGGTGACCCGCTGTACCGGCAATCCGGTGCGCCAGGATCTGGCGGCTTTGCCGTCACCCCAAGAGCGGCTGGAGGGTCGTTCAGGCGCGCTTCGGTTGCTGGTGGTTGGCGGCAGCCTCGGGGCTCAGGTGTTTAACCAGAGGGTGCCCGAAGCGATCGCATTAATGCCCGAGGAAGACAGGCCAACGGTGCGCCACCAATGTGGTGTAAAACACCTGGACGCGGCGCAGGCGGCTTATGCCGAATACAAAGTGGAAGCCAGCGTGCAGCCGTTTATCAAAGACATGGCGGAGGCTTACGAATGGGCAGATCTGGTGGTCTGCCGTGCCGGCGCGCTGACGGTGTCCGAGCTTTGTGTGGCAGGGGTCGCGGCGGTTCTGGTGCCCTTTCCCCACGCTGTAGACGACCACCAGACCCGCAACGCCCAGCAAATGGTGAAAGCAGGCGGGGCGATCCTGATACCTCAGCCGAGCCTGACCGCAGACACACTGGCGCAGACACTGTCCGGCCTTGCGAAGGCACGGAACCGAATTCTTGAGATGGCGACAGCCGCGAAATCGCTGGCTCGCCCGGACGCGACGGAGAGAGTTGTGAATTACTGTCTGGAGGCTGCCAATGGCTGAGTCAACCAATACCCCGCTGGTTTATCAGGTGCCCGAGATGCGCCGCATACGGAATATTCATTTCGTGGGCATCGGTGGCGCAGGCATGAGCGGCATTGCCGAAGTGCTGAAAAACCAGGGGTATGACGTATCCGGTTCGGATCTTCGCGAAGGCGTGGTCACGGAACGACTCAAGGCCATGGGCGTGACGGTGTTTATCGGCCACCGGGAAGAAAACAGCGCGACGGCAGACGTGGTGGTTGTGTCCTCTGCGGTCAGTGGTGATAACCCGGAAGTGGTCGCAGCGCGGAGCCGTCGCGTGCCCATCGTGCCCAGAGCCGAAATGCTCGCCGAGATCATGCGATACCGTCATGGCATTGCCGTGGCCGGTACTCACGGCAAAACCACCACGACCAGCCTGATTGCCTCAATACTGGGTGAGGCCGGGCTGGATCCGACTTTCGTGATTGGTGGCAAACTCAACAGCGCAGGGACAAATGCCCAGCTTGGCAATTCCCGTTATCTGGTTGCAGAAGCGGATGAAAGCGATGCCTCCTTCCTGCACCTCACGCCAGTGATTTCGGTAGTAACCAATATCGAAGCGGACCACATGGACACCTATGGTGGTGATCTGGGTAGGCTAAAACAGACGTTCGTCGATTTTCTACACAACCTGCCGTTCTACGGCGTGGCTGTGATGTGTGTGGATGACGACTACGTGAACGAAATTATTCCACGGATTTCCCGCGCCATTATCACCTACGGCATTGATAATCCGGAAGCCGACTACCGTGCCGAAGACATCGTATCCGATGGCCTGCGCACCCGTTTTGTGGTGCGTCGCCCCGGCGGCCGAAGCGACCTGAAGGTAGAGCTGAAAATGCCGGGTCGCCATAACGTCCTCAATGCGTTGGCGGCGATTGCAGTCGCAACAGACGAGGGCGTTGACGATGGCGCCATCTGCACAGGCCTCGCCGGATTTGCCGGTGTTGGTCGTCGATTCCAGGTTTACGGCGATTACCAGACCCGAAAAGGTCTGGTCACGCTGGTCGACGATTACGGCCATCACCCCACGGAAGTGGAGGCTGTCATTCGCGCTGCCAGGGATGCCTGGCCGGATCGCAGGTTGGCGATGTTGTATCAGCCTCACCGTTATTCGCGCACACGCGACCTCTACGAGGATTTTGTCCGTGTCCTCTCCGAGGTGGACATTCTGTTGCTGATGGACGTTTATTCCGCCGGTGAGCCGGCGATTCCGGGTGCTGATAGCCGCGCTCTGTGCCGAAGTATTCGCCAGCGCGGCAACGTGGAACCGATTTTTGTCGAAGACAACAGCGAGATCGAGCACCTGTTGGGCAATGCCCTCCAGGACGGCGACCTGCTGATTACACAGGGTGCCGGGGACATTGGCGGCGTTGCCGCAAGACTTGGCGCAGCGGGGGTAATCGCAAATGAGTGATAACCGTCGCATGGATATTCCGGCCTATCAGGCTGACCCGACTACTGTTGCTGCCCTGGGGCGGGTTGCGGTGTTTATGGGTGGCGATTCGGCAGAGCGGGCTGTGTCACTCAAGAGCGGCCAGGCGGTGCTGTCTGCACTGTTGTCTGCCGGCGTCGATGCCTATGCCGTCGATGTTCAGGGTTGTCTGCTCAGGACTGTGGATGCACCCGGGTTCGATCGGGTATTTATTGCTTTGCACGGGCGTGGCGGTGAAGACGGCACTCTTCAGGCCATTCTGTCCCAGGCGGGTATTCCGTTTACCGGCAGTGAAATGATGGCGTCGGCGCTGGCGATGGACAAGCTGCGGACAAAGTATGTTCTGGAGGGCTGCAATCTGCCCACGCCGCGCTTTAGTGCCATGGCCTCCGAGTCTGATGCCGATGGGATTCTATCGACGCTGCGGCCGCCCCTGAGTGTTAAACCATCACACGAAGGCTCAAGCATTGGCATCCGTAAGGTGACGAACCGAGACGAGCTGATTTCCGCCTATCAGGAAGCGGCCGCTCTGGATCCGCTGGTTTTGGTGGAAGAGTGGATCGAAGGCCCGGAATTTACCGTCAGCCTGTTGCAGGATCAGGCGCTGCCGGCCATTGGGCTGAGCACGGACCACGTGTTTTATGACTATGACGCCAAATACCTGACTGACGATACCCGTTATCAGATTCCGTGCGGGCTGGATGCGGACGCCGAGCTACGGCTTCAGCAACTGTCACTGGATGCTTTCCGGGTTCTGGGTTGCCGCACTTGGGGGCGGGTAGACATCATGCAGGACGCGGCCGGTGATTTCTGGCTGCTGGAGGTGAACACCGTGCCGGGAATGACAGATCACAGCCTGGTGCCGATGGCCGCCAAAGCAGCTGGTATCAGTTTCGAAGAGCTGGTGGTCCGAATATTGGAAGATACGCTTGAATCCGGACCCCGTCGGGAGTCAAAGAATGTTTGACCATATCCTGGTAAAGAGCCGCCCGATACCGTCAGATCCGCCGAAGCGTCGGGGAGCGACGTCTCTGGACACTGAGCCCGGTCTTTTGCGGTTGCTGGGCGCGATTCTGGCAGCTGTGCCCTGGAGTCAGGTAGTGATTGGTGCTGGCATCGTGATGCTGGCGGCCCTTGTGCCCTGGGGCACGGGTCAGGTTCTTGCCGCAATGGACCGTCAGGTGATGGCGATCGATATCACCGGGGATTTGGTGGGTGAAAGCCGTGTTGAGCTGGAGCGCAGTGCAGGACAATGGGTCGGGCGCAGTTTTTTCGCCACTGATCTGTCTGAGGTCAAGGATAGGCTTGAGCGGCGCCCCTGGGTGGAGTCGGCGGCCGTCAGGCGCGTATGGCCGGATCGGTTGTCCATTGAAGTCCGGGAGAAAAAACCACTGGCGTACTGGAGTGACGGTCGCCTGGTCAGCCGTTCCGGGGAAGTGTTTTCGCCACCTAACCCGGAAGTGGCCGGTAAGTTGCCAATGCTGTCCGGACCGGATGAGCGGGTAATGGATGTTATTCGAATGGGCAGGTCCATGTCCGATACGCTGGCAGAACACAGTCTTGGATTTGCCGGGCTGAGCCTGGAGCAGCGCGGTGCCTGGACTCTGACGCTATCGAACGGTATCGAAGTAGAGCTTGGCAGGGACCAGGTTTCTCAGCGTTTTGAACGGTTTGTCACCGTGTACCAGGAGCGATTGGTGTCACGGGCGAACGACGTTAAGCGTGTGGACGCCCGTTACAGCAATGGTGTGGCAGTGAAATGGAAGTCGGACGCAGCGGCGCCCGGCAAAAATACATAGAAATGATCAATTCAGACCTACGGTTTGGTGGTACGCATGTCATCGGTTGAAACGGAAAACATGATTGTCGGCTTGGACATCGGAACGTCGAAAGTTGTTGCGATTGTCGGCAAACGCAAAATGGATGGGACCATCGAAGTGGTGGGCATCGGGTCTCACCCGTCCCGCGGGCTGAAGCGTGGCGTGGTTGTGAATATAGAAACCACTGTTCAGGCCATACAGCGCGCGGTGGAGGAAGCGGAGCTGATGGCAGGTTGCCGAATCCATTCCGTGTACGCGGGTATTGCGGGAAGCCACATCAAAAGTCTGAACTCCCACGGCATTGTGGCTATCCGGGACCGGGAAGTGACCCAGGCGGACATTGATCGGGTTATTGATGCGGCCCAGGCCGTAGCGATACCGGCGGATCAGAAGATTCTGCACATCCTGCCCCAGGAATTTGTGATTGACAGTCAGGAAGGCATCAAAGAGCCAATGGGCATGTCCGGCGTTCGCCTGGAGGCCAAGGTGCACCTGGTGACTTGCGCTGTGAATGCGGCCCAGAACATTGAAAAGTGCGTTAAACGCTGCGGCCTGGAAGTGGACGACATCATTCTGGAGCAGCTTGCTTCCAGTCACGCCATTCTGACCGAAGACGAAAAAGAGCTGGGCGTCTGCGTGGTTGATATTGGCGGCGGTACTTCAGACATTGCCGTGTTCACCGGCGGTGCCATTCGGCATACGGCGGTTATTCCAATCGCTGGTGATCAGGTCACCAACGACATCGCGATGGCCCTGCGCACGCCGACCCAGAATGCCGAAGAAATAAAAATCAAATACGCCTGTGCTTTGACACAGCTGGCGGGCGCGGACGAAACCATCAAGGTGCCCAGTGTGGGCGATCGGCCGCCACGGGATCTGTCCCGCCAGGCCCTGGCCGAAGTGGTAGAGCCTCGCTACGAAGAGCTGTTCACCCTGGTGCAGTCAGAATTGCGCCGGTCGGGATTTGAAGACCTGATCCCGGCAGGCATCGTGATTACGGGCGGTTCCTCCACCATGGAAGGTGTGGTGGAACTGGCTGAGGAAATCTTCCACATGCCGGTAAGGCTGGCCTGTCCGCAGGCGGTTTCCGGTATGACGGAAGTGGTCAACAACCCGATTTACGCCACGGGCGTGGGGTTGCTGATCCATGGCTTCCGCCAGATGGATCTTGGTAGGGCGCCGGCAATGAAGGGCGAGGATGCGCCGTCATTGTTTGAACGCATGAAGAGTTGGTTTACCGGTCACTTCTGACGGTCAGCCGTTAAAAGAAAAACGAAGGTTCTCGAAATCAAAATCTCGAAAATCGGTTTCAAAGAAAGCCGATAAACCGCACGAAGGAGTAGGGGAATGTTTGAACTCGTTGATAATGCCCAGCAGAGCGCTGTCATTAAAGTAATAGGGGTTGGCGGTGGTGGCGGCAATGCCGTTCGTCACATGCTTAACAGTGATATCGAAGGCGTGGATTTCATTTGCGCCAATACCGACGCACAGGCGCTGACGGATCTTGATGCTCGTCAGATTATCCAGCTTGGTGGCAACATCACCAAGGGCCTTGGTGCCGGCGCCAACCCGGAAGTGGGCCGTCAGTCAGCCCTGGAAGACCGTGACCGGATTGCCGAAGCGCTCAAGGGCGCCGATATGGTGTTCATTACCGCTGGCATGGGTGGCGGTACCGGCACCGGTGCCGCACCGGTGGTAGCAGAAGTGGCCCGGGAAATGGGCATCCTGACGGTGGCAGTTGTCACCAAGCCCTTTATGTTTGAGGGCGGCAAGCGCATGAGCGTTGCGGAAGCGGGCTTGAAAGAGCTCCAGGAAACCGTTGACTCGCTGATCACCATCCCGAACGAAAAGCTGCTTGCCGTGATGGGCAAGAAAACCAGCTTGCTGGATGCCTTCGGCTCTGCCAACGACGTCCTGCTGGGAGCGGTTCAGGGCATTGCCGATCTGATCACTCGTAACGGTATGATTAACGTCGACTTTGCCGATGTGAAAACGGTGATGTCCGAAATGGGCAACGCGATGATGGGTACTGCGCGTGCCACCGGTGAAAACCGCGCCCGCGAAGCTGCTGAAGCGGCCGTTCGCAGCCCGCTGCTGGAAGATATCAATCTGCAGGGCGCGAAAGGCATTCTGGTCAACATCACCGCTGGCATGGATCTGAACCTGGGCGAGTTTTCCGAGGTTGGCGACATTGTGCGCGAGTTTGCCTCTGAATCGGCTACGGTGGTTGTCGGCACAGTGATCGATCCGGAAATGACCGATGAGCTGAAAGTAACCGTTGTTGCCACTGGCCTAGGCGGTGACCGTGACAAGCCGACCAAAGTGGTGGACAACTCACGCACTCTGGATGGCACCACGGATTACAACCAGCTGGATCGCCCTGCGGTACTGCGGCGTCGTGCAGTTTCTCGCGGTAATGTGGCGATTGATCAGAGCAAGGACAACGAGGAGCAGGGCGTCGACTATCTCGATATTCCCGCATTCCTGCGTCGCCAAGCTGACTGATAGGCTAAGTTTATCGAAGTTAGAGTCAATATAATTTACTCTAATGAACGGTGGGTGCGTACCATTGTGGTCAGTTAGAAGCGTGGATACCTGAGCGGCAATGTTTCTTAACATTGGTTAAATGGTATTCAATTTGGCTTTCTGATATTGTTTTGGCACGAGCACGCCTCGACTATATCGCTTTTTTGTGACGGAAATATGTATCGATGATTAGACAACGGACACTAAAAAACACTATCCGCGCCACCGGCGTCGGGCTTCACTCGGGAGAAAAGGTTTACCTGACTCTGAAGCCGGCGCCGGTGGAGACCGGGATTGTTTTTCGCCGTACCGACCTCGACCCTGTGGTGGAGATTCAGGCCCGCGCCGAAAACGTAGGCGAGACAATGCTTTCGACGACACTGCTAAAAGACGGTGTTCGGGTGGCGACAGTAGAGCATTTGTTGTCAGCCATGGCGGGTCTCGGAATTGATAATTGCTTCGTGGAGCTTAGCGCGGCAGAAGTGCCGATTATGGACGGGTCTGCTGGTCCCTTCGTCTTTCTTCTGCAGTCGGCTGGTATCGCTGAACAGGACGCGGCCAAGAAGTTTATTCGCATCAAGCGTGAAGTGACCGTGGAAGAGGATGGAAAGTTGGCCACGTTGCTGCCTTTCGAAGGTTTCAAGGTCAGTTTTGGCATCGACTTCGACCACCCGGTATTTAAAGGTCGGGCGCAGACAGCAACGGTTGATTTTTCAAGCACTTCGTTTGTAAAGGAAGTCAGTCGGGCGAGAACGTTCGGGTTCATGCGTGACATCGAACAGTTGCGGGCGATGAATCTGGCGCTGGGTGGCAGTGTTGATAACGCCATAGTCGTCGACGATTACAAGATTCTTAACGAAGACGGTCTTCGTTACGACGACGAATTCGTCAAGCACAAGGTACTGGACGCTATCGGCGACCTGTACCAACTGGGCAATAGCCTGATCGGCGAGTTCCGTGGCATCAAATCCGGTCACGACCTGAACAACAAGTTGTTGCGTAAGCTCCGGGCCGAAGAGGATGCCTGGGAAGTGGTTACCTTTGACGATGAGGCCGCTGCTCCGATTTCCTACATGAAACCTGTCCTGGCAGCGGGCTGAAGCAGGATGCTTTAGTCCCTCACGTGGCTTGCGAGTTTTTCGAGAACCTCGCGTAATTGTTTGTCCTTCGTGTGCTCGGCTTCCTCTTTGAGGAGCCGGGCATTTTCGTTACTGAGCGGAGTGATTTTGCCGGTAGGCCGGTCAGTGAATCGGGTTGGTTGAACCTTCACTTTAAGTTTCCAGACAAATTTGAAAAGTTCGTTTTCCCGAATCGCTTCCATTATTTCCTGCTGGCGAAATCTGATCTGGCTGGCCTTAGCGGCCGTGTCGGTTGCAATGACCAGCTCGCCCTCCTGACAGCTGACAAATCGGCTGCCCTTGGCAAGGCTTTCCGGCAGGATGGCTATAACCTGTTGTTCCGCCTCTGCATGGGCCGCAGCTTTTGCCATCAGAGCATGCAGGCTCGAGGCGCGACTGAAGCTGGCGGAAGTAAGTTGAAGATCACTCTTTTTTTTCATGTCAATTGGTAAATCTCGACGGCAACGGTAACGATTGGTTACACTTCTGCACGGTTAAGCAGAAGCGCCTGTATTACACTCGTTTTACATTGTCCGGCGAGTGTATGTCTACGGGCAGCCGCTGCTTCAATTGAACGTAGTGGTTGCAAAGGATGGCACGCGCGTTTTCGGACACGGTCACCGCCGGCTAGAATCGAGTTGTTGGAGAGGAGCTCCGCAATCTGGCAGAGGAAGCTTTTGGCAGGGCCGGTCGGATCACTCAGGGCGCAACAATACAGGATAAGGTTGCGTTCACTATGGCATCAGACAGCTTTATGAATATTATTCTTGTCGGAACAAGTCACGGGAAATCCCGCGCGGTTCCAGTCCGAAGGTCTGTCGCGCTTGGGCTGGCCCTCCTGGTGCTGGGCGCATTGGCCGCATCCGGGTGGGCGGGTTATCGAATGGCGCTGACTGAGGTCAGCACTCCTGAGCCAGCCGAATCACCGCTGGTTGCGCACTGGGAAGCGAAACTGGACGAGCAGCAAGCTGAACTCGAGCAGGTTCGCCAGAACGTGCGTCAACAAGTTGACGCATTGACGTTGCGCCTGGGCGAAATGCAGGGCCGCCTGCTGCGCCTGGACGCGCTTGGACAGCGTTTCGTTGAGACCGGTATCGTGGCCAGCGATGAATTCGATTTTGGTCAACCTGCCGCTGTGGGCGGCCCTGAAGAGGGCCTGAGCGGTGATTCTTTCACCGCGCCGCAATTGACTGACATGATTGATAACCTGTCCCGCCTTATCGAAGACCGGGAACACCAGTTGCGCATGCTGGATATTGTGTCTTCCCAGAAAAAACTCGAAGACGAGCTTTATGTGGAAGGCCGCCCTATTACGTGGGGCTGGCTGTCTTCAAAATACGGGTATCGCTCTGATCCCTTCACCGGCAAACGTACCTGGCACAACGGTGTTGATCTTGCTGGGCGGGACGGCAGCGATATTATCTCGGTCGGGGCTGGCGTTGTGACTTTCTCGGGTGAGCGGTATGGCTACGGTAACCTGGTCGAGGTCGACCACGGCGACGGGCTTCGCACCCGTTATGCTCACGCCAAGTCGCTTGAAACGAAGGTGGGCGAAGTGGTCCAGAAAGGTCAGGTGCTTGCCTTAATGGGCAGCACCGGACGCTCTACCGGCCCGCATGTCCATTTTGAAGTCCTTCAGAATGGCAAATCTAAGAATCCAGAAACCTATATCAGCCGTCCCAGCCGCTGATTTTCCGGCTCTCTCCGGGGTGTCTCGCCCCGCTGCATTCGCCTGTTTCCGTAAATTGAGTCAAGTGGGACTTCTATAAGGTCCATCTTTTGTACTCTTGTGAAATAAGGTTAGAATGCCGCTTCCTCCGATTAATCAAAGAAGCAGTGGTCTATGTTCACGAAGCTTGCAACAAAGATGTTTGGCAGTAAGAACGCCAGGGAAATCAAGCGTATGCGCAAAATTGTTTTGCGCATTAACGAACTTGAGGAGCAGTATGGCAATCTGTCGGACACTGAGCTGCAAGGCAAGACCGCTGAGTTCCGTCGTCGCTACGAAGAGGGTGAAACTCTTGACGAGCTTCTTCCCGAAGCCTTTGCGACAGCCAGAGAGGGCAGCCGCCGGGTAATGGGCATGCGCCACTATGATGTGCAGATGGTCGGTGGTGTCACGCTGCACGAAGGTCGTATCGCAGAAATGAAAACCGGCGAAGGTAAAACCCTGGTGGCGACTCTGGCGGTTTATCTCAATGCTCTGACCGGAAAGGGCGTTCACCTGGTCACGGTCAACGATTATCTGGCCCGCCGTGACGCTGATTGGATGGGCAAACTTTATCGGTTCCTTGGCCTCCAGGTCGGCGTCGTAGCCGCCGGTCAGCCTCAGGAAGAAAAGCGTGCCGCCTACCAGGCCGACATTATTTATGGCACCAACAACGAATTCGGCTTTGACTACCTCCGCGATAACATGGCGTTCAGCACTGAAGACAAGGTGCAACGCAGCCTGCACTTCGCCATTGTGGACGAAGTGGACTCTATTCTGATTGACGAAGCCCGCACACCGCTGATTATTTCTGGCGCCGCCGAGGACAGCTCAAAACTTTACCGTGCCATCAATCAGCTGGTGCCTGAGCTGAAGCAGGGTGAGGTCATCGAAGAGAACGAGGGCGAGCCCGACGGTGACTTCACAATTGATGAGAAATCACGCCAGGCCGAACTCACGGAAGCCGGCCATGAGCACGTTGAAGAACTGCTTCGGAATATGGATCTGTTGCGGGAAGGGGAAAGCCTTTACTCGGCCGCGAACCTCAGCCTGTTGCACCATGTCCACTCCGCGCTTCGTGCCCATCATCTTTTCCAGAAAGACGTTGACTACATTGTTCAGGGCGACCAGGTGGTGATTGTGGACGAGCATACCGGCCGCACTATGCCGGGACGTCGCTGGAGCGAGGGTTTGCATCAGGCAATCGAGGCCAAAGAAGGTGTCCGCATCCAGGCAGAAAGTCAGACCCTGGCATCCACCACCTTCCAGAATTACTTCCGTCTGTACGACAAACTGGCGGGTATGACCGGTACCGCCGACACCGAAGCTTTTGAATTCCGCCAGATCTATGGCTTGGACGTGGTGGTTATTCCGCCCAACAAGACCATTCAGCGGATCGATTACAACGATCTGATCTATCTGACTCAGGAAGAAAAGTTTCACGCCATCATAGACGAGATCAAGGACGTGACCGCAGAGGGTCGTCCCATCCTCGTTGGTACCGCCTCCATTGAGGCATCAGAACTGCTGTCCATGCTTTTGAAAAAAGCCCGGATTGATCACAAGATCCTGAACGCCAAGCAACACGAGAGCGAGGCGCAGATCATTGCCCAGGCCGGGCGCCCTGGCGCAGTCACTATCGCGACCAACATGGCCGGCCGCGGTACTGACATTGTGTTGGGTGGTAACTGGGAATTTGAAGTTGCGGACATGGAAAGTCCCTCGGAAGAGGCGGTTGCCCGCATCAAGGCCGAGTGGACCGAACGACATAATCAGGTGTTGGACGCTGGCGGCTTGCACATTATTGGTACCGAGCGCCACGAATCACGGCGTATCGATAACCAACTGCGCGGTCGTGCCGGCCGCCAGGGCGATCCTGGGTCGTCGCGGTTTTTCCTGTCACTGGAAGACAATCTGATGCGGATTTTCGCGCCGGATCGGGTTAAAAGCCTGATGCAGGCGATGGGGATGAAAAAGGGCGAAGCGATTGAACACCGCATGGTGACTAACGCCATCGAAAAGTCCCAGCGCAAGGTTGAAGGCCGCAACTTTGATATGCGTAAGACCCTGCTGGAATACGATGATGTCGCTAATGACCAGCGTTCGGTGATTTACGATCAGCGTAATGAAGTGATGGGCTCAGAAGATGTTTCCGACATGGTGAAAACCATTCGTGAAGACGTTGTGGACCAGCTGATCAGCGAGTTTATTCCGCCCCAGAGCATGCCCGAGCAATGGGATGTGGCAGGGCTGGAAAATCAGCTTCAGTCCGAGCTGGCGATTGACCTGCCGATTCAGCAATGGCTGGATGAAGATACCAAGCTTTATGAGGAAAACCTGCGCCAGCGCATTCTGGATTCGGTGATTGCCGATTACGAGGCCAAAGAAGAGCTTGCGGGCACCGAGCCGATGCGCAAGTTCGAGAAGCAGGTCTTTCTTCAGGTTCTGGATACCTTGTGGAAAGAGCATTTGTCCAACATGGACCACCTGCGCCGGGGTATCCATCTGCGAGGCTACGCTCAGAAAAACCCGAAACAGGAATACAAGCGCGAGGCATTCAACCTGTTTGAGACCATGCTCGACAGCATGAAGCGCGACGTTGTCCGGGTGATCTCTCGAGTGAAAGTACAAAGCCGCGAAGAAATGGAAGAGGTTGAGCGCCGCCGTAAGGAAGAGCTTGAACGGGAGCTGGCTCAGGCCAAGCTGCGCCATGATGAGACCAGCGCGACTGCAGCGGCAGGGAGCGAGGGCGCGCAGAGCGGATCGGCTCAGCCCCAGGGCACACCGGACACCTTTGTACGTGAAGGCCGCAAGGTAGGCCGGAATGAGCCCTGTCCTTGTGGGTCCGGCAAGAAGTACAAGCAATGCCATGGCAAAGTCAACTGACCAGAACCATAGGCATCAATGACTAGCGCAGTGAATAAAGGGCCCGCATCTGATCCAGTCAGGCTGCGGGCTTTTCAATTCAAGACGTTCATAAAAACAGGAGAGCGAGCATGGCCGTCGGCCCCGGAACCTTACCCCGGTTTTTCCCGGTCAAGGGTGTAAAAGCAGGCATCGCCAGTGCCGGTATAAAGAGGCCGGGCAAGAAAGATCTGGTGGTGTTCGAGCTGGCCCCCGGCAGCCAGGTAGCGGGGATTTTCACGAAAAACCAGTTCTGTGCAGCGCCTGTGCATATTGCCCGTCGTCACCTGCAAGCCGGTCAGCCCCGCTACCTTCTGATCAATACTGGTAATGCCAATGCCGGCACCGGCGAACGCGGAATGACCGACGCCATGGCCTGTTGCGATGCGCTTGCACAAAAAGCCGGCGTTGCCCCCGAAGCCGTGCTGCCGTTTTCCACCGGCGTCATCGGCGAGCCGCTGCCGGCGGGTAAAATTATCGATGCTTTGCCAGAACTGATCGCTGACCTGCGCGAGGATCGGTGGGCAGACGCGGCATCGGCCATCATGACGACCGACACCCGGCCCAAAGGGGCGTCCCGGCAGCTGCAGCTGGGAGAGCACCTGGTGACGATTTCAGGAATCAGCAAGGGCGCGGGCATGATTCGGCCCAACATGGCAACCATGCTGGGCTTCATCGCCACCGATGCCAAACTGTCCCCGGATCTGCTGTCTCAGTGGTCCTACGAGCTGGGAGAGCAATCCTTTAACCGCATCACCATTGACGGTGACACCTCCACCAATGATGCCTGCATGCTGATGGCCACCGGCCAGTACGGAGGGCCGGAAATTACCGCTGACAGCGCCAGCGCAGCTGAACTGAAAGTCGCACTTCAGGAGGTGTATCTGGAGCTGGCACACGCGATTGTTCGCGACGGCGAGGGGGCAACCAAGTTTGTGACCATTGAGGTCAGCGAGGCCGCATCGGTGCAGGAAGCTCTGGACGTGGCCTACACCGTGGCGCACTCACCGCTGGTGAAGACCGCTTTGTTTGCCTCGGACCCCAACTGGGGTCGTATCCTGGCGGCGGTGGGCCGCGCGGGTGTTGAGGGTCTGGATCTGCAGGCCCTGGAGATCCATCTGGGTGATGTCTGCCTGGTTCGTCAGGGCGGGCGCGCTGACGATTACAGCGAGGCGCGCGGGCAGGCAATTATGGATCGTGAGGAGATCACCATTCACATCAATCTGAGGCGCGGTAACGTGTCTGAGCGTGTCTGGACCTGTGATTTCTCCCACGATTACGTCACGATCAACGCCGAGTATCGTACCTGACCATGTCGACAGCCCCCGTTTCTGCAGCGCCGGTTATTCATGTTGCTGTTGGCGTGATTCGCCGGGGTGGCCGGGTGCTGATTGCCCGGCGTCCGGATCATCTGCATCAGGGGGGGCTGCTGGAGTTTCCCGGAGGTAAGGTGGAACCGGGCGAGGCCGTCCGGGATGCCCTGGTACGGGAAATCCGGGAAGAGACCGGGCTGACGCTGCCCGGGTCAGCGCTGACACCGTTGATTGGCATCCGCCATGATTACGGCGATAAAACCGTGTTCCTGGATGTCTGGGAGGCCACTGGTTGCGAGGGTGAGCCTGAGGGCCGGGAAGGGCAGATGATCGAGTGGCGCAATCCGCTGGATCTGGTGGATGAAGACTTTCCGGCTGCGAACCGGCCGATCATTCGCGCTTTGCGCCTGCCGCGTCGCTATGCCATCACCGGTGCCGCTGCAAACGTCGATCAGTACTTGCAGAAACTTCAGAAGGCATTGCCCAACAGTGGTCAGTCCCTTTGTCTGCTGCGGGCGCCGGAGCTGGATCAACACCAGTACCGCGAACTGGTTGCGCAGTCGATCAGGCCGGCGGACTGGAACCGGGGCGTGCAGTGGATGCTGCACGGGTCAATTTCCAACATTCAGGAATTTCCGGAAGTCACCGGGCTGCATATGCCGTGGCGTGAAGCTTGTTTGCACAGTGCCCGCCCGATTGATGCTCGCTATCTGCTAGCAATTTCCTGTCATAACGCTGATGAAGTTCAGCACGCGCTGAGGCTTCGCGCAGATTTTATTACCCTGGGGCCTGTAAAACCGACAGGGTCTCACCCGGATGCGCCCGCTATGGGCTTTGACGAATTTCGCGCCCTGGTCAGCCAGGCACCGCTGGTTACCTACGGGTTGGGCGGCCTGAATTCCGACGATGAGCATGAGATGGTAGCGTCAGGAGCGCAGGGTTTCGCCGGCATCAGCTTCTGGTGGCCCCGGACTGGCGTCCTGAATGATCAATAACGGAGACTGATATGAGCAAGTTGACACATCTGGATGACAAGGGCGAAGCACGCATGGTGGATGTGGGCTCAAAATCGGTCACTGAGCGCGAGGCCAGGGCAGAAGGGGTGATCAGAATGGCGCCACAGACCCTGTCGATGATCATCGAAGGTGAGCACCCCAAAGGGGATGTGTTTGCCGTGGCCCGAATTGCCGGGATCATGGCAGCCAAGAAAACCCACGACCTGATACCCCTGTGTCACTCCCTGAATCTGTCCTCGGTGAAGGTAGAGCTGACGCCCGGTGACGATGGCCAGTCCGTTAAAATATTGTCACGATGCAAATTGTCTGGCCAGACCGGCGTTGAAATGGAGGCCCTGACCGCGGTCAGTGTGGCCGCGCTGACCCTGTATGACATGTGCAAGGCGGTTGATCGGGGTATGGTGATTGAGGGTGTCCGCCTGCTGGAGAAGAAGGGCGGGCGCAGCGGACACTGGTCTGCTTCTGACGCGCCTTCGTAAACCTCGGTGTCATTACAAACATCAGAGGAGAGGGGTGGTGCAGAGACTACGCCAGAAGGATGGCCCCGTGATAGAATGCGCGGCCCGTTTGACCGAACCACGAGGAAACACAGTGGCTGTTCGTTATGTCGAGACCTGTCGGCTACCGACACCGTTTGGTGTATTTGACATGCACGGCTTTGAAGAGCCGGACACTGGCAAGGAACACATCGCTCTGACGCTGGGCGATCTGGACAGCCCCGAACCGATGTTGGCCCGCACCCACTCTGAATGCCTCACGGGTGACGCGCTTTACAGCATGCGGTGCGATTGCGGTTATCAACTTGAAGAAGCGCTACGAAGCATCGCGCGGGAAGGGCGCGGGTTGCTGATGTACCTGCGGCAGGAAGGGCGTGGTATCGGCTTGCTGAACAAGATCCGGGCTTACAACCTGCAAGACGACGGAGCTGACACGGTCGAAGCTAATGAGCGACTGGGCTTTGCCGCAGATCTGCGCGATTACAGCATGTGCCGGGATATGCTTGAGCACCTGAATATCAGCAGCCTGAAACTGATGACCAACAACCCACGCAAGGTGGACGCGCTGACGTCACTGGGCATCGAAATCTCAGAGCGAGTCCCGCTACAGGTTGGTCGCAATCCCCATAACGAGCATTATCTGAACACCAAGCAAAGCAAACTCGGACATTGGTTCGAGACGCATCAGGACGATGACCCTCTGGTCTGAACCGGTTATTTGACGGCAGCCAGAAGGTCGGTCTGCCTGGTCATTTCCCAGCGTGTTTTAATGGCTTGTAGGATGCCTTCGGCATCCAGCCCGACATCCGTCAGTAATTGACCGTGTTTGCCGTGGTCGACGAAGGTGTCGGGCAAGCCCAGCTGCAAAACCGGCTGTAACAAGTTGCGGCCGTTCAGAAATTCGGTAACGGCGCTCCCTGCGCCCCCGGCAATCGCGTTCTCTTCCAGTGTTACCAGCAAATCGTGTTTTTCAGCCAGCGCCAGAATGAGTTCTTCGTCCAGAGGTTTGACGAATCTCATGTCTGCCACGGTCGCCCCCAGGGCTTCCGCCGCTTCCAGTGCCGGTGTCATCAGTGCGCCAAAATTCAGTATGGCAATGCCAGAGCCCTCTTTTACCCGGCGCCCGCGGCCAATAGGCAGCGGGGCCAGTTCAGACTCTATGTTTGCGCCAGGCCCGGTGCCCCGGGGATATCTTACCGAGGCCGGACCCTGGTAGAGCATGCCGGTGTGAAGCAGTTGCCTTGTCTCATTCTCGTCAGACGGCGTCATGACCACCATGTTCGGTATGCAGCGCAGGTAGCTGATATCGAACGAACCCGCATGGGTAGGGCCGTCCTCGCCAACCAGACCGGCACGATCAATGGCAAAAAGTACATCCAGATTCTGAATCGCTACATCGTGAATCAGCTGATCGTAGGCCCGCTGTAAAAACGTGGAATAGATAGCAACGACCGGTTTGGCGCCGTCGCACGCCAGCCCGGCCGCCAGCGTGACCGAATGCTGCTCTGCAATCGCTACGTCAAAGTACCGGTCCGGGAAGCGTTGGGAGAACGCCAGGAGATCCGAGCCTTCGCACATAGCCGGGGTAATGCCCACCACTCGCTCATCGGCTTCGGCGGCGTCACACAGCCACTGTCCGAACACATTCGCGTATTTGGGCTTCGAAGGTGCCGGCTTGACCGGTTCCGGTTTCGACGGGGAAACAGGTTCAATCTTGTTAATGGCATGGTAGCCAATCGGATCCGCCTCGGCTGGAGCAAAGCCTTTGCCCTTGGTCGTCACGATGTGCAGGAACTGTGGGCCGTCCAGCTCGCGAATGTTTTCGAGGGTTTCCGTCAACAGTGGCAGATCGTGCCCGTCAATGGGCCCGATATAGTTGAAACCCAGTTCTTCAAACAGGGTGCCCGGTGAGATCATGCCCTTGAAATGCTCTTCGGTTTTCCGCGCCAGGGCCATCAGGCTGGGCGTGCCCTGAAGCACTTTTTTGCTGCTGTCCCGAACCTGGTTATAGGTGCGGCTGGCCAGCAATTTCGCAAAGTAGTTATTGAGGCCGCCCACATTACGGGAAATCGACATGTCGTTGTCATTCAGGATGACCAGCATGTCTGCGTGCAGGTGCCCGGCGTGGTTCAGGGCCTCAAAGGCGATGCCGGCGGTCATCGCGCCGTCACCAATGACGGCGATACTTTTACGACCGGTGTTTTGCAGGCGCGCCGCGATGGCCATGCCCAGAGCGGCACTGATGGATGTGCTGGAATGGCCCACGCCGAAGGTGTCGAACTCACTCTCTGCCCGCTTTGGAAAACCCGCCAGACCGTCTTTGCGCCGGATGGTGTCCATGCGCGTGCGTCGGCCGGTCAGAATCTTGTGGGGGTAGGCCTGATGGCCCACATCCCAGACCAGACGATCCTCGGGCGTGTTGAACACGTAATGCAGAGCGACTGTCAGTTCCAGAACTCCCAGGCCTGCACCAAAATGCCCTCCGGTCTGGCCTACAGACCAGAGCAGAAACGCACGCAGCTCGCGGGCCAGTTGAGTCAACTGGTCGGCGTGCAACTCGCGAAGTTGTGCCGGGTTGTCAATCCGATCCAGCAGCGGCGTGTTGGGTCGCTCGGACGGGATTTCCTGAAACGTATATGGTTCGTGCATCTACTCGGGTCTTTGTCGGATGTTTCGAAATTACAAAATTATTATAAGGGATGGAGGGGTGCTTTTTCATGCCTGATATACTTAAGCGTCCATCAATTCACAGTGTGCGCGCATGGCCGGTAAACTATCAAGGTGACCCGTCAGTGGGTGCGGGCAACGACGTAATCCGCCATTGCTCGCAGCATATCCGCTTCGTTGCCGAAGGATTGCAGGCTACCCAGAGAGCTTTCCAGAAGCTTTGCGAGGTACTGACGGGCCTGCTCAATCCCCATTAATGACGGGTAGGTTGGCTTGCCACGGGCCTGGTCCGAGCCCTGGCGCTTGCCGATGACCGTGGTATCACCCTCAATGTCCAGCAGGTCGTCCTGCACTTGAAACGCCAGGCCAAGGGTGCGGGCGTAGTCGGTCAGGGCTTCAATCTGGCCGGGCGTGAGGTCAGGGGCGGTCAGGGCGCCGATTCTGACCGCCGCGACGATCAGTGCGCCGGTTTTATGCTGGTGCATGGACTCTAACTGTTCGATTGACGGCCGCTTTCCAACCGACTCGAGGTCAGTGGCCTGGCCGCCTACCATGCCCCGGTGACCACTGCCTCTTGCCAACTCCCGCACCATAGCCAGCCGGGTACTGTCGTCCAGTAGTGGCGCATCTGCAAGCCAGTCAAACGCAAGGGTCTGCAGCGCGTCACCCGCCAGAATTGCGGTGGCTTCATCAAAGGCAATGTGGGTAGTGGGGCTGCCCCGGCGAAGATCGTCATCGTCCATGGCGGGCAGATCGTCGTGAATCAGAGAGTAGGCGTGAATCAGCTCCACGGCACAGCCGGGTACAAGTGCCGCTTTCCCGGACTGGCCAACCGCCATAGCGCTTGCGATGCACAAAGCCGGACGTACGCGCTTGCCGCCGCCGAGCACGCTGTAGCTCATGGCCTCAAGAAGCCTTGCGGAGCCAGCTTCAGAAGCTGAAAGGCGATCAGTCAGAGTGACGTCAACGTCCGAGCGGCATTGCTCAAGAAAGCAGCATACTGGTTTCATCAGGCAGAATCGTCAGGCGTGAATGGCTTGGTCTCCAGCGCTCCGTCGCTGCTTTGTACCAGTTGATCGACTCTCTGCTCTGCGGTTTTCAAAGATTGCTGGCATTCCCGGGTGAGCTTTACGCCCCGCTCAAACGCCGTCAGAGACTGTTCCAGCGACAATTCGCCTCGCTCCAGATCGTTGACCAGCTTTTCCAGTTCATCGAGTGACTTCTCGAAGTCGGCAATGGACGCAGTGCTTTTTTCAGCGGCCATACTGGGCCTCCGGTTGTTCGCAGATTTAAATAGAGTGTACCAAAGCTTCAGGTGGTTCGCTGCCAGCGGAACTGCCTGTGTTCTGATTTTTCCGCATTTGGACCATAGCTTTGCTCGGTCACGGCAATTTCGCCCTGTTGGCTGATGGTCACAATGGTGGTGGCCCGGGTGCCATAATCTTCGCCTTTGATAAACGCAGAAGAGAGAAAACGCTCGGTTTCGATGCCGACGCCGGTATCCGGCAACTCACTGTCGGGGGCGGGCGTGGTGTCCTGAAGCAGGCGGATCAGCGACTCGTGGAGTTGGTCCGCATGCCCGGACGGTGTGTTCCGGAGCGCGTCGCCGACTTCCGAGCGTAGCTTGAGTAGTTTAGGCCAGGGGGTCTGTAATAGATGATTGCTGAGCCCAAAAATCCCCCGGTGGATAGATCGGCCCGGGTTGGCATCGCGATTGCGATCGCGATTGCTAAAGTACCAACCGCCCCGGCAATTGACCTGGACCAGATTGAAGCCGGCGTATTGGTCCTGCGCCGATGACAATGTGCCTGTCAATTCAACAGAGTTGTGCCGCTGGGCGAGCAAAGGTAACAACCCCCGGGATTTTACGGCGGTTTGATGGCCGCTTTCCCGTACATTGGTGACGGCGGACACGGTGCCGTTCTGACTGACGGCCAGCCATGTGCCGCCAGACATCAGATCGCGTCCGGCCAGGACCCTGTCTCCCGCCAGATCGCTCTGCCACCAATCCATTGCGTTCGTTGGTCGACGGAAAAACTCGTCCCGGTTAGCGGCGATCAACAATGGAAACTGTGGATGCTGGTTAACAGAAAATACGATCAGACACATGAAAATTCAGGTTCCGTATCGGTCAATGGAAGGGCATGACATGGCAGTGAACAATAGAGCGTCGGTGTGTATCATACCAGCCTGTGTTTTTGAGTGCGCGTGGCCAGCAAGATGACCCTGATGTCCGTAATTGCTCTTTATCTGGCGCTTGGTGCCGCTGCCGGAACCCTGGCAGGCCTGTTCGGTATTGGTGGTGGCCTGATCATTGTACCGGTGCTGATTTTCGACTTTGGCCTGAGGGGTGTCAGCAGCGATATTGCGGCCCATCTGGCGGTTGGCACGTCGCTGGCGACCATTGTGTTTACCTCGGTCAGCTCGATCTTTTCACACCATCTGCTTGAAGCTGTGCGCTGGGACATCGTGCGCTCCATGGCCATTGGCATTGTGATTGGGGCGTCGTTGGGCGCGGTCACGGCGTCGATGCTGACGGGTGCGTCGCTGGAATTGATCATTGGTGTTTTTGTGATTCTGGCGGCTCTGAAAATGCTGTTCGACCTTGGCCCGAAGCCGAGCGGTAAGGTACCCGGTAAAGTCGGATTGGCCGTCGCGGGTACGGGGATTGGCTGGGCATCCGCTATTTTTGGTATTGGCGGTGGCACGCTGACAGTGCCTTTTCTGAGCTGGTGCAATCAACGCATGCAGATTGCCGTGGGAACCTCGGCGGCCTGTGGGCTGCCTATTGCATTGGCAGGGGCTCTGGCCAACATGGGGACGGGCTGGAACCATCCCGAATTGCCGGCCCTGAGTATTGGCTTCATCTATCTGCCAGCGTTCATGGGCATTGTGCTGGCAAGCGTGCCCTTTGCGCGAGTCGGCGCGAACCTTGCGCACCGATTGGATGCCCGGCTGTTGAAACGAATTTTTGCGATTTTTCTGATCCTGGTCGGCATTGGTTTTCTGACCTGATTTTTACCTGATCCTGGAGTTACTGATGTTGCAGCACCCGCAGATTGATCCGGTCGCCCTGTCTCTGGGTCCACTCAAAGTTCACTGGTATGGTCTGACCTACCTTGTGGGCTTTCTGGCAGGCTGGTGGCTGGGTAAGCTGCGGGCACGCAAACCCTGGTCGCCGATTACCGAAGTCCAGATGGGGGACCTGCTGTTTTATCTGGCGCTGGGCGTGATTCTTGGCGGGCGTTTTGGCTATGTGGTGTTCTACAATTTTGACGTATTCCTGGCGGATCCTTTATGGCTGCTGCGCGTCTGGGAAGGCGGTATGGCCTTTCATGGCGGTTTGCTGGGCGTTATTTTTGCCATGTGGTGGTACGGTCGGAAAATCGACCGCGGCTTCTGGCAACTGGCGGATTTCGTCGCGCCCCTGGTGCCGGTTGGGCTGGGTGCTGGTCGTATCGGTAACTTTATCAACGGCGAACTCTGGGGCAAGCCCACGGACGCGGCCTGGGGGATGGTTTTCCGCACCGCACCGGATTCCCTGGCGCGGCACCCGTCCCAGTTGTACCAGTTTGCGCTCGAAGGCGTGGTGCTGTTTGTGATTCTCTGGTGGTTCTCCGCCAGGCCACGGCCCAGAATGGCGGTGTCCGGTCTGTTTCTGGCGGTATACGGGGCCTTCCGCTTTATGGTGGAATTCGTCCGGCAGCCAGATCCGCAGCTCGGCTATCTGGCCTTTGACTGGCTGACCATGGGGCAGGTGTTATCCCTGCCAATGGTCCTTGCGGGCGCTACCCTGATGTTCATTGCCTATCGGAGAAACGCCGAATGAAAGCTTATCTTGACCTGATGCAGAACGTTGTCGACCACGGATTCAACAAAGGCGATCGTACGGGTGTGGGCACCCGTTCCGTGTTCGGCCGGCAGCTACGGTTTGATCTGCAGCAGGGCTTCCCTCTAGTCACCACCAAAAAAGTGCACCTGCGCAGCATCATCTACGAACTGCTCTGGTTCCTGCGTGGCTCCACCGATAACAATTGGTTGAACGAGCGCAAAGTCTCAATCTGGAACGAATGGGCCCTGGAGAACGGCGACCTTGGTCCGATTTATGGCAAACAGTGGCGTAGCTGGCAGTGCCCCAACGGTGACGTGGTCGACCAGATCAGCGACGTGATCGAACAGATCCGCACCAGGCCCAACTCCCGGCGCCTGATCGTCTCCGCCTGGAATCCGGCAGAACTGCCGGACGAATCCGTTGGCCCTCGAGACAACGTCCGGGAAGGCCGAATGGCGCTGGCCCCATGCCACTGCCTTTTCCAGTTTTACGTGGCCGACGGCAAGCTCTCCTGCCAGCTTTATCAGCGCAGCGCTGACCTTTTCCTGGGCGTGCCCTTCAATATTGCGTCTTATGCGTTGTTGACTCACATGATCGCCCAGCAATGCGATCTGGACGTCGGGGAATTTGTTCATACCTTCGGTGATTGCCACCTGTATCAGAACCATCTGACCGATGAGATCGTCTTCGAGCAACTGAAACGTTCGCCCCGGTCGTTGCCCAATCTGGTCATAAAGCGGAAGCCTGCGAGTATCTTCGAGTACGAACTTGAGGACTTCGAGTTTGACGGTTATGAGCCTTATCCCGGGATTAAGGCGCCTATAGCTATTTAGCTTGAGGTGGCTTCGGGCTTGAGTTCCGGTCCTCTTGTTTTGGGGGCTGCATGGCAGTGGGAAGAGGCTTCAGAAAAACGCTGTAAATACGTCCCTGTACGCTTGGGCTCCGCCATCCATGGCTCCGCACATTTTCTGAAGCCCCCTCCCACTGCCGTGCGGGCAAACTGGTGGAGATGGAATTTCTAACAGAATAAAGCGGATGCGGTTGCTTCTATGACTAGTTTTGGAGAAGCAATCACAGCATTCTGCCGCGAAAGGGCGGGTAGGTATGTTCAAAAATGTGCGGAGCCATGGATGGCGGAGCCCAAGCGCACATGGATGTGCTTGTAGCGTTTTTTGAACATACCTACCCGCCCTTTTGCAGCCCCCAAAGCCCGAGAGCTCAACGCACCAAAGTCCGAACCAAAAGGAAAAACCAGTGAGAAAAGCCCTCATCGTAGCCATGTCACAAAACCGGGTGATAGGCCGCAACAACAAGCTGCCCTGGTATCTGCCGGGGGACCTGAAGTATTTCAAACAGGCGACCATGGGTAAGCCAATTATCATGGGGCGGAAAACCTGGGACTCCATTGGTCGGCCATTGCCGGGCCGGATGAACGTGGTGATCTCCCGTAATCCGGAATGGGAGGCTCCAGCGGGAACGACACCTGCGAAGTCATTGGACGAAGCCCTGGTGAAAGCCGAAGCTCAGGCTGTAATCGAAGACGGGGAAGAAGTAATGATTATTGGCGGTGGCCAGATCTACACCGAGGCACTGCCAATGATCGACCGGATGTACGTCACCCTGGTCCACGCAGAAGTGGAGGGAGATGCATTCTTTCCGGAAGTAAACTGGGAAGAGTGGGAAGAAATCGGACGGGAGGATTTCTCCGCGTCCGAAAACAATCCCTACGACTACAGCTTCGTAGTCTATCAGCGCTGAGTGTCCCGGGCGGGACACACGGCGGGCTGATTAATCCTTGCGAGGTGGGCGTTTGCCGGGTGGCTTGCCGCCCTTGGCAGGCGACTTGCCCTTGTAGCCGCCGGGTCCGCCTGGACCTTTCTTGAAGTTACCCTTGCGAGGACCGCCCGGGCGCCCGCCATTATTGTTGCGGCGCGGCGGAGCCGATGCTGAAATCTCCGGCAGAGCGTCGGGCTGCTCCAGTGGCAAGGTGCCGGGCTGAAGCGCCTCCATCCAGCAGGCCAGGGCGCCTGCGACCATGGCCACATCCATTTCATTGCGCTCCGCGATCTCATCCAGCAGACCCATGGCTTTGGCCAGTTTGCCGTCTTCCGCAAAGCCGACTAGTTGGGTTTCGAACTGCTGTTCCCGCATCTTTTTGAGCTCAACCGGTGACGGCAGCTGGTAGGATTCCATCGGCGAGTTGGTAGCGCGTTCAAGCGTACGCAGCCAGCTGCGTTCACGGGGTGTTACCAGAAGAATCGCTTTACCGTTGCGGCCGGCACGGCCGGTGCGGCCAACACGGTGGATATAGGCTTCGGTGTCGTAGGGCACGTCGTAGTTGATGACGTGGGTGACCCTCGTCACGTCCAGGCCGCGGGCGGCTACGTCGGTTGCAACGATGATGTCTTTTTTGCCGCTTTTCAGGTCTTCAACGGTCATCTCGCGCTGACGCTGGTTCAGGTCGCCGTTAAGCGGGGCAACAGCGTGGCCGCGGGCCGACAGTTTTTCAGCCAGCAGGGTGGTCTCCGCTTTGGTGCGCACGAAAATAATCGCGCCATCAATCGGTTCCACTTCCAGAATCCGGGTCAGGGCGTCCAGCTTGCGCTCGGCGTAAACCGGCAATACAAATTGGGAAATGCGCTCAACCGTGCGGGTTTCGCTTTCAATTCTGACTTCCACCGCGTCTTTCAGATAGGTCTGAGCGACTTTCTTGATCTGCCCCGGCATGGTGGCGGAGAACAGTGCCCGCTGACAGTTCGGAGGCGTCTTGGAAAGGATCGCCTCTACGTCATCAATAAAGCCCATGCGAAGCATTTCGTCGGCTTCGTCCAGCACCAGTGCTTTCAGGCTGCCCAGTTTCAGGGTGCCTTTGCGAAGGTGGTCCAGCATGCGTCCCGGGGTGCCCACAATCACCTGAGCGCCACGCTTCAGCCCCTTGATCTGGGGGTGAAAATCCTGGCCGCCATAGATCGGCAGTACATGGAAGTTACGGAACTTGCTGGCGTAAGTGGTGAAGGCTTCCGCCACTTGTATCGCCAGCTCGCGGGTCGGTGCCAGCACTAGAATCTGCGGCTCCATCAAAGACGCATCAATGCGGCTCAGTAGCGGAAGAGCAAACGCGGCGGTTTTGCCGGTGCCGGTCTGTGCTACGCCCAGAAGGTTTTTGCCAGCCAGCAGCGCAGGAATGGTTTGCGCCTGGATGGGTGAAGGTTTTTCATAGCCGACGGCTGCAACAGCTTCAAGTACTGCTGCATCGAGGCCGAGTTCGGCAAAAGTCAAATCAGACATTCATGTTCTCGGGATTCAGAGGGTAGGGCATTGCCGGGCAATGCGTGTTGTGGAGCGGAGTATAACCGTTTTGTTGCTGTTTTTATATCCAAATCGCCAAAGCCTCTGTAGGTACTTGCCCGACAGCAGTTGCGCCGCCTGGCAACTTTGGGCAATCTCATGGCTGATTCGAATAGGATGCTAATGAGGCAGGCGAATGACGTTTGATGAATTGTTGAAGGCAAGTGCGCATAAAGACGGGTTGACCTTCCCCACGAGCTGGAGTCAGGGGCGCGCCACCTTTGGCGGTCTGACGGCAGCGCTGGTGTTCAGTCGCATGGCCAGTGTGGTTGCGCAAGGTCGCCCCATGCGCTCGATGCAGGTGTCTTTCGTGGGCCCGGTCAAACCCGACGTGCCCGCGCTGTTGAGCGCCGAGATACTCCGGGAGGGCAAAGCGGTCAGCCAGGCGATGGGTAGAATCGAGCAGGATGGCCAGCCCCAGCTTGTCGCCTTTGCCAGTTTCGGCGGCGGTCGCGAGTCCGTTGTGTCGGTTGAGCCGGAGCCAGCGCCGGAGGCGCCGGCACCTGATGAGTGCCAGTCTCTGCCTTACATCAAGGATGTAACCCCGGAATTCACCCGTCATATCGAGATGCGCTGGGCCTTTGGCGATATGCCGTTCAGTGGCAAGGGAGGTCGCGAGATGGGTGGTTGGATGCAGTTCCGGGAGCCGCCGGAAAGTCTGACAGACGCGCACATTGTTGCTCTGATTGATGCCTGGCCGCCGGCGCTGTTGCCCCACCTGAAATCACCGGCGCCGGCCAGTTCGTTGAGCTGGGCGCTGGATATCATGCATCCGCGACCGGATATCCAACCCGGAGACTGGCTACTGTATCGCGCAACGATTGATCAGGCTGGTTCCGGTTATGGTCATACCCAGGCCGGCATCTGGACCCGCCATGGGGAGCTGGTGGCAACCAGTCGCCAGACGGTGACGGTTTTCGGTTGAAGCCCGTGCTCTGGATAGCCCGCGTCAGGCCGCAAGCTCGGACTTGCATGCGTCGATAATCACCCTGGCGAAGGCCTCGGGAGAGTCTTCCTGCAAAAAGTGCCCGCCTTGCAGCGTAATGTGCGGCTGGCCATGGGCGCCGGGGATCCGCCTTTGCATGTAGCGGTCGCCACCCCGGGTAATGGGGTCGCCGCTGCTGAAACAGGTGATGAAAGGCTTTTTCCATTTCTCCAGAACTCGCCACGCTGCTTTGTTAGCGGAACTGGCCGGGTTGTCTTCGGACACGGGCACCAGCTTTGGGAACGCTCGCGCTCCGGCTTTGTATTCTGACGTTGGAAAAGGCGCCTCATAGGCTGCCAGCTCAGCCTTACCGAGTGTGCGCTCGGTGCCAAGCTGAACAATCCGTCCGATCGGCAGCCAGGGGCTGTGGGTGGTGAAGGCTTTCCAGAGAGAAAAAACCGCCGGGATGGATGTTTCACCAGTCGGCAGCATGCCGTTGGCAACGATGATTCTCTGGAACAATTCGGGATGTTCGGCAGCCAGCCTCAGGCCGAGCAGCGATCCCCAGTTCTGGCATACCAGAGTAATGTTTTTCAGCTTGAGAGTATTCAGCCAGCTGGACAGCCAGGCGATGTGACGGTCATAGCTGTAGTCGTGAATGTTGGCGGGCTTGTCCGATTTGCCGAAGCCGATCAGATCCGGCGCCAGGACCCGGTGTCCTGCCGCGGACACCGTCGGAATCATGTGGCGATAAAGGTAAGACCACGACGGCTCGCCGTGGAGCATGATCACCGGATCTGCGTTGACAGGGCCTTCGTCAACGTAGTGCATTCTCAAACCGGGCTCAGCGTCAAGGTAGTTTGGTGTGAAAGGGTAGTCCGGTAAGGCCGCGAAACGGCTTTCATCGGTTCTCAGGATACGCATGCCATCGACTGTCCTAACTGATTGGTTGCGTGGTCAACAACTTGGTCAACCGTCGCGGATCAGCATAGAGCAGTTTCAAATCTGCTGTGTTTGGTTTCGGTAACAGTCCGTTGACCAATTGAATCAGTGGTCGGTGTCGGTATCGGGGCGGCGGTTGGAGCGCTTGTCTTCCCAGTCGAGTGTTTTGGGGTCATACCAGCCGATATTGTTGAGAACCTTGTCGCGGGTCGGAACGGAAAGGGTTGGCCAGAGTTCGTGAAAATCCTCGAGGCCCCGGTCTCTCTGGCGGGCCTGCTTGGCCTGAAGACGCCGGATAATCTGCGGAAGGTGCAGAGCCTCTCCCAACTGACCGGGAACAAGGACGTCCTGGCCCATGACTTTGCGGCGATGAGTCCGGGCGGCCAGCACTCGGTGCAGAGCAGTCGCGGCCTCGAGGGCCGTTTCAGGGGTAAACTCTTCGCTAGCCAAACTCTGAACCTGTTTAACGAATAAGCAACAGCCCGCGACTATAACCTGAAAGCCGCTACACTGGCCATGACGGCGTGTTAGTCTGGCGCCGGATAAACTGGCTCTATCAGTCAAATTCAATGAATCAGGGCATCGGAACCGCTCTATGTATCAGAAACTCGAGACCCGGACATTTCTCGCCATGCTGGTTGGCGTCTCCCTGGCTTTCGTCTTGTTAATGAGGCCTTTTTTCGGCCCAATTTTCTGGGCGGTCGCCATTGCGCTTATTTTCCACCCGGTGCGCCAGAGACTTGTGGCGCGGTTGGGTGACCGGCCCAATCTTATTGCACTGCTGACGCTGATGCTGTGCATGTTTATCGTTATTATTCCGGTGGTCGGGCTGGTTTTCTCGATGGTGGCAGAGGGCTTGAGCGTGTATCAGAAAATTCAGAGCGGTGAGCTCAAGCCTGGCGAGTATATCGACCAGGTGGTCGATTCTTTTCCCGCTATCGAGGCGTTTTTCGCACAATTTGGCGTCAATTTCGGGGATGTCCGGGACAGGGCCGTGAGCGTCTTTATTGGCGGCAGCCAGCTGCTGGCGAAGCAGGCGATCGGCATTGGTCAGAATACTTTCCAGTTTTTTCTGGGTTTGGCGTTGATGGTTTATCTGGCCTTTTTCCTGCTGCGCGACGGAGACAAGTTGGTTAATTTGCTGATCCGGGCCTTGCCACTGGGTGACGAGCGAGAACGCCTGCTGTTCTCAAAGTTTGCTGAGGTAACCCGGGCCACGGTGAAAGGCAACCTGCTGATTGCGGTTATTCAGGGCGCGCTTGGCGGGTTTATTTTCTGGGCGCTGAATATTCAGGGGGCGCTGCTCTGGGGTGTGGTGATGGCCATCGTGTCGTTGCTGCCCGCCGTTGGCGCCGCCCTGGTCTGGGTGCCTGCGGCCATTTACCTGGCGGCCACCGGTGATCTGATGGCAGCGGCCATTCTCACTGCATTTGGCTCCGTTGTGATCGGCCTGTCGGATAATCTTTTGCGTCCGATTCTGGTCGGGCGGGACACCAAGTTGCCGGACTACATCGTGCTGCTGTCGACGCTGGGGGGCCTGGCGATGTTCGGGATCAATGGCTTTGTGATGGGACCTTTGGTTGCGGCACTGTTCATGGCGTTCTGGGGAATATTCATCCGTGAGTTCAGCGAGAGTGGTGAAACGACGGAAACGAAACCGCCCGGGTCGGCTACAGAATCACAACAATCGGAGTCGGCTGACCGGGTCTGAGATGTGCTAGGCTCAGCTCTTAAGCCCCTGTGTAGGGGCTGGATTCACAACAATAAATCAGAGAATACTGGAGTGACTCATGACTAGGTCCATACGTTTTCGTGGTCGGATAGCCGCGGCGTTAGTTGCCGGCTCGTTTGCGCTTGCCGCTGCACCTGCCGCTACCGCCAATGACACGGTTGCGCTCAAAAATGCGCTATATGGAGCCGGCTACGCGATCAGTAATGTCAGCCCGCAGATGGATAATACGACCCGCAGTGCGCTTGAACAGTTTCAGAGTGACAATGGTCTGACGGCATCGGGAACGCTGGACCAACCGACCAAAGAAGCCCTGGGCATGGTATCGGTTCAGGTTGCAGTTTCGGCTGGCAGCAACTCCGGTGGTCAGAGCGCTCAGGCTGCGTCTCCATCAAGCGCCGCGGCTGAGCCACAACAAACGGCGGACGACGATATTGAAGAAGATGACGATGGTGGCTGGTCGTTTTTCTGATGAATCAATGACAACCGTCGTTTAGAACGATTGAGTGATAAAAAACCCGGGCGAAATTGATTCGCCCGGGTTTTTTTTGTTTACACGGTGCCGGTGAATGGTTGTTTTAATATTCCCTGCTTACAATGAGTAACAGATCACAGGAATAATCGACTCACGGGAGAAGCCTATGGCTGGCCAGGAAAGCCTGCCTTTACGCCGTCTTAAAGAATTCCAGCCGCTAAATCGTCTGACTGATGACCAATTGGTCCTATTGGCCAATCGCGCTGAACGGCGCCGCCATGGTCCAGGACAGCGCATTATTGAGCGTGGCGTGCGGGATGGTCTGGATTTTTTCCTGATTACAGGCCGGGTTGAGCTCGAGTCGGCGGATGGGCGCAAATACCTGATTGACGCCGAGTCAGAGAAAGCCGTGAATCCGATTGCCCGTTTGCAGCCCCGGATGTACACGGTGACAGCGGTATTACCTTCGGAATTCCTGGTGATCCGCCAGGATATGCTGACTCAGCTTTTGCGTTCGGCGCCGGTCCAGCAGGTCGAGATGGATTCGGGAGTATCCTCTGGCGAGGAAGAGAGCCAAGAGCATTATCTGCTCATGGAATTTTATGCAGAACTTCGCTCCAATCAGCTTACCTTGCCCAGCGTTCCGGATGTCGCCATGAAAGTGCGTCGCCTGGTGGACCGTGAAGATACGGCGGCGGATCAGGTCGCGAATGCGGTAGCCGCTGACCCTGCGATGGCGGCAAAACTTGTAAAAGCCTGCAACAGCCCTCTCTATCGTGGGTTTTCAGATGTTCGCAATGTCCGTGAGGCGGTCGTCCGCCTTGGCATGCGAACCACTCGCCAGCTGGTCACGGTATTTTCCCTGCGAGAAATCTTCCGCTCCCAGAGGCCATCTCTTCAGAAAGAAATGGACCTTCTTTGGCGTCATTCCCGAGAGGTGGCAGCTTTGTGTTGGGTGTTGGCAGACAGCGCTACGTCTATAAATCCAGAGGAGGCGCTGTTGGCGGGCTTGCTGCATGATATCGGGGTGGTTCCGGTGCTGGTCCAGGCTGAACACCACGTCAATCTGTTTTCAGATCAGACCAATCTGCACCATGCCATAAAAGAGCTGCGCGGTGATGTGGGCACAGCAGTGCTGGAGAACTGGGCTTTCCCGACTCAGTTTCTGGATGCGGTGCGACATGCTGAAGAATGGACCTGGGAAAGCGCTGATTCACAGCCGCAACTGGCAGACGTTGTGATTGTTGCCCAGCTGCACTCCATGATTGGTGCGGGGCAGAATTCGGATCTTCCGTCTTTCGATCAGGTGCCGGCCTATCGCAGGCTGGGAGAACTTGAACTAAACGCGTCCAGAAGCCTCCAGTTGCTGACGGAAGCACGTGCTCGCGTTGCCGAAGTGCATCGCTTGCTGTCAATTCACTGAATATGTGGCAAGGTAATCGGCCTCTTGGAGTGTAATACTTGGTGACTGTTTCAACCATGAATGTACCACTTTTCCCATTAAATTCTGTCGTGTTGCCCGGTGGTAGAATCCCGTTGCAGCTTTTCGAGCCACGCTACCTGGATATGTTGACCCGGTGTTTCAAAGAAGACCGGGGCTTCGTGGTCGTGCTTTTGCGCGAAGGGGTTGAAACCGAAAAGGTGGCTGTTTTTTACGATATCGGCACCTACGTTCGTATCATCGATTTCAAACAGATGGACAGCGGGCTTTTGGGCATCACGGTGGAAGGCCAGAGTAAAGTGTCGGTGGTGCGCTCCTGGCAACAGGACGATGGCCTGAATGTCGGAGATGTAGAGTGTCTGCTGGCGGAAGATTTGCGGGCAGTTCCTGGTCGCTACGCCGAGCTTCCCTCCGTGCTCAGGGCGTTGTTTCGTCATCCGGTTATTCGTGATCTGGGGATGGAGGTGGATTATGACGATGCCCGGGACGTCGGCTGGCGACTGACGGAGTTGTTGCCTCTGGATAAACAGGAAAAGCAGCGTCTGATGGAGCTTCAGGACCCGATGGAACGGCTGGACCGATTAAACAATTTACTCGAGGCGTTGGAAGAAAACGGTTAAGCCGGCGATTTTTTATGCGGGGGCGAAAAGAACCACGGCGTGGCTCCAATGCCGGGTAATGTAAGCGATGCAGATGGCTCCCCAGGTAATAGCGGCGATGACCATTGTTGAGTCAATCGTTACCGGCACATTATCGAACCGACTGAAACTGGTTCTGATCAGTCCGCTGACAGCCAGCCCTAGTAACACGCCTGCGGTAATATCTGTCATCCACTGAACGCCAAGGTAGACCTGGCTCAGAGACACCAGAACGATCGGTATACCGAACAGCAGGTAAAACTGCCAGCGCTTGCCTGGTCGGGTTTCTCTGCCGGCAAAGCTGGCCAGCAGAGCACAGAGCACAGTGATGCCCGCAGCGTGACCACTGGGGTAGGCGTCGGGTAGTTGAATCTGTGAGAGTTGCTCAGGTCGGGCGACGGCCGCCGCATCCTTGAATAGCCATACGGCCGCTGAAGTCAGCAAAGCTGCGCCTGCAATATGAATCGCGGCCGAGTAAAACCCGCGAAATAACATCACCAGAACCGCCAGAATACCAGCAGATACCAGAATGAAGGGATCGCTGAGCAGCGAGATCGAGATCAGAATGCTGTCGGGGATCGGATGCCTTATCTGGGCCAGCCATTGCGCTGCGGTCTGGTCGTAGGAAGTCAGCAGATCCGTGTTCAATGTCAACTGAGTCACGATCACGAACAGTGCCATGCTGGCGAGGCCGAGCATCAGAGAAGGCAGGGGGAACTCACCCGTATGGTCTGGCCGTTGGCTGGAGTATAGGTGCCAGAAACGATGTGTCGCCTGAAAGGATTGCATTCGGCTGGCGAGCCAGTTGTAAAGTCGGCCGTTTCGGCCCAGACCAAGCTGGAATCGGACAAACAAGGTGTAAACCAGGGTGAGTACCAGCAAGCTGATCGCCAGTACGAGGTAGAAGTGCGGCGGGGGCTTGATATCGCTGGCCATGGCGCTGCCGACCAGGTAACCGGGCAGAATGTAAACAGGCGCCCAACCGACCGCGGACGACAAGTTGAACGCCAGAAATCGCCGCCACGGCATTAACAATGCCCCTGCAATAAGTGGGACGATCGGGCGGACCGGGCCAACGAAGCGTCCGATAATCACGCTTTTGCCGCCGTGGCGCCGGAAAAACTGTTCCCCTTTGATAATCAGTCCCGGATAGCGGTTCAGGGGCCATAGCTTGTTCAACCTGCCCTGAAACCGCCGGCCAATTGCAAAGCTGAGGCCGTCACCGGAAATCGCCCCCGCGCCCGCCCAGATCAGTACGGCCGCAAGTGGCATGGCGGTCTGTCCAGCAAGCGCGGAGATGGCAAACAAAATGGCCACTCCGGGTATGACGATGCCGGCCAGTGCCAGTGACTCCAGAAACGCGGTCAGAAACAGGGCAAAAGCCAGCCACTCCGGGTAAAGAGCCAGCCAGTCCGTCAGCGCCTGAAAATCGTCAGCGCTCATGATTCGGCGGCGTCTCCTTTGCGTTGCCTGTCGGTACTCTGTTGTTCCTTGCTATACCAGGCCGAATCGGCTCCCCGCTTGCGGGCATCATGGAGAGCGGCCCGAACCCTTCGATGGAGATCTTGCGTGCGTTTGTCAGTGCTGCCGCGAGTAGTACAGCCAAGACTGACGGTCATCTTGCCGATGATCGCCCAGCGCTCCTCTGCAATGGTACGCCTGATCCGTTCAGCAATAACGCGAACACCTTCCTCCGGGGTAAACGGAAGAATGAGATAAAATTCCCCGTTTTCTAGTGTGTATAGCGTGTCGCCTGCGCGGACGACGCCAAACAGGTGTTGGGTAAGATCTTTGAGCACGTGCTGCATGCCATTTTTGCCATGCAGATCTTCCATCTCGTCAGCGTAGTCAATCGCCAGGGTGATCACCGACAGGCAGTGTTCCATCACGATTGCCCGGCTGATCTCTTTTTGCAGTGTCTCATCCAGGAATCTCGCATTGTGGGCGCCGGTAATAGGGTCCGTAATGGCAAGGTCTTCGGCGGATTGGGCCATATGATCGTAATGCCAGACGAACAGCGCCGACACGCTGATCAGTGCAAAGACGCCAGCGCTGATCGTGATCGCCTGGAACGCGTCTTCCGTCAGGAGCAGAAAACTGCACAGCGCAATCAATAGCGTAAGTGACAGAATCAGGCCCTGGCGCAGCGGCAGGATCAGCAGGTTTAGCACCATCATAGGCATAACCCAATGGCTTATGCCGGGCGGCGACAGGAAGAACATGGCAATCACCAGGCTTATGTTCAGGCCGGTCAGAATAAACAGGTGGCCTTTTGCCGAGAGCTGGTGGCGGCGGGATACGAGGGTGTAGCCGGCGCCGCCGATTGCCAGCAGCGTCATGATCGCTGCCAGGAAAAAAAGACTGTAAAACCCGTAGCGCAAATTCTGCATTGCCAGACTGGCAATGAACAGAGCGGCGAGCGTGTAACCCACCAGGTGGGTGTAGGTTCTCAGGCGTGTTTCAGTCAAGGCGATGGCTCCCCGCCCGGATGTCGGGGGTTGGCGTTACGGGTCTGGTTCCAGGCGCTGTAGGCCTGAGAACGGTCGCCCCCCTGCTGCTGAGCGCGCCTGAGGGCATTGGCCACCGAGTTTTGCAGACTGTCGGCGTCGTCGCCTATGTTAAGTCCGGCAATGCCGGCACTGACAGTCAGCTCCAGCCCATGTGAGCTGAGCAATGATTTGAGGCCCCGACGGATGGTTTCAGCCAGGGTTGCTGCATCGGCGGTGGCAACGCCG
>Ga0307946_1000137_pt1 | contig 43240 bp, 39 predicted proteins | sample OrgLakmetagen230_FD_203153 | JGI IMG/M metagenome (GOLD analysis project Ga0307946, IMG submission 203153) | Saline water microbial communities from Organic Lake, Antarctica - #230 | ecosystem: Environmental > Aquatic > Non-marine Saline and Alkaline > Saline | place: Antarctica: Organic Lake...
GTTCGTCCTGAGCCTGTCGAAGGGCCTTGGGGAGTACAACCAACCACCAAACCGATCCCTCCGTTCGTCCTGAGCCTGTCGAAGGGTCTCGGGCAGCAAACCAAACCCCCGCACCAACCTACCTCCCAGCCAAAACCCGGCCCCAGCCGCCACCGACTTTCGCCCGGTCTTGCAGGGGCCTCCTGCCCCCAAGCCCTACCGCAGGCATCCCTGCCTGCTGCGAAACCCGGCACCGGCCGGTGCCTAACCTCCTAGCCAGTGCCCGGCAAGGTCCCATGTAGGAGGTCACCCCGTGCGCGACAAAAACCAAACCAAACCACAGAACCCCACCCCCGTTCGCCCTGAGCCTGTCGAAGGGTCTTGGTTACCAAACCCAACCACCACCTGATCGCTATTTCATTAAATACACAACGAGGCGGACACAAACGACACCGCAACCACACAAATACTTGTCAATATCGGAACAGACTGCCAAAGTGAACAAACAACCTATTTTGCCTTGGTGTGCCCTGTAACCGGCCGGGCGGTAGCGTGAGTAAAGTGCATCCAAGGGGCTCTCCATACCCTCTCGTGTAAACCCACCACATGCGTATATTTCTGGCTGGTTTCCAGAGACGAATGCCTAGAATCTCTTGAATAGTGAGGTCCATCACATAAAGGGGGGCTAGATGCGATGCATATACCTGTAATACCCCGGAATATCCGTCGCAAAATACACTGATACCGGTAATCGCCGTCTTAACCGACAGTTTTTACGGTTTTGATATGTCGAGAGTATTGCAGTTAAAAATAACTCCAAGCCTTTCGTTAATGGGCCATAGCTGGGTCTTGTGGTAGGTTTTCTTCAGTATCTGCCGGAATAAGCGGTGGAGTCGACGATGAATAAACTGTTAGGGAGAATCATGGATCTGTGGTCGACGAGAAGAGCCTCCCTAGAGTTACTCGATTCTGAACTTGTTGAACAAAAGGCATCGATTGAACAAGCCTTTGGGCTGATTGATAAAGCCATAGACTTTTTCAACCAGAACGCCGCTGAGGATCAGTATTGCCGGATATGTGGTCTAACGCTTGCGAAAGCGAAAAGCTATGCGCTTGGTGCCTATGGAATGATTTTAGACAACCTTGGGCAAGAAGCTGGAGCGTTAAATCGGCCATTTCTCGAATATTATGAGTTGCTAATTTACTTTAGCCAGGAACCCCGACGAGTTGCTGAGGCGGCAGAGGACAGGTTGCCAAAAGCAGGGCAAAGGGCCAAATTAATCGGCACAGATTTAAAGGGGTTCAGAGAGTACCTGAATCAAAATGCTTCACATAGCTCCTACAGTTACTATTCGCTGAGTCATCAGCTTGATACCGTCTCGCTGTCGGTAAAGAAAACGCAAGAATTTTCAGCAGAGGTGCTGTTCCGAAATCTTGGGGATCTTTTCGCTCAACTTCTGCTGCTAGACTTTCAAGCTGCTGTCAGCGTAAGCATCAAGGGCCGCCAGAAGGACTGCGACTAGCGCACGAAGCAGAGGTATTGCGGGATAAAGGCGGCGATTCTTTTCGGCTCAAAGATCGCCTTGAAAAAGGGTACGACGGTAAACTCCCTAGCAAATAGTTCCAGTTCGCTCCGGGCCTTTGGCCCTCCACCGGATGCCCTTTTCGCTTCGCTACAAGGGCACCGCTGAATAAAAGCATTAGTTTTCGGACAGATATTAGCAATTGCGAAAAGTCGGAAAAAATACGTGAACTAGTCAAGCATAAAATGGGGCTGGTATGGACTGGAAAGAAGCTAAACGCAAGGCGCTCGAATTGGCAAGAGGATCGCAAGCGTCTGCGCGTGAGTTGGCGGAGAGTGACGCGGCTAAGCAGACCAAACGATTCGCAGCTGAGGTTGCGAACAAAAGCCGCACGACAACCGAAAAAGTTTTACAAAGCGAATTCGCGGGTAAAACTAGGGAGGCGGGCAACAAGACTGTTCGCAAGGGGGGACAGTTCGCCTCAGACGCGGTAGATTGGGGACAAAACAAATGGCGAGCCGCAGCCGAAGAGACACACGAGAAAAACTGGTATCTGCGTTCTGCCAAGGCTTGTGAAAACGTGTCAGATGCTGTGATGGGAAACCCTGAAGGTATTTCAAGCAAGATAAGCCGAGGAGTGGCCGCCAAGCTCGGTGCGGTTGGAACCTCCGTTGGCATTTTTTCGGTGGCCTCACTGTTAGGCACCGCTAGTACTGGCACGGCGATTGGTACCTTGTCGGGGGCAGCGTTTACGGGGGCATCCCTGGCATGGATAGGCGGTTCGGTCGCTGCTGGCACGGTGATACTCGGAGTTGCCTCGATGGCTGGTGGCGTTGGTGCCGCCTTAGGGGTCGCTTGGGCTTCCAAGAAGTTCCTTTACGGTAAAAAACGGGAGCCCACGGAGTTGGAAGTACAGGAACGTAAAATTGTGGAGGCCTGCCTTGCACTGGCCGTCGCCTTTCGAAAAAAAGCTGATGCTGGTGCCCCGGTAGACATTGTCAGCGCGAAGTACCTCTATGGCGAGGCCCTAGCGCCACATTGTGAAGAATTAGCCGACTTGCAGAAAAATTTGGATAGCTGGCCCTATATGGCACGTCAGCGATTGAAAAAGGCGAGCGTGACGTTGTCGACGCTTGCTGCAAGTCTAAGAGATTGGTCTTTGGATCACCCTAATGTGACGACTGGTGTTGTGAGTGTGGTCTTTATGCAATTGCTTGCTGGAGACGTCTCAGGCCTTTCATCAGAAAAGATGCTGGTGCTAGACGCCCTTCGACGTTCCAACCGGGATCTGACTCATGCAACAGATGAAGAGCTCGCCAACTATGTTCAAGGGTTAGATCCCGGGCAACTTCAAGGCTTGCAGAATAATGTCAAAGGTATATACCACGAGATGAGATTTGTCGAAGGTGAAAACTCCGATGGTGATAACTATGTTGCAGAGATGTTTGAAGCCACCAACCATCCTGGGGCGGATGTCCGGATTACCAACTTGGAAACCGGTGAGGTTCGAGAGATACAGCTCAAAGCTACCGACTACATGAATGCCATAAAAGAGCACAATAGCCGCTACGAATCCGTAGATGTATTCGCTACGACTGAGATTTCGGGTGCAACTTCAGAAATCGCTTCGTCCGGTCTATCCAACAAGGAACTTACAGAAGACGTTGAATTGGTGGCTGAGGAATTAGACGATTACTACGACCCCGGTGTTCTGGATAGCATGGGTGCCGCAGGAATGGTCGCTTTGGCACGTAATGTGCGGGTGACGCTCAAGGGTAGGTCGATGAGCGATGTAGAGAGGCAAAGGTTAATCAAGGATGGTGCAGTATCCGCGGGCACAGCGGGACTTTTTTCACTGCTATTGGGGTAACGTGTTCGATTTCCCTCGTTGTGGGTGGTGTCGAAAACTAACCAGCGCATGTTGTCGGACTGGTTTCCACTGCGCTCCAAACTAGCCGCAAATGCGGGCGTTGGGCGCCAAGAAGTGGGGCATTGATTCGGTGCAAGCAGATGGTATGATATTGTCATACTTTATCTGTGTAAGGAGCACCAGCTATGAGCATGCACCGGAAAACTATTACGCTGACTGAGCAACAGGACGGTTGGGTGAAAAGCCAGATTGAAAGCGGTCAATTCGGCAATGACAGTGAGTATATCCGCTATCTCATCCGACGCGACCAGCAAGCCCAACTACGTCTTGCCACGCTTAGGCAGGCCCTGTCTGAGGGTGATTCAAGCGGAACACCTAAGCCGTTTGATATATCGGCTATCAAGACTGCTGGCCGTAAGCGCATGAAGGCGGCTAATTAGTGTTCAATCTGAGCGTCACGCCGAAGGCGGAATCAGACCTCATCGGAATTTGGGTGTACACCTGCGAAGGATGGGATGTTGATCAGGCGGATAAATACCTAGATCAACTGGAAGCAGGAATGCAGCAGTTGATTAATCATCCGTCATTAGGCGCGAACTACGCCCATGTTCTCCCTGAGTATCGCAGATTGCAGGTCGAGCACCACGCTGTTTTTTATCAAGTGCTTGAATCGGAGGTGCTTATTGTTCGTGTGTTGCACGAGGACATGGATGCACCTGATAGGCTTCTGGATTAGTGGCGGTTATGTTCCCGGCGCAGCTTCGGCTTCAAGACTTCCATCCAGGCCCCGTGCCGTTGTCGCCCAACAAATAGTTCCAGTTCGTTCGGGGCCTGGTGGGGACAAACCTACGCTGCGTTTCTGTTTGCCCCAGAGCAGGGCTTTAACCCTTATCGTCGCCAATCTTTCAAAACTCCATCAATGACGTATATTGGTTGTTATGTTTACCATTATCGAAACCCCAACATTTGAAGCGGACGCCAGAAAAATCTGGAGTGAGGAAGAACGAAGCGCTTTCTTTGCCTGACTCCAGTCCTAATAATCGGTGGAGTCGTGAGTTTCCCAGAAATCTCGTTCTTCCGCTTCTGATTTGAACTCAGGCCATAAAAAGGCGAGGCCCCTTGACAATGAATGCTTATTTAGCGCTTGCGCCAGGCAATAATTGCGATGGCCATCCACACTACTGTGCGCAGAATCATTGCGAATACCGTACGTTGCTCGTAGGCACCACCGGCATACACATGCACACCAAAATAGACGAACGTGAGAACCGTCGCTGCTGCGATGGCGGCTGCCAGCCACACGGCCCAGCGCTGCAGCATCCACAGCCCGGCACCGGCTACGACATAGGCGAAACCCGCCAAAAAGTTGAACCAGACCACGAACGGTACATAGTTCCCGGCGGCGATAAGAGCCGTGCCGTCACCGAAAAGGATTGAACCGCCTGACTTAATGCTCAGCAGACCAAATCCAACGGCGACCAGAGACATCGTCCAGATCCAGCTGCCGCGTTGCTTGAATGTTGGCATATCTATTCCTCTCAGTTTATTTAAAAGTTGGCAGATATTCTTGCCGTAGCAAGCCGTTTATTCGAACCCTCGTCCTTCGCCAACTTCCTCGTGGGTCACGCCGTCGCGGATGTGATAAATGCGTTTAAAGGTGGGAAGGATTTTTTCGTCGTGGGTAACCACAATGATGGCGGTCTCGAATTGGCGCGCCATTTCATTGAGGATGCGGATGACGGCCATGGCACGCTCGCTGTCGAGAGGCGCTGTGGGTTCATCGGCCAGGATCACTGGTGGCCGGTTAACCAGGCCACGCGCGATGGATACCCGTTGCTGCTCGCCACCAGAGAGTTGTGAAGGCATGGCGCGTGCGCGGTGATGCACGTCCAGCGCCGTAAGCAGTTCCAGTGCTTTCGCGCGTGACTCCCCATTGGCTATGCCGGCAAGCATCGGCAATAGCGCCACGTTGTCGGTGACATCAAGAAATGGAATCAGGTAGGGTGCCTGAAATACGAAACCGATCTTGTCGCGCCGCAGTGCGCGCAGGTCACGGACTTTCCAGCCATTGTCGTAGATCACTTCGTCACCCAGCGTCATGCGGCCGGCACTGGGTTCGATCACTGCACCCAGGCATTTGAGCAGTGTGCTCTTGCCCGATCCGGAAGGACCAATTAGGCCGACCACCTCCCCCGGTGCAACTTGCATGTCAACACCCTTCAGGGCATCGACCGCGGTGTCTCCCTCGCCATACCGTTTTTTCAGACCCTCGATGCGTATGCCTTTGCCGCTCATCTTAACCTCCAATGGCTTCGGCCGGATCGACCTTGAGTGCCATACGAATGGCGACAATGCTGGCCAGCACACAGATCACAATGACAGCGAAAAAACCGGCAACGGTGTCCAGCGGCAACAGCAGTACGTACTTGGGAAATGCGGGGGCTGCGAAGGTGGCGGTGATCTTGCCGACCACGAAACCGATCAGGCCCAGCGCGAGCGCTTGTTGCATGATCATCGAGGCGATGGTTCGGTTGCGTGTGCCAATAAGCTTTAATACCGCGATCTCGCGGATTTTGTCCATGGTCAGCGTATAGATGATGAACGCAACGATAGCCGCGCTGACGATGGCCAAAATCACCAGAAACATGCCGATCTGCTTGGCCGCGGTGGCGATTAGCTTGCCGACGAGAATGCTCTCCATCTGCGCACGGGTATAGACGGTCAAGTGTTTCCAGCGGCGAATTGATTCGGCCACTTCGTCCGGTGCAGAACCGGGTTTCAGTGTGACCAACACGGCATTGACGAATGCATTGGTGCTCTGAGACGCAATGACAGCATCCAGCAAGCCGGGAACGCCGGGCCGGTTGAAGGCTGGGTTGGACTCAGTACGACGCCGGCTTTGCCAAATAGCGTCGTTGTCCTTGAGGAACTGCGTTTCCTGGGCGTCCTTGAGTGGAACGAATACCATCGGGTCGCCGCTGGACGACACCATGCGCCGGGTCAGCCCCACGACCGTGTAATGATTGCGACGAATAGCGAGACGATCGCCCAGTTTGAAACCACTGGCAATATCTGCCACCGCCTCGTAGTGGCTTCGCGTGATCTGGCGTCCTGCGACAAGGTAAGGGGGCCACCCGGGGGTCACCCCCAACTCGCCGGGGGCAATGCCCACTACCATGGTGCGCACATCGATCTCACCCTGTTGTACCTGCATAGTCAGGTAGGTCACGTTCGCGGCCTGGGCGACTCCCGGCATGGCCAGGATGGTGCGATATACGTCATCGTAGAGGCTGGACGGTTCTGCGTAAGGGCCTAGGGTACCCTTTTGTACCACCCAAATATCGGCGCCACTGTTGTCGAGCAGGGCCTTGCCATCATCCACCATACCCCGATACACCCCGGCCATCGTCAGTGTTACGCCAATGAGCAGCCCCAATCCGACGCCGGTGAAGACGAACTTCCCCCAGGCGTGGAGAATGTCACGGCCGGCCAGGCTGATCACTCCGGCACCCCCGGAATGTGATCGACCACATGGATGCGGCTGCGCGACGTCAACGCCTTTTCGCTGTAGGTCACTACGCGATCGCCGTTCTTAATTCCTTCGCTTACCTGCACAGCGCCATCGAGGGACGAAACGCCGAGAGTGACTGGAGTAAATCGCAATTCATCGCCCACGACTTGCCAGACGCCCACTTTGTTGCCTTCGCGTCGAACAGCCGCATTGGGAATGGTCGGCACAGGCGGGAGCGCTGGGAGATCAACCGTGACTTCGGCCAACTCGCCTAACGGCGGAAGCCGCTGGGGGATGGCATCGAAGATAACTTTGGCGAGTATTTCCTCAGTTACAGCATCGGCTTTAAGTTCGACGCGTAACACGCGACCGTTCAGTGTCTCCTTGCTACGCGAACGTAATACGATATGAGCCGGTAACTCTCTAGCCAGCCCCGATGCGCTGATTTGATCGAAACGCACGTTGACCCACAGGCTCTTGGGATCGATGATTTCTACCACGGACTGGCCGGCAACAATAGTGGTGCCGGGATCCGCATCTCGTTCAGTGACCACACCGTCGACCGGTGCGATCAGGCGCAGGTTGCGTCGCTGCGCTACCAATACTTCGCTATCGGCGCGAGTACGGGCGAGATCTTCCTGCGCAGCAGACAGGGCGGCCTCCGCGATTTTCAGCTCCTGCTGCTTGGTGTTGAAATTGTCCTCGCTGGTAGAACGCGCGGCGAACAGGCGCTCATAGAGGCGCATTTGAGTCTGTGCATAGGCTTGCCGCGCATCCGCCTCACGCAACGCTGCTTCCGCTCGCCTGAATGCGAATTCCTGCGAACGTACCCGTTCATCGAGATCGACCGGATCCATCTCGCCGAATACCTGTCCGGCCTTAACCTCATCGCCCACATCCACCTCCAGGCGTTTGACACGTCCGGCAAACGTGGGGCCGATCTTGTAGGTATAGCGCGCCTCTACTGTACCGATGCCGAATAGCGCCGGCGAGATGGCACGCGACTCAACGATCGAGACTGTCACCGCGACCGGCGCCAGTGGTCCAGAGCGCAGACCAACGTAGATGAAGAGCACAAGCAATGGAACGATGACGGCTAGCAGTGCCAGGCTACGGCCTTGCAAGGGTAGGCGTTTCATAGTTCGCTGCCGATACCACGCCGATAAATTGCAAATATCCGTGGCGCGTCGTGGCGGATGCGTTCCACATCGCCTGCCAGTAGCGACTGCATGACCAGGCCCTGGATCGTGCCAATGAACAACGTGGCCGCAGCTTCGGTATCCAGGGTGGGGGTCAACTCACCACTCGACTTACCCTTCTCGATAAGGCGATGCAAGCGCTCCCCGTAGTGTTGAAGCAACGTCAGTACCATGCGCTTGGCGGGCGTCAATGTTGCCCGCTGCAGTTCGCCAAACATCATTCTGGGCACCCCGGGGTGTTCAGCGACGAATTCGATATGGCTCATAAACATCGCCTCCATCGCTGCCAGAGGCGATTCGATGCCCTGTGCGGCATGATCGATTCGTGCCAGGAGACGCTCTGCCACCCACTCCATGACCGCATGCCAGATAGCATCTTTGTTCGGAAAATGCCGAAACAGGGCTCCCTGGGTCAATTTCATGTGCTTGGCGATAGCTCCCGTGGTGATCTCGCTTGGGTTCTGTTCACCAGCTAACTCGATCACGGTTTTTACCGTCACCATTCGCCGTTGCGCGGCCGGAAGATACTTGCTCGATATGTTCATGTTCGCTTCCCATGCCTAAAGATAGTAATTGATTACTACCTTTAGGCATGGAGATTAATTTGTCAACAATTTTTTTGATAAAGGTATTTGGTGCCAGAGAACAACCACCGACGCGATTCTAAATACAGATGTCAAAAGAACAGGGGTTTCAGACTGGGTTCTACTGTCTATTTATACGGGGTTTATGGGCTATCTATATGTGGTTTATGGGCCAGCCTGGCCAGGCAACTCGTCACGCCCTAAGTCTGTCGATGGGTCTCGGTTAGCAAACTCAGCCATTGAACCTGTTTCCCAGTCACGACCCAGCAAATCCAAGGTAGGTGGGCACCCCGTGCGTGACAGTATTCAACCGAACGACAGAAAAACATGATCAGTTTTGAGGGTTACAACCAAAACAAGTTTCGAGTGAGTCTCTATGCAGTATGCAGTGTCAACGACTATGAAGGTTAAGTGACGTGCCTGTCCTATTAGTACCGGGCGAGCCCTCAGCGGCGCAGGTCGACCCTAACTCCGGTGGTGCACAAGCTCCGAGAACCTTCGCGCAAAAAAAACAGCGCCAGGCAACCGGAAACCGGAATCTGCGAACGTCACTCAGTGAGGGCGCGATTGATACAATGACGACGCTTTTAGGGCTGGTTCGAACAGGAGTGGGTGGTCCATACGCACCGTCAAGGATGAACCACTAGTCCGCGCCGGTCCGGCCGCTACATCGGTTCAGCCACCAGAAACGTCCCGCGCCCTCTTTCTTTAGCGCTGTAAAGTGCGTCATCAGCCATTTTAATCATGTTCTCCAGAGAATCATAATCGGCGGGCATGCCATGGCAGATTCCAATGGAGCAACTGAGAAACTGTCCACTCGGACTGTCTTCGCTCGACATTGCCAAATCCTGCCACTGAGCCAGAATTCGGGCAGCTTGGCGTTCGAACTCAGCCGCGCTGTGACCCTCCGCAACGACAATGAACTCTTCACCACCGTAGCGACCGAGAATATCCGTTTCTCGCTTAAAAACACTTCTCAGGATATCCGCCTGGCATCGGATCGCTCGATCGCCCTGCTGGTGACCATAGCAGTCATTGAATTGCTTGAAGTGATCCAGATCGATCATTAGCACAGCCAGCGGCTAAGCTGAACGCCGCTGCAGAGCGAACAAACGCTCTGCTTCACTCATCAGTGCCCGGCGATTCAGTAAATCGGTGAGTCCGTCGGTTGTGCTCAGCGTAATCAACTGCTGATTCGCTTCGTTAATCTCGCCTACCAGCCGATCGAGTCTGTGCCTCCCAATGGCACCAATAGACAGTGAGCCGGCCACAAACCCGACGTTCATGAATGTGCGATCGCCGTACACCGGTTCCAGAAGCATCTGGCCAATAAACCCGAGCGAGCTTAATAACAAGAGGCATAGCGCATAACGGAATTTCATACCGAGCACAAAGAAACCAAAGAATGCGTACAACAAAGTCTCCTCATAGGGAAAACTGAACTCGGCCCGCTCCCAGAGCACATGGATTAAATGGTAGTTTGAGTAGGTGAGACCAAGAACCGTCAGCAAGAAGGTGGCTGAGCAAACTGAGAGAAACGCCGATGAAAGCTGAATGCAAGCAGGATAAAAAGGATTGGAAGTTGAATGAAAACCCGGTTATTGAAATAAGCATCTACCAACGTTTCGAGTACCATCTGAAGATCGCCAATCATGAATAAGGCAATCAAAACGCAGCCCAACAGAATAGACAATCTAAGCGTGAGGATTTCACGAGTCGAAGTGGAATTGGACTTGACCAAAAACTTCAGCATAAAAACGATTCTCTTGGCCAGGTCACGTAACAGTACAGAAGGGAACCTATCAGCGCAGTCGACCAACTTAACGATTGGTGTTCTTTCTGTTTACAGGAGCTATGGTGTTTTCTGCTCTATTTAATTTAAAAAAGCGTTAAAAAAAATGGCAACGTAGGTGATCGGCTACAAATCATCCATTCTCCCAACCTGGCTCGCCAAGCGCATGGATTCATTCTTTTCCATCGTCAATAAGGCCTCAAACAACTCCTTTGCTTCTCGTATCTCGGCTTTCTCAGACATTGTCTGGTAAAGTTTCATTATTTGACCGTGAAAGTCCATGACTTCGCGGTAGATACCCTGAAAGTCCTGTTTGAGATAATGCTCGTCACAGGTTTGATGCGTTTTTATGGTGTTGTGCTGTAAGTGATCATACACCCGAGTTTCCAGTGTATTCTGCGCGCTTTGATGCTCGAATTTATTAATAATGAGGGCCAGCTCCGATTCATGTGTCGCCAGATACTTCAACAGTGCTCGTGCGCGCTCGTCGTCGTGGCGTGTTGCGCAATGTGCCAGGCAGTCGGCCAAGTGCTGGTGGAGGTCACGCGTCCAGTCGATCAGTTCGCCAAACGTTTTAATTCCCATATAGGATTGTACTCCTTGGATTCGACGCTTTACACATTAGGTAAAGTTGCTGGCAATAGCAAATTGCTGAAACCAGGATCCAAACTAAACAATACCCACCTTCATCTTGCCCCAAAAAATGGCCTGAACAGTGGCTCGGACAACCATTATAAAAAGTACCTCTGGAAGAGGCTGTCCGGGCTACCCCCCTCAAACACCCCCCCCCCGTTTGGGTTATACCAAAGCCCGCTCTAATCATTTATGTTGGAGCGTGTCCAGGCAGCCTCACGCTAAAAAGGTGTGGGGCACATTTTTGAAATAGTCAGACCAGCTAGAGATAGTCAGACCAGCTACAAGCCGCTGGAGTTGAGCCATACAACCACGAAATGTTTCTGTCCATGGGCATGATGGCCTGAAAATCGTAAATACAGGGATAGGATGTGGATAAGTGTAAATTAGTTAAATCGAAGGGCTGCCTAATAAGGGTATCCATATTCATGAGCCTGCGCACTTCACTGATTTCTTAGTTGCCGCACTGGGGCTTGTTGCTTGCGGCGAGAGTAGTGGTGGTGGCGGCAGCGATCCCGGCGGCGGCTCGGGTGATGATACCAATCCCGGTATCAGCGGTATCCACGGCCGCGTCAGTTTGGGGCCTGTTTACAATGCGAACGTCAGCCTTTATCAGGCCGCAACGATAGATTTCACCCAACATCTTTCCAGTCAAACCGGGTTGCTGCTTGATTCAACCACTACGAATGGAACAGACGGTACCTTCACCGGCCTGGATGCTGGAAATTATACCGGGCCATTATTATTGGTAGTCAGTGTGAATGCAAACAGCTCTTATTACGACGAATCTGGAGCGGCAAGCAATGGCGCAGTTGGCCTGATGTCCTTCGATAGCGTTGACTTAAATAATCTGTTGCCCGCCAACACGTTCTTCCCGGATTCAAAAAGCGCGCATCACCTCCTATTTGCGCTTCTTCCCGAGCCAGAGCTTGACGATGGCGTGGGGGTCACAACACTCACCACAATGGCAACTATGCTGGCGTCTTCCAACCACGCAAACGGTGTGGATGCCGCCCAGGTACGTGATTACAACAAGGCTGTGACTGAAACCTTTTTACGTGAATTCCCGGACAGTATTTCCATAGAACCAACTGCCTTTGATTCCAATATCGCAACCGACTCGCTGGACTACAGCGGTGATAACGATTACACCAGAAACGATATGTATGCGCTCGTACTGGCTGTGCTCGCCGATATGGGTACGGGCAGTTATCCTGCACTAATGGCGCATCGGTCGTTACTGGAAGACGGTCAGGATGGCAAGATTGATGATCTTGATGGAGTCTTCGACAACTTCACGGAATTTTATTCAAATTGGCAGGAGCTGCTGCTTGATTACACGGATGTCTATGCCACTAACGCGCTTGAGGCCAAGCTCATCCTGAAAAGCTATATCCTGCCACGCCATCAGATACTGACCTGCGACGGCGTTGCTAACGGCGAGCATGACGGTATTTGTGCAAAGATTGATGGAGAATACCGCAATGCAATGACTAGCAATTATACCGGACGGTATGCATTGGAGACTGACGACCGCCTGGAAATAAAATACGTGGATACCAACCCGGAAGTACCAATAAGTGGTTGCTGGAATTGCCGGTCAATATAACCGGGCCAGTGACAACCGATTGTAATAGTAGTCATCAGCTAAAGATCCAGGGGGATCCTGTAGATGCAACGCTCGAGCCGCTTAGTGATTGTCAAATCACGTACCAAAAAGTTGGCCGCGTCGTCAGCGGCAATTTTATAAGTAAGCTACAGTACGACAGCAACAGTTATGACGTAATGGATGGGCATTTCCGTGTCACCCTGCCCGAAAGTGATGATTCCATTACCGGGCTTGTTGATGGCGACGACATTGTGCCGGACCCCGGCTGGGCGTTTGTTCAATCTTACCAACCCAAGAAATATATCCATCTGATTTCCACGACGATCAGTGCTGACAAGTGGGAAATCATTATCGATGATTTAGGCAGAGCTCCGGACGATGGTTCACAGATCACCAATACCAACTGCAAACCAGCTAACGTAGAGAAGGGAACGCTCAGCTATATCAGAGCCAGTAGTAGTGCACTAACGGTCAATACCAACGATGTTACAAACCACGACTGCGAGATCAAATACAGCATCAATAATGGCGTTCTTGAAGGTACATTCACAATGACCCAAGTAAAAATTGTCACCGGTTCAAATACCGATCTGAGCCCGATATTTCACTTAGGCGATGCCAGTGGCAGTTTCAAAGCGTATTTGCCAGACGGGCCGAATGGCTATCCAAGTACAGAGCCGTTTAATTAAATGGTTTGGTCTGCCTGGGGATGCCCAGGCAGACCCTTTCGGCAGGCACTGGTTCGGATACCAACGAAAACCTGGCTTGATGCTGGCAACGCAACTAAGCTCCCGTTCAAAACCTCGTCACAGGGCTGCCTGCGGCACTGACATACCTGAAACTTGCCTAGCCAGTCTCAACGCGATTACGTCCGTGCTTCTTGGCTCGATAGAGTGCTTTATCGACGCGGGCAATCATGGTGTCTGCTTTTTCATCTTGTTGGTGAGCAGTGACTCCTAGGCTGGCATTGAGCACTCTTATTTCAGGAAATTCGTGTTCCGCAATTCGCTTTCTCAGTTGCTCGGCCAGTTTCTCGCAACCCTGCAGATCCGTGTTAGGGCAGATGATAAGAAACTCTTCACCACCCCAGCGCCCGACAATATCGCTTTTACGAATGGAACTGACTAACAGAGAAGAAAACGCTTTCAGCAGCTCATCCCCTATGAGATGACCAAAACGGTCATTCGCCATCTTGAAGTTATCGATATCCAACAAGATTATAGAGAATTCACTGTTTGTGCGTTCAGACCGTTTGATCGCATAAGAAAGATCTTCATCTAGCTTAAGACGATTGTAAATTCCGGTGAGGGCGTCAGTAATCGACTGGCGTTTCAACATTTTGTTTTGATGTTCAAGTTGAGCTTGCACATCATGCAAGACACTAAGCGTGTCGCGAATCTTCCGGTTCGCTTTGGCTAGGTAGTGGTTCCAGTATAGTGAGACAACAAGCACTGTTCCCAGCACCAGTAAGGTCAGCCATAACAAGGTATAGTCAGTCACTTTCTCGATTGTAATCGCGATCCATTTATCACGAATACTTTGCCCCTCTTTCGGATCAATGTGAAGAACTGCCTTTTCAAACGCACTACCCAGTAACGGCTCATCATTGCGAGTGGCCACAGATAGCTCATATCGAAGTGGTAGACTGCCGGTAACTGCCAATTTATTCAGATTGAGGGACTGAATGGCAAACGCCACCGCGCCTTGTGCTCCGATATAGCCAAAAACCTCTCCATCATAAACCAGCTCCATCGCCTGGATATTATTTTTAACTTCAACAAGCACAACTCTGGGGTAACGCTTTCTGAGTTTATCAATCGCGATATCACCCTTGATCACCGCGAACTGAGTCCCGGCACCCTCAAGGCTTTCCTCAACAAAAATTCTGTCATAACGCGTGACAACTGCTAAAGGCAGGTAGAAATACGGAGTCGTAAAGTCCAGAAAAGATCGTCGCTCTTCACTGGCGTTGATCTGAGCAACCACATCACATTTACGGCTCTTGGCTTTGCTGATCAGGTCATTCCAGTCCTTTACTTCTGGTACAACCATCTCGACGGCTAACATGCGCGCAAATAGGTCAAAGTAATCTTTCGATAGCCCGGTATGTTGTCTATCCTCATCCACTCCATCAAAGGGTAAGCGATCAGGGTCAACACAAACACGTACCACGTTCTTAACTCTTAAGTAGTCTCGCTCGGCTTGAGTCAGCCCAATGTCATTTGCAGTCTGGGCTGTTGCAGGATTCAGGACTAATAGAAACCAGCCTGCAACCAGGGCAACGAACAACCCTTTAACATAATTTTTTTGGCTAACGGTTATATGCAAGTCGCTTCCTCTGACGTGTCTTCCAACTGCTTGTTTTCGGTGCCATAGTGAATTGGGTGCCTGGTCAGCGCTGACAGTGTCTTAGAGCTAATAGTAACTTAGCAGTGGTGGTATCACCTTATCTAATGGCAGATGGTAACCTCCATCCAAACCGCGTGTACTCGGCGATAGGCCAGCTTAACAGTAATAGGTTATCACTATGGCTGTGTTGCACTGCAGCGAGTGATGTGGCTGCTTCTCCGGAGTCATAGCCCAGGTACATAACCGATTTTTTTTAGGAGTATAGGGGTGTCCGGTCGTCCGGGATGCAGCCTTCCATGTAACTGTCCGATAGGGCTTAATCGGACCCTAGGTTACTTCCGTATGCCTGGTTAGCGGTTAATTTCCCTGGTGTTGGGCAAGGTCACACATTAGTGAGAATGGCTTGCTAAATGACTAGTGGTAAGCTCGCTATCGAGGTAAAGCCAGGCCATCATTATCGGTTTTGGTGCGGCCAGTGCACAGCCTGCTTCGCACTGTCAGGGTTAAGACACCACCTGAAAGAATCAGCGTGACCAGGTTAGCCAAGAGCATTGGCAAGTCACCAATGATGGTTGCATATATAAGCCAGAGAGCGACGCCCAGGGTGAAAATCGCATACATGCCCAGGGAGATACCTTCAACATTTTTGGTTTTCAGTATCTGTACCACTTGAGGTACGAATGCGGCAGTTGTGAAACATGCAGCGGCCAGGCCAATTAACGTCATTGATTCCATGGGGGGGGACTCGATAAAAGTTTTGGTGTGGTAGATGTAGCGGATACGCATTTATCTTGCCAGCTTGTGGAAACAGGGCCGTCTTATATTCAACAGTCTCTGTAAGGGAGATAATAGGTGTGACGATATGGCTACGCAATGGATAACGCCCCGATTGGACCTGATACTTTTTAAGCTAATGAATTAGAAAAAATAACCTATAGAAAATTAACGGTGGATGCCACTTGAGTACTGTCGCTGTCGCTGTCCGAATCCGTGGACGCTCAATGCAACCCACATTGACCCACGGCCAGCTATTGCTGACGCGTCCGCCAGCCCCGGTGGCACTGAGCTTTAATCGAAAGGACTGTGCCGACTAAACCTTTAAACTGACTCTTAAAATGCTGGGTGTTGTAAACTCAGCGAAGGGTTACATGGACACCCATTACAATAGGTAGCAATAAACTATTGTGATTGTGACTGCCATAGTCGACTGATGTGCCTGTCTAACTTGGCTTTTCGCTTCCTGTTTTGCATTCCCGATCAAATGCGGTTATTGGTGGTACCAGAGGGACGCAGGGAAGGGGGCATAACACGATGATACCCGAAACCATTCGGTCGTCAGTGCGATTGACAGCACACAGCATCCTCGGGCTGGCTAAAGTGGCTTGCCTGGGTGCGTTGGTTGGTGTTGTGGCTGCGCTGTTGGCGAATATCTTTGTCGCTGGTATCGGCTGGCTTAACGATGTTCTGTTAATGTCGCCGCGCAGTCGCATGATGGAGACCGACCCACTGTGGATTGTTATCGCAACACTGGTCGTGCCTACGCTGGGTGGCTTGATCGTTGGGCTTTTGCATAAAGGCATATTCGAGGGTCGTGCCCATGGGCCCGCCGAGGTCATTGCGGCGGTGCAAACCCGGCGCGGGCGTCTGCCGGCCTGGCCGGCCCTGTTGTCGGGTCTTTCCAGTCTGGTCTCGCTGGGCAGTGGAGCCAGTGTCGGCCAATACGGTCCGCTGGTGCATCTGGGCGGCTCAGTCGGTTCCTTTGGCGCGCGCTTGTTTCGCACCGACATTACCGTGGACAACATCGCCATCGCATGCGGTGTCGCGGCCGCCATCTCTACCGTGTTCAATGCGCCTATCGCCGGTATTCTGTTTGCTCACGAACTCATTCTGCGTCATTTCTCCTTGCGCGCCTTCGCCCCGGTGGCCATAGCGTCTATTGCCGGTTATGTCGTCGCCAACGCGATTTTGCCACAGCAACCCCTGTTCCAGATTAACCCTACTACTGTACTGTACCTTTGGGAGTATGGCCTTTTTCTGATACTCGGGGTCTGCAGCGCTTTAATCGCAGTGGCCTATATGCACAGTATATTTACCGTAAGTCGCATGGCGCGGCGGATCCCCCTGCCTTCTGCGTTAAAACCGGCGGTCGCTGGAGCGGTGCTTGGTCTCACTGCCTTATGGGTGCCGGAAATACTGGGGATCGGTAGCGAAACATTGCGCTTTGCCTTCATTGATGGCGCCTATGGTCATTGGGAGCTACTACTGGTGTTGGTCCTCAAGCTGTTGGCGACGGCCTGGTGCCTGGGCATGGGCTTTTCCGGCGGTGTGTTCAGCCCGTCCCTGGTGATTGGCAGCCTCTTTGGCGCCCTGTTTGGTACCCTGGTCGGCACCTGGGTCGGGGCAACCTCTGAGCTGGTCGTCTACGCTGTGTGTGGCATGGTAGCGGTGACTGCACCGGTTATCGGTGCGCCGCTGACGGCTGTAATCATCATTTTCGAACTGACCGGTAACTACGCCCTGACCATTGCCGCTCTGGCGAGCGTCGCGCTGGCCAGCCTGGTGGCCTCTTTGCTGGTAGGGCGCTCCTTTTTTGACCGGCAATTGCAACAGCGCGGGCTGGACCTGTCCGGGGGTCGAAGCAAAGCGTTGCTTGTATCACGGACAATCGACAGCCTCATCAATAATCGTCATGTCGCCCTTGAACGAAACGTCAGCGTTGCGCGTGCATGTACTGCGATGGGGGAGGCCATGGTGGCCGAGGCGTATTTGGTCGACGACCAGGGCCGATACCAAGGTAAAGTGACCCTGCAAGCACTCATCGAAAAACCCGCCGAGCAGCCCGCACAAACGTTCAAAGTGGTCAACGACTTCGTCATTGATGCCCACACCTCGCTCTGGGAAGCGATGCAGATGTTGAAGCATTTTGTCGGAGAAAGTGTGCCCGTCGTGGGCCGGAATCACCAACTGGAGGGGATCGTTTTCGAATCTGACCTGATTCGGGCCTATCTGGAGATCATGGCGGAGATGCGGCGGGAAGAATATGCCAGCGATTAAGAGCCTGCTGATTCTGGGGCTGGTGCCTCTGGCGCTGGCAGAAACCCCGCCCACCCTGACCATCGCAACCTGGGGTGGTGCCTACGAGTCGGTGCAGCGTGTGGTACTGTTCGACCCGTTCACCGAGCAGACCGGCATCACCATTGAAACGGAAGCCTACAACGGTGGCTTGGCAGTACTCGACGATTCGCCGCCAGACCTGATCGACATGTCCATGGTCGAAACCCTGGCGGCCTGTGAAACCGGCCGCCTACAGTTGCTGGATCACAGCACTTTGGCGGAAGGCACAGACGGCACACCAGCCCGCCAGGATTTTGCTTCTGGCACGCTGCAACCGTGCTCGGTGGCTCATTCCGTATACGCCACTGTCATCGCTTACGACAGCCGGGCTTTCCCTGGCCAGCGCCCCTCCGGGGTTGCGGACCTGTTCAACCTGGAGGACTTTCCCGGCCTCAGGGCCCTTCAGGATTCTCCCTATGCCAATTTGGAATGGGCGCTGATGTCCTATGACGTTCCGCGCAAGGACTTGTATGATTTGCTCAGCACGCAGCGCGGTCTGCGACTGGCATTCGACCGGTTGGAGAACCTGGCTGACCAGGTGTTCTGGTGGCAAGCCGGACAAACGCCAGTGGAATGGCTGGAGAGTGGAAAAGTAGTGATGGCCTCCGGTTTTAACGGTCGTTTCTTTAGCGCACGACTGGACACTAACAGCCCGATAGAAATTCTCTGGGACGGTCAGGTTCAGGAGCACCAGACCTGGGTGATCCCACAGGGTGCCAACCATGCCGACGCGGCTCGGGCTTTTATCCGGTTTGCTACCACTACGGGGCGTATGGCTGCCATCGCCAATCACATTGCCTATGGCCCAACCCGGAACTCAGCCCATGCCCTTATCAGTCGTCATCCCGAGGCTGATTTCGACATGCGCCCCCACATTCCCACTCACCCCTACAATGCCTCCACAGCGATCAGCAAGGACGTACTCTGGTATGCCCGAACCTATCAGCGGATACTGCAACAGTTCGAGAAGTGGCGCAATGGCGAGTTAAACGATGGCTCCTGATGTTACAGAACCCTCAGCCAGTGATCGTCGACAGGACATTTTAGCCACAATAATAGTTGCTTGTTGTTGGTGGCTCGACAGGGTCGTTTTTAATTTCAATTTTTTTGATATTACCGGGCATCTAACCTCCCGTTTATAAAGTCGATATTTGGGGTCTTAAATCCCATTGCTGCCCACGCACCAACGAGTTTCGCGTAAAAAGCAATTGTGTGGGTATCAGGGTTGGGCACATCTTTGGGAAGTTGAACTCCTTGAGGTCTATCGCGCGTCATCGTTCGAAGTTCAAGTCGCGGCAGATCCTTTGTTGGCCATAGACCGCCGTACATGCTTAGCCAATGACCGGCTGCGAACTCCAGAAATATTGGCGTGTTGCAGCAAACAGCCACAACTCGACGTGTTTTGGAATCATTGGCCAGACTATGCTCCCGGAGAAACTCCCGCCCCGTCGCACACAAAACGCGGTCCTTTCGATATAGCACAAACCGGGTAGCCGATTTTTCATCCAGAACAGCAGGTGCATTTGGCAACGTCTGCAAGAACTCCCCAGCTTGCTGGCAATCTGAGCAAAGGCATTCAGCACTGACAATTGGTTTGCCCAGTACTCGCATAGCAACTTGACCACACGAGCAGGACAATTCAGTTGATTTAGTCATAGGTGCTTGCTCCCTGGTATGAATGACGCCCAATGTTTTAGTTAAGCGGTGCGTGTGCTGCAGCGCGCGTCCGGAGCGCTATATGGACACCCATCGCTAACTTTCAAAATTAACCTGGGTGTCCTATCTACTCTACCGGACCAAAAAGACCGATAAACCCGAGTGAGTGGCAACGTACCCGCCGTGAGTACGAAAGATGTGATCAATAAAACCGGGGATATGTGAAGCCATAATGATCAAGTCGGCACCTATAGCATCACCGGCTGAACTCAGTGTTCTATTCAGGTCCGCCGCAGGATCATGAGAGGCAACTGGATAAGCTTTTGTATTAACGCCGTGTCGATCAGCTTGTTGGTTGGCGAAATCTTCCAGTTTTTTAGCAAAGTCAGACGGTCTCTTTCCTAATTCGCTCGGCGTTTCCGAGGTTACTGAAATGTAGTGAAGTTCGGCACCGTAGAGTTTGGCAATATCAGCCGCAACTTGAAGCACTCTCTCTAATGTTTCCAGTTTTTTAAGATCGACAGGAACCATAATTTTGGAATACATAACACCTCCGTTAATTACGATTTGAATACGAGATCACAACATATACAGCATTTGAGGAATACGCAACTCTCAAACAATCATAGACCAAAGACCTTTTTTCAGGGCTTTTTGAGGCTGGATTCATGGTTTTCAGGACTATAAAGACGGCAGGCGGGGCACCAGGCTAAGCTGGTATAGTCCAAACTGGACACCACCTCGGCGCTCTATTCTATTACATGGACATCCATCACAATTTGCAGTAATCAACTATCGTCATTGCTGGTGCAATAGTTGAGTAATGTGCATGTTCACACAGGCACTGTCTCTAATCGATTATTTAATTTTTACCTTAGATCAAAATTTGATCATACAAACCAGTGTTGACTGTCCGTGTAATTTTTTGTATCTCCTGTAAAGAGACCAAAGACTAATATTTGTGTTGGCTCACTGCGCTGATAAGTTCTTTTGTGTATAGTTTAGTGATCTGGTGGGTGGACAAGTGAATCGTGTGTATGTCGAAGATTTCGGTCAATTCCAAAGATACTTCGTCTCGCGACATCCTCATGCTCAGGCTGTTTATTCTGGTTGGCGGAGTGGTGATTGCCCTGTTCATGATCGGCGATCTTCAGATGGTCCCTGAAGAGTTGGCGGACGCTTATTTCTATAATCGGGTTTTCGTTCAACTTCCAATCATTTTTGTCCTGCTTGCATCTAGCTTCCATCGGCGCTTTTCTCAGTTTGCTCAGTCAGCTTCCTTTCTGACGGTTCTTGCCCTCACCTATGCAAACTATCATCTGATCCACGTGCTCTGGGAACGGGCCGGGTTCAGTTTTCCCTATGAAGGAACCTTGCTGTATGCATTCTTTGGTTTCTTTGTGCTTGGCATAAAAACTAGTTACGCGCTTTGGATCATGCTGTTGAGCTCACTTGGATTTATAGGCCTGATGCTTATGGACCCGGTATATGGCGATCGCACACTTATGAACGCGGGGTTTGTGGTTGGCTCACTGTTTATTGGCGCTATTGGAAGGTACAGACTCGATGGGCTATTAGGTGAAATTAGTGAAGCGAATGAGCGGCTGATGACGCTAAGTAACACCGACGGGCTTACTGATTTACTGAATTACCGGGCACTTATGAGTGAGTCAGAGCGTTCGTTCGCTCTGCAGCGTCGTTCAGGCCAGCCTTCGGCTGTGTTTATGATCGATCTGGATTACTTCAAACAATTCAATGACTGCTACGGTCATCAGGAGGGTGATCGAGCTATCCGATGCCAGGCGGATATCCTGAGAAGTGTTTTTAAGCGCGAGACAGATATTCTCGGCCGCTATGGTGGCGAAGAGTTTATTGTCGTTGCGGAGGGGCACAGCGCAACTGAGTTCGAACGCCAGGCTGCCCAGATTCTGGCTCAGTGGCAGGATTTGGCAATGCCGAACGCAGGTAGTCAAAGTGGAAAGTTCCTCAGTTGCTCCATTGGAATCTGTCATGGCATGCCCGCTGATTATGATTCTCTGGAGAATATGATCAAAACGGCTGATGGTGCACTCTACAGCGCTAAAGAAAGAGGGCGGGGGACTTTTCTGTTGGCTGAACGACGGAGCGGTAGAACTAACGCGTAACCGGCGCAGGATACCCCTCTCCGAACCAGTACTTATAGTGCTTTTAACACCCACCGTAGCGATTGCTATGTACTGTTATGATCAACAGACATCCGGAGTACGATAGCTGCCAAATGCGGGTGGCCTGTTAGGCCCTAAAATGAGGCATGAAAAGCAGTCTTTCTAGTGTGCCTGTCCGATTAGGCGATTACGGACTGAACAAAGTGAGCGGTGAATGGGCACTGGTTTGCTTGGCCTGGAATCTGAAACGTATGGCTGTGCTGCGCCCGAAATCCGAGGGAATTCGCTCGTTTTGAGATTATTGGACACTGAAGATCGCCACTATGCACCATTATGACGCAAGCTATGCCGAGGCAGGTGGTATCAATGGCCTGCGGACGCTAAGTCCGACAGGCTGCTAGGGATTTTTGGCCCAGCGACCCTACAGTTCTACGACGCCAGCGCTGATACGCGGTCGGATACTATGATCGGCCGCCCATTCTATTCCAATCATATATCTGCATTGCTAGGGCTTGACACATATGATAATGCGCTTTATCTTTAAAGAAAATTGTAGCTTAATCACCCAATAACAACACTAAACAGGCTGCTGTCTCCAATGAGTAACGGTCGTAAGCGCACCACCCAATCTGACGTTGCCCATTTGGCCGGGGTTTCCCCCGCCGTAGTATCGGCTGTGATTCGCGGAAAAGGCAGCCACAACATTCGCGTGGGTAATGACACCAGACTGCGGGTTCTGGAAGCGATGAAACAGCTAAACTACGTGCCGGACATAGTTGCCCAGACTTTGGCGGGAGGAAAACGTCGCATCATGGGATTGTTTAGTTTTGAGCCGGTATTCCCCAAAGAACAGAATGACTTTTTCCGACCGTTTTTACTCGGCGTTGAGAAGGCCGCCGAGGCCAATGGCTATGACCTGATGCTGTTTACGTCAGTTCCAGTCAGTGGTGGCCAAAAACGCGTTTATCAGGAGGGCATCAACCGTCTTGGTTTGGCCGATGGGGTTATTTTACTGGGCCGTAACCCACCCATAGACGAGCTGATACGACTGGAAGACGAAGGCTTTCCGTTTGTTTATATCGGTCGCAAAGATGCACCGGACCGCACACTGAGCTACGTAGCAGCCGACTATCGCCGTGCCACCGTTGAAGTCATCGAGTACCTGAACACCCTGGGTCATCACCGAATTGCTTATCTGGGCGAACCCAATCCCGTCGAACGCCATCGAGATCGTGAGGCCGGATACAGTACCGCATTGCAACAAGGACTGATCGAGGCAAGCGCCGAGTCACGAGTACGACTGGCTGCCACCGACATCTCTGAAAAGCTGGTCAGCGACCTTCTGGAACTCGATATCAGTGCTGCAATAGTCGAAGACATTCAACAGGCCGAAGCTCTTTATTCGAGACTTGCGGACCGACAAATAGCCGTTCCAGCCAACTTCTCCATTGGCATGCTGGGTGAACCAGACGCACCCAGCAAACAGCATCTGGAGTGGTGCGGTTTTACCATTCCCCGCGAGGAAATGGGCTATCAGGCCTTTATTTCGTTGCTGGCCCGGTTGGAGCGTAAGATTGCGCATTCAGCCACGCAGGTCACCTTGCCCTGCACGTTCCGACAAGGGGCAACCGCAGGCATCAAAGCGGCCAATTCCCTTCAAAACCCACTTACCTAGCATTTAGCAATACCGAACCGATCCTCTACGGCGGATCGGACATAACAACAAGAGGACTAAATGATTATGCGCTTAATCAAAAATTCAATACTCACTCTTTCGCTTGGCATTGCTGCAACAACAGCCATGGCTGAGGACCTTCGCTTTACAGTCTGGACCGGCAGTGCACAACACCTGGCCATGCTGAGCGGTTTTGCTGACGGTTTCAAAGAGAGCCATCCGGACGCCAATATCACGTTCGAAACCATTGCATTTGGCGATTACATTCAAAAACTGACCTTGCAAATAGGCGGAGGGAACCCCCCGGACATGGGCTGGATGCTGGAAGGTGCAGCACCAACCTTTATCGGTGCCAATGTATTGCATGATATAGGTCCAGCCCTGGCTGCCACACAGGATTACAACCTGGCTGACTTCGCCGACTCGGCCATGGGCCTTTGGAAAAGCAACGATGCACTCTACGGAATCCCATTCTCGACCTCACCCTTCGTGGTGTTCTACAACCAGGATCTGTTCGACGCCGCCGGACTTCAAACACCCGCAGAACTGGCTGCTCAGGGAGACTGGACCTGGGCGGCCCTGCGCAATGCCTCAAAGCAACTTAGCGCTCTGGAACAAGTTCGTTATGGCTTCGAGTCCATGGATGGTCAAGGCTATGATGCCCGTGTCTGGGACACCCTGGTACCTCTGGTACGCGCCTACGGCGCAGACGTATGGGAGGGTTCAAGTTGCCAACTGAACACACCGGCTGCTATAGAAGCGGTGTCTTTGTACCACGACATGATCTTCGCCGACGGATCAGCCGTGCCTCCGGGTGAAAATGGGGACTTCTTTAATGGTCAGTCAGCCATGACATATACCCAGATTTCCAGGGTGTCCAAACTGAGTGATGCCAGCTTTAACTGGGGCCTGGCACCGATGCCAGCTGGACCAGCAGGTAAAAGTCCTATTATCGGCCAGGCTGCCATTGTCGTCTTCAAAGAGAGTCCCAACCGAGAACTGGCTACCGAATTTCTGGCCTACATGACCAGTCAGGTCGGTGTTGCGCGGATGGCGGAGTTTTTCCCACCAGCGCGCAGCAGTGTCCTGACTTCCGACAGCTTTCTCACATCCAACCCGAACATCAGTGCTGACATGATGCAAATCGTTGGGGCCGAGATTAAGAACGGATCAGTTCTGCCAGCCCATGAGAAACTGCCAATGATTCGCTCTGCTACCCGCGGCACGTTGGATCGGCTGTGGCGCGCCGATGCCGACATTGGTGCCATCCTGAACGACGCCTGTACCCAGATTGAACGGGAACTATAAACTAACAGGCTAAACGATCACTCCCGACGTTCGGATGCGTGGCGATCTGCGCTACAAAATCTTCGCGCAACCACGTCGGGATCCGGTAATACACAACCACTTACAATATATAGCAATAGGTTGATTATCAAAATGGCTGCTACTCAACGCTCCATACAATTCCAGGAATCGCTCGCCGCGTGGGCTTTCATCAGCCCTCTATTGCTCGGCTTTGGTCTGTTCTTTTTAGGCCCACTGATTGCGATCTTTGGATATTCTCTGATGGAGTGGAACATCCTTTCGCAACAATCAACTTTCGTCGGGCTCGATAACTACCAGGACATATTGTTCGGCGATACTGAATTCTGGACAGTCTTGCGCAACTCACTGGTCTTTGCCGGAGGGTTGGTGCCGTTGAACGTTGCTTTATCACTGGCACTGGCACTAGCACTGAACAAGGCCTTTAGAGGCGTTATCGTCTTTCGCACTCTGTTTTTTGCTCCCGTTGTTACAGCAGGGGCAGCCTGGGCTATTGTCTGGACTTTCTTGTTGCAGAACGAATCAGGTGGCATCAACCAGATGCTGGCTTTGGTCGGCATAGAAGGACCTAACTGGTTGCGCGAGCCGGATTGGGCGATGGTGAGTGTGATCGTTACACGTGTATTAAAGAACGTAGGTTTGAACATGATTCTATACCTGGCTGCTCTGCAAACGATCTCAAGAGACTACAGCGAGGCAGCGGTCCTCGACGGCGCCAGTCGCTGGCAAATATTCCGCAATATCACCTGGCCATTATTGGCTCCTACGACACTGGTTATTACTATCGTAACTGTCGTAGGTTCACTGAAAGTCTTTGATCACATTTACCTTATGACCAACGGGGGCCCTGAGAACGCCACTCTGGTGCTTGCTTACTACATATACGAACGCGCCTTTGAATTTTTCCAAGTAGGGTATGCAAGTGCACTAGCAGTTGTATTGTTCTTCGTAACATTGATGCTGACATTGGCGCAGTGGATGCTGAAAAGGGAGACCGACTGAGATGAATCACGCACTTAGTCACTACAACAAGATCAATAACCGGACATGGATACCGCATTCAATTCGTATATCGATTCGTCAGATACTCTGGTATACCGCACTCATCGGAGCCAGTATTCCCTTTGTCTTTCCATTCATCTGGATGATCTCAGGATCGCTCAAGAATCAAAACGAAATTACTGCGTTCCCGCCAACCCTTATTCCCAGTGACTTTGCCTGGAACAACTACGTTGAAATTTTCAGCTACCAGCCCTTCGCCCAGCAATATTTCAATTCCCTCTACATTGCCACACTGGTAACTCTCCTGATTCTAATTTTCTCTTCACTCGCAGGCTATGCCTTTGCGCGATTAAAATTTAGAGGTAGCAATGTGATTTTCATCATTCTTTTGATGGGTTTAATGATGCCGGAAGAGGTCACCATTATACCCAACTTCTTTCTGATGAAGTCACTTGGCATGATGAACACTCACTTGCCATTGATTCTTCTGCCTGTTTTTGGATCGCAGGGAATAATTGCGACATTCCTTATGCGGCAATTTTTTCTATCCATACCCAAAGAGCTAGAAGAGGCCGCTACTCTGGATGGTTTGAGCCGATTCGGGCTGTACTGGAGGATAGCTTTGCCATTGTCACGACCGGCTCTCGCAGCCGTCGCCATTATTTCGTTCCTTCACTCCTGGAATCTGCTTCTGGAACCTTTGGTGTTTCTCAGCGATCAGGAAAAATTCACTGTTCCACTGGCCCTGACCAATTTTTCTGACGCGTACGGTTTGCCTCTATGGCACCTGCAACTTGCTGCGACGTCCTTGTCGGTCATTCCGGTCTTGCTGGTTTATATCATTGCCCAAAGACACATCGTTGAAAGCTTCGCGATGTCGGGCGTTAAGGGGTAATTATGAAAGATCAATCAAAACTCAATATCTCAACTGTTTCCGCACAACAGGCTCCACATTATCAACTTGTGGTAATGGGTGGCGGACCCTCCGGTGTTATGGCCGCTACAATGGCGGGACGCATGGGCATCAAGACACTACTGATCGAGCGCGGAGGATTCCTAGGCGGGACTCTTACGATGATGGGAGTCAGCCCGATGATGTCGTTCCATAATCCAGCAGGTGATCAGGTTGTATGGGGCCTAGCTGATGAAATGGTCGAGCGATTGAAAGCTGTCGGCGCCTCGCCAGGTCATGTTTTAGATTCGATTACTTACTGCTCTAAGGTGACGCCTTTTGATGCAGAAGCACTCAAACGAGTCCTTGAAGAAATGGTGGTCGAAGCCGGTGCTGATATTCTTTATCACACTATGCTGGCCGACGTGAAACATGCAGACGAGAAAATTGTAGGCTTGGTGGTGTGTAACAAATCAGGCCTGACAACCGTAACAGCAGATCATTTTGTCGATTCGACCGGCGATGGTGATATTGCTTCACGAATGGGCTTGCCATTCAAACAAGGTCGGGACACTGATAATGCCACTCAACCGATGACCATGAACGTTAAGATTGCAGGTGTTGATATTGAGCGGATAAAACAGGATGTGAAATTAAACCCGGGAAACTATGAGTTCGATCTCGGACGTGAAGAAGGGGTCCGCCGGGTATTGGAATCTGAGCGTCTGAGCTTAAAAGCATATGGACCTCAATGGATGGCCTATCGTGAACGCAACAAGGTAAACATTCCGCGTCAGTACATTTTATTCTTTGAAACAAATGAGCGCGGTACGGTTGTAGTGAATTCATCACGCCTTCAGGGGTACGATGGCACCAACCCCTGGGATGTCACACGCGCTGAGATTGAAGGTCGGCGCCAGTGCTATCAGATTTTTGATTTTCTCAAGAATGAAGCACTTGGTTTCGAAAACAGCACGCTTTTGTCTACGCCGTACCATGTTGGGGTTCGAGATACACGTCGAATAGAGGGGGAATACACTTTGACTGGCGATGATGTTCTGAACCAAGTTAAGTTTCCGGATACTATCGCACAGGGGGCCTACCCTATTGATGTGCATTCACCAGATAAAGAAGCCACAGACTCGGTACATCTGTCGACTCATCATACTTATTACATCCCATTGCGCTGTTTATACTCGAACAAGTGCCGTAACCTGATCATTGCAGGACGTTGCATCAGCGCCGATCACAACGCCTTTTCGGCAATAAGGGTATCTCCGATTGCCATGGCGATTGGTCAGGCAGCCGGTGCAGCGGCGGCTGTTGCCATTCAATCCAACACTGCAATCTATAAAGTCGATATACCTACCGTTCAGGATGCACTTCAATCGCAAGATGCTCGGCTCAATCTAGCCTGAGTTACTCAATGAGAGTGGCGGTCTCCTTCACTCTCTTAATTAAGGAACCTCTGAACTAATCGTTTTTGAGTCGCTGCGGGCAGCGATACTGTTGTTTAAAACGTGGTATTACCCAAAAACATCAATATAGATCTAATTTTCAAACCAAATTGGCTATAAAATGGCAAGTTTGGCGCATTTCAGGCGCGATGGCCCTACGCCAACAGACATTTTTTCATCCTCAGCAAGTTGGGGTTCTGGGGACATTCCATCCTAATGTAACACTTATCGCTACAGCCCTTGCCTCATAGGGTCCCTGTGTCCAGAGGTGTCTTAATTTTCATTTTGCACGATTGATTGCATAATCTCATCCAAGTCGAGCGGATTTTGTTCAAAGCTGAAGCTGTAGGTCCCGTTCAAATTGATATTATGCCAGGCCACTGGTGAAAACTGCTTGATAATTTCGAGCTTCTTATCGTCACCTTCCTCTTCAAAATACTCGAGTAATCGCGTCAGTATCAGCGAGTTAAAATAATTTGAAGCTACAAGCCATATCCAGTGGCAGTGCCGAGTGGGTAGCCCCCCAGCATACCTATAGCTTTAAGCAATCAAAGGTTTCGCTTTGATAGCCGTCAAACCGGTCCGTCAGGGTGACTGGCAGACCATTTGTTTACTGGTGGCAATCCCGCGTCGCATGGCGCCTAAGCGTTGAGAGGGATGAATTCATGGGCCTGGCGGGTTGCCATGTCTTCATAGGTGAGCCAGCGCAGCTCCATGGCATGATTGGCCAGTTGCAGCAATCGTTCGGCTTCTTCCGGTTGGTTGCGCATCAGTTGCTGATAACGACCCTCTTCCTGGCGGTATTCCTTTAGGGTGACCGATGGGCGCAGGGAGTCCAGTTCGAATGGGTTCATACCTTGTTCCCGTAATAGCGGGTTATAGCGCAGCAGCGGCCAGTGACCGGAGGCAACAGCCATCTTCTGCTGTTGCAGTCCTTCGCTCATATTGATGCCATGGGCAATGCAGTGGCTGTAAGCGAGGATAATCGACGGGCCAGGGTAGCTTTCGGCTTCCCGGAATGCCTGCAGGGCCTGCTGCGGATTGGCGCCAATGGCAACACGAGCCACATAGACGTTGCCATAGGCAATGGCCTGCATTGCAAGGTCCTTTTTACCGACGGGTTTACCACCGACCGAAAATTTGGCTGAGGCGCCAAGTGGGGTGGCCTTGGACATCTGGCCACCGGTGTTGGAATAGACCTCGGTGTCCATTACCAGGATGTTCACATCCCGCCCACTGGCCATTACATGGTCAAGCCCGCCGTAACCGATGTCATACGCCCAGCCGTCGCCCCCGACGATCCAGACGCTGCGACGAACCAGATGATCAACAATCGATATAAATTGTTGCGCATCGTTGGTACCCAGCGCCTGTAAGTGGTGCGTCAATTCGTCAACCCGATCGCGTTGCGCGCGCAACTGACTCTCACTCTGCTGCGGTGCGTTTTTCAAGCCATCAACCAGTTCGGCAGGCATTTCGGGCGCAAAGCGATCAAGCAATTTGATGGCTTGTTTCTGGTGGTGATCGGCGGTTAGTCGAAAGCCCAGGCCGAACTCGGCGTTGTCTTCAAACAGTGAGTTGGACCAGGCCGGACCGCGACCCTCGTCGTTTTTCGACCAGGGTGTGGTCGGCAGATTGCCACCGTAGATCGATGAGCAACCCGTAGCATTGGCGACCAGCATTCGGTCACCGAACAGTTGTGATGCCATTTTCAGGTAATTCGTTTCGCCACAGCCGGCACAGGCTCCGGAAAACTCGAACAGAGGTTGTAGGTACTGCACACCACGAATCGTGGCAAAGTCGACTTCGCTGCGATTCGGGTAGGGCAGTGTCTCGAAGAAGGTGAGGTTGGTGATGCCTTCATCCACGACCTCATGCAGCGGCACCATATTGATGGCGTGTCGCTTTTCCTCTGCTTCGTTGTTAACCGGACAGGCCCAGACACAGAGTTCACAGCCGGTGCAGTCCTCGGTATAAACCTGCAGGGTGTATCGGGTTTCCGGGAAGCCCCGCGCCGTGGTTGGTTCAGACTGAAAGCTTATCGGCGCCCCGGCAAGGCGATCTTCATGGTAAAACTTGGACCGGATGGCGGCGTGTGGGCAGACAGCGACGCAGTTGCCACACTGGATGCAAATCGATGAATCCCAATAGGGTACCTCCTGCGCGATCCGTCGTTTTTCGAACTGAGTTGTGCCGCTGGGGTAGGTGCCGTCGACCGGTAACTGACTGACAGGAATCAGATCGCCCCGGCCATGAATCATCTCCATGGTGACGTCGCGCACAAAGTCGGGCATGACCCTTTTCGATTGCACGGCCGCTGCGGAGTGTTGGTCGCCTTCACCGATGGTAACGCGATTCAGGCCAGCCAGTGACTGATCGACAGCGGCATAATTCTTCTCAACCAGACCCCGGCCTTTTCTGCTGTAGGTTTTTTTAATGGCCTGTTTAATCATGTCGATGGCATCGTCTTGTGGGACGATGTCGGCCAGGTAGAAAAAGCAGGTCTGCATGATGGTATTAATATGCAGTCCCATACCGGCCGCATCTGCGACCTGATAGGCGTCCACGGTATACAGCTTAAGCTGTTTGTCGATTAACTGCTGCTGGAATGCTTCAGGCAGAGCCGGCCAAACCTCGGTGGAGGGCTTCGGCGCATTCAGCAACACCGTTGCCCCGCGTGCAGCACGCGCGAGAATGTGTTCCTGTTGTACAAAGTTAAACTGATGAATGGCGATAAAACCGGCCTCATCAATCAGGTAAGGAGAATCTATCGGAACGTTGCCATAACGCAGGTGCGATTCAGTTTGCGAGCCGGATTTTTTCGAATCGTAAACAAAGTACCCCTGGGCAAACAGAGTGTCTTGCTCATTGATGATTTTGATGCTGTTCTTGTTAGCACCGACGGTACCATCGGCACCAAGGCCATAAAAGACGGCGGATTTAATACCGGAATCAGGCAACAACAGATGCTCGATTAACGGCAGGTGAGTATGGCCAACATCATCGATGATGCCGACGGTGAAATGCCGTTTCGGCGTATCTTTGGCCAGCTCGGCAAATACCGTTGCCGCCATTGTCGGATCAAATTCTTTGCTCGACAGCCCGTATCGCCCGCCGATGATGATTGGGTTGGTTGAGCGCTGCTCGAGCTGCACGGCTTCACTGAATGCGCTGACGACATCCAGATACAGTGGCTCTCCGAAACTGCCGGGTTCTTTGGTGCGATCAAGTACGGCAATATGACTCACTGTCTGCGGCATAGCAGCCAGCAATGTTTCAGCCGGGAATGGACGATACAGACGAACGGCCAGTACACCGACTTTTTCGCCTTGCTGATTGAGATACTCTACCGTCTGTCGAACGGTTTGAACGGCAGATCCCATCAGTACCACGACTCGGTCGGCGTCGGGTGCGCCAAAGTAATCCACCAGGTGATAACGGCGCCCGGTTAATTCAGCAAACTGTGCCATGGTTTTTTCAACCGTCTGCGGCGCTTTCCGGTAAAACAGGTTGACGCTTTCACGACCCTGGAAGTACACATCCGGATTTTGAGCCGTGCCGCGGATGACCGGTTGTTCCGGATTCAGCGAACGAGCGCGATGATCGCGTACCCACTCGTCCCTGATCATGGCACGTACTGTCGCATCGGTAATCCATTCAATCTTATTGACTTCATGTGAGGTCCGAAAACCATCGAAGAAGTGCACAAAGGGCAGGCGAGTCTGCAAGGTTGCCGAATGGGCGATCAGGGCCAAGTCGTGGGCTTCCTGCACCGAGGCAGACGCCAGTATGGCGAAACCGGTATTGCGCACGGCCATGACATCCTGGTGATCACCGAAGATCGACAGCGCCTGCGCCGCTAATGAGCGGGCAGCGACATGAAATACCGATGGCGTCAGCTCGCCCGCGATCTTGTGCATGTTCGGGATCATTAGCATCAATCCCTGCGAGGCGGTGAAGGTCGTCGACAGTGACCCGGTTTGCAGGGCTCCATGCAGCGCGCCGGCCGCACCACCTTCACTCTGCATTTCCATGATGCTGGGCGCATCTCCCCACAGATTCAGGCGGCCTTCGTTTTTCCACTGGTCAGCCAGCTCTGCCATGGTGGAGGATGGCGTGATCGGATAGATAGCACAGACTTCAGATAACCGAAACGCGACATCGGCAGCGGCTTCGTTGCCATCCATGACTTTCATGATCGGCGCTTCTGTCATGATGTAACCTCCGTGCTTAACTGCTCAACCGGGAACAGTGAAATGGCATGGGTTGGGCACTGCAGAGCGCAGGCGCCGCAACCGGTGCACAAGTCATAGTCGATGAGATATCCCTTGCCCGGGCCAAGGATACTAATCGCCTGTTCCGGACAAGCGCCAAAGCAACTGTCGCATTCAAAACAATTGCCGCAGGAGTAACAGCGGCTTGCTTCGAAACGCGCCTGATCTTTGTTGAATCCCTGAATGATTTCCTGAAAGTTATCGACACGATCAGTGGGTGACAGCTCATGCTGAGCTTTGGTGTCTGCCTGAGTGTGATACCACAGGTGCAAATCATTGTAGGTAACGAGTGGTGGGCTGACCGGCTTGAACCACTGAGTACCATTTAACCAGGCATTGATATGGTGCGCGGCTTTGCGACCATGACCGGTTGCAAAAGTGACCGAGCGGGTGCCGGGGGTCAGATCACCGCCGGCGAAGATACCGCCGGATGGAGTCATGAAGTGTTCATCCACCACGACTGCACCGTCTTCGATTACAACGCTATCGATGTTTTGGAACAGGTCGGCTTCGATCTGCTGGCCCAGTGCCAGGATAACCGCGCTGGCATCCAGGGTTTCAAATTCGCCGGTCGGTTGTGGTCGACCGTTTTCATCCAGCTGCATTTTTTCGATCTGAATCTGGTCTTCACTTACGTCAGTGATGGTACTGAGCCAATTGAAGGTGATGCCTTCGTCAATGGCTTCCTGTGCCTCGAAATCATGGGCGGGCATGTGTTCCCGGTCACGTCGGTAAATGATCATAGTTTCACTGGCACCGAGCCGTCGGGCAGTGCGGGCCGCATCCATGGCGGTATTGCCTCCGCCATACACGGCGACCTTGCGACCCAACAGCGGAGCCTCACCTGCTTCCACTTCTTTAAGGTAACCAACGGCATCGAGTACCTTGGCAGCATCACGTGCGGGGATGTCTATCTGACTAGCAAGAGGAGCACCCACGGCAGCAAAGATAGCATCGTAGTTCCCTTCGGTTTTGGCCTGTTGAATGTCCTCGACCCGTCGGTTGCACTCGATGCGAACCCCCAGGTTTTGAATGCGATCAATTTCGGCGTCAAGAATGGCACGCGGTAACCGGTAGGCAGGAATGCCATAACGCATCATACCGCCGGGTTTGTCCTGTGCTTCAAAGATGTCCACCTCATGCCCCTGGCGCCGCAGGTGATAGGCGGCGGATAGTCCTGCCGGGCCAGAGCCGATAATCAGCACACGCCGCCCGGTGGAGTGCTCAATCGGGGTGAACTGCCATTGCTGTTCGATTGCCAGATCACCCAGATAGCGCTCGGTGGCATGAATCTTTACCGGACTGTCGACCTCACTGCGGTTGCAGCCCGATTCACAGGGGTGATAACAGGCTCGGCCGTGTATCGCTGGAAGCGGATTTATCTCGGTCAGCTTTCGCCAGGCTAATTCGTTCTGGCCGTCCTGAACCAGCGACAGCCAGCCCTGGATGTCTTCTCCGGCCGGACAGGCCTGATTACAGGGTGGCAGCAGATTCTGATATTTCGGCCGGTAGCGGGTGACGGGACCAGTTCCCGGCAGGTGTTCCTGCTGCGGTGGTCGAGTGAGATCAGAGAGTTTCATCGAGCACCTGTTCGGGTTGTTGGCTATCCGAACAATATTAGTAGCCTGTCACGGCGATGAGTTGATATGCGTCATGCCAGAGTGGGTATACTTAGAGGATTTGAGAATAAAAACGGAGCGTTTAAAGGGGGTGATCAGCTTTTGACAAGTTTTGTTGGGTTGCCTGGCAACTATTCAGGCAAAGCCAGTTCAAAGGCTTGGTCGCCACCGTGCTTTCGATAAAGAGCAAGCACCAACAATTTAGATGCCTGCCCGAAATCAGGCCTACTGGATTTTTCTGGTCAATCAGGTACGTTTTGGGTGGCAAGTAATGATTGAATACTAACAGGTGAGGCCGACCATCAAAGATGGATTCGAGTAACAACATCTATAAACGTGTCGCAGAGAACATGAGCGACATGGTTGCGCTCCATGCACCGGACGGTCGTTATCTGTGGGTAAGCCCCTCGGTCAAGAGAATCCTTGGTTATTTGTCGGACGACCTCGTCGGGGCCGATCCTTATGATCTTTTCCATCCGGACGATGTTGAGTCGATCAGAAACGAAACGCATAAAACAGCGTTTACGGGTGATGGCAATATCCTGATTCGATACCGAATTCGCCGTGCTGATGGAGAATACATCTGGTTCGAGACCTTGACGCAGCCGATTGTGGACGATAAAGGAGAGGTTATTGAGCTCCACACCACGTCACGTAATGTCACAGTGCAGCGCCAGCTTGAAGACGCACTGGCTGAAAGCGAGGTTCTGTATCGAGTTGCGGTGGGGAGCCTGGAGAAGGTGTCATCGTCCATGGTGCTGAGGGTGAGATCTTAGCCCACAACTCCCGGACCGCAGAAATTCTGGGGTTGAGCAACGATGAATTGAACGGCCGTGTGTCCCGCGACCCTCGTTGGGCCGCCGTCTATCCTGACGGAACGCCTTTTCCGGCGGAGGCGCATCCGATTATGGTGACGCTACTGATCGGAGAGCCCTGTAGTCATGTGTTGATGGGTGTCTATACCCCCCGTTGGCAAGCGCGTCGCTGAATTTCGATTAATTCCCGACCGATGCCACTTGGTAGCAGGGAGGGGACTCATCAGCCGAGGGTTGTTGCAACATTTGGAGATGTTACAGAGAGACTTGAACGCGAGAGTCAACTGCAGCGGTGGTCGACGGGATATCGTTTCACCGGTGAGGCGATCGTTATTGCCGACGCGGACGGGGTGATTCGGGATGTCAACGAAGCCTTCGAACGGATTGTTAAAGACGATAAAGCATCGTGGATAGGGCGACGAGTTGACGAAATCACCCATAAGAGTCGTTCTGAAGGGGTGTTTGCCTCGACTATCTGGCCGATCCTGGAATCGAATTCCAGCTGGCGGGGCGAGCTGTGGATGCGCGATGCGCAAGGGGGGATCCATACGACCTGGGCAGCATTGACCAAGGTGGAACCAAGTGCTTCCTCTGAAGCCTATTACACACTGATACTGAGTGACTTTAGCGAGCGGAGCACCAGGGAGGAGATGCTACGCCATGATGCTGGTCATGATTCGCTGACGGGACTGCCGAATCGCCTTCTTTTGAAAGATCGCTTTGCGGTTGAGGTCAATACAGCCGAGCGTCAAAAAAAACTTTTGCCTGCTTCTATTTGGACTTGAACAAGTTCAAACCAATCAATGATCGTTATGGCCATTCAGTCGGCGACAAGGTCCTTCAGTTCGTTGCTGAGAAAATCTCAGACAATGTTCGCTCAGTTGATACTGTCTCAAGAATCAGTGGTGATGAGTTCTGCTCCATCATTTTTGGACTGGAATACGAGAGCGATTATCGCGCCCTGGCGGTGCGTATCGCCCGGGCCATTGGTGGCCGGATACAGTTAGAGGGCCACGATCTCAGTATTGAGCTAAGCATCGGGATTGCTCTGTACCCCGAACACGGAACGTCTCAAAAAACGCTGATGGAGGCCAGTGACGCCGCGATGTATCGCGCAAAACGACAAGGCCTGTCTATCGAGATTGCTGATGCCGATACTTCAGGCGTTAACGGTTAACGGCTGAAGACACTGAACCAGTTGGGTCAGAAATCGTTGATCTGAGGGGTATTCACGCAGCCAATATCTGAGTCTTTTTGCAGGCTCAGATACAGTGCCAGGCCAGGCACATTAGTTGCAAACGTGAACTGTGGGTGTCCTGTATATTCTGATTTTACCTTTGACTTGCACCAAGATTAGAACCTTAAAATAGTGCCGGGTGCTCAATTAACTGATTCAACTTAAAAATTGCATCCTGTTTGTTCCAATAAATGACTGTAGAAGCGGACTGTTTCTCGGGTATGGTTGGGGGTCGGTTCAATCTAGTTGGGCACGGTTGTTCATAGATAATACCCCCAGCGATTAAGGTAGCCAGATTAATAAAGCACTCAACAAGCTAACAGATACTGACATCAGGTATATGTCTTATGGAAAGTTGGGCAGGCGTATCAAGCCGACAGATGGCGGAGACTTTATCTGGACGTTAAAAAAGCGATATTTACTTGTGGTTGATGAGCTACAAACGCGACTCGCCGAGATGATGGTCAATGGTTTTCACAAGGGGCTATGCGGAGTTTCAGCCTCATAACTATAAACAAGCATCTTGACACTTAGTAAATAACGAGTTACTAATGTAGTCTAATAAATATAAAATTAACGCAGAAAGGAAGTAAGGCATGCGGGTTAGAATATTCAATATATGTGTTGTGACGGGTCTTATTCTTATCTTAGGCTGCTCTCCCGGCTCATCCATGCAGCAGTCAGTTACTGGGACAATCATACTGCCCGGCACTGAGGTAGCTAGCGTAGAATTTCCAGCTGCGGTATTCCTCATGTTAGACGATGATGTCATTGCTTCAACTTATACCGATGCCCAAGGTGCGTATGATCTTGGCACTAACACCACTTCATCAAATAACCATATCGTGACGCTGACAAAAACAGGCGACTGGGGCGCTTTAGAACCCTTTACGGCATCTGGAGGCTATGAAGCGGATATTCTCGTGTCTGCAACGGGTACGATAGCAGGAGATATTGCGCTCACTGGTGCTTATGCATCGCATACCGATGGCGCAACCGTTAATGTTATAGGATTGCCAATGATATCAACTCAAGCAAGTCAAACGTTACACGCCAATCTTACATCGGTTACTAGTTCAAATGATTACACCATTGATTACATTCCAGCGGGTGATTGGGACATTGAATTTAAATTAGTCAACGTAGTCGAAACCGAAACAGCTAACGTTTCAGTGGTATCAAACGGATTTACAGCAATCAACACTGTAAACTTTAACTAAGGCGTGATACGCGGTATTAAAATAGTCACATCAACCCTGCTGTGGCTTATAAATTTAAGCTGGTTAATACTTTGCATGTCTCTGCTTATATTGCTGCAAAGTATTTGGCCTGCCGATAAGTTAAATCGTCTTAATCGACTCTACTGTAAAATTCAATTACTACTCACTGGCACCCGAGTTGAATATGTTATTAGCGACAAAATAGACAGTTGTAAAAACTATCTTTTTTGTCAGAATCACGTTAATTTGCTCGATCATGTCACGATGTACAATTCAACAACACATTTCAAACAGGGCATTGAACTGACCGAGCATTTTAAAATCCCGTTTTACGGCTGGTTTATGAAGCAGCGAGGCACCATTGGCATCGAACGTCACAAAAGCAACCTTGAGAATTTATCCAAAAAGATCGAACAGGAAATAGCAAGAAACCATAGTATCCTATTTTTTCCTGAAGGCGGCCGCACACTTGATGGACATTTAAAACCATTCAAATCTGGTATTTTTAAAGTAGCAGATAACCTGAACATTGAAATCGTCCCTGTGGTCGTCAGCGGTATGTATAAAGTACTCAAAAAAGGGAGTTGGCATATGACACCAGGACAAAAAGTCACGGTCACATGCCTAGATCCTGTCTTGTTATCGGAAAACTCACAAGTAAGTCTGGATGAAAAAATTAATTGCATCCGCCAAATGATGCAAGAGACATTAATACTTAACGAGAAAAAACACCTTTATGCATCCCATACTATTTGAGATTGGCCAAATACAAATAGGGAGCTATGGCGTTTGTCTGGCACTCGCATTTTTAATAAACTACCCCCTGTTTATCAGTGAATCAAAACGCCTTGATATTCCCAAAGAAGCGATTGACTATATTTTCATGGCGGCAATTATTGGGGGGATGGTTGGTGGAAAATCCTTATACCTCTTTGAATCGTTACTCAGAGATGATTTTTCATTTAGACATAGTTTTTCGTTAACTGGTGGTTTTGCAGCGTTAGGGGGGTTTCTTCTAGCCTTCGCTTTGTGCGGGCTGGTTATTAGGGTTAGAAATTATGACGCGGGAGACATTTTTAATGCCGCAGCCCCAGGGTTAATGCTCGCGTACGGAATTGCTCGTATTGGCTGTCAACTCTCGGGAGATGGAGATTATGGTATTCCTTCAGACCTTCCATGGGCAATGAGTTACCCTAATGGAATTATACCAACGCTGGAACGCGTTCACCCTACGCCCATTTATGAAACTATTTACAGTTTCATTATATTCGCGGCATTATGGAGTATTAGAAAAAAACTAAGTAAACCTTTTGAGCTATTTGCGCTTTATTTAGTGCTCAGTGGTTTAGCGAGATTCTTAGTGGAATTCATTCGTCTAAACCCTGAAGCAATGTTCGGGTTAACGTCATCCCAAATCATTGCAATAACTGGAGCATTAATTGGTACTATCATATTGATTAAATATCGAAGTTGGAAAGCGATTTGTCATTTGGAAGTATAGAAAGTTAACTTTTGCGGCGCTATTGTGATATCAACAGGGCATGTAAAAGCAAGGTCGCCATCTATTAAACTATGACAATTGGGTTGGCATTCCAGGCGTATACTCTCTCCAAAAATACTGTCAACAAAGTCATACTTCAGGTGTTCACCACGGAATAATTTAGGGAATGCAGCTAACAGCTGCAATCGAGTTACTGATTTCAATAAAATTAATTGAAACTCACCCTTTCTAATGTCAGCAGAAGGTGCCATAAGCATATCTCCGCCGGTATATTGAGACTTGCAAATATCAGCAAAGATCACAGATTCGTTGTGCGTGACACCATTGACACTGTACTGAAATGATATGGGCTTGAGCCGGATCAATTGAACCAATGTCGCTATAATGTAGCTGAATTGACCTAAAAATCGCATTTTTGAAGCCAGGGCTGCAATATTGTAGACAAAGCCGATACCGAAGTTATTTATAAAATACCGATTTTCAGTCTCATTTTCAATCAGTCCAATCCGAACGTCGGTAAGCCTATTCAATTTGATGGTATCAATAGCTGATGTTATGTCTACTATCCCTAAATCAAGGCAAAATGAATTCCCGGTTCCATTTGGTAGCACAGCTAAATTAATGTCTCGATAACATTCACTTCTTAAAAGTGAATTTATTACTCGATTTAACGTACCATCGCCACCTGCGATGATTAATGAGTGAGCGTCAGAACGAAGAATCTCATTAATATGGACTACTAATAGCTCTAGGGTATTAGCTTCATATACATGTATAGAGTGTCCCAGTTCTTTTTGTAATTTATGATATAGTGCATTATTTATTTTTTTCGACCGTCGGCCAGATAATGTATTAAATACTACTGCGTAATCCATGTAGCGAACCCTTAATCAAAGTCATTAACCAAACATATTAAACCATCAGAGCAATGAGTGTTGGTACTATAATCACAAACGAGCTCACTATGAGTACCCATAGCTTCATAATGAAAGCCAGCAAGTAGACTTCCAATCAATGGCTTGTACATCCATGTAAGTACCAAAAGTGAACTGTGTGTGACTCTGTAAAGTTCCAATTGCGTTACATTCACCTTGGCAATTGTGGAGGTGGAGATTTCTCCATCAGATAGTCGTCTATTACATATCCGTATCCGTATCCGATATCGAAGTCGCACTAACCCCTGACGACGTAACCCGCTTGCTCGCAGGTTTGGACGGCATGTGTATTTTGACGATTCACGTATAGGATAATTGATGTGCAGCCGGCCCAGGCCCTTACCGCGAAAAGACTTAGCAAGATAAATCTCCGAGAGCTTGAGCTGTGTTGATCCCCCCTTTAGACAGCGCTGGAAGCCCGACAATTCGGTGCCCGCACGAAGCACATCAAACCAGCGATCAGCGCGAGTTACGAAGGGCGCTAGATACTCAGTGGTGTATTTGTCCGCCAGCATGTAGTCAATCTGCTCCTGCGATAGCAGCGATGAGTAGTGTTCACGCCAGATCGCTTTAGCAATACCTCGACATGTTTAAAGTCTGCGACCTGAAGGGGTAGTAACTGAGCTGTTGGATGCAATACCGACTCCTTATCGAGCATCACATTGCCAGACCAAAGGTCTCCATGAATAAGGCCCGGTGCTGTCACATGCTCATTCAGCCAACGCACCCTTGTCCTGGAGTATCTTGCTGAATGGTTCACGAACCTTGTCAACTTTGATTATTCCTACCTGATAGCCGAGCCTGTATTCCAGGAAAAACTACCCCAATCGTTGCTTTCACAATTCCTCTGAAGATTCATGCCGATATAGTTGTGGCGGTAAAACCCGAAGCAGTGTTGTGATAGGTTGTGAATACAGGCAAGCCCCGCTCCCAGTTTCCTTAGCAACGCATCTGTCGGAGGGACCGGAACGATTTCTGTCATCTCCATCCTGCGCTCATTGACAGAAAATACCTCAGGTACCCTTAGTCTGTAAACGCCAGCCACTTTGATGGCATCCCTTGGCAGCGCCAGCTCCTCAGCCTCACACAACAATGCATCACTGTATCCGGACACGTTTTCTTTGATATGCATTGGCTGCTCCCTTTAAGCTTTTTAAAGGTCCTCGGTATAAACGTGCCAATGACGTTCGCCCGGTGCTTTGACCGTAAAGTCCTGGAAGCCGAGGGATTCGTACAAATTCTTTGCAATTTTATTACCGACTTCAATCTCCAGTGTTACCTTAGCTACATTGGAATTTTTGGCTTTAGACAGCACACATTCGAGCAACTTTCTGCCCGCTCCCAAACCTCGAGCAGACTTGGAAACCATGACGTCATGAATGTTCCAAACGTTCATGGAGCGGTAGGTAGAGTAGGTTTCATAACAGACACAAAAAGCCACAGGTTGCCCTTCGTCAAATGCCATAAACCCTCTAAAATAGGGCAATTCGGAAAGCTCGTAAGCAATACTGGCACTCATATCAGGTTTCACTTCCGCAGCGTATTCCTGAAAGAGCTCTGACAGCATAGTGATATCTTTCTTTGACGCTCTGTCTATTTCTCGTATTTCCATAAAAACCTTTAACCGTGGTATCTCACTAAAACCTGTCACATTCTGCCAAGAATAGGATTCAGGTGCCATACCTACCTCAGAAGTGTTGAGTGTAAGTGTTGATTGGACACCCATCATTGTTGATTGGACACCCATCATAGTATGTATGGTTCGAAATCATCAAAGCATCCAGTTCGATGGCTTCTTGGCGTGGCTGCGCTATTTGCCAGTTACGTATTTGATGCACTGACCGCTAATGTCGCATTTGATGGCATTGGCGCAGCGGTGCAGCCGGCCGATCAGGGCTTAGCTGGTTCCGTTTAGGTGCTTGGACTTTCTGTTCTTAGAATAGGGGTAGGTGTTCAGGTAACTGTCCGATAGGGCTTGAACGGAACTTTGGGTTACTCTCGAATGCGTGGTTAGCGGTTGATTTCCGTGATGTTGGGCCGGTTCACGCATTTGTGTGGATGTCTTGCTAAATCGCTGGGTTGCTTCCAGTCACCGTTTGTGGCTCTATTCTGTTATTGGCTACTGAACGGGGCAGGCCACATCCATCAACTGTTTATTGAACTTTCGCTGCCTGGGCCAGTTTCCGTGCCATATCCTTTGAAAAAAGCGCTTCAACCGAGATTCGAAAACGATCGTCCTTATCCATTATTTCAATTAATCGATACCGGTTCCACACGACCGCCTTTGAGCCAGCTCTGCTGAAGACAGTTGCGGTTGCTGCAAATTCGCCAATGATTGAAATCTCTCCGACAAAAGAATTTGGCTCCATCGTAAAATCGATGTTGCTTTTATTCACGTCCAATTCTCCGTCAATAATGAAGTAAACATGATCGGGAATGACGCCGATTTGAGTTAGTGGAGTCTGGTCCTCGAATGTTACAATTTCTGCAGTTTTCATCAGTTTGCGGAATGCGCCAGGTTCCATTCCGTTCATTTTTTCAAAAATTGGAAAATGTAGCTTTGAGATCGTCAGGGTGGAACGATAGGCGATCGCGCGCAACAATCCATAGACGGACGTTACCCCGATGCATCCTGTGCCAAATATCGCTGGCCAGAGCGGATCATCGGCTGCAACGAAATAGTAGATGAGATATAGAGATGTTCCAGCCAATAGGAAAACGCGCAGCGCTATCTGGTGGGCAAACATATACGCTATCGTTTGCAAACTCGCGGCCGCAACTACGATGATACCTGCCCAGGATAGAAACTCCGATATAGTGTTGAACCACATTATTGTACCAACATTTAAGAGAACTCTGAGTCAAGACACTGTTAATAAAAGTAACCCTGCTTCGCAGGCAAAAATTAGCGATTCAAGATTTTTGGTTCTGTCGCAAAGTTTCGCGACATTTGCTTGATCACTAACTTGTGATATAGACCATAGACCGCCTACTTGTTCCAGTATCAGTTATTATATTTTCTCGGACAGAGGTTTTCAACATACTGCCAGAACACCCATCGTAGTTACAAAAGTTAACGGTGAGTGGTTCTTTAGTACTTTACCAGATACCCCTTGTGAGTCCCAGACATACTGGTTGATGGGCTATTGCCCAGTTAAATAAGGTGATCTGTGCTCCCAGGATATCCATCTGAATGCTATAGTCTTAAACAATCGAAGCCTTCATTTTGATAGGTACCTAATGTGGGTGTCCATATAAGGCCACTAACTTAAATTAGGGGTGAATCTGTCTTGACTCTGGGGTCCACTATATAAATCGTATTTC
>Ga0307946_1000146_pt1 | contig 41756 bp, 28 predicted proteins | sample OrgLakmetagen230_FD_203153 | JGI IMG/M metagenome (GOLD analysis project Ga0307946, IMG submission 203153) | Saline water microbial communities from Organic Lake, Antarctica - #230 | ecosystem: Environmental > Aquatic > Non-marine Saline and Alkaline > Saline | place: Antarctica: Organic Lake...
GATGTGAGGCCCATCATTCTTTCTGCCGTGACCTCTTTGAGCATAGGGTGTAGTCCGCCGTCGTTTTGGCGGTGATGTGAGGCTCGTTTTCGTGCGAAAAACGGATGGGGTAAGGGGTGTAGTCCGCCGTCGTTTTGGCGGTGATGTGAGGCCCAAAGGCGGCGGGTGGGTGGCTGATACGGCTAACGGTGTAGTCCGCCGTCGTTTTGGCGGTGATGTGAGGCCCTCCCCGTCGAGCCTCTCTCAATGAGGTTTGGGTGTAGTCCGCCGTCGTTTTGGCGGTGATGTGAGGCTCTGTCTCTGCAAGTCGTTTTCTTTGCACGATTTTTCGACCACACTTCTGAAGCAAAGCCGTTTCCTGTACCTGACGATGGTCGTTTGCCACGGAACGGGCCGCATGTCAACCAATTTTGATGCATGATAACAGGAGGTTGTATCATTTCTGAACCTAAACTTTCTATTTCGACCTGTTCTCGTCGATCCGGACTGCCTCTCTCGCGACCCATGCACGCTCTTTCCTCCTTTCCCGGTCCCGATCGATCCCCAGCGTGAAGCGGTACCTCTGGCCGTTCTCTATGCGCGCCGGCCGATTGCCCGAGATGCCGTAGATGTGCAGGAAAATCTCCTCCTGCGCCCCCTCGACAAGCAGAAAGCCGAAGCCCTTGTCCGATTTCGCCTTCGCGACCCTCCCTTCGTAAACGCCGCCTTCCTCCATCCGGGTCGGTGACCGAGACTTCTCCTTCGCGCCCCCCTCGGCACCCTTGCCCGGCTTTCCGCCGGACTTTCCGGATTGCGGAGGTCCCTTGGCTGGCGGGCTGGTGACAGTCCCGTCGAACAGCTGGGCGACCATGGCCATGTAGGCGTCGCCGTAGCGTGCCTCAAACGGTCTGCGCCACTTCTTGCCGCGGCCTTCCAGCGTGGCGAAGCCGAGGTGCTTGACGGGGTTCTGCCATAGCTTGGCCTCGCACAATTCATGGTTCCTCATGGTCCATTCGATCCCGAGGCCCTGCCGGTTGAGTATCTCGATGACCGATTTGGTGACCGCGTTCTTTCGCTTGCGGTCGTGGCGCATCATCCGCCGGGCCCTGTTCACGACGAAGGTCAGGTTCGCCGGCCCCGATGTCGGCGCGAGGTCGTTGAAATGCCCGAGGTCGTTGCGGATCCGGCGGGCCTCCCCGTCGTCGAGGACCCTTCTGGCAACCGTCTTCAACCGGTCCGCGGCGTACCCCTCCGCCACTTCCGGCAGCGCGATCGCGCGGCTAATGAACCCCTTGCGGTCGCCGTCTGCCGCCTCGCGCTCCCACGCGCCGGCGAAATCGACGAGACGGCCCATCACGTCCATCATCAGCTTGTGCACCCGGATGTGATCGCCGAGATAGACGCGCCCGACAAGAAAGCGGTGGCGCTCGATCGTGCTGAGCGCCCGGCGGTATTCCTCCACCTTCGCTTCGCTGATCTGCTTGTCGTTGCTGGTGTGGTGGTGGATCTCTGTCCGGATGCGCTGCGCCGCCCCGATCTGGGATTCGCCGGTTTGAGGATCGTCCACCTCCAGCGCCTGAAGGCCGTCCACCTCGGCATCCGTAACCTTGTGCGCGAGGAAGAGGTCTCGCAGCACCGGCATGTGATTGTACCGTAGGATCTGGCGCAGGCCGCGCCGCGTCCGCGTGACCCGGTGTTTCTCGCCCGGTGCATCCTGATCATCCGTTTCCGAAGCATCATTTTCGGCCGGCTCTGCCAGGAAGAGCTCTTTGAAGGTGGCCGGGCTCTCGAACAATTCCTGAAAGTCGGACAGCGGCAGCTCCACCCCCTCGCCATCGAAACGGGCGTCGCCGGTTTTCAGGAACAGGGTCAGGCAGTCGCGGAACTGCCCGACGATCTTTCGTGTGTCCGCCTTGGTCTGTCCAAGCGTCTCGCCGGGTTCGGCGAGTTCGTACTTGTCCTGCAGGGCATCCCACTTGCGAAGCTGGTGCAGCAGCTGGGACACGTCGTCTGCCGGCACGAAATGCAGGAAAAGGTAGAGCAAGGCCTGCCAGTCCTCGAAAACGGTATCCTTGCCGGTATCGACCGGATCGGGGAGGTTCGGCGCGTCGTTCGACGGCTCGGCCTTGGACGCGATGTCGAGCAGCCACGCGAAGCCGTGGTCTCGGATGAAGTCCTGAAAGGCGAGCGCGATCATGTCCCGCCGGAAATCCTCGATGAACTCCGCCTGCTCCTTGGCTTTCTCACCGTCGGACTCGTAGCCTTTCTGAACCCGGAATTCCGTCGCGGTCTCGGCTGTCAATGCGCTGAGATATGTTTTCAGCGTCTCCGGGGCCGTGTCTGCCGTGATGGGGTCGCGCAGCCGCACGCTCCGCCCCTCCACGGAGTCTGGATAGGGGCTGGCGGTGTTGGTGCTCTTTGCGAGCCGCGTGGCCAGCCGCTTCGCTCTCGCGGCGTAGTCTGACAGGCGCTCCCCCCTCAGCTCGGTCGCCCATGGCCGGAATGGTCCGTCATAGAGGCGCAGAAGGGCTGAGTGGCGTGCCTTGGTGGCGGCGTCATCAAGCTCACGCGGCACCGGCGCTACGGGCAGGCGTGCGATCAGGCTCTCGTCGCCTTCGCGACGTTGGCTCGGCGTGTCCAGATAACAGCGCACGCCCTCGGCGCGCTTGAGCACGTTCTTCAGCCGGGGAAGTGCTGCTTCGAGCTCGCCGCCTGCAGTCAAGGTTGCGGCGACGCTCTCGTAGAGATGCCGAAACTCCGGGTCCGTTGCGAAGCTGTGAACCTTTGCGCCCGTCAGGTCCTGTAGCAGTCTGGCGCCGAGATTCCGCGCATCGGCCTGAATAACCTCGCGGATGCCCTCCCACGCCGCCGGGCCGGCGCTGTCCGCCTCTTTCTCCTTAAGCCCTTTCCTGACCTCCTTGAGGAATTTCGCGCGCTGCCCGTGGTGAAACGTCCTGTTGCGGCAGGCGCTCAGGGCATCGAGGCACTTCTTGACGAGAACCCTCTGATCTTCTTCACCGAGGGCGTCGAATTCGGGCGTCTCACCGAAATATATCGCGCGGCGCGCCATGGCATTTGACAGGCGGCCGCTATCTTCCAGAATGCGGTTGGTGTTATGGGACGATGTGACGTCGAAATCATTTATTGACGGATTGAAAACCGTTCCCTCGGGCTCGAGCCATGCTTTCATCGAATAACTGGCGCGGGAAATGGCACCGATCCAAAGACGCGCAAAAACCTCGGACTCCTTGATCTGCGTCTGACCGCCGCTCGTCCAGAATTGGCTTTCCGAAAGCGCGTCGCTCTGTTCGGAATAGACCGAGATGCGCCCCACCCGCACGAGGTGGTTCAGAATCCGATTGTCGGCCTGCTGCCGCACAAGGCGGAAAAGCTCATCCGAATTTCTCGGGAGCTTCGCCGGCTTCCACGCGGCCATTCGCTTGTATGTCGCCTTGACCTCGGCGTGCAGTTCCAGGATCCGGCGCCGGTCGTCCACGCTTTCGCCGTCACGCAGCTCAAGCGTCTCGGCCGTGGATTTTGGATCGAACCGGCATTTCCGGTTTCCGGTGAGTGTTTCCAGGTGGTCCGACAGCAGTTTCCCGATCACCGCCGACTTTCGGCCACTGCCGGATTTCTGATCCTTATCGTTCAGCCCGGCCGAGATAGCCGCCGCGATATCGCGCGCCCCGGCGTACCGTTCCTGATCCTCTCCCCGCCATTCCGCGACGAACCGCTTCGCGTCGCGCGGAAGAACCGAGTGCTCGATCGTCTTGGCCCGCGCCCCTATCAGCCCAGTGGGTGTCGCCTCCTTCCCCGGCCGGGTCCGCGGTTCGCCGCTGGCAGTGCCGCCAAAGCGGAGCTCCGAGTTGTGCAGGTGATCGAAGAGACGCGCGGCGATCTGGTCCGGGTTCTTGCCGTGCTGCGCCATTACGCCATGCCAGCGGCCTTCGAGCTGCGGTTTCCCGCCCTTCTGGTGCTCCCCCTCCTTTTGCCCATGGCTCTTCGGCGGCGTGTCGCCGTAGGGATGCAGGCGCCGGACGAAGAGGTCACGATGTCCTTCCACCTCGGGATAGCTCGCGACCAGCAATTTCCAGTAAGCCCAGCCGAGCGTGTCGCGGTGCCCGAATTGCTCGGGCGTCGGCTTTCCGGTTTTCGGTTTCTGATAAATCGTGTCGATGCGGGAAATCGCTTGCCCGATCAGCGCTTTCGGATCATGCGCGAGATGCTCGGATAGCGACCGGGCCTCGTTATCTGGCCGGGTGAGGAGCCGCCGCCGCAGGGTCTTACCTCGCGCATTGTCGAAGCCTGTGAATGTCCGGCCTTGAACCTTTCCAATACGCATGATGACCTCCTGATCCAAAGCAGCCCGCGTCATCCGGCATCATGCCCGCACATGGCGCACGCGACAATTGTCAACTTTCGGCGGGAGACGGCATGGCATGGGCGCCTCCTGCGGGTTGCTTCGTCGAGTTACGTCTTGACGATCGCCCGCCAACGCAGGTCTCTGGATTGCCTTTTCTTTCTCGGCAGGGCTCAGAAACCCTGCATATATCTGATACAAAACGATAATTTAAGGTTTTTCCCTGGCGGCCGTCATCGGATTGTCGTGTTGGCAATTAGATTGACTTCAGGCTCAGAACGGTGTATGAATTATTGTGTAGGATCAGATACATCCAGAGAGTGCGAAATACATGACCGCCAAAATGACGGCGGACTACACCGTAAGTTGAAACGCATGATGTGTCAACCCCGTGAGGAAATACATGACCGCCAAAATGACGGCGGACTACACCTCTTCTCCCTCCATCATCACGTCGTCCAGATCTTGAAATACATGACCGCCAAAATGACGGCGGACTACACCTAATCTCCCTCGTTTATGTTTGTGCCGATTCTGAAATACATGACCGCCAAAATGACGGCGGACTACACCTCCTTTCGCCCTGTATCCATCTAATGGTACCGGGAAATACATGACCGCCAAAATGACGGCGGACTACACCATCCTTTCACATTGATAGTAGCCAGCGATTAGAAATACATGACCGCCAAAATGACGGCGGACTACACCATGACATAATTGACAGCTTCAACGCCTTGCATGAAATACACGACCGCCAAGACGACGGCGGCATGCATGTGGGTTTCCTTTTACCAATACCGATGAGTCAGCTTATTTCCCGCCGTATAACACGAGAGATGATCGGAAATTTGCAGATCAAGCGCCGCTTGTATTCGCCGAGCGGCGATCTCTGGACCGAGCTCCGATGAAAGGAAAAGCATGTCGCTCTGGGACAGAATCGTTGAGTTTGAGACCCTCCATGCCGCGTGGGCAAAGGTTCGGAGCAATGGCGGCGCGGCGGGCGGAGACGGCGTGACCATCGACGTATTCTCACAAGATGCCATTCCCGCGTTGCGGGACCTCTCCGACGCGCTCAAGGACGGCAGCTGGCGGTCGGGCCCATGCCGCCGCGTGGATATCCCGAAGCGCAAGGGTGGCACGCGCCGTCTGACCATCCCCACCGTGATCGACCGGATCGTTCACACCGCCGTCGCCGAGACCCTCGACCCGATCCTCGATCCGCAATTCGAGGAGTCGAGCTTCGCCTATCGCGAGGGCCGGTCGGTCCGCCACGCTGTCGCCCGGATCGAGACCTGGCGCGACCGCGGCTATCGCCACGTGATCGAGGCCGACATCGTCGGATTCTTCGACGCGGTAGGGCATCCGCTCCTTCTCCAGAAACTGTCGATCGCTGTCGGGGCGCGCGCCGGAGCAGAATCTGTCAAAGATCTGGTCGCCGATATCCTCGATGCTTCGGCCATCGAGCTTGGCACGCCCGGACAGGGACTTCTTCAAGGCTCGCCGCTGTCTCCCCTGCTCGCGAACCTGTACCTCGACGCGCTCGACGAGCGCATCGACGCCGCCGGCATCAAGATAGTTCGGTTCGCCGATGATTTCGTCATTCTCTGCAAGTCCTCGATCAAGGCGGAGGCGGCGCTTGCAGCCGCGAGGAACGTGCTTCGCGAGCATGGCCTGAAACTGCACAAGCCGGAAACGCGGGTGAGCAATTTCGACGACGGGTTCGAGTTTCTCGGGCACCTGTTTTTGAAGTCGCTCGCGCTCCAGCGAGGCTTTGATGATCGAGCGGCGCCGCGCCAGAAGCCCGAAGCACAAGTGCAGTCCCCGCCTGAAACTGCGGAAACGGCCGAACCTCCGGCGCGAAAGGATTATGACCGCGGACCGCGCGTGATGTATCTGGTCAGGGAGGGTATCCAACTCGGCCTGCGCAACCGTAGCTTCGCTGTCAGCACTCCGAACGGGGCCGAGATTGCGGCAGTCTCGCATTCACGGGCTGACCGCATCGAGGTCGGGCCCGATGTCGGGTTCGACATCCAAGTTCTGGATCACTGCGTTGCGACTGATACCGATCTGGCATTCGTCGACGGCGACGGCGCAACCCGGGCGACCGTGCGCGGAACCTCAGTGCAACGCGGTGCGCTCCAGATGGCGCAGGCTGCCTGCATTCTTGACGATCCGCTTCGTGTCGGCTTCGCGCGCCGTCTGGTGGACGCCCGAATCCGAAACCAGCGGACGCAGCTCTTTCGCCTGAACCGTCGCGTTGAGGATCCCGACGTCCGGAGCGCGCTGAAGTTCATGGGGCGGACGCTTCGAAAGCTGCCTTATGCTGTAACCATTGACGAACTGCGCGGCCTGGAGGGCGCGGCATCGGCCGATTATTGGCCGGCCCTCGGAAGACTGACTAAGGGTGCCTCAAACCCATTTCTTCGAACCCGACCGGCGACCGATCTGGTGAACGCGGCAATCAATTACATGACGGGCATTCTCGAACGCGATATCCGGACCGCGCTGAACACCGCTGACCTGCATCTCGGTTTCGGAGTTCTCCATCAGGCGCGGGATCGCGCCGATGCAGCCATTTATGACCTTATGGAGCCATTTCGCGCGCCGCTTACGGAGGGCCTTGCCGCTTATCTCTTCAATTCGGCACGGCTACTGCCAACCATGTTCGAAGGAACCGATGTCGGGGGGATACGAATCTTGCCCGAAGCGCGCAGAAGAATCATCACCGGTTACGAGCAGGCGGTCGCGAAACGCGTTAATATCACGGGTGGGTCCGGCAAGCTGGCATGGCGCGCCATGATGCGCCGGCAAGCGCTTGATCTGGCGAAGGCGTACCGCAGGAATGATCCCGCCCTGTTCGAACCATACCTGATGGAGGCATGAATGCCGCGCGGCGAGATGCTCACGGTTTTCAGCTACGATGTATCGGACCGAAAGCGTCGCAACCGGATCGCGCGATTGCTGGAGGATGCGGCGACGCGGGTCCAGTACTCCGTTTTTGAGGCGCGCATGTCGCGCAGAAGTGCCGAGATCCTGGGTGAGAGGCTCGCGGCCGAGCTACAGAGCGGTGACAGCTTGCGTCTCTACTGCATCGGGCGACACGGCGAAACGCGTTGCCGAATCTATGGAGACGGTACGCCAATAGAGAGCGCCGAAGGCTACTGGCTCTTGTAGTTGAGCTACGCCCGGTCGTTTGACAGTTTCCCGGGTGGTTGACTCTCTGCCACTGCTGCTCGGTTTCGATCCGGTTGAGGGAGGCCACGGCGGGTGGCTGCCCGCCATTGGCGGCATGGGGCCGCTCGTGGTTGTAGAAGGTGATCCATTGGCCGACGCCCGCCTTGGCCTGGCCTGTGATCCGATTTCTCAGTCGTGCAGGTACTACCGCAATCTTGGCCAGACGTCGGGCGAGCGGATCCGACTTCTGATCTGCCCCCACCAAGTGGTCCAGTTTGATTGTTAGTGCATCGTCGGCCTCTGGTCCATTGGGACAAATGCTTCTGGTGCAGGCGGGCGATATCCCAGCGAGCTGTGCGGCCTGACTGTGTTGTAGTGACGGCGCCAACGCTCGATCAGGATCTGCGCCTCTCTGAGTGAGTAGAAGATCTCGGCGTTTAGGCCGACCATGCACTAACGTTCTTACCTGACCACTCGATGGGGGCAGACCATCTCCAGGCCCCAAAAGCCACCCCTCACCGCATCCCGAAACCCGTCCGAAACCGGCCGACAAACCCGCGAAGCTGCCGATAGGTAATGGATTTCAGTTATTCTTATGACAGAAAATGCAGAGATGGGCTTCGCGATCTGTTGTAATGTGCTTCAAGACCAGAAATCCTGACGCGGCATGAATACCACGAGTGGCCGAACAGAATGACCAGTCAGAATTTTGATCACCTGAAGGAAATTGACCCTCCGCTGGCAATTCTGGCATCGCATGCTGAGACATATTTCGTCGAAGATGCGAATACGGCCCTGATCAAGACCCGGCAATTTGCCGAACGTATGGCACGGGTCGTCGCCGAGAACGCTGGTGCAGATGTGTCCAGCGAAGATACGTTTTCCGACACACTTCGAAGCATCCGGCGGGATGATCTGGTGCCCCGCGAGATTCTCGATATCCTCCACCGTCTGCGTATCGACGGCAACGCGGCCGTCCATGGTCATGACGGCGAACGCCGCATGGCTTTCGAAGCGCTGAAGCTGTGCCACCGTCTTGGCGTATGGCTCCGCGCATCCTCGACACTACAACCTCGCCTGACAATGCCGTTCATTCCGCCGCGGCTGGCGGAGGATGACACGAGCGAGCTCAAGGAACAGGTCGCGGCGCTCAAGTCAGAACTGGAGGACCGTTCAGCACAGGCCGCTCGTCTCGCGGACGAGGCGGAGAGCGCGAGAAGCGCCGCCCTGGACGCGGAGGCCAGGGCTGTTCTCGCCCAAGAGGAGCGCGCGATTTTCGAAGAATTGGCTGAGGATGCCGAAAGGCGGTCAGCGAGACCGGCCGAGCGTGGAAGGGCGCAGATGTTCATCCAGGCCGCCTTCGACTCGGCGAGGGACATGGACTTCGACGAAGCCGATACGCGCCTTCTGGTGGATGAACAGCTCCGTCAGGCTGGTTGGGAAGTCGACAGCGCGATGCTGCGCCACTCCAAAGGAGCGCGACCAGAAAAGAATCGAAACATGGCTATCGCCGAATGGCCAACATCTTCGGGTCCTGCGGACTACGCGCTCTTCGCCGGCCGGACTTTGGTCGGTGTCGTGGAGGCGAAGCGCAAACATAAGAATGTGGCATCGGCCCTCGACTTTCAGGCGACCCGGTATTCGAACGATATCCAGCTGGATGAGAGTTTCGATTTCGCGGACGGGCCTTGGGATGGCCTCAAGGCCCCCTTCATCTTTGCCACCAACGGACGGAGCTTCTATCCGGCCATGGAAACGCACAGCGGGATCTGGTTCCGCGACACGCGCGACGAGGGCAATGCCGCAAGGGCCCTGGAAGGATGGTTCACTCCCAAGGGCCTCATCGAACGGCTCGGGGTCGATCAGCGCGCAGCGGAGAAAGAACTGGAGGAGAAGCCCTTCAATTTCGGCTTCGACCTGCGCCCCTATCAGAAAAAGGCGATCAAGGCAGTCGAGGAGGGTGTTTCCGAGGGCCAACGGGAAATGCTCGTCGCGATGGCCACAGGCACCGGCAAGACGAAATTGGCCATCGCCATGATTTACCGTCTCCTCGAGGCGAAGCGATTCCTCCGGGTCTGCTTCGTCGTCGACCGCAGTGCCCTTGGGGAACAGGCCGAGAGCGCGTTCGAGACGACCCGCATGGTCGGCACCAGGACCTTTGCTGAAATCTTCGGCCTCAGAGGGCTCGAGGAGCAAGACATAGACCGCGACGCAAAGATCCATGTCTGCACCGTCCAGAGCCTCGTAAAGCGTGTACTTGAACGTGAGCCTGGAGAGCGGCCTCCAGTCGATCAATACGACCTGATCCTGATAGACGAGTGCCACAGGGGCTATCTGCTCGATCGTGAGATGAGCGAGGTAGAGACAACATTCCGGGACCAGAACGACTACGTGTCGAAGTATCGGCGCGTGGTCGAGTATTTCGATGCCGTGAAGGTCGGACTCACTGCAACGCCCGCCTTGCACACGGCGCAGATCTTCGGTGATCCCATTTACCGCTACAGTTACCGTGAAGCCGTGATTGATGGCTGGCTGATCGATCACGATCCGCCGCACCTGATCAGGACGGCGCTCAGCGAGGCGGGTATCACGATCGAGGCGGGCGAGACCATTGATGTACTCGACCCGCGTACTGGCGAGATCGACACCACAACGCTCCCGGATCAGCTGGACTTCACGGTCGAACACTTCAACCGGCGTATCCGGGCACCGAAATTCAACCAGGTGGTCGCCGAAGAAATAGCGCGCCGGGTGGACATCATGTCACCGGATGCCGGAAAGACGCTGGTATTCGCCACCTCCGACGATCACGCCGACGAGGTTGTCCAGTATCTGCGTCAGGCCTATCGGGATGAAGGCCTCGAGATCCGCGACAACATGATCCAGAAGATCACCGGCTCGGTCGATAAGCCGGGCAAATTGATCCTGAAATACAAGAACGAGGGGGATCCAAGGGTCGCCGTCACGGTCGATCTCCTGACCACCGGCATTGATGTCCCCTCGATCACCAACCTGGTATTTCTTCGCCGGGTGAATTCCAGGATCCTCTACGATCAGATGATCGGCCGTGCGACCCGAAGGTGCGACGAGATCGGCAAAGAAGCCTTCCAGATTTACGACGCGGTAGACCTCTACCCGAACCTCCAGGCCATGACGGAGATGCGCCCGGTCGTGGTTGATCCGAAGGTGTCCTTCGAAACGCTCTTCGACGGCTTCGAGAACGCCGATGACCCCTCCCACCAAGAGGAAATTCTCGATCAGATCATCGTCAAGCTGTCTCGCAAGGTCCGGCGCATGAACGAGGAGATCCGAGAGCAATACACCGCACAGGCCGGCGAGACACCCGAAGAGACGCTCGAGCGCTTCCGCAACGGCCCGGCGCCAGAGGTCCGGGAGTGGACGCAGGATCGTCCGGGGCTGGGCAAGTTCTTCGACTTCAAGGGCGACTGCGGCGCTCCGCCGATCATCCCGATCTACACCGGCGACGACATCGTGACGGGTGTCACCCGCGGATACGGTGAGGGCGTCCGCCCTGCCGACTTCATTGACGCCTTCGAGACCTTCGTGCGTGACAATGCGAACAACATCGACGCCTTGAACCTCGTGGTCACGCGCCCGCGAGATCTGACCCGCGAAAGCCTGCGTGAACTCCGGCTGGCCCTCGACGCCCGCCATTTCACGGAAAGCGCCCTGCGCAGCGCGTGGCGGGACCGGACGAACGAGGACATCGCGGCCTCCATCATCGGGTTCATCCGCCAGGCCGCCCTGGGCGATCCGCTGATCCCCTATGCTGACCGCGTCGATGCAGCTATCAGGAAGGTTGCATCGACTCACAACCTCGACGATGTCCAGCGGCGCTGGCTTGGCCGGATCGGGGACGAGATGAAGAGCCAGGTCGTCATCGACCGACAGGCCTTCGATGACCCGCCCTTCGCGCAGCAGGGCGGATACAGACGCATCAACAGGATCTTCGGGGGCGAGCTCGATGCCATCCTCGAAGAGATACGAACCGAGACATGGGAGCCCGCCGCATGAGCGCTACACAGGACATCGTCGCCAAGCTCTGGAAACTCTGCGCCGTCCTCCGCGACGACGGCGTGACTTATTCCGAGTATGTCACAGAGCTGACCTTCCTCCTCTTCCTCAAGATGATGGCCGAGACCGGGCAGGAGCGCCGGATCCCGGAGGAATACCGTTGGGACACGCTGACAAGGCGTGAGGGGCTCGACCAGCTCACCCATTACAAGCACCTCCTGACCTCGCTCGGGGATCCCGACGAGCGCGACTCCGCAGGCAAGCCCAAGGCCGCTAAGGATCCGCTCGTCCTTGCGATCTTCGAGAACGCCCAGACACGCCTGCGCAAGCCCGCGAACCTGAAAAGCCTGACCACCGCCATTGAGGACCTCGACTGGTTCGACGCCCGCGAGGAAGGGCTGGGAGATCTCTACGAGGGCCTTCTCCAGAAGAACGCCGAGGACAAGAAATCCGGCGCCGGGCAGTACTTCACCCCGCGCCCGCTGATCGACAGCATCATCCGCCTGACCAAGCCCGAGCTGGGCGAACGCATCCAGGATCCGGCGGCCGGCACCGGCGGCTTCATCGTCGCCGCGCACCGACGCATCTTTGAAGCGAACAACGAACTCTACGGCCTGCCCGAAGGTGCCGCCGAACGCCAGATCTGTGACTGCTACAGCCTCGCCGAGCTTGTCCCGGACACACACCGCCTCTGCCTCATGAATCTTATGCTGCACGGGATCGAGGGCGACGCGCACTCCCTTGACACGATGACCGGCGAAGGGGCCGGTCTTCCCAAGGCCGACCTGATCCTCTCCAACCCGCCCTTCGGCAACAAGAAGGGCGGCGGTCGGCCCCAACGTGAGGATTTCTCGACCACTGCGGGCACATCCAATAAGCAGCTGGCCTTCGTGGAGCACATCATCCGCGGGCTCAAGCCCGGTGGTCGCGCGGCGGTCGTCGTGCCCGACAACGTTCTTTTCGAGGACGGCACCGGCAAGGCCCTGCGTCAGATGCTGATGAACTGGTGCGACCTGCACACCATCCTGCGCCTGCCCACCGGCATCTTCTACGCGCAAGGCGTCAAGACCAACGTCATCTTCTTCACCCGCAACGCAGACCGCAGTGAGAGCGGCGTGACGCAAGCCGTCTGGGTCTACGACATGCGCGCAGGCGCGCCCTCCTACGGCAAGACGCGGCCCCTGCGGGTTGAGGACTTCGCGGAGTTCGAGGCCGCCTTCGGTGACGACCCCAATGGCCGCGCCGAGCGGCAGGACCAGGGCGAGGAGGGCCGCTTCCGCCGCTTCACCCGCGAGGACATCGTCGCCCGCCGCGACAACCTCGACATCTCCTGGCTGCGCGACGGCGAGGAAGAGGCCGAAGACGGCCTGACAGATCCGGACGACATCACAGCGGCGATCCTCGGCCACCTTCGCGAAGCCACGCGCGAGATCGAGGCGCTGGTGCTGGAACTGGAAGGCGGCGAAGAGGAAGAGACACCGGCACCGGTGGCGGCGGAATGAATGAACTGCCTCAAGGCTGGACGGCGACCACGCTCGGTGATCTTGGACGATGGAGCAGCGGCGGCACGCCCAGCAAGCGACATCCTGAATACTATGGCGGAGATATCCCTTGGGTTCGCACAGGCGATCTGCGCGACATTGAGATCCAAGACGTCGAGGGACGGATATCTCTTGAAGGACTTGCCAACAGCTCAGCCAAGGAGTTTCCAGCGGGCACCCTGCTGGTGGCCATGTATGGCGCTACAATCGGCAGAACCGGAATGCTCCGCATTCCGGCAACCACAAATCAGGCCTGCGCCGCGCTTCTCCCTGATCCGGTGACCGAAGACATGATGCCGTTCCTTTGGTGGTTCTTCAGACACAAGATCGAGGACTTCCGTGCTATAGGCCAAGGCGGGGCGCAGCCGAACATCAGTCAGACGGTCATAAAGGCCAGTGGCATAGACCTCCCCCCACTCCTCGAGCAGCGGCGGATCGTGGCGAAGCTGGGCCGGCTCTCGGCGCGCTCGGCCGCCGCGCGCGACCATCTCGCCCGCACCATCAAACTCGCCACCCGCGCCAAGCAGGCGATCCTGTCGAGGGCTTTTATCGGTGAGATGACTGCGGACTGGCGCGTTGAGGAGCATGGAGCGGGGCATGTAACCGCGCGCGGCTTTCCAACGTCTTGGTGTCGGCAGACCCTTAAGGAGAGTTCTCAGGACATTTCCTACGGCTTCACGACTTCGGCACAACAGACCGGAGATGCTCCACTGTTCCTCCGTATCACTGACGTTCAAGACTACGCTGTGGATTGGCCGAGCGTTCCGCGCTGCAAAGACAAGCCTCCCGTCTCTAAATTGCTCGCATCCGGCGACATCGTAATAGCAAGAACCGGTGCAACCACGGGCAAGAGCTACCTGCTAAGCGACATTCCGGAACCTACGGCCTTCGCATCCTACTTGATCAGGGTTCGGGCATCGTCTGATCTGCTTCCCGAGTATCTATGGAAGTTCATGTGGTCAGCAGACTATTGGCAGCAAATCACCAATGTTTCGAAGGGGACCGCGCAACCCGGTGCGAACGCCTCAATCTTGAGCGGACTAATTTTGCCGGTCCCGCCTTTGGCCGAACAAGCCGAAATCATCCGCCGCATCGAAGCCGCCTTCACCCGCATCGACCGGATGACCGACGAGGCCAGCCGCGCCGCCCATCTCCTCGACCGGCTCGACGAGCGCCTGCTGGCCAAGGCCTTTGCCGGAGAGCTCGTCCCCCAGGACCCCGACGACGAACCCGCAGACGCCCTCCTCACCCGCATCCGCGAAGCCCGCGCTGTCGCCCCGAGACCGAAGCGAGGACGAAGGAAGGCTTCCGCATGACAGAACCACGCACTTTCACCGTGGCCACGGATGCCGAGGTCGTCGCTCTGGTCGAAGCCGCGCGCCGCCGGCTTATCGTCATCGCGCCCGCCCTGTCCTTGCAGGTCGCAAGGGCGCTCGCCCGCCGGTTCGACGATCTCGACCGGCTCGATATCCGCGTGATCGTCGATGCGGACCCAGAGGTCTATCGCCTCGGATTCGGCGAAAGTGAGGCTCTGGAAGAGATTCGAAAGGCAGCAAGCCAAAACCTCCTCGATCTGAGGGAACAGTCGGGCGTGCGTATCGGAGTCGTCATCTCGGACGAAGATACGATGATTTTCGCCCCCGTCTCGAAGAACATCGAGGCCGGCTCCGAGACCGCCGAGAAGCCGAACGCGATCATGCTTCGGGGAAGCTCGGCCGACGCCCTGGTCAGCGCTGCCGGGGCCAACCCGACGTCCGAAGCGCCGGAGGGCGAGATCGGCAATGCCGCGCTCGATCCGGCCAGGGTTAAGGCGATGCAGGCCGACCTTGACCGCAATCCGCCGGCGAAATTCGACATCGCACGCCGCATGCAGGTATTCTCTTCCCGCGTGGTCTACGTCGAATTTGAGATCAAGAATTTCACACTCAGCCGGAAACAGGTGCCCCTACCGCAAGACCTTCAAACTGTCACGAATGCAAAACTGCGGGACCAGATCACCAGTCGGTTGCGTGCCCCCATCGCCCAGCTTGGGGCCGTCAAGGTGATGGTCGGCTCAGGCGACGAAGCAAAGGAGGAATTGATCGACGATACTTGGCTCCGAAAGGCGCGTAAGCAGATCGAGGATCTATACACCTTCCAGATCGATAATTTCGGGCGCGTCATCCTACGCGAGGATCGAAAGAAGTTCGATGCGGCGGTGGAGGAATTCACAACGGTCGTGGCAAATTATCATGCTGCAATTCGCAAGGCGCTCGATGCGCATCGCGAGACATTCCGCGATGGTTTTGTTGCCGAGTTCCTGCCACGCTGGGAGACCTCACCACCCGCATACATGAGTCAATGGTGTTGAATGTCACTGAGACCTGACCCGGCATTGTCACCGAGATTTGACCCACCCAGTTGTTATGTTCTGCGCGTCATGATGGCGTCAATGCGGTTTTCTCCTTTCGTTTCTTTTTCGCGATCTCAGAGCTGGCTTTGAACCGATAGCTGTCATTGCCCGTCTCCAGGATATGGCAGCGATGGGTGAGGCGATCGAGCAGGGCGGTGGTCATAGGTCATCGACCGGCGCAGCGCCACGGGCAGTCTTTTCATCTGCCGCGTAAAGCCCTCGAGCGCCGCACCCGCGGTGCAGCCGGTTATCTTGCTGAGAATGACGAAGCGGGTCTTGCGCTCGACCACCGTGCCCTCGGTGGAGCGGTTGAAGGTACCGGGCACGATCATGTGGATGTGCGGATGGTGTGTCAGCGCCGATCCCCAAGTATGAAGCACGCTGGTCATGCCCAGCCGTGCGCCAAGGCGCTTGGCCAACATCGCCGTCCTGCGCCGCCGCGCGCTCGACGTCGTTCGCAGGGACACGTCCAAGGGCTCGCTCTCGATCAAGCTCAAGCGCGCGGGCTGGGATGAAGACTTCCTTCGCAAAGTTCTCAATGGTTTAGCCGAGGCGTGAGGCCAACTGCGATTGCCCTGTCCTCCTTCCGAGGTTTGTCAACGCAGGCCGCCATATGATGGCAGTCACCGTCGCGCCGCGGCCCGCATCAAAAAACCTTCAGGATTCCGGTCATGCGCTTCGCGCCTCACAGATGTCAGCTCAGCGGATATTTCGTGCCATTAGCCTCAGCCGCTCGCTCCACACAATGAACTTATGAATGCATCTGAGCGTCGACGCTGGCCCATGCTATCATATAGCCTTAGCAATCAGCGCGTTGATCTCACTGTGGCCACCCCAAGCCCGCTTGCAGATCTTTTTCTCCACTGCCGATAGATACCTCGAAGAATAAAGGATCGCGCTCCGGACATAATCGGAAGCCTCGTCCTCGTAAGAGGTACGCACTGTTCTCTTTTGTTGTGCTACGCCGTGCTTCGCAGCAAAAATCGCCGCCATAGCACGCGTCTCCTTCGCAACCTTGCCGTTCTGGAGCCATTGTAAAGCAGTGTTCACTGTGGCCCGTGTAACAGTTCTGGCGCTAAACAGAGCGGCCAGCAGAAACATGCGCTGATAATCGGACATGGTGTCGTCGGCTACAAGCCCCTCAAGCGCGTCGACGACATCCTGCTCGGTCCGCACGAAAGTAGAAATGTAGGAGAAGTACAGCCGCGTTTGGTGGGGCTTCTCCCGTAGATTCCGCAGCACATGTTCAATGGCGCTATCGGAATAGGCCGAGCGCAGGATCGGCAGGCAGAACTTTTCGATCTGATCCTCTTGATTCGCGTAATCACCAATGTTCTCAATCAGGCTTTCGACAGCGGCGTTCTCGAGGTATTTACCATCTTCCTCGTCCTCTTGATCCTCTTTGCGATTTTCCTCTTCCTCCTCCCACTCGACCTCAAAGCCGTATGGACTGGCGCGTTCGTAAGCTTGATTGTCTTGAACCTCCTCGCGAATTTCGTCGAACAAGCGGTCGATCGCGGTTTCTTCCAAAATCACCTCATCGGCAGCCACGATCTTCGACTTGTATTCGTTTAGATGCAGGCCGTCCTTGCGCAGCGTTTCAATCAAGCTGCCGAGGCCCTTCCGCGCCTCCGCCTCAGATGCGAAGCCCATGAAGATGTCATCGACGTAACGGGCAGACGGAACTTCAGCCAAATCGCAGTATGCGTCGAAATCGGACAAGAAGAAGTTGCCAAGCGCGTCCGATGGATACACACCCTGAATGATGCCGAACGAGTTCCGCTCGCGGAACGCCAGCATCATCTCCTCCAGTAGACTGACGATTTCAGGAGCACAGCCAGCCGCAGCCATTAGATTTACTAAGTGGTGCTGGGGCAGCCGCTCGAAGTAATTCGCGATGTCAGCCTTCAGAAGGAAGGTGCTAATGTCGCAAATTTCGGCGACGCGGGTCTGAAAGGCTTCCCAACCTTCGTGATTAGGTTGGAACATTTTACTGTCTTCGCCAGAAGGGACATGGCTGAACGAGCGGGTACGGTCGAGCCCCTCTTCCAACTGGTCGATGACATCGTCGATGAGGGCCTGATACATGAAACGATCTGCAGGCCTTAGGATGCTTCCCGGCCGCGTAAAAAATCTCTCCTTTGGAACGCTCATAGTAATCGGTAATTCCGGCTGGTATGTCCCGGCTCTCAGCTTCTGCTTGAGCTGATCCCACAAGTCATCGCCCGCATGATTGAAAACTGCGTTGTAGTGCGGAGCGAGGATGAAATCGCTGCGAATGTCGGCCTTCACGTGAGCTATAACGCTCTCATGGTCGATCTTTGAAATCTTACCTCGGTCGAGGCCCGGCATAGCATTATCCGAAATTTTTGACGCGATCACTGTTTGTCTATCGACCTTAAGCCAAGGAGTCGATTGCCGCGATGTCTGACTCGTCTCGCCGCTTTCAGCAGCCCAGAAATCCTGGTGCCGGGCGGAGTGAGAGCAAAACCCTATCTGGCCCTAAACTCTTCACCGCCGATCTTGACTGTAAAGGCGACGAGCGCGGGAGCATATCCTGTTCCGGGGAGGTGCCAGTTGAAGGCATTGGTCGTACGAAATAACTGGGACCAGTCATTCGATTCAGTGAGCACGAAAGTCCGATAAGGGCCGGCCTCGTTGTTCTTGTTGACCGTCCCTCGAGTTGCTGCTGCGCACAATCTGTGGCTGCGGGTGATCCACTTGAGCCGGGTATTGCTCGGCGCACAAAGGAATATTCTGCGAGACAGACGCTACTGATCGAGCGCGGCCCGGGCCTCCGCCCATATGGCACTGACTATTTCGCCAGCAGGCGTGGCCCGGGCCAAGGACGCGCTTTGTCCCGCCCAGGCTTGCAGTCCAGCGAGGTCGTTCTCCTGCGTCGCTCTCGCGCGCATTGGACCCGTCGCCGAGCGCTGGAGTGGATATGGCAGGGGCGCAGGCGCGTCGGGGCGTTCTGTCGCGGCGACGTGGTCCGTTCGCAACGCCCGACCAAGGCGCCCCGAGAACGCGCGCGTGGCGACCGTGTCCTCCGGCCGCGCCCGACCGAGACCATCTGCCCAGGCCGGTGCAATCGCGGCCTCCGGTGACCTCAGGAGAGCGGTTCCAATCTGCGCAGCCGACGCGCCGAGCGCAACGGCGGCAACGATGCCGCGGGCGTCTGCAATCCCGCCGCTCGCGATGACCGGAATGCTGACCGCATCGCAAACTGCGGGAACAAGAGAGACAAGGCCGATCGTCTGAGCCTCGGCCTTGTCCGCCTCGAAAGCCCCTCGATGCCCTCCCGCCTCGCTGCCTTGGGCGACGATGGCGTCGGCACCCGCCTCTTCGGCCTCCAGCGCCTCCGCGACGGTGGTCGCGGTTGCGAACCATCGGATGCCCTCGGCCTTCAGCCGATCCACCGTCCGGGACGGGAAGAGCCCCATGATGGAAGATACCGCTGTCGGCCGCGCCTCGATCAGCGCCTCGCATTGATCGGCGAACGAGATGGGCGGTTCAGCGGAAAGGTCTGCAGGACGCGGCCCCCAATCTGCCAGAAAGTCGGCCACTGCCCGTTCGTGGCCGGCATCTCGCATCGGCGCGGGATCGGGCACCCAGAGGTTCATCTGGAACGAGCCATCGCTCTTGGCGCGGACATCTGCGGCCCATCGTGCGATTGCCTCGGGGTCCATCAAGAGGGCGCCGCATCCGCCCATGCCCCCGGCCTCCATGACGGCGGCGGCAAGCGGCGGAGAGCAGGCACCCGCCATCGGTGCCATCAGGATCGGAACCTTCAATCCATAGGCTTCGCAGAACTCGTTCGTCCTTCGTGCTGCGAGCTTAAACATGTCCGTTCGACCGTTCCGTTGCTGATAGGAACAGTGTTGCTTTGTTCGCCATGCGGTTTCAACATCGAAGCCACGGAGCAAGGGCGCGCCTCAGCGATTCTCGGGGCGCCGCCCTGATCCCCTTGGCAGGCTCGCCGCGCGCCAGGCCGCGGGGGCGATGCGCAGCCGGGACAGGGTCGTCAGCACCGGGCGCATGATCGATCGCTCGCCGGTCCGTTCGCGCACGACGATATAAAGACCGGACGCGATAATCATGAGGCTGCCGAGAAGAGGCGCCATGTCCGGCAACTCGTCGAAGAACAACGCGCCGAAGATGGTGGCCCACAGGATCTGACTTTATTTAATCGGAGAGAGCACCGCCGCCTCGCCGGCCTGAAAGGCGGCGATCACGATCAACGTGGCCACGGAGTTCAGCGCTGCGACGAAGTCGAAAAGCGCAAGATCTCCGGGCGGAACGGCCTGGTAGACCGCCTGCAGGGCCAGATCGCCGAACTGGAAATACAGCAGTTCAAGCTCCGCTCGCACCGTAGATGTCCAGAAGAAGGTCCGGGTTTGTCCCTTCGCCAAGCAATTCCTCCTTGAGATCCGTTAGGATCGGCAATATTTTCTCTTTTCGACGCTGGAGGTTGGCATTCGGACGACGGTGGCCAACCAGATCAACTTCGACTTCCTCGATGATCGCCAAGAAATCGGTGGCCAGTGGGTCCATGCCGGACACCAGGGCCGTTGGGTCATTGAGACGCCACCTCAGCAGGCCTGCGAGCTGGAAGGGTGCATAGTTGAACATGGTGTATTCTTCACCGATGTTTCGCCTGAAATCCGCAAGCGTGCGATCCGCCAATCTCTCCACGTCGCTTCGAGACAGCAGAGTCGGCGCCATGTCCGATCTGGACAGCATGAAGGCAATGCACGCGCTTTGCCGGTTCCACACCCAGTTTTCGATGTCGGACGACAGCAGCATCTCGATGGCCTGCCGGACAGCGTCCTCGCCGCGCAGGATCCGGCCCAGCCCCTGGTAGACCAGGACCCAGCTCGCCTGATGGCGCACGAACGGGTGGCGGCGTCCGCGCGTTGCGATGCAATCCATCAGCCATGTCGCCACCTCTGTTGGACAGCGCCGGAACTGCCAGGTCAGGAACTTGAGGGCCGCGTTGTCTTCGGTCTCAACCCCCGTTTCGCCGGCCAGGCGTTTGCGTGTGACGTCCAGCGCCTTGTCAGTCAGGATGTCGAGGCGCTCGATCTCCTCCCGCCCGATCTCGGCGGGAAGGTCTCCGTCGCTGGAGATGCAGTATTGCCCGAACGGCCGTTGAGACAACTTCGCCGAGAGCTTGTCCCAATCGGGATTGCTGCGTGAGGTTTCCGACTGAAGGAGGCTGAGCATCCCGTCCGCGCGGGCGCTGTCTTCCCAGGGGGGCATCCCGCATGGAAGAACCAGGCGCTGGGGAATCGAGACGTGCTGCTGCTGGCTCTCGATGATCTGGTCCCAGGATCGGGCATCTTCCTGTGCCTCGTCCCAGTCGACCGTGAAGTTCCGTCCGAGACTTGGCGCTTCCATCAGGATTTTCGCCCGGCCGGCCGCCGGTTTCTGTTCGACCCAGAGGGCCACGGCCGCCTGTTTCCTCAACGGCGCGCCGATCGCGACGGTCGCCTTCCGTGGTGGTGGTGCGGCTTCCTTTCGCAGGTACACCGAGATATACTTCTGCATCGCCGGTATCGCGAGCGTGGCCGGTTCAGGGCTGCGATACGTGCGGCCGGCTTCCAGCGTTTCTTCCGGTCGTATGAGGTCGAAATTCGTCGCGCCGCTGGCCCCGTAGACGATCGTGGACAGTCTGGGCAGGAAGTCGAAAAAGATCGGCGCTCCGTCTCCGGCCCTATGCGCCGCGAGCAAGGCGCCATGTGCCACAGCCGGCGCCGGCAATAACCGGACGGAAACGGGAGACGCGCTCTCGATGCTTGCGGCGATGCGCTCCTTGAGGATCCCCTCTGTCAGCGTCTCGAAAAGCACCACGTCGCAGCCCTGCAGATCCAAGCCGCCGTGGAATTCTGTCACCGTCTCTGTAACTTCTTTTCCGCCCAGATGGATAACCTCCCAGTCCCCGTTCTGGACCCGGACCATCTCGGGTGGACACGCGAGGCCGAGGGCCATCTTGCCGACTGAACGCGCGATGGCGCGATGGGCCGTTCTCGACGTGAAACCGTTCGGACCGATTGCGGCTTTTCGCGCGGCCCGCACGAGATTCTCGTATCCGATACTGCCCGGCGCATGCGTCGCGGCCTCGCGCCGTTCCGGCGCCAGGACGCCGCGGGCCCCCTTGATGAGAAGGTGCTGAACGGCCAGTCCCCGCCGATCCTGGCACACCACGCCCACGCGCTGTCCTTCCGACACGAGACCGTGCTCGATAGCGTAGAGCGCCGCCAGGACAGGACGCCAGACGAGCAGGCCGTTCCGGTACTTGCCGGCGGCCAGCGCCGCGAGCCGGTGCTCCTGCGCCGTCTCGGACCCGTCCGGGCCCTCGTCGATCGACAAGATGTTGTAGGCGGCTCCCTGGGCCGATCCGGCGAAGCAGGAGGACAGCCTTGTGACGTCGTCGTCCTTCATTTCGAGGAGATCGCGGACCGAGACGCGGCGCTCTGGTGCCCCGACTTCACCCCACCCCCCGCCGAGCCCGTGAGGGGCGGCGTCGGCCTGCGCTCCTCCTATCCATCGGCTTCTTTCGGCCTCTCCGACGTTAACCACCGATGTGAGCGGGCCGCTCGGAACGACCTCAATGGGGCCGATCTCCTCTTCCTCCCCCGGCGTGGAGCGCCAGTTCCTGGCAACGAAGTCGCGCCAGCCGTTCACGTCGAATCCGCAGAACTTCCTGTCCGTCATTCCGAGGTCTCGAGGATTTCGCTCTGCACGAAGTCGCGCACGGCGTCGAACCCCATTGCAAGGTCAGCGCCGGCAGGGCCGAGCGCGATGGCCGTCACCGCCACCTTGCCGCGAGTGACGCTCGCCGTCTCCGGCCGGCCCCTTGCGGGGGTCATGATGAGCCCGTTTCGAAGCACCTCGGTCCGGGCCAGCGGTTGTATTTCGTGAAGAAGGGTCGCCGCTTCGGTGACGCAATCCTCGAGAACCAGCCGTCGCATCGCGTGGGGCGTCCAGACCGCGACGCGTCGAGGCAAATCCGTTCGACTCGGGTCCGAGATCCGCAGTGCCACATGAGCACGCGCGACGCTGAGCAGAGCTCCCGGTTTCTCGGGGCGTGCCTGGACCTCCACGATCCGGTTCGTGTCGCGGAGCCAGAAGACCGCGATCGGTCTGTCCTGATCGAACCAGCGCCCACCTGCCGCCTCTTCATTCCAGGAGATCGGCGACTGGGCGACCAGTTCCGCTTCGCTAAGTTCATCGATGGCGAGGATGATCGCGAGGACGGCGAAATCGGTCCACGTCTCCGCCTGCCATGCCCACAGATCGTCTTCGGTCTTGCGCCGGAGCAGGAGGCGAAGCCAGCACTCGTGAACCTCCCGGTAGCTGCGATCCTGCATAAGAACGTAGTTGGGGGTGATGCTGGAGGGCGCGATCGCGACTCCGAGATCGGCAAGCGTTCTCGCCAGGGTCCGGCAAGATTTCCGGAAGGCGTCGACCTGACCGTAGCGCGCGCTGGACTTCGCGCTTGGATGCTCCCGGATCCATTGCCGGGCGGCATCGACGGCCAGTCTCGCATAGGCATGAAGCACTCGGTTTTCCAGCGTGTCGAAGTTCTCGCGACGCACGGTCGCGAGGATCCGCTGCGATGCTCCGGCCCGCTCCGGTATGTTTCGGCCGGGTTGCCGGCTGAGCCAGACCATGGATGCGCGGTCCATCTCCTGGACGCGGTCGAGAGGGGTCAGCTCCCGGTCCCTGCGCAGGACCCGTCGTACCCGTTTCTCGAGGTCCCGAAGCACGGGCTGCATCCGCCGCGCCTGCCGGACGATTTCGGCCATCCTCGGGTCGGCCTCGTTCTCGGCGCGCTTCCACGCCTCACGCAGGCGCGGCCACATCGCGCCTGGATCTTCGAGCGCTTCCTCCAGCTCCTGGATCCGGGCGAGGACATCCTTCATGTGCCGAAGGACGGTCGCCCCCTCTTTTTCGGATTCCGTCACCGGGTCGTGGCCGAACCGGGGGCGCACCGGAAAACCCTCGCGCTTGGGGGCCCCGGCATGATCGCGCTTGGGATAGGGGATCAGCGCCAGACCCGTGGACGTGTCCCTCACCACGCCGCTTAGAAGCGTCGCGTATTCGAGGCCACGCGGACCTTGCCCCCGGAATTCGCCGAGCAGGCAATCGTCCGGCCCGAATCCCCCGCCTTCGCCCAGGGATCGCGCTGACCACGGGCGCGTTATCAGTCGCATCAGCGCGAGACCCCTCTCCAAACGAACTGACCCGTGGCCTCGGACAGTCGCACGGACTCGTCGATCGCCTCGGCCAAGGCGACATCGCCAAGGTCGCGCTCGACAAAGTTCATCAGGGTGGAGAATTGCGGGCCCGCCATGTCGACCTCGACGCCACGGAGCTTGGGCAGGAGGCGCATTTCGACCTGGTCGGCCAACGCGTCGTCGACACCACGACCGCCATCCACCTCAGGGTAGTTCGCCGCATAGGCCATGATCGCCCGGCCCAGGCGATGACCGAAGGGCCGTTGGAACTCACGCATCAGGTCGACCATCTGTTCGACCCGCCCGGTCACTCGAATATCCCCGTCGACATGGGCGCTCGAGCGGCCCCACCTGCTCCAGGTTTCCTGCGAGAGGGCCCTGGTCCGTTCGACTTCGCCTTCGGCCTGACCGTCCTTGATCTTCTTCGGAGCTGCGAAGCGGAGGATGTTCGCACGGTCGACGACTTTGTCGGACAGCGATTGGGTACTTTCGTCCTCGTTCATCGTGCCGGCGAACAGAAGGTTGTAACCGGGGAAGATCCGCTGTGGCGTCTGCATATTTGGTATTTCGAGCTCGATCTCGGCGTCTTTGCGCTCATTTTTTTGGTCGACATCACTCGGGCGCGGGCGGCTTTCCAAGCGGCTCAGGAAATCCGAGAAGTAGTATTCGACCCGCGCAAGGTTCATTTCATCCAGAAGGACCATCATCATTCGGTCCCGGTCCGCTTCCTCATTGTTGAGCTCATCCACCGCCCAGAGCGCGCGCGCCATGTCCGTGGGCCGGAACCTGCCTTCGATGTAGTTGTAGAACCCCATGAGGTCTTGCGGGCTGTCCCAGCGCGGCTGAACCGGCACCTGAAGAAAGCCGATCCCCATTCCGGCGGCGTATTGCCGTGGCAACTGGCTTTTGCCTGTCCCGGAGATGCCGGCGAGCACGGCCATCTGCGTCGTCTCGTTAACCTTCATGGCGGTATGGAAGGCGCGCAGCGTCCGCGCCGGGTAATCGAGACCTTTCGCGCGAAGCCGCCGCTCCACTCGCTTGATTGCATCCGCCTCGTTCTCGCGCGGCGCAGGATCCCAAGATCTCATTGCCACAACGACCGGCGGTGTTTCCTTCAGTTCACGCAGCGGATCGGCTTCACCTGTTTCGCCATCTACGGAGCGCCCCTCGCTACGTGCGATCTCGCCCTTCAGGTACGCCAACCTCGCATCGAGCGTGCTGCGCGTCTCCTCAAGCGTTTCGATCTCACCGGTGATGCGGCGGACCTCCTGACCTTGCGCCGCGAGATCGGCACCCAAGCGTCCGTGTTCGGTCTGGGCCAGAGCCAATGACTCGCGTTCGGACGCGACTCGGGCCTGCAGATTTCCCAGTTCGCTCTCCTCGGATGCTTTGCGGCCCTCAAGGCGCGAATTGGCTGTCTCGAGATCCTGAGCACGGCTTTCAAGGCGTGCAATCCTGTCTTCGGCCTCCTCAAGCTCCCGCTTCCTGTCACGTAGCTCGTCGACCTGGCCAGAAATCTCGTCGTATTCCCTTTTAAGGGCCTCGGTGCGCCCCAGCAGCTCCTCTGCTTCTTCCAACCTTTCCTTGATGGCAAGGTATTCCGCACGTAGTGGAGCGATCTCGCTTTCAAGCTGCTGACGTTCGATGACAGCTGCCTCTGTCTCCTTCCGCACGGCAGCGACCTCGTCCCGTCGTTCGCGCAGGCTCTCCCATTCCGCGAGAAGCTCCTCCTTCTGTCGTCGCAATCCGTCTACCTCGGCTTGCAGATCGGCAACCACCGCCATGGCTTGGCGCCGCTTTTCAAGCTCGTTCTCCAACTCGTCGACGAGACGCTGCTTTTCCTCGAGACGTCTCTCGTATACGGCGAGTTCCTCGATCGGGCCTGCGGCCGTCACCGCCCGATCATGGCGCGCAGCGAGGAACAGCTGCACCAGGGCCAGCAGTATGAGGACACCCGCGATCGCGAGCACGAGTATCGTATTATCCGTCAGCATGTTCGATTACCTCACTCGCCCTCTGTCGGCTCGGTCACTTCAGCGGGCTCTGATTCCGACGTAAGCTCGGGATTCGGTTCCAGCTCTTCGGCGACATCCTCCCGCGGCTCGGCAACGGGATCCCGGTCAGATCCTTCAGCCGTTTCCGGCTCCGGCACAGCAGCAGGCACCGGGGCGGATGGCATGGCCGCCCTGGCCGCCTCGATCCGCTCTTGGACTTCGGCCAGTCGCTGCTGTCTTTCAGTAAGCTGTTCATCCAAGCGTGACAGCTCGTCGCGTCGTGCCTCCACGCGTGCATTAAGCCGACCTTGATTGGCGCGCAGGTCTCGCACGGTTATTCGCGCCTCTTCGGCAGCCGTCTGAGCCGCCTCGGTCTCGACCTGAAGCGCATCGCGGCGCTCCTGCAGTGTCTCAATGTCCGTCTCGAAGCTTGAGGCTCGCCCGGCAAGCTCCGCAACGCGCTCCTGTTCCGTCGCCGCATTCGCGCGTGCCGACGCCAGCGAGGAACGAGCCGCTTCGGCCCTCTCTTCGAGATCAGGCAGGGATCCTTCCAACTCCGCCTGGCGGGCCTTCAGCCGATCAACCTCGGCCTGCAACCGGTTCATTTCCGCGCGCCGCTCATCGAGCCCGGCCAGTTCCTCCTCGGCCGATGAGATCTGATCCTCAAGCGTGGAGAGAGCGGCGTTGCGTATCGACAACTGCTCTCGCGCTCGGTCCAGCGCGTCTGCGGTTTCGATGCGTTGTTCTTCCGCCCGGCTCAATACGCGCTCAACGATGTCGGTCTCGTTCTGCAATCCGGAAAGTCGCGCTTCAGCGCCTGAAATGTTGGCCTCCAGATCAGACCGTCGGGCCTGGAGGCCCTCGATCTCAGATGTAATCGCGTCGATACTGGCTTCGGCCGTGGCGAGGTCCTGTTGGCGTTCACTTACTGCGTCCGCAGCCGACTTGCGCTCTTCCTGTAGGGCCGCCAATTCGTTGCGAATCTCCGCCTCGTTCTCCGAAAGCTCCGAAATGCGCTGCTGGAGACGCGATTCATCTTGCCCCAATTGCTCAACATGACGCTGCTGCGCGCGAAGATCCGCGACTTGCGGTGCGAGCCTGTCCACTTCGCTCTGGAGCTCGTCGCGCCTAACCTCGAGAGCTTCGATGGACGTTTCGGCCTGCGTCCGCCGAGCGGCCAATTCCTCTCGCCGTTCCTCGAGGCCCTGAACTTCCTCGTCGAGATTCGCGACCTGGCCTTCGAGATCGTTCCGTCGTGACAGTGCTTGTGCATTCTCGCGTTCGAGCCGCTGGGCCTGGGCAATTGTCTCCCGGGCCTCGGCCAAGCGGTCCTGAATCGACGTCAGCTCGTCCTGCCTCGCTTCAAGTCTGGCCTGCGCAGCTGCCTCGCGCTGCGCCGCGCTCTGGCGGCTACTTTCAGCACTGACAAGCTCTTCCGCCAGGTTCTGACTGCGGTCAGATAGCTCACGAAATTGCTCTCTGGTCTGTTCCAGCTGCTGCTGCGCTGATTCCAGTTCGCCTGTGTAGTAGCCGAGGTTTTCTTCAATGCGTCCGTATCTGCGATCAAGGGAATTCACTTGCAGAACCAAAAATCCGGACGCGAGGATGGCTGCCCCAGCGAGGCCGATAGCGATCGCGGTGTTTCTGGTAGATTTACGATAGGTCTTGTTCGACTCGGTCAAGGCATCCCTCCATGTCCCTCGAAAGTTCGTCCACCCAGAACCGGCGAATGCGCCATCCGAGAGACTTCAACTGATGATCCCGCCATAGGTCCGACGTTTTGCGCCGGCCGTCGGGGCTTTCGTGCCACCTCCGCCCATCCACCTCGAGATCGAGCTTCGTCCCGTTCGCACCGAACAGCGCGAAATCGAGCCGTCGCCCTGCGATCTCGTGTTGGGGCTGCGGATCCAGGCCACGCTCTTTCAGCGCGTGGTAGACCTTGCGCTCCCAATCGCTGTCGAAGACACCCTCGCCCCTCCTCGTCCGCGGCTCGGTGGCCATCGCAGCCAGCTTGCCGAGCGCCTTCGACTGACCGGTCCGCGCGAAATCCATATCGCCGAACACGATGGCGACGGCCCGGGCGCGAGATATGGCGACATTGAGCCGGCGCGTATCCCTCTGGAAGAATGTCATCCCGGACTGCGGACTGCGTGGCCCGACGCAGGGGGAAAACAGGATGAGATCGCGTTCCTGCCCCTGGAAACCGTCGACCGTTCCGACCTTGAGATCGCAGGCCGTCCGCTTGGGCTGGCCGATGGCCGCCGCAATCGCGTTCTCGAGGGCAAGAACCTGGGCACGAAACGGGGTGATCACGCCAATGCTGCCACCGTATTCGTCGTCCACGAGGAGCTTTCGCAGGTGTCGTACGATCGCGGAGACTTCGGCATGGTTGACGTTTCCTGCCTGCGGGACCGCCGGCGCCGGGACATCCTCCCATGCGATCCCGGGCTTGGCGCCGGCCGGCACCACGAGCCCTCGCGGGTCATGCGAGGTCTGCAGCTGGCCGCCGTAGAAGGTCTCGCTGATGTAGTCGACGATCGGTCCGGCCGATCTGTATTGATGGCGCAGCGTGATCCTTCGGGCGCCCGGAACACGCGATGCGAAGTCGAACAGGGACCGACGGCTCTGCGCGAACCGCCCCATCCTGGTAACCGGCAGCCCTTGGGCCTGCATGAGGTTGCGATCCTGGGCCTGGCCGAGCTGGGGGATGAAAGACAGTTGCCGATCGTCCCCCACCACCACGGCCCGCTTCGCGCGGGCAAAGAGCGGGATCGCCGTGGCGATATCGCACTGGCTCGCCTCGTCGAAGATCACGAGATCGAACAAGCCGTCGTCGAGGGGAATGCGCCGAGGGGTCCCGAGGATCGATGCGAGCCACAGGGGCCGATGGCTAATCACAGCCTTCGACAGATCGGACGGCGGATGTCCCTTGCCACCGATGAACGTCCAATCGTCGTGGATTTCGGAAATCACTCGCCGCTCGTCCTCGGACAGGCGGCACCGGGCCGACAGCATCACGGGCAGAAGCTGACCTGTCGCCTCGCGGATCCTCTCGCCCAGTTCGATCGGATCTTCCGGATCGCCGAGCCTTTCTCTCGCCGAACGAAGGGCCGCCAAAGTCCTGCGAAGGTCTGCAAGGCTCATGCCGCGACGTTCGAGGGCATCCGGGATCGGCCCCTCTCCGCGCGCGGTTCGATCGTTGAAGACGGACCGCAACCACGAAATAATACGCCGCAGGATACCTGCGGACACCGCTCGGGAGGGTGCTTCCGAGCGATCCACGTGGCCGTGCGCCTTATGCAGGTCGATCCGCTCGAGGACGTCCGATATGTCGCATTCGAGTTCGGCGATGCGATCCATCGTATCGACCGCCTCCATCCGTCGCTGCGCCGTATCGATTAGCTTGCCCAGGGCCAATTCGTCCACCGAAGTCGCACGCGGTCCGCTCTCATTTTCTATGAGTTTCCTGAGCGCATCCGAGAATCCGGTGTCCGTCTCATCATTGGGGTTGAGCGTGCGGACCGAGAACGGCACGTCCGGCGCGAGAGAACCGAGGCGATCCTCCACGGCATCAAGGGCCTGGTGGTTCTTCGAAGCGACCAGAACGCTTCCACCGGCCGCGAGGATCGAGGCCGCCATGGAGACGATCGCCTGGCTCTTCCCGGTGCCGGGCGGGCCAGTCACGACCGTGAGCGGCGCCTCGCAGGCGCCCCGGACGGCGCGCAATTGCTCCTTGTTCAAGGGGACCGCATCGATGGCCGTGACAGGATCCGCGTCCCTTGCGCCTTCGATGCCGAGCACCTCGCCGAGCGCCGTGCGCGCGATCCGTTCCGGGGGCCACGTCGCGATCGTGTCGAGGTCGCGCGCCGCGCCCGCGGTGAACGACGAGTCGGTCGGCAGGATTATCGCCGCACTGTCGTAGATGCCTTGGGCGGAGGCATCGAGCTGGGAGGCGAGATCCTCACCAACCACGCGCCCACGGATCTGGCTCGCAACGGCGACCCTGACCTTCTCCAGGAAATCGTCCGTGCGCAGTCCGAGGCCATCATCCGCCGAGAACAGGTCTGCCAGATCTGTGCGATTCCAGCCGCTCGCGCGGGCGGCACTTCGCACCCAGTCCGGGTTCACCAGGACGTCGTCGGTATCGATCGTCAGAACGAGTGTTTCGGCTTCCCGCTTCCAAGCGGCGGCGAACATGCCAACCGGCTGTAAGATAGGCACGCCGCCGCGGCGACCCACCGTCATGGGCCAGCCGATCGCGAGCACGTTCTCGTGCCCTTCTCGGCGAACGAGAGCTTCCTGGAAAGCAGGGGCGATCGCAGCGAGATCGATCGAAATCCGAAGGCACCGCTCCTCTCCAGGGTTAATAGGACCTCGCCCGGATATGAGCGACCATTCGATCCCATGCTTGTCGACCACCTGCGTGATTGCACCACGCGGGTCGGCACGCAATGCAGAGCGCCAGTATCTGAGAAGCGCTTGAGGATCGACACTTTCCTCTCCAGCGTTCTCTGCATCAAACTGCTCTACTGGAGGTGGTTCAGACACGAAGGTCGCAGCGGCCGCATGAATGACGGTTTCGGAGTTTGCGTCCTTTTGCAGTGCCGTTCCCGCGGCAATCGGCGCAGCTGCCGCTAAATTCATGCGTTTGGCGCGCCAACGCCCATCATATGATTTCTCGACAAGACCTTCTCGCAAGAGCTGATCCAATTCAGCGATCGTAGCGAGGCGCTTGTCATGAGAAAAACCAGCACCAACGAGCACAAGCAATTCTTCGGTGGTCCGACCTCGCGGGAAAGCCCGCACCATCTTCAAAACCAACGACACTGATCACACCTAAAATTATAAGAGCTATTCCATTCAAGCAGCCAGCCATTACACGCTTGCGTCTAACAATTATTGGCGATGGACGGTCTAATCATAACGAACCTACTTACCTTCCAATTGAACAAGTAATCCCGAATGTCAATTTTTCGTTGAAACAGTCGAGGTCTTCAACGGTCCGGACACCGCGGGTCGGCACCTCGGTTCCCTCCGCGTGAGCGACAATCCACCCCCGCAATCCTCTAAGTCCTATGCCAAAAGTGGCTCACATGCAAAACCTTACAACAGCGATGATCCCGGTAGCCGATCATACATCCGCCGTTAGCAGATTCAGCGCATCCGCCCATCAGCGCCAGGTTGCGCTGCTGCTCGAGACACTCCCCGCCAGTGAGGTCGCGCACCTGGGTCTCGTTACCGGTGCCTCGTCGAAGCCGAATTCCTCGATCTCGCTGGCCAGCGGCAGCCGTAGCTTGGCGATGGTCATCTGGTATCTGATCGAGCGTGCCTGCATTTCGCTGATCTCTCCATGCAGCAGGTTGCTGACAACCTGCCGCGCCTCTCGGACCTGCCAGTGGTGTCGGCGGAATGCACGCGTCACCTACTCACGGAGGTGGGCCTCGCCGAGCCGCAAGAGATCTTTCGCCCGCTCTGCTATCGCTGCTGGGTCACCGCATGCGTCCAGACACGATTGCATCTGGAAACCAGACCAAACTGACGTGCCAAGCCTGCCCGTCCAAGGCGAGATCCCGCATCGGAAAAGCTGGAGATCATCCGCACCGTGGAAGCCTCGCAAATGCCGGTTCGCCAGACACCGGCCATGCTGGGCATGCGTGGCATATTAAAAGAAACCCGCAGCCTGCCTGATCGAGAAGTCCGGGTTTTTTCTTCGTATGCAAGCGCAATGGCCAACATCCGCATCACAAGGCCAAAATTCCGAGCACAGTTGGACCGTGCCCGGGTCTGGTCGAGAAATTGATGGAGGGAACGAATTCTTGGCAAATCCATGGACCCCAACCTGGCACGAAAAACATGAAGCATGGACTATCGATTTTCGGATCGGTTCACGCCGGATCCGCAGGAGGCTTCCCGTAGGAGACAAGACCCAACGCAAAGTCGCCGAAAAGTTGGCTGAGAACATTTATCATTCGACTTGGCAGGAAGAGCTTCAGGCGGAGCGGAAACCCCGGAAGACATCCTTCGTTAAGGCAGCAGAGCTATACGAGGCAAGTGGGGGAGAGGCTCGGTTTCTTCCCAAGCTAAAGCGATACTTTGGACGCGATACATTTGTCGAAGAGATCGATGAAGTTAGCATTATGGAAGCTGCCGAAGCTCTTTATCCGGAAGCGAGGCCTGAAACCATCCGGCGCCAAGTTCGCGTGCCCATTCGCTCAATACAGAATTTCGCCGCTGGCAAACGCCGTCAGAAAACGACCGACGCGAGGAGGGTCAGGTGGCTGAGCCCCGAAGAGGCAGAGACGCTGCTGCAGGTCGCCGGTGAACCTGAGACGGTTGGTCTGCGCGACCCAAGGCGGGAGACACTGCGCAAGATCTCGTTCATGCTCGGAACTGGCGCAGGTCCCGGCGAGACTTTGGCGCTCGACGGAAAGGGTTGGAACCCATCGACTCGCGAGTGGTGGTTGCCTGGCACAAAGACAGCGTTTAGACCGCGCTTCGTCTTCCTTCCTGAGCGCGCGATCGATCTGATCGGAGAGATACCCAGCGAAGGTCCTGCTTTTCCGGCCCCGAATGGCCTGCCCTACAAGATCCACCCTAACCGGGGTGCGCAAATGGCGGTCGCGTTTCGAAAAGTGCGTGATGGCGCCGGACTGGGTCCGGAGGTCGTCCCATACACGCTGCGCCATACCTGGGCGACCTGGTTTTATGCCCAAACCAAAGACTGGGCCGCCTTGCTTGATCATGGCGGGTGGGGGCGCTCTGATACCGCCAATCGATACAGAAAGATCGCGCCGAAAGATCTTGCAAATCGGCTTCTTGCCCATGGCTGGGACTTTCTGCCTGAGGAGGGTGAGCCAGTTCGCTTCGGCGAACTGGTATCGGTCCGATTTCGTTCAGGAGATTTGGACTGAACTCCCTTTTTCACTCAGGTCCAGCAATCAAGACCGCAAAGGCTACCGTCGTGCTCGACAAGCCTTGGGGTAAATTGCTTCAGCCCAACCTAATGGAGGAAAGATGAAGTCTAACATATCCCCGGTATCTTCAGGCCGAAGTGGTGCCGCTGGTTATCAAACAAGCTGAAGCTTTGGCGCGCACCAAGGGCATGGACTCTGTCCGACAATTTGACTGATGTCACTCGTGCCACTCGCATCCGGCAGGCGGTGGCTTTGGCTCCACGTCACTCCATTGCTCGGGGGCGATCAAGTGCCAAGCTTGATTGTTTGGAGCGGCCTCGACCCACCCCCTCCAGCGGGCAAAGAAGTCAGCGTCGGAGAGGCGCTCTCGCACCCACTGGCAAGGCGGCTCAATGCTCTCGGGCAACAGGACGGTGGCGTCGGCAAAGCTGTTGCGGAAGGTGGAGGCGGCGCCGGAGATTACGAGGCGGAGATCCACGAACCTCAGCGCGCCGCCATTATTTATCACCGCGCTGAGGTTCGTGGATCGTAACGTCATGGGCTGATCGGCCGTTCCGGTCAGCGTGGACAACGAGAGGTCCGCCCCCTCCAGCCGCGCCCCTGAGAGGTTCGCCCCCTCCAGCCGCGCCCCGAAGAGATTCGCCCCCTCCAGCCGCGCCCCGGTGAGGTCCGCGCCCTCCAGCCGCGCCCCGAAGAGGTTCGCCCCCTCCAGCCGCGCCCTGAAGAGGTTCGCGCCCGCTAAATAGGCGGTGCTCAGGTCTATGCCAGAAAGATCCGCGTCGGCGAGGCGGGCGGCGCGAAGGTCCTTGCCGGACAGGTCGGGCTTGTCGATGGCAGCGATCATGGCGGTGCGGAAGGCGGGCCATTCACGGTTGTCGAAGTCGTCGTTGAGGGTCCCGAAGTGGGCGCGGCAGTCGGAGAAACCGGCCTCGGCGCACCATCTTTCACGCGCCTGCCACAGAACCTCGACCGCCTTTTCGCTGGCGGCGGGATTGCCGCCGCAGATCGCGGGGGGAAGCCCGTTTCGCTGGCACCATTCGGTGCGGTAGCGGTGGCGTGCGGTGTCGAGGTCGGCGTGCTCGGGCGGGAGAACCGAAAGGCGGGCGGCGCTTAGGTTGGGCGCGTCGAGCTTGGCGAAGCCGGTGGCCGTGTTCCAGGCCCAAACCGCGAGCCCGTCGTAGAAGGTACGCTCAGCATCGTTGGCTGCGCGTTTGGCCCATGCCTCCTGCCGTTGCGCCCAGGTGCGGGTGGCGTCGTCGGCGTCGGGGTCATGGGCGATGACCCACTCAAAAATGCCCTTGCTATTTGCGGCGGTGAGCCAGGCGACGGGAAGGCAGAGCAACACGATAAGGGCAGTAGCGACGACGACACGCGGCGACGCGCGGCAGCCGGTGTCGGCGCACATCTTGGTCCAGGACAGTGTGCCGGCATAAAGCGCGGCCATCAAGCAGAGGGCGTTGACCGTCGACAGCAAGAGATCGTGGGCAGGCCAGCTGCGCCACCACATCAGCCCGAGGACGAAGGGCCCTGCGAACCATATCAGTGCCCAGGTGGTCAGCCATGAAAGTGTGTCGAGCGGGCGGCGGGCTACGGCGCCGTCACGACGCTGGCGCAGGACGAAGTCGTTGAGAAGCCAAGGCTTGATGCGCGTCTCAAGGGGGGCCCCGTCGACAAGCGGGGGCGGACCGAGAGGAGGCCGACCCAGTGCCTCTGTTACCTTGCGGATGTGGAGGTGGAGATAGGCGTAGAGGGCCGCGCCGAGCACAGGGGCGAAGAGGAAGAATGATGAGGTGGGAATCGAGACGCCGACAATTGGCAGTTCGGTTTGGCGGCTTTCGACAAAAAAATCGACATCCTCGACGCCAAGCGTGGTGACCGTAACGAAGGCCAAGTAGGCCAGCAGCGCGAACCAGTTGGTGCGGCCGGTGGCTGTGAGCGCGTCGATACGGGCGATCTGGGTATCCGTCGTGGTGGGCCGCTTGGAGCGGACTGGGGGCCGCTTGGATCGGAATGGGCGACGCTTGACCCGCCAAAAGTGTAATGAATTGGGGGACAAAGCTCTGCCTCGCATTGGATGGTATGGCGCGACAATATCATATCTTTTGCGTCAGTTGAGTCCGGAAAGCCGCCCTTCGTGATCAAAAATGCCGCGCGATGCACCAATGGCCGGTCTGATGTAACTGCAACGCGGTAACAGATCGTCTGGCCGAGATCCGGTTTGGACCGTTCATGAAGAACAGCCCATGTTAAATCAGAATTCCACGCTTTCCGAGATCGCCAAGGCGTCTTCAAGCTCGACGCCCAGATAGCGGAATGTGCTGTCCACCTATATGTGGCCGTGGAGAAGCTGATACCGGGCAGTGGTCGTCAGCTTGGAGTCAAGGTCGATCCAAAGCCACGATGTTAGGGGGTTGGGGCCGCCACCGTGCGGCCCCAACCTTTTTATCCGGCCGCCGTGTCGAGACTGACTTCGAAGATCCCGATCGCGGCTGACAGTAAGCAGGCGATGGTCTCCAGCGATGCGCCATCACGCGTGGTGCGCCAGCGCAGGCCGTAGGGGTCGACCGGGCGCAGGCGTGAATAGTCGGCCTCGCCGTCGAGGCTTTCGGCCTCCGCGCGGCGCAGCACCTGGTGGCGCATTGCGCGGCAGGCCGCGAGCCTGGCGGTATCGGTGGCGGACGGGTCCAGCATGTCGTGATAGGTGGACATGCTGGGCGAGAAAACTCCCGCCCCGGCGTGGGCGCGGAAATCGATGAGGTCCAGCCACTGGCCAGCATATAGCGTCAGGCAGCGCGCCTGTGCAAGCGTTGCGGATCGGTCGGTTCCCATCATGCGGCCTCCCTCACGCTGACAATGCCGGCGAGGCGCAGCGCCTCGAGCGCCCGGAGCCCCCGGCCAAGCGCCTCAGCGCATTGCCGTGCGACATGCGCGCGGGGATCGTCGGGATGGATAGCGGCGAAGCGCTTCGCCTCCGCGCTGGTGACCACGGTGGTGAACTCGAGATGCAACAGCTCGTAGAGAGCGCGGATCTCGATGCGGCGGGCGGCGAGGTCTTGGCCGGTCTGCGCAACCGTGACCACGGCGCGGGCCTTTTCGGCCCACTGACGCCCGCCGAGAAGCTCGGCGGAAGCGACGAGGCTATCGCCCTCGAGGCGCAGCCAGCGAATGAAGTCGCCGGCCTTGTTCATGTGCCGGAGCAGGTCACGGATGTCGGGGATGTGTTTCATGGGATCACCTTTCGTGGTGCAATGCGCGACTCGTAATGAGCCGCGTCAGAAGATCCCTGCTCCGGTCATATGGTGTGTTGTCTTGCTTCGATGCCATCAGCGGCGCGGTCTGTCCGGCGCGGCCTCATCAAGAGGGCCGCGCTGAACAGGCCGATGCCGACCCGACCGCGCTTTCGCAGCCAAGCAGGGCCGATTTCGAAGCGCACCCAAGGGTTTCGAAAAAAGGTGAGCTTTCCCAGAGCGTTATCAGCTTTGGTAAAACTTTCGTCGATCCGTGGCAGAAAAACCAGCCGGATTTGGCATAACTACTGACCTGCAACTGTTCCGTCTCTGATGATCACATGGACCCTCGCCGGACCGCGCTGTTCCTTGCAAGATCGGATCCTGCGCGAGGTTGGCGACGGGAGGTGAGCATCCGAGCTCTCTTCACAAGCAAGCGACGACCTCGCCGAAGATACAGGCGGCGATTCAGGCGAACACCGAGCCTCGGATCGAGCAGCGCCTCACCGCGCCACTGTGTGGCGCTGACGTCAGACACAATATTGCCCGAGCGCAGGGCCATTCAGGGAAGTGTCATCACCAATCTTAGCGAGTGCCGCTATCCCTTGAGAAAGTCGCAGCTTGGAAGCCAGCACTTCATAGTCCTTTTGCGAGATAAGGGATCTGTGCTGGAGAACCACAGAGACCTTCTCGCGATCCGCGCCGTTCGCGACCAGATGATCGGCCCAAAGCGTTCGGAATATATGAGGCGAGTATTCAACGAGGCTCTTGAGGTTTTGCGTAAGCAGGCTGGCGCTGTGCTGACGCCCAGTCTTCCAATCGGCCCAAAGACACTGTCCGCACCGCTCGGAGTAGATCTTCCAGAGGTACTTAGCGGATGCTCCTTGCAGAAGAGCCGCATCGAGCGCCGGAGTGTTTTCGTCGGGCAGCCGCAGGGGCTCTGTGTGCAGGCCGGTTTTTTGGGTGGGAAGGCTTGCGAGGCACCACCCGCCCAAGACACGTATGAGGTCCTCGCCGAAGCGCAAATCTATCAGATCGGCCCGGCGCAATGGATAGACGCACAGCAATGCCAGCGCGGCCGCGGTGTTCACGAGCCGGGCGCGGCTCTTGGGTCTTGTCTTGGGGGCCATTTGCACCAAGCGGCCCACCTTCCTGAACAAGTCCGGCAGAGTGGTCGGACGCTTCGAGAGAACCCGCTCCTTTGCCTTGGGTTCCTTGTCCGCCTCGGTATGATAATCGGCGGCATCGTCGAGCAGGTCTTGCCGCAGCGTCGGATCTGAGACGAATGTGGCAAGCGTTTCGAACGTGCGCGCGGCATAGATTGCACTCCACCCCTCCTTTCCATCGCGCTGCGAGCGGAACTTCTTGAACGTGTGAACTGCGAAGATATCAATGGAGGGGCGGTCCAGAGCAAAAGACCGTCCTGACGCTTCGAGTACAGTCTTGAATCGGATCAGGACACCCCGTTGTTCGGCCTTCTTCTTCTTAGAGTAGGGACGTCCTCGCGCGGAGCGTGTGACTTGTCGCGCGGACTCGACAAGCGTATCGATTTCTGGATCTGTGCACCGGGTTTTTCCTGGCCGGTGAGTGTCCGGTCGCAAGGCGCGCTGAGCAATCCGAAGACTGTTGGCATCCACGTGCCCCGGCAGCAGTAGATCGATCATCGCCGCAGCCTTGCCGAGAATTGCGCACTGGTGCCTGTTTCCGGGCGGGTGAGACCAGAAAGCCGAGACAATCGCCGAGGGCGAGGCAGGAAGTTCGCCGAGCCGATCCACCACGCGCAGGTAGAGATCGAAGGCGACCAAGTCACGCCGGCTTAGTTCCTGTAGCACGAGGGAACGCAGGCCGATGAGCCGCGCCTGGCGCGGCACGTAATCGGCCTGCAGAATCTGCTCGGGGGTCCGCTTGTCCGCGAAGTGCTCATGGAGTTGGTCCCGGAGCGCCTTGTCGCGGCCTTTCCATGCGATGCGCGCGAGCGCGAATGCATATGCGCCGGCGATCTCTGACGATATTTCGCCTCTCAACTGTCGACCGTGTTCGAGAATCGATTGGCACGCAAGGAGCGGACGGTTGTTGGCCGTGCAGTATTCAACATGTCGCTTCGCGGCATTGAAGACGTGACTTTTCCGCGGCCCGTCCGGCGTCTCGCTGATCACCGAGATGTATTCCCTCCGCCAGGCTTGTGGCCAGTTTTCAGGAATTCTGTTGAGCTTGTGACCCATTATTGGAGCCCCCTATAAAGTTTTGCGACTTCATCAATCGCCTCCTGAAGCAGCGCGGTTCGATCGATGTGGAGATAATTTCTTCTGACGGTGGACTCGTTGATCCCGAGGAGTTCAGCAATCACCGCGACGCGTATGCCGCGTGCATAGAGGACTGATCCGGCAAGATGGCGGACCATATGGGCATCAAGTTTCAGTCCCGCCTCGGCCGTAAGCCGCTGGAATTTTCGCGCCATCGGCTCGCGTGTCGCTCCGGAGAATAGGAGCCTCGGCGCTTTGTTATTTCCTCGCACCTTATGCTCGAGGACGAGAGGTTGGACCTTGTCGAGATACCAGCGCAGGACCTCTGCGGGATCGAGCGACCTCGAAGGTAGCAGGGGCACGCCGTCGAAGAGGCGCTCATTCTTGACAATGTAACCCGGCACATGAATCTTTACGGGGCTGCGAGAGTTCTTGGCCGGCATGATGATGTTTGCCTTCGGACCTGCCGTCGTGAGATCCAAGACCGAGTGTAGACGGAGCGGAAAACGCGTTGTGATCGTCAGGTAGACGGCGATCATCGCAAGGTCCAATGCGCGCCCCTGCGCTTTTGAGATGCGGCCTACGCCAGGATCTGGTCCGATCTGCTTCCAACGTGCAATCAGGTCTTTAGCCTCTTTGTAGAACCTGCTTGGCATTTCGTAGTACGTTTTCTGCAGGTATTGGTTTCGGACGAAATCCAGGGTAACATTCCGCTTCCATTCAGATTTATCCGTTTCGAAGTTCTCAGGATTGTTGAGCACATCGAATTCGAAGAAATCCATGCTGACGCCCGAGCGATAACCCTGGAAGACGGTGTCCAGAAAGTCGACGACGACCTTAAGCCGTTTTCCCCGGGTGTCCGCCTGCGTCTGACGATTCATCGCTCCGCCGGCGTCGAGTTCCGCGATCTGTTTCAGCAGGCCGGGGTCGCTCACCTCGCCCCACGGGAAGGAAGATCCGGGCTGAACCATTCCAGCGGCTACGAGGCCGTGGTGAAACCAGTCGATGGCCTGACGGATGGACCTTGCCCTTGATGGGCCGATGCGGTTGTGCGTCGTGATTTCGACATCTTTGCCACCCAAACGAGCCCGCTTGCGGCCGCCGCGGCGGGCTTGAATGTAGACGTCGCGCGCCTCCCTAAACTGCGGATGAAGCTCCGGTGTCCGCCACTGGCCCGCGTAGCCGACCCCCGAGAGGTCGCCGAAGATCTCATGTGGAAGCAGATCCGCCGAAATCCGCGTATCAGCGGCCAGTCCATCAATAAATGCCGTCGCGTCTCGTATGATTGCGGCCCGAGAGGCAGGCAATTTGGCGATGAGGTCCGCGACCCAAGCTCGGGTCGTATTTCTGAGGTCCACGCCGCCCTCACGGCAGTGTCCGATGAACCTCTCGAGAGGGATCAGCTCCTGTCCGGCGAACAGTGGTTTGCCGTTGTCGGCGTATGCAAGAGCCTCGAGAAGCTTCGCTCCGCTGTCGACTTTCGACCGGAGGGCTGCAGAGCGCGCCTTCCGGCCCGATACGTGGTCGAAAAACCGCTTGGCGTTGGACTGCCAGTCGTAGAACGCCTGAAAACTCTTGAAGCCGCAATTCGCCGGAACCGCCTTCATCTTCTTGAACGGCGCAACGAGTGCAGCCAGTTCGTCCGGATCGCAGACGATTTGACCTGCGGGGCGGTCGCAGCCGAGCTGGGGATAAACCCGGGGTAGCGATGTCAGCGAACCGCGGATCTTGATCCACGAGTTTTCTTTCCAGGGCAGCTCAAGTACTCCGGCGTTTGCGGCAGCGAGGGCGTCGGCGAGGAGGATTTCGGATGTGGTGATGTGCGTGTGAAGTGTCATTCATTCTTTCCTTTTGCTGATCAGGCGGGCGCTTCACCGGAAGAGCGTCCCGCCGGTTTCAGCATGCGTAATGACGAAAAATGTGGGGTCTGACCCACGCGGGAGGGGAAATGACGAAACCGTCCGGGAGGATTCCCCACATAAATCCAACGGGGTGTTTTCGTCATTGTGGTCCATTGACGAAAGATTTGGGCAACGCTCGAAAGCTTCGTCATTGAGCCTCCTGGGAGGCTTGTCGAAGTGCGTTAAGTCGCGCGAGGTCCTCTATCGTGGGACGAAAGAGCCACCGTTTCCCGAGGCGAAACCCCGGTCGTTTTCCGTTCCGTGCGCGCCGTCTGAATGTTTCGGCGTGGTGGCCGCCAAGGGTCCGATCGAGAACTTTCAGATCTTCGATGGATAGGAGGTCTGCGGCCAGAACTTGCCGATCCTCATCGGTCCCGAGCACCCATGCGCGCAGGGGATCCGGCATGCCCTCGAACTTGAGGAGAGTGAGAAGGTCGAAGAGTGGATGACCTCCCTTTGGCCCATCACTCCTCAGAACATGTCTCTTCCTGATGCGATCGATGGTGGAGCGGCTGCAGTGCCACCGCTTCTGAAGATCGGCATTCGCCAGTAGCGGTGTCGGGCAAGCGTCGAACTTCCGCGCGAGGTCACTGGTGGTGTAGCGCTGTTCCTGACCTGTATCGTTCATATCCGATCCTCCCGGGAGAGGAGATCGGATCGTCTGCCGACCTGCGGAAACAAGACGGGACCGCGTTGGAAGTGGGAGCATCGAGGTGGGTGGCGATGGACAATGGGAGACCATTGCGCCATTGACGCAGCGTGCTCTTGGCCGGCCGCAGCCTCATACGGTTTGCCTGTCCTTCGGCGGGTCATGGCTATCGGATCGATTCTGGAACTCATGCACTTGCCTCCTTGCGAAAAGGAGATCGGTTCGTGCAGGCGTCGCCGGAAACGCCGTTTGCAAGTTCACGGTTATGCTCGGCGCGTGATGCCGCGCAGTTTTCTTGACACGGCCGAACGCGCTTTTGCTGTGAGGGAAATTGCCCGGATCTTGCCCAAAACTGGTGCCATTCAGTGCCTCCCGGTGCCACTGGAGGCGGTTCTTGATGGTGGGGAGATTCTTTCGGTACAGGGCAGTTTTGCCTTGTAATGCCTTTGTTTACTTGGCTATACGCGAAGGTGGAGACGTGGCCGAGCGGTCGAAGGCGCTCCCCTGCTAAGGGAGTAACGGGGAAACTCGTTCGTGGGTTCGAATCCCATCGTCTCCGCCATCTACTTCTAAATCAATGACTTAGAAGTGGGGCAGGCAAGTGCGACACAAAGTGGAGCACAAGCCCATGAAACTGTCCGCCTATCTGTCGCCATCACGACACGGCGTCTACTACTTCCGCTGGCCCCTTCCCCGGGCTGAGGATCGCAAACGCCGCACAGTCAGAATATCCTTGCGCACCAAATGCCCAGATCGGGCTGGCGATTTAGCCCGCCATCTTGCATCCTGTGGCAGATTGATGCGCGAGAACAAGACATTGGCGAAGCTAAGACAAGATGAGATGCGCGAGATGGTGCGAAGCTACTTCGCGGCTTCGCTGGATCACTATATCGAGCGGTTGAACGATACCGGGCTGTCCGAGCGGTCGCTTGATACCCTGCGCCAAGAGTTGGACGTCCATGAGGACGCAATAGGCGGCTTTGATGACCTATCGGACCTTTACCTTGATGCAGGCACCTTGGACAGCTTCCGGGCCTCAGCGGGCCTTATAGACGCTCAATGGGCCGAAAATGAGCCATCCCTGCGCCAAGAGATGCGTAA
>Ga0307946_1000170_pt1 | contig 38961 bp, 39 predicted proteins | sample OrgLakmetagen230_FD_203153 | JGI IMG/M metagenome (GOLD analysis project Ga0307946, IMG submission 203153) | Saline water microbial communities from Organic Lake, Antarctica - #230 | ecosystem: Environmental > Aquatic > Non-marine Saline and Alkaline > Saline | place: Antarctica: Organic Lake...
ATCTGAGCCGTTTGCGTTCTGTTTTACAGATGTGAACGGTAAGCCCAGCGAGTTTTGCGACCACCCTAAGCACGCGGCAGAAGGCGATACCCGAATCAGGACGCCCCTCTACACCCACCCTGCCAGCGCCGATGTGCCGGAAAAATGGCGCACAGTTATGAAAGAGCTTGCCGATGATCTTGAAAGCGAGATTGAAGCCCGTAGGTCTGGCGATCTTGACCGACGCATTGAGCGTGATCTGATTGTAGTGAAAGAAGCGAGAGTGTTACTTGACGAACAGGAGCAAGGCCAATGAGCAGGGGCGTCAATAAAGTCATTCTTATCGGCAACCTGGGCCAAGACCCAGAGGTGCGATATACACCGAACGGCAACGCTGTGGCCAGCATTAGTATCGCCACGGATGAAAGCTACAAAGACAAGAACAGCGGGCAGCTGGTGCCAAAGGTGGAGTGGCACAAGATTGTTATGTTCGGGAAAATTGCGGAGGTGGCCGGCCAGTATCTGCGTAAAGGCTCCAAGGTCTACATCGAGGGCAAACTACAGACCCGGAAATGGCAGAACAAGGAGGGCCAGGACGTTTACACCACGGAAGTCGTGGTGGATATCAACGGCAGCATGCAGATGCTGGACAGCAAGCCGGAAGGCCAGCAGCAAAGCCCGGGCACCTACCAGCAGCATTCACAGCCCAACGGATACCAACAGGCCAGGGGAAAATAGTGAAGTCTCAGAAAATGCGGGATTCCGCCCGCAATGAAGCCTGCACGCTCAATCTCATGGGCGTGTGCAACTACGACCCTGCCACCACGATACTGGCGCACCTTCCGGACGAATCAAACGGCATGGGCAAGAAGGCCGACGACCTGAGCGCGTGCTACACTTGCAGTGCGTGTCACGATGCGATAGACAACCGGAGAAAGTGGCCAGAATCTGAATCTGAACACCGGGAATGGTATTATCGCAGGGCACAAACCAGAACGTGGCGCCGTATGGTGGAGTTGGGCGTTATTACGATTAAGGGGATAAAGCCATGAAGATTAACCCGACCGTGTTTGCCGCTGGCGTTTTCCTGGGATCTGCCTTAATGGCGATATTCGCCGTTGGTGGCGAAAGCAAGCAGGCGACAAAGACAACTAAAAGATAAACTTCTTTTCAGTCGGGGATTGCATGAGAGAGATTAGGTATTTGGTCGTTCATATCAGCGACAGCCCCAAGGACAGAGGCGACACCGCCGCAGACATTCACAGATGGCACCAACAGAGAGGATGGGACGGCATAGGTTACAACGCCGTTATCACCGGCACCGCCGACATTGAGCCAGGCCGCCCGGATTACTGGCAGGGCGCCCACGTTAGAGACTTTGACGAGGACGGCCAGGGCGACAACTCCGACAGCCTTGGCATTTGCATTATCACCAACACCGCCCCCGACGAGGACCAGCTACGGACCCTGGAGGGGTGGCTACTTGCCAAGAAAGCCGAATACCCGGATGCCGAAGTAGTAGGGCACCGGGATCTTGACAGCCGCAAGACCTGCCCGAATATGGATATCCCCGCCTGGTGGGCTTCCCGCGCAAAAAAGCGCATAGACTGAAGGAGCCTGGTATGGATTGGTCCGACATTGGCAGCATGATAGGCAAGGCCGCGCCGGTAGTGGGCACGCTCCTGGGTGGTCCCGCTGGTGGCGCCGTGGGTGGTCTGATATCTCAGGCCCTGGGAACAGACGCCGAGCCCGACAAAGTAAAACAGATGCTTGAGCAAGACCCGGCAGCGTATGAACGGATCAAGAAGCTGGAACAGGAACACGAACGGGAACTGCGAAGCATGATCCTTGAGGCTGAGACTTCCAAAATGGCCAGCGTCAACAAGACCATGAGAGCAGAGGCCGCCAGCAATGACGCATTTGTGCGCAGGTGGCGCCCCACGTTTGGCTATCTGGCCGCCATATCATGGACACTGCAATCTATCGCTATTGCCTGGGTATTCATTATGAAGCCAACACAGGCCGGGGATATCGCTCAGGCCATTGGTGCACTGACACCTATGTGGGCGGTAGCGCTGGCGGTATTGGGTATCAGTGTGGCCAAGCGCAGCCAGGACAAGCAAGTATCCGCAGGCCAAACGCCCCAAGGCGGATTGATTCAGGCACTGGCATCGAGGCTCCAAGGTGGCGGCAAGAATGGCAGCAAAGATTGACAAAAACCAGCCCGCACTGGTGAAGCTATTGCGGGATATGGGTATTAGCGTTGCCATTACCAGCGCAGCGCACGATGGATTTACGGATCTGGTTGTCGGTTTTGGTGGGATAACCGTATTGGTAGAGGTAAAGGACGGAAGCAAAGAACCTGCAAGGCGCAAGCTGACGCCGCAGCAGGTGACCTTTCACGGATCATTCAAGGGCGCTATCACGGTAATCGAGAATGAGCAGCAGGCTGTAGAGCTGGTGTCCAGGATAAGGCAAGCGTCAGCGCAAACTAGAATAGATTGGAATGTGGGAGCAAGAGCGTATGCCTGATGGTCAGAATGGTCACAACATATTCAAGGCACTGATCGACGGCGGTATGAGTTACATGTGGTTTGCGCTTCTTGCATTGTGGGGAGGGACTGTGAGCTATATCAGTCGTGTTCGGAGAGGCAGCGCACCCTTCAGCTTTATTGAGCTGGTGGGAGAGTGGACGATATCAGCGTTCGCCGGGATTATGACGGCACTGATATGCCAAGAGATGGGCTTCAGCCTGATACTGACAAGCGCCCTGGCTGGCATAAGCGGTCACATGGGCGGCAGAGCCATTTACATGATGGAGCAATTTGTCTGTCAGAAGTTTGGCGTGCCAGTTAGGCACCGAAGGTATGATGATGACAAAAGAGATTAAGGCCGATTTTACGCTGACGCCGGAGCAGAGAAAGAAGGCGGCAAAGCTGACGCACCTACAAAAGTGGACCATGATTCACGCCGCCAGTGGCATGAGCAAAATGGATGCTTACGTGAAGGCTGGCGGTAAAGCGAAAGGGAAAAGCGCCAACAACGTGATTGGCAAAATGTTGGAAAAAGGTAGTGTGCTGGCGTTTTACAATAGTTTGGTTGATTCCGCAGCAGCAAAAGCCGTAATGACCCGCGAAGAAGCCCTGGAAACCCTCACCAAGATTGCCCGGACCACCGTTAAAGACGTGGTTCGATTCAAGGATGCACAGGTAGGAGAGGACGAGCACGGCAACCCTGTGTATCAAACCGTGTGGAGCCTGATCGACTATGACGCCATGGATTCTGCCAGTGCTGCCGCAATCGCAGAACTGAGTACAGGCCGCGACGGCTTCAAGTTCAAGCTGCACAGTCAGACCGGCGCCATCAAACAGATATCGGATATGGAAGGATGGGACGCGCCCAAGAAGATCGAGGGCAACATGCAGCTGAACACCAATGTTGAGGCGCCCGAGATAGCCAACGCCCTGAGCCAGCTACTGGATAAGCTGTAATGCTGAAGTGGGATAAAATGACCGACGCGGAGAAGATCGCCGTGAAGGTGGCTAGCGAATCATCCTTTGAAGCGTTTATGAGGATCTTCTTTCAGCTGCTACAGGGGCAGAAGTTCCACAAGAACTGGCACCACACCTATGAATGCCGCTTGGCCGAATCCGTTTACCGCATGGAAATACCCAGGGGAATCGTCAACGTGGCGCCCGGCAGCACCAAAACAGAGATATGGTCCATCCACTGGCCGGCTTGGTGCATCCTGAAATGTATTGGTGAGGGCAGATCAACCCGCTGGCTCCCGCTTTCCTACTCCGACGACCTGGTGAGCGAGAACGCCATCCGTGTTCGGGAAATCCTGGAAAGCGAGGAATATCAGACTTTATGGCCGCTAAACCCTTCCCGCGATACAAAAAGTAAGAACAACTGGAAATACATTGACCAGAACGGGAACCAGCACCGATTATACGGCACCAGCATCAATGGCCAGGTAACCGGCCGCCGCGCTGGATTCATGGAAGAAGGATTTACCGGGGCACTGGTGATGGACGACCCGCTACCGCCCAAGGACGCCGAGAGTGGCCGCCTGATAGACAAGGGCAACAAGCGTATCAACCGCATTGTTCGCTCCCGCCTTGCCCATGACCGCGTGCCCATCATCATGGTGCAGCAGCGCATAGCCAAGGGCGACAGCACCGACTACCTGAACAGCGACAAAAGCCCGGATGATTACCAGCAGTTCCGAATCCCTGCCATAATCGACGCAAGTTACCTGGACCAGCTGAGTGACGAAATGCGCGAAGCCTGCATACGTGACACCGGATTTACCGGGAAGCGTTGCAGCTACTGGCCAGAGAAAGAGCCCACGGAGACACTGCTTGCCATGGAAAAAGCCGATAACTATATGTTCAGCGCTCAATACCAGCAGTCACCGGATGATGCGCTAGCAGAAGGTGTTGTTTACAAGGATGAAGTGGAGCTTTTAATCGAGGAAGGGCGCATTGCCAACCTTCCCGTTGAGAAAAGCCTGCCCGTGCACACGTATTGGGATCTTGGCATCAACGACGATATGGCACTGTGGCTGGTGCAGATCCACCGCAAAGAGATTCGCTGTATTGCCTGTTACGGCAACCGTGATGAGGGCATGGAGCATTACATAAACTGGCTGCATGACTTCGCAGACAAGTATGGCGTGCGGTTTGGCAAGCATTTGGCGCCGCACGATATCGAAGTGAGGGAGCTATTGTCCGGGGAAAGCCGGTTACAGACCGCCAAACGAATGGGCATCAAGTTTACAACGGTACCGAGAACCAAGAGCAAGCGGGAATCTATCAACGCCCTGAAGGCACTGTTCCCGCGAATCTGGATCGACAAGGTGCGCTGTGACACTGACATTGCCGGGAACCAGGGCGATATGGCCAGCCATACCGGGTGGAAGGCGATCAAAGCGCTACGCCGGGAGTGGGATCACGACAATGAAACATTCAAAGACACCGTAGGGCCGAAGTGGGCCACCAACTACACCGATGCGCTCCAACAGATGGGGCTAAACTGGAAAGAAGAAAAGCCGAAGCAGACAAGTCATGCCCGCAGCGCTGGACCGGGTGGTTGGCTTGGCGCCTAAGAGAGGACAGGACCATGTTGCCAGGTAAAGAACCCATAAAAACCCGTGAGGACGACAGCAAAGAGTCGTTGCTTAAAGAGATCCGGGAGCGTGCGGATTACGCCAATACCGCATGGAAGCACAACTTTGACGCCGCACAAGAAGATATAAAGTTCCTTGCCGGGGAGCAGTGGCCTGATTACATCAAGCAACAGCGCGAACTGAAGCAGCGACCGTGCCTGACCCTGAACAAGCTACCGCAGTACGTGGACCAGGTATTGGGCGACCAGCGCCAGAACCGACCTGCCATCAAAGTGCATCCGACAGAGGCGAACGTAGCAGGTGGTGGCGAGGACGACCCGCAGCAGATGCAGAACCTGACCGGCAAAGTGAATTACTCGCTGGCGGAAGTGTACGAGGCCCTGATTCGGAACATTGAGTACAACAGCAAAGCCGAAGCCCACTATGACACCGCGTTTCAGCACGCCGTTGAAGGCGGCTTTGGCTGGTTGCGCGTATTGACCAAGTATTCCACCGATGATGCCTTTGAGCAGGATCTTTGCATTAAAAGCATTCACAACCGTTTTGCTGTGCTGATGGACCCGGACGCCGACGAACCCGACTTTTCAGACGCTAACTGGTGTTTCATTGGTGAGCGGATGCGCAAGAAGGAGTTTGAAAAGCGCTATCCGGAAGCAGTTCGAGGGGATCTGATTGACTCAGACCGTGGTGAATATTCCTGGTGGGTGAGCGAGGAAGGTATCAGGGTGGCGGAATACTTCTGGCGAGAGCCGAAGAACCGCACACTGCTATTGCTAAGTGACGATCGTGTGGTGTGGGAGGATGAAGTAAAGCCCGTGCTGGACGAGCTCATGGAAATGGGCGTTACCGAGAAGCGCCGGCGCAAGGTCAAAACCTACATTGTGAAGTGGGCGAAGGTCACCGCCTACGATATCCTGGAAGGCCCGGTAACGTGGCCCGGCCGCAGCATTCCCGTGGCGCCCGTGCTTGGCAAGGAAATGACCCTGGGTGACAAAACCTATTACCGTGGCCTGATCCGGTTTGGCAAAGACGCCCAACGGATGCACAACTTCTGGATGACGGCCGCAACCGAGAAATCTGCACTCGCGCCCAAGGCGCCCTGGGTGGCTGACGCTGAATCTATCGAGGGCTACGAGGAAGAATGGGCAAACGCCAACGTCGACAACCAGAGCGTGCTTCGATACAACGCCCGCAATGACGTACCGCCACCGCAGCGCAACCAGGGCACGCCAATGCCCACGGCAGAGCTTCAGATTGCCATGAGCTTCACGGATGAAATGAAGGCCACCATTGGCCTGTACGATGCCAGCGTAGGTGCGCAGAGCAACGAAACCAGTGGTAAAGCCATACTGGCACGCCAGCAGCAGGGCGACCGTGGCACGTTTGCCTATAACGACAACTTGGCCAGGGCCATAGGCCGCATTGGTGATATCTGCGTTGAGTTGATTCCAAAGGTTTACGACAGTGAGCGAGTAATCCGGATCCAGTTTGAGGACAGCACCGGGGATTGGCTCAGGATCAACCAGACCATCATGGACGAGGAAACGCAGAAACCTGTGATGGTCAGTGATATGGCGCAAGGTAAGTTTGACGTAACTGTGAAGTCAGGCCCTGGATACCAGACGCAACGCCTTGAAGCAGCTGACAGCCTGATCCAGTTTGCTCAAGCTGTGCCATCGTCTGCCGCCGTGCTGGCGGATCTGATCGCCAAGAACATGGATTGGCCAGGCGCCGACGAAATCAGCAAGCGCCTCAAGAAGATATTGCCACCGGGCATACTGGACCAAGACGAAGCCGACGAGCTTGGCATTCAGCCACCGCAGCCGACACCGGAGCAGCAGGCGACCATGGCCAAAGCTGAAGCCGATATGGCAGGGGCAGAGGCAGACAAGGCCAAAGCCGAAGCCGATACCGCCAGGGCTCAGGCAGATATGGCTAAGGCAGAAGCTGATACCGAGGAAGCCCGCGCCAAACTGGCCGAGATTGAACGGGACGCCATGATTGCAGGACCGGGCTCTATTGAGGAAACCGTGCGCAACCTGGTGGCTGAAGCCATGTCAGAGCTTATGTCACAAGGGCAGCAACCCCGGCAAGTTGCTGGTAATACCTGAAATCAGGCTATAATGTAGGCAGTTAGCTACCTGTGGCTTTTCATAGGGGTAAAATCCGCGATGGAGACAGCGCGACATGGCAGAAGAAGCCAAGACACCAGAGCAAGAAACCGAAAACTACGAGGTTTTCGTTACCGAGGCCGTTGGGGATCAGCCGCAAGGCGATAACCAGGAACAACAGGGTGAAGGGTCGGCCACTACCCAAGCGAAAGGAGAGGCCCAACAGGAGGGGCAGGACGTTTCAACGGAAGAAGGCAAGGAAGATGCCGATAAAGAACCCGCCGCCGATGCTGGCGAAGGTGCCAAGTCTAAGGGTAAATCCAAGGGCCGGTACCAGAAACGCATTGACCGCTTGACCGAGCGTGCAAAAAAGGCAGAACAGGAGTTGGCCAAGCTAAAAGGTTCTGGCGATAAGTCAGACACCGGCCAAACCGACAATATCAGCGATAGCGACACCGACGAACCGGACCCTTCCGATTTTGACAGTTACGACGACTACCTTGAGTCACTGGCCGACTGGAAAGCCGATCAGAAACAGGGGAAAGGATCGAACAATGCAAAAGACAAGGGCGCCGACGACAAAACGCAGGACCAGAACCAAGAAGAAGATCCGGAATATGACGAGGCGTTGGAGGACGTGAACGATGCGTTTGACAACAGCCGGGAGAAATATTCCGACTTCGATGAAGTGGTGACCGCGCCAGACGTGCAGATCACCAAAGAAATGGTTAAGGCTCTTGCAGACGCTGATAGTCCTGGTGACGTAGCCTATTACCTTGGTAAGCACAAAGACGAGGCCAGCCGTATCGCTGGACTCAGCCCGATGGCTCAAGCCCGTGAAATCGGGAAACTTGAAGTCAAAGTGGCAAACATTAAACCGCCCGGTAAAAAAACAACGTCCGCGCCGGACCCTATCGAGCCCGTGAGGGGTAGCGACTCAAGCACGAAAACCACAGCAGATATGGATTTTTCGGAGTATGAGAGCACCATGAACGAGCGCGACAAAAAGCGTGGAAGTTTTTGGTAATTGGAGAATAAACCATGAGCGTACAAGGTGTTGATAACCGTCTTTTGACGGACGATATCATTGTGAAAGAAGCATTGCGGCTTCTGAAGAACAACTTGGTTATGGCGCCGTTGGTCCATCGTGACCTGGAAAAGCGCTTTGCAAAGGTGGGTGACACCATTTCCCTGCAAAAGCCTTACCGCACCAAAACCGCGTCTGGCCGTACTTTGGTTAAGCAGCCATTGATCGATCAGACCATCCCGTTCCAGATTAACCGACAAGAGCATTTCGGTCTGGAAATTAACCAGCGCGATCGCACACTGTCTGTTCAGAATTTCTCAGAGCGCTACCTGAAGTCTGGCATGATCCAGATTGCCAACGTGATTGACCGCTCTCTGCTTCTGAAGCTGAAGAATTCGTTTTTCAGTTCCGGCACGCCCGGCACGGCAATCGGCACCAAGTCATTCCATCTTGCCAAGGCCCACATGGGCAACGTGGGTGTACCTGACGATGGTATGCGCCGTGGCATTATGAATTTGCTGGATGGCGCGGAGATTTCCGACGACATTTCCACCAAGTTCAACGAAATGATGGTGAAGCAATCGCTTCAGAAAGGTTACATGGGGCCGCTGGCTGACATTGACCTGTTCCAGTCTCAGAACGTGCCAACGCACACAGTAGGCGCCTACGCAGGTACGCCGCTTATCAATGGTGCAGGCCAGACAGGTTCAACCCTGGTCACTGACGGATGGGACACCGGCATTACCGGCCTGCTTAAAGCGGGTGACGTGTTCACGATTGGCGGGGTGTTTGAAATCAACCCGCAGAACTACCAAAGCACCGGACGCTTGCAGTATTTCGTGGCTCAAGAGGACGTGAATTCGGACGGCAGCGGTAACGCGACCATCTCAATCAGCCCAGCCATCAACGATGGCACGCTGACCACCGTGGACAATGAGGGTAATACTCTCAGTCTGGCGGCATTCCAGAACGTGAGCGCAGCACCGGCAGACGGCGCCTCAATCACTGTCCTGGGTACGGCAGATACCGCGTATCGTCAGAACTACCTGTTCCACCGTGACGCCCTTGCGCTGGCAATGGTTGACCTGGAGCTTCCGCAGTCTGCAACTGTGAAATCCCGTGTCCGTGATCCGGAATCCGGGCTTTCCCTGAGCATGACCGGCGCCTACGATATCGGTAACCATTCCGAAATCACACGTATTGACGCCGTGTGGGGTGCGGATCTGATCTATCCGGAGCTTGCGCACCGGCTGTGGTCAGACGAAAGCTAACCAGCAGGGCCGGGTAACACCGGCCTTTGCTCTTGAAATTGTAGAGAGGACATAACCATGCGTAAGGTAGCTCAAGACGTAACCGTATCGCCGCGCCTTCCTGATGAAGTGTACGTGGTCAACGCCGCCGCAGGTGCAGAAGTAACGCTCCCGCCCTCTACGGGCTCAGGATTCCGTTATACCTTCATCGTCGGCACAACAGTCACCAGCAATGCCAACGTGATCCAAGTGGCCAACTCTGACGACATTATGCAGGGCGTGGTCATTGGCGCAGCGGATACCGATTCGTCCGTCAACGGATGGGAAGCGGAATCTGATTCCGACACGATCACAATGGACGGCGGCACAACTGGCGGTATCGTTGGCGACCGTGTAGAACTGGTGGACGTGGCCGAAAACGTGTGGGCTGTGAATGGCATCATTCAGCAGACCGGCACCGAAGCCACACCGTTCAGCGCGGCTGTGTAAACCAGCAATATGAGATAGGGGCCACAAGGCCCCTTTCTTCCTGACGGAGAAGAACATGCAAACATGGCGGTATCATCCCAACAAGAAGGCGAAAATCTTCGATACAGACGTTGATGATATGGACGCACTGGCAAAACAGGGATGGTGCGAGTCACCGGCAGACTTCAAAGCCGAAGCCGAGCAGCAAGAAACCGCTCTCGAAGGGCACGATGAAGAACGCGACCAGCTGATGGCATGCTTTAATAAAGATCCTGAGCAGCTGGACAAGGACGAACTGGTAAAGTTGGGCCGGTATCTTGGCGTGAAGATGATGAAAGCCTGGAAGCCCGACACGCTTATTGAGAAGGTCCGTAGTGGCCTGGAGTAAAAGACCATGGCAACTACCAAACGACTGATTGACAGCGCACTGCGTAGCATTGGCGTCCTAGCAAGTGGGGAAGAAGCAAGGCCCACGGAATTGCAGGACGCATTATTGTATGCAAAGCAGATGCTGGACAGCTGGAGCAATGAAACCCTGCTTGTGCCTGCCCTGGTGCATGAACAATTCGATCTGACCCCGCAAAACGAGTTCACGATTGGCGATGGTGGCGACTTCGACACCGTGCGCCCGACAACGATTGAAAACTTGCGAATCATCGACACCGAAGGAAATTCCTTCCCTATTGACCTGGTAGGGCTTAACACCTGGGCGAACATCCCGATCAAGGACACCGTTCAGACCTTTCCGAAATACGCCTATTACACGTCCAGCAACCCGCTTGGTGTGTTGCGCCTCAGTGGTATTCCAGTGGCTGGCGGCAACAAGCTGGCCATGATTAGCGCGAAACCAATCACGGATCTGCCCGCACTGACGGCAGAAGTTAGCTTTCCGCCAGGGTATGACCGGGCCATTCGCCTTGGTCTGGCGTTGGAGCTTGCACCGGAGTACGGCAAGGACGTGACCGCCGTGATGGCTGCACAGTACGCGCAGGCCAGAAAGGTATTGAAGCGGATCAACAGTCTGAGTCGCAATCGAGACTTGGAAATGGACCCCGGCCTGACATACGAGGCTGGGGGGTATGACGTTTACAGTGGGCCAGGTGGATGAAACAACCTATTCAGTGGGCAACAGGTAGCCACAAAACGCGATCAGACGCCGCCAACGGTTCACGCCTGGTAAATCTGTACGCTGAAGCATTGCCGCAGGACAGCAAAGCGCCTGTAGCGCTGTATGGCACGCCAGGCACCAGAGTCTTTTCGTCACTGCCCACCAAGCCTGTAAAAGCCCTGAACAAGCTGAATGGCGTTGTCTATGCCGTCACAGCAACCCGGCTCTACACCATCGACAAGTTTGGCGATTACACAGAAGAGGGCGAGATAGATCAGGCCGGGCCTGTATCGTCAGCCTCAAACGGCATTGACCTGGTATTCGTGGATGGCCGGAAAGGGTACGCATACAATCCCATCGACGGATTGCGGCAGCTGAGTGGTGATGGCTGGTATCCGGCAAACACTGTCACCTATCAGGACGGCTATTTCATTTTCAACCGCGCCGGCACCGGGCAATTCTTCCTGTCTGACCTGCTATCAACCGAGTTTGACCCGTTGCGGTTTGCAACCGCTGAAGGATCCCCGGATGACGCTGTGGCCGTGATATCCGATCACCGGGAACTGTGGGTGTTTGGCGTTGAGTCTATTGAAGTCTGGTACAACAGTGGCGATGTAGATTTTCCTTTTGAACGGATGCAGGGCGCATTTGTCGAAAAAGGCTGTGAGGCCCCGGGCAGTGTAGCCAAGCTGGATAACACGGTTTACTGGTTGGGCAATGACGGCATGATTTACCGGGCATCCGGCTATCAGCCAATGCGGGCCAGCACGCACGCCGTTGAAGCCCGTATAGGCGACAACAACCCGGACGCTTTCGCTTATACCTACATCGAGGAAGGCCATTCGTTCTATGTAATCACCTTCCCATCGAAAGAACTGACACTCGTTTTTGATGCTGCAACCGGCCTATGGCATGAGCGCAGCCATTACCAGTGGGGCAGGCACCACACGGAATGCCACGTTTACGCTTATGGCCAGCATTTGGTTGGCGACTACCAAAACGGCAACGTCTACACCATGGCATTAAATATCTATGAAGATAACGTGGACGAAATTTTGCGCATTGCCGTGTCGCCGCCGATTCACAGCAACCGTAGCCGGGCAATCATGCACTGCCTGGAACTGGATATGGACAGTGGCGTTGGCCTGGTGACCGGACAAGGCGACGACCCACAGGCAATGCTGCAATGGTCAGACGATGGCGGCAAGACGTGGAGCAATGAACACTGGTCACCAATCGGCAAGATTGGTAGTTACCTTACTAGAGTGCAATGGAACCGCCTGGGAATGTTCAGGCAGCGCCAGTACAAGGTAGAGATCAGCGACCCGATACCCGTTGCAATCGTTGGGGCATACGCGGAGGTCGAAAATGGCAGGAATTAAGGTCGATCCGCCACCAGTCAACATGCAGATCATTGATATGAAAACCGGCAGACCGACCAGGCCGTTTATCGAGTTCATGCATAGGTTATGGCAGCGCACAGGTGGTGAAGTAGACGCGATTGAAGATTTGGACGTGACCAATTCCTACCCGGTTTTTAAGCCAACAAGCGCCAGTGACGCAGAAATTGGCCAGCCCTCATTCCTGGAAGGGCAAAAAGGAGCCAGTGAGGAACAAATCAACGAGGCCATTCAAAACCTATCCGCCCTGGTTCATGCCAAGGCGCCACAGCCTGACGTACTTGATGCGATAGAATCACTCCGAGCGGTTACACTGTCTGATATGGCCGGGCTTCACAGTGAGATTGGAGAGTTGCGTGAGCATGTAGAAAGCTTAATCACGCTGGTAATGATTATTGAACGTCCAGGTCGCGCCGCTTCTGATGCTGTAAGCAATCACGTCGCGCTACCTGACCCACATAGTCAGTATGCCGATCAAGCCAATACCTACACTGAAACAGAAGTTGACAACCTTCTGGACGACAAAGCAGACAAAGCGACAACCTACACTGAGACGGAAGTTGACGGGCTGCTTAACACAAAAGCAGACAAAGCCAATACCTACACTGAAACAGAAGTTGACGAGCTGACAGGAAGTCTTGCCTACCCCAGTACCACACTGGCATCTAGCTCAGACATCCCAGAAAGTGTTAAAACTGCCATTGCCGCATATCCACACATTCAGGGCTTTCGCACGGGCACTGGAGCAGCACTCACTTTTGCACAGGTAGTAGAAGAGGCGGCAGAGCGCGGGGCAAGGCTGCTTACTATCCAAGAACTGGAGGCTGGTGTGTGTCAGGGTACAGGGTACTCTTATGACGCAGAAATAACATGGACAAGCTCGCCTGCTGGAGTTGGGCTGGTATATGGAAATATTGGCGCTGGCGACGGCACCAGAGTTATCTTAAACACGAGTACAGACACCGCTGCTGGCGGTTACGCCGTTTCTGTTATTGGTCAAAGGCAGTGGACGGACACTCAGTATGCAGAGATAGCGGGTGGCGCAGCTGCCAACTTCGCAGCCATGCCACAAGTCGGCGGCGATCCTATTGTAGAGAGTGGGAGTAATGCTGATGGGGAGTGGACGCGGTGGGCTGATGGTACTCAGATATGTACATTGCAGTCTGCGATTGTAAATAGTGCTGAGATTACGTGGACTTACCCAGTGGTTTTTTCTGCCGCCCAAATTTACGTTGGCGTAGAAAAAACTGGCGGTGGAACTGGCCAAACCAATCAGACGGTTATGGGTGGTAGGACTACCTCATCTGTATTATTAAATCTGTATGATTCTGATGGTGTGTCCAATGACAGTGCAGATATTACCGCGCTAGCAACTGGCCGCTGGAAATAAAGAACCCCACAAGGAGCACACTATGAAGATCACAGTAATACCAACAGGCACACCTGTCACTCACTACGCTTTTAACGGTGAAATTATCACCGCGTTCTGTAAAGGGGAACAAGAAGACTTTGACTTGTCTTCACTTGTCGCCAGTGCAGAGTTTCAATCCGTTGTTGTAGACACACTGGATACGTCACCCAGTCAGATCATCCGTGAAGCGTACCGTGACGATGCCGGTGAGCTGCATGTAACACTATGCCAAGGCGTAGGCTCAGGTCACTGGGAAGCATCTGGCGCACTGAAAAGCGCAAGTTACGATCCAGATACCGTGTACGTGAAGCTGAATCAAGAGAAAGTATTCAGTGGTACAGCTAAAGCATTTACTCGCCAAGGGGCTGTGTAATGGGATCAATCAATGTTAAATCAGCAGCCGTGTTGCAGGAGGAGTTCTTAGCATCCACGAAGTCTCGGCTTACCTCAGCTATCCAGTCCATGCTTGACGATAAGGCCAAGGAGAGAGGCTACGACAGCATCTTGAGCCTATGCACCTATGCCACATCAACCGCCGCAAAGTTCGCCGCTGAAGGTCAGGCAGGCGTTTCATGGCGTGATGAAGTCTGGGCAAAGGGCTATGCCATTCTTGCCGATGTTGAAAGTGGATCGCGGGCTATTCCGACAGTCGATGAGTTGCTTGCAGAGTTGCCAGACTTTGCGTGGCCGGGAGCATAACGCATGATCTACGCACAGCACTTCTTATCTGAAGAGAACTTACTGAGGTAACTCCATGAACGCAAAACCGATTCAGCTAATTGCAGTCACGGCACTGACCGCCAGCCTTGCCAGCTACTACACCGCACCGGCCAGCAAGCGCGTGATTATCAGCAAATTCACGCTGACCAATACGGATGCAGGCGTGCAAAACGTCGACGTTCACGTTGTCCCTACGGGTGGATCAGCCGACTCAAGCAACATTGTCATTAAGCAGCTGGCACTGGACGCGGGGCAAACGGCAGCGGTTTACCAGCTGGAAGGACACATTATGGCGGCAGGTGACGAGATACACGCGGTAGCAGACGATGCCAGCGTGGTTCTTCTGTTCGCGTCTGGCGTGTCGGTGGTGTAAATGAATGCGGTCATAGAGCGCACCTTTGATACCGCTTTAGTGCGCTCTATATTGTCGAGCAAGCGCCTTAAAATCCGGATATCAGATATGCCGATAGAAGCGTTTGATCCTGAAAATCAGGAAAATATTTATTATCTGGTGTGCAAGCGTGGAAATACTGCTATTGGTCTAATTGTGTTTCATGCTTTCAACAGCCTTGCGTGCTGCCAGGGGCACGTAAACTACCTTCCAGAATACTGGGGCGAGGACTTGCACAAGCACACAAAGAAGGCAATAGAATGGATCTTTGAGAACACGGATTTCATAAAGATAGTGGCACTGGTTCCGGATTATTACGCCATTGTCCTGAAACATGCACTGGCAGCAGGCATGAAAAAAGAGGGATATTTGACCAACGCAGTAATATCCAACGGCAAGCCTGACAACATGACACTTTTAGGGATCGAAAAATGAGCGACGATGCCATTGTGACGTTCATTCGGATACCCAAGAACGCCAGCACGTCTCTGTATTCCTTTTTTGGAACAGCAAACACTGTCAGGAACGAGTACCTGAGCGCGGACAACCCGAAGCACCTTGGTATATTTGAGTCTTCGCACCAGAGCATATCCGAGCTACAGCATAACCTTGGCAGCTACATCCTGGAAAAACCTGTGCTTGCCGTGGTGAGGAACCCGTTTGATCGACTGGTATCCATGTACTTCTTCGCAAAAAAGCATGACCTTGGGAAAATATACGATATCGACACTAAAGATTTCCTAAGTTTTGCTAGGGGATTTCACCGATTCAGCAAGGATGAAAACTTTTTTCATGCAATTCCGCAAGTCAAATTTATGGAGCACGACCTAAGCTATCGGTTCACAGTGATTAGGTTTGAGGATCTGAAAGCAGGGATTAGGAAGTTTATAAAAGACTACGATCTTGATAATTGTTTTGACGCGGATAATTTGGAAACCCTCAACGGCACTGACCATTGTCACTATAGCGACTATTATGATGATGAGACAAAAGAGATTGTTAAAGATATGTGGGGGTGTGACCTAACCGCATTTTCCTATTCGTTTCAAGAAAAAGGCCACAGGTGACTTATGGGTGTTGCAGGCGCAGTAGTTGGTAGCGCAGTAATTGGCGCGGGTGCATCTTATATGAGCAGCAAAAAACAATCCAAGGCAGCAGGTAAAGCTTCTGATGCTTCAGTAGCGGCAAATCGGGAAACGATCGCTTTTCAGAAACAAGTGTTTGCTCAACAAAGGGAGGACAACGCGCCGTGGCGCGAGATTGGTGAACAGTCACTTGATCGCCTGCAAGCTGGTGTAGAGTCTGGCGAGTATGACCCCGGAAGATTCACTTTCGATTTTCAGGCAGATCCAAGCTACGCATTCAGAAAGCAGGAGGGGATCAATGCGCTGGACGCCAGCGCAGCAGCCCGTGGCCGTTTGCAGTCAGGCGCACAGGATCGAGCCGTTACCCGCTACGCATCAAACCTTGCCAGCCAGGAATACGGCAACGCTTTCAATCGCGGCCTGACCCGTTACAACACCAACGCCAACAGGAAACAAAACCAGTTTAATCGACTGGCGACCCTTTCAAACGTGGGGCAAGTGGCGAATCAGGCCGATGCGAATGCCCGGCAGACCATGGCCAGCAACGTAACTCAGGCCACACAGGCAAGCGGCAACGCATTGGCTCAAGGCGCAATTAACAAAGGCAACGCCCGTGCAAGCGCTTATCAGGGCATTAGCCAATCCATTAACCAGGGTGCGCAAAACTACCTGCTTTACGACGCATTAGGATAGGGGGCCGGCATGGCTAATCAGTTTGGTATTGATATGGGCCAGGTCTATAAAACGACCGAGGCCGTGAAAGGCTCCCGGCAGACCCGAAAGGCCAACGCATTGGCTATGGACTGGAAGAAAGAGGACCGGGAAAGCGCACGCCAGCGCAGCCAGACCATTAACCAGTTGCGTGCAAAGGTGGCCGCAGGTGGTGAAGAAGGCAAGCAGGCAGAGCGCCAGCTGATTGCTTTCGCGCCGGAAGAAGCCACGAAAGTTCAGGAAGCCTTTGCCAACATGGACGAGCGCCAGCGCAAGCAGGCATCTGAAAACGTGGAAACCCTGGGCCGTGTCAGTACGTTTGTCCTGGAAGGGCAGACCGTTGAAGAACAGTCACAGCGCTATCAGCGTGCCCGTGCCAACCTTGCGCCGGAAATCGTCGCCAACATGCCAGAAGAATACGATCCCAATTTTGTGCAGATGGGACTGGCGCGTGCCCGTGAGCTTGACGATATGCTGGAAAACCCCGAACAGATCACGTTTGGTGGAGAGGACCGGCTTTACAAGGATGGCAGGCAGATCGAGTCAACCACCAGCAACGCATTGCTGAAGCAACAAGCTGGCGGATCAGGCAGTGATTTCAAGTCGTCCGATGAAAACCTGATGTTCCGCCAGGCCGCAGAGTTGTTGGGTGGGATCTTTGACAAGCAGGGCAACCTTCAGAACCTGGACCCTGAGAACAGATCCAAGGTTCAGGCCATTACCACCAGGGCCGCGGGACTATTCCAGAGTGGGGAAACCCGGACCCGATCACAGGCCGTTACCGAGGCCGCCCGCCAGTTAGGCATAAGCGTGCAGAACCTTGGTGGTGGCGGTAGTATGGACCGCAATCAGTTACTCGAAATGTACGGCACTCAGTGAGGCAATAATGAGCGAGAACCAGCAGCCTTCCAAGGATCAGCTATTAAACGCGCTTGAGAAGGCGCACCTTGCGGGAGACACCGAAGGGGCAAAAGAGCTGGCACGCTGGCACAACGAGCTTTACCAGGCGCAACCAGAGCCCGAACCAGAGCCGCAGCGCCGTGAACTGAACCTTCAGCCCGATACGGGCCGCAAAATTGCCGACGCCGGCCGCCGTGGTCCGGCGCCTGTGTCCGCACCTGCACCACCAGCAAGACAGCCAGAGCCGCAGAGAGGACCAAACGGAACAACCGGGAGCTATGCACCGCAGCCACAAACAGGTGGCGCTACTGGCTCTTATGATGACAGAGGCCAGCAAGTAAGCGCATTTGAGCCGACGCTGTGGGATCGTATAAAAGGAATAATCCCTTCGAACAAAGATGCGGCCGTAATGGAGCTAGAGGCCCGGAAGGTTGCAGAAGAAGAAGGCATATCAATAGATCAGGTTTATAAGAATATCGGTGTTAGCCGCCCTGTGTTTAACCCGGAGGGGCGCCCGACTGTTCAGGCACTTGCCGAAGCGAGCGAGATAACCGCCAAAGAGCTTCCCGACTCAATCCCTGGCGCAGTCAATACCGTTCTAAGGACTATTCGTGGTGATGACGAAAGCGCTTCTGACGAGGGCTGGCTTGATCTTGCCATTTCTGCAACAGAGCCTGACCAGCCTGGAAACATGGACCCCAACTATCAGGCGTTCTATGGCGTAGGTAAATCGCTTGGATACAGCCTCAGCACAATGACCGCATCCGCCATAGCGGCAGCTTTAAGCGGGCTCGCTACAGCAAACCCGGCGATAGCGGCAGGCGCAGCAGGGGCAGCTGGTGCTGCAGTAGCTTATCGCGCTAGCCGTGATGAGTTTATTGGCAGAATAAAATATCTGCTAGATTTACAAGCCAAGTTCATTTACGGCAGGAAGCTGAATCAGGATGAGTGGGAAAAAGCATATTCTGAATTTGATGAAGCTGCAACGAAGTACGGATCCTGGGAGGCAGCTACAGAAGCCGTTGGTAACCTTATTTTCTTGCGTGCAATTTCAGCTCCACTGAAGGGAATTGGAAAACAGAAGGCGGCAGAGATTGCCAAGCGGGCAGCTTCTGTATGGGGAAGCGAGAACGTCACAGAGACAACCACTGGCGTGGGCCAAAACAGGGCAGAGCTTGAGGCTGGACTTACCGATGAAGAGTTAACCGTAGCTGACGCATTCCGCAAGCAAGTAATACCGACCACTATCGTAACCGGCCTCATGGGTGGCGCCGGAGCTGGCGTTAAAGCTGGTGTTGAAGCAACAAAATCCAGAGAAAGGAAAATAGGCGAGGCACTGGACCGTGCTGTAGATAGCTCAGAATTTGCGCCAGCAGATCAGTTTGCAACTGAAAGTCTTGATCCTTCCCGCGCACAAATGGAACAGGTGGGCACGCCGCAGCGTCCAAGCATGGCAGAGCTTGTGTCTCAGAAGATGAAGGAGCGGGGCTTTGATTTCACTCCGCAACAGGGGCAGATGCCGCCGAACGTCGACGTGCCGTTGCAGCCAAACATACCGCCAGCGACAGCTATTCCAGAATCCGAGCAAGAAGCTGACGACGCCAGCAGTGTAGGCATTGGTTCGCAAGTAACCTTTAACGGAAAGGATGAAACCGTTGCTGACGTAATGCCGCACCCTGACTCCGGAAAGGCGATGGTATCGTTTAAATCTTCGCCCAATCGTTATGTGTTTGCCAGCCAGACGCAGCAAACAGCAACCGATGCCAAATCACCAAAACCCAATGACCTGGTAGACGAAGAGGGCCGAAATCGCTCACCTGCATCGCAGTCAGTAAAAGAATTTAAAGAAAAAACCGGACTTGGACAGGATGGAGTAAGAGCCTTACAAAAGTCGATCATGGAAGGCCAGCCTATAACTCTGGAAGAAGCCAAAAATATAGAAATAAAAGAAAAAACACGCAGAGATCAGGAGCGTGAGAATTACAAAAATAAAGATCCAGACAAAGACCCGGTATTGAAACGAGAACGCAAAGAGCAGGCCGAGAGAAATGAATATAGAGATGGCGTGAATATTGAGCCTGGGATTTATAAAGACAAAGACCTTGACGCCACATACGAAGTAACGGAAAGCGGCACTGTAATTGATATTGGTCCAAACGGTGAGCGATCAGGTTACGGTGTAATAACTAAAAATAACGTTGATGAGGGTGGTGTGGCTTTCGCCAGCTATGTAAAACGAGGAATTGTAAATCGACAGGATCAACAACCCGTTGATTTACAAGGCGCCGAAAATTTACCACCAGGTGGTAAAACTGGCCAGGCCGCCGATGATATAACGCCGCAGCAAAGCGAAATGCCCGGTAACGTCGACGTGCCGTTGCAGCCAAACATACCGCCAGCGACAGCTATTCCAGAATCCGAGCAAGAAGCTGACGACGCCAGCAGTGTAGGCATTGGTTCGCAAGTAACCTTTAACGGAAAGGATGAAACCGTTGCTGACGTAATGCCGCACCCTGACTCCGGAAAGGCGATGGTATCGTTTAAATCTTCGCCCAATCGTTATGTGTTTGCCAGCCAGACGCAGCAAACAGCAACCGATGCAAAAGAAGAAGTTTCCATTGCTGCTAAAGGCTCTAATCTGCCCGAAAAAACAGAAGTGGATAGCAGCAAGGACTTCAGTGCCCTGCAAAGCCGGGTAGATAATATCAACAAGGAAGTTGACGCCGAAAGAATCCGCGTTAAATCCGAATCAGTAACCAGAGCAATCAATAACAGCCAGCTAAACGATCAGCAAAAGCAGGAATTGTTACGCCAGTTGCCAGAGGAAAGCACTAATGAACCTACAGAACTGGATCAACCAGGCCAGGAGCCACTGGCAGGAGCACCGGCCGAAGTTTTACCAGAGCCTGAAGAAACAGGGGACGCTGGAACCGATGCTGAAACAGGCAGCGGAGAGAACGTATCAGGAGGTCAGCCAGCTGGAGGACGCCGGGTATCAACCAGACGAGGCGTTTCAGATGGTGAGGGAAAAGTACCTGTTTCCCCCGGGGGAACCGGAGAACGATCGACCCGCCAGCAACGGGCCAGGGATTCTGAACGAGGCAATGAGGACGATGGGCAGGACGCTGGAAGTGGACAGCCCACAACCCGAGGATCTGAGGAAGCCATAGATGCGACAGAAGAAGCGGCAGAAACGGCGCCAACGTCAAAAGGCGCAACAACGCAAAGAGCAGATCCAGCAGGCGACCGCCCGGCCAAGTTCTTCACACTGACGCCGGAAATGAACATTGGTAATGGCGGGGCCAAAACCAAGTTCAAAAACAATATCCGAGCCATTGAAACGCTGAAGCAGCTGAACGAGGAAGGCCGCCAGGCAACACCGGAGGAACAGCAGATCCTTGCCGGGTATGTCGGGTGGGGTGGTATCCCGCAGGCGTTTGTTGGTGAGAACGGCAAGATTACCAAGGGATGGGAGAAAGAAGCCAAGCAGCTGCAAGAGGTAATGACCGATGCAGAGTATGAGGCCGCCCGCCGCAGCACGCAGGATGCCCATTACACCAGCCCGGAGATTGTCACCGAGATTTGGCAGGCCGTTAAGAATATGGGCTTCCAAGGTGGCCGTGTGCTTGAGCCTTCCGTGGGAACGGGCAATTTCCTGGGCTTTATGCCTGGTGGCGTGCGCAGCAAGAGCAGCATTGCCGGGGTGGAGTTGGATCATATCACCGGGGGCATTGCCCAAAAACTCTATCCCGGAGCCAACATTCAGGCGCCGTTAGGATTCCAAGAGTTCACCATGCCGGATGGCTATTTTGATCTGGCCATTGGTAACCCGCCGTTTGGCAACCAGAAGCTGTATGACGGCAAGCGCAAAGCCTTGTCAAAAATGAGCATCCACAACTACTTCTTTGCCAAGTCTATGGCCGGGCTAAAACCCAATGGCGTGCTGGCCATGGTCGTGTCCAGTCGCCTGATGGACGGCAACAACAAGATGGCGCGTGACTATCTGGCTGAGCAGGCGGATTTGTTGGGCGCCGTGCGACTGCCAAACAATGCCTTCCTGAAGAACGCGGGAACAGAGGTCACCACCGATATCATTTTCTTGCGCAAGCGCCGGGAAGGTGAAGCGCCGGCAGGTGATTCGTGGTCCGTGGTCAACACCGTGCAGGATGCCAAGGGCATTGATGTACCACTGAACGAATACTTCAGCCGCAATCCTGGAATGATGCTTGGTGAATGGGGCGCCTATGGCTCCATGTACGGGCCGAACGAACCCGCCCTGGTAGCCAAAGAGGGCCAAGACACCAACGCATTGCTGAAGGAAGCGCTGGCCAGTCTGCCCAAAGGATTCATGGACAAGGCAGGCGCCAACCCGGTACCGGAAGAAGTCGCCATACCTACCAACGTCGAGGACGTGAAGGTGGGCAGCATGTTCATGGACGGCGATCAGATCAGCATTCGCCTGGAAGATGAAATGGGCAAGGCACGCTCTGAAGCCGTCGACGTGCCAAGCCAGAAAGCGGAAGAACGGGTAAAAGGTCTGATTAAGGTCCGGGACGTGTTCGCGGATCTGCGTAAGGCGCAGCTGACCGAAAACGTGAAAGATGAAGCGCTGGCGGCATTGCGGGACCGACTGAACCGCGCCTATGACCAGTTCGTGAAGAAGAACGGGCCAATCAACCTGGACGCCAATAAGCGCCTGTTCCGGGATGATCCAACGTGGCCGCAGCTGGCCGCCCTGGAAGAATCATACGATAAAGGTATCAGCGCGACTGTTGCCAAGCGCACCGGGGAAACCCCGCGCAAGCCGAGCGCCGAGAAGGCCGCCATCTTCAGGACCAGGACACAGCAGCCATACAAGGCACCGGACAAAGCCAGCACAGCCAAAGACGCCATGACCGCCAGCCTATCCGAAAAAGGCCAGGTCGATATGCAGTACATGGCCGAGCTTTACGGCAAAACCGAAAGCGCCATTGTGGACGAGCTCGGGGATCTGGTTTTCGAGAGCTCACCGAATAATTGGGAATCCCGCGACGAATACCTGTCTGGCAACGTAAAGCAGAAGTTGGCCATGGCCGAGCGTATGGCCAAGGATATGCCGCGCCTCCAAAAGAACGTCGACGCCCTGAAAGAAGTGCAGCCGGAAGATATCGAGGCCGTTGATATCAAGGTGAAGCCCGGCGCCCACTGGTTGCCGCCCGAAGTGGTTACAGAATTTGCCGATCATATTCTTGGCAAAGCCAGCGGCAAGGCCACGTACAACCCGGTAATGGCCAAGTGGTCTGTCCGTGGTGAGCCCACAACCGCCGCCGCGAACCAGTACGGCACCGACCGGGCCAGCGTGTCAGATATCCTCACCGCCGCGGCAAACGACAAGAGCATTGTGATTCGTGACCGAATTGACGAAAGCACCACCGTAGTCAACGAATCCGCCACCAATGCCGCCAACGAAAAGATTCAGCGAGTAAAAACCGAGTTCCGCCGATGGATCTGGCGCGACGATGCACGCAGGGAAAGACTGACCAGGCTCTATAACGATACGTTCAACACCGATCAGTTGCGCGAGTATGACGGATCGCACCTGACATTCCCCGGCAAGGTCAGTGACGACATTGTGAAGTTGCGGCCGCACCAGGTAAACGCGGCATGGCGCATTGTGCAAAGCGGCACCACGTTGCTGGATCACGTAGTCGGCGCCGGTAAAACCTTCACCATGATTGCAGGCTCTATGGAGCTACGCCGCACGGGCCGGGCCAGGAAACCCATGTTTGTGGTTCCGAATCACCTGGTAGGCCAGTGGGCAGAAGATTTCACCAAGCTGTATCCGAACGCGAACATTCTGGCCGCCACCAAAAAAGACTTTGAGAAGGGCAACCGTAAGCGCCTGTTCGCCAGGATCGCCACCGGGGATTGGGACGCCGTGATTGTGGCGCATTCCTCGTTTGGCAAGGTCGAAATGGATGCAGAGTTTCAGGACCGCTTCATTAAGCAGCAGATCCGGGATATTGATACCGCTATATCGACTATCCGGGACCAAGAGGGCAAGGGCTCCCGATCCATTAAGCAGATCGAGAAGCAAAAGGAACGACTCGAGGAAAAGCTAAAGCGCCTGTATGACGCCGAAAACAAGGACGACAACCTGACGTTTGGTGAGTTGGGTATCGATGCCCTGTTTCTGGATGAAGCGCACGAGTTCAAGAACCTGGGATTTGCCACCAGCATGACCCGTGTGGCTGGCCTGGGTAACCCGCAGGGAAGCCAGAAAGCCGCTGATATGTTTATGAAGGTGCAATCCATCCTTGAGCGCACTGGCGGCAACAACGTGGTATTTGCGACCGGCACGCCGATCAGCAACACCATGGCCGAAATGTATACCATGCAGCGCTTCCTGGATTATCAGATGCTTCAGGACCAGGGCATTGCACACTTTGATGCCTGGGCTCGCATGTACGGGGAAGTGGTCACCGATTGGGAGCTGTCACCAACCGGCAACTACAAACTGAACAGCCGCTTCAGCAAGTTCGTGAATCTGCCTGAGTTAATGCAGCGTTACCTGACTTTTGGTGACGTGATTAACCGGGACGATATCAATAAGCAGCTGGCGGCACAGGGCAAGCGCCTTCCCGTTCCCAAGATCAAGGGCGGCAAGCCGAATAACATCGTTGTGGAGCGCAGCGAGGACCAGGCCGATTACATAGGCGTGCCAGTCAAAGACGACAACGGCAGAGAAACCTATCCCAAGGGCTCACTGGTGTACCGGGCCGAACACTTGCCCAAGAAGCCAGAGAAAGGCGCGGATAACATGCTCAAGATAATGAGCGATGCCCGCAAGGCCGCCCTGGATATGCGCCTGATTGACCCTGCACTGTACGGAGACAACCCCGACAGCAAGATCAACGTGGCCGCAGACCGGATAAAGACCCTGTACGACCAGTGGACCGCCGACAAGGGCGCACAGCTGGTATTCATCGACCTGAGTACGCCAAAAGGCGCCAAGGCTCAGGAAGCGAACCGAATCCGTGACCTGATGCAGCGTGCGGAGAATGGCGACGAGGCCGCCAGCGAACAGCTGGACAAAATGAGCCCGGACGAATTTGAAGCGCTGGATGGTGATTTCAGCGTTTACGACGACTTGCGCCAGAAGCTGATCGACAAGGGTATCCCGGAATCTGAAATCGAATACATCCATAGCGCTAACACAGAGATTCAGAAGGCCGAACTGTTTGCCAAGGTGCGAACGGGCAGGGTGAGGGTGATGATGGGCTCCACCGCCAAGATGGGCGCCGGTATGAACGTGCAGACGCGCCTGGTGGCACTACACCACATGGATGCGCCGTGGCGTCCGTCTGACCTGGAACAGCGGGAAGGCCGGATTATCCGCCAGGGTAACGAGCTTTACGAGCGCGACCCGGACGGTTTTGAGATCGAGATTAACCGTTACGCCACCAAGCAGACGCTGGATAGCCGTATGTGGCAGACCATCGAAACCAAAGCCAGGTTTATCGAGCAGGTGCGCAAAGGCAACACCAAGCAGCGCGAAATTGAGGACTTGGGCGCCGAATCGGCCAATGCCGCCGAAATGAAAGCCGCGTCCAGTGGTAATCCGCTGATCCTGGAAGAAATGGAGCTACGCCGGAAACTGCGAACGCTTGAGCAAGCCGAAGAAGAACACGACCGCGAACAGTTCCGGATTCGTGACGCGATTCGTCGGGAGAAAAGCATTGTTGAGCGTGGCAAGGATCGCTTGCTGAAGTACGCGCAGGACGTGAAGAAGGCCAAGGCCGCGCCCAAAGACTTCACCATGACCGTGAACGGGCAGAAAATCGACAAGCAAAAGGTAGCGGGCCAGGAGATTCTGGCCGAAGCCAACAAGATGAAAAATTCTGGCGTTGAATCAAAAGCCATTGGCAGCTACGCCGGTTTTGATATGACCCTGGACAAAGTGGGTGACTTTGTAAATAACTACATGGTGACTCTGCAAGGCGCTATGGAGCACCAAATACAGATAAACGACATTTCTTTAGCTGACCCGACCGGACTAACGCGCAAAATTATCAACACGATATCGGCCATTGATGCAGAGGCAAAGCAGGCCGCCAAACGGGTGAGCCAGGCCGAAAAGGATCTACCGCAGCTGGAAGAACAGGTAGGCGAATGGGATCAGGCCGACGAATTGGCCAAGGTCAAAGCCCGCCACCAGCTGGTAATTGCCGAATTGCAGCCGAAGAAAGACCCGGAGCCAGGGCAGGAGGACGCCACCAGCGCCATGATGAGCGATATGGGGGCGGATACACCTATGCCGCAATGGCAACCACCGTACAGCATGACCGGAGTTCCCCGGCGCCCTGACAGCGACCAGTTCAAGATTGGGGATCGCACCGTAAAGCTGAAGCCCGAGGAAAAGCCGACCCGCCGTGAAGGTATCCGCTTCATGTTGCAGGATCTGATTGGCAAGCGGATCTATTTTGGCAAGGTCCGGGGCAAGTCAAAGCTAGGCTTCTACCGCAGCAGCAACAGCGAAGTGCGCGTTAAGAACTACGACGATGTGGAGGTAATGGCGCACGAAATGGCGCACTACCTGGATATGCACTATCGCTACAACAAGCGCTTTACACGGGAGTACAAAGACAGCAAGTACCGCAAAGAAGTGGAAGCGTTGAGCTACACCAGCAAAAAGAACCTGAAGGCCAAAGAAGGTTTTGCCGAGTTCGTGCGCCTGTGGCTGACCAACTACAGCGAAGCCAAAGCCAGAGCCCCACTGTTCACGCAGCGCTTTGAAGAAGTAATGAAGGACGATGCTGTACTGAACCGCAAGATGAAGCGCTTGCAGGATGAAATGCACCGCTGGTATTTGCAGGGGCCACGGGCACAGCTACGGGCCAAGTCTGGCCGGGAGTTGACCGCACAGCAGCAGATCCTGGAATACCAGAACAGCTATCCGCTTGAGCGTTACCGCCAGCAGGTGATTGATAAGATTCATGCCGCCAAGGTGGTAGAGCGCACGCTGAAAGGCGAAGTAGGCGATGCCGTCGTGAGCCCGTACAAGCAGTTTCAGATGGTCAACGGGGCAGAATCCGTGCATGAGGCTGTGATTAAAAACGGCACGCCGCGCCTGACCGATGAAGGCTATTACGAGTTTAGCGGCAAAGGACTTAATGAAATCTTTAAGCCAGCCAGCAAACACGGATGGCGCCGGTTTGATGATCTGATGGAGTATTTCAAGGCACGCCGGGGCCAGGAGCTACGCAAGCAGGGCCGGGAGAATCTGTTTACCGAGCAGGAGATTGACGCCGGTTTGTCCCTGGGCCAGAAATTCCCGGAGTTTCCGCAGATATTCTCTGAGTTCCAGAAATTCAACGACCGAATGCTCGAGTTCTATGTGGATATGGGGCTGATAGACGAAAGCCAGCGCGATGCATTCAAAAAGATGAACCAGAACTACGTGCCTTTCCATCGTGTGATTGAGCGGATCGAGGACGGCCACGAAATGGGCGTTAGCGAAATCGGCAGGCGCCTGACCGGGGGCACGCAGAATACCAAGGATATCGCTGAAAACATCGTTGAGAGCATTCAGACCAATATCCGAGCCGCGATCATTGCCCGCGCCAAGGCTACGCTCTACAACGACATTATGGACAGCCAGGATGGCGCCCTGTTTGCCGCCAGGATTGCACCGGACAGCAAGAAGGTGAAGGTAGAGCAGGCACAGATGGCGTCCAAGATGGCCGAAGCCATGGTCGAAATGGGGCTCACTGTCAGCAAAGACGGAATGATAATGGCCGGAGATCCGGACGCACAGATCACGGACGTTGAAGATATCGCGGCAATCCTGGAAGAAAACCCCGGACTGTTGAGCTTCTGGACGTTTGGCCACAAACCGCAGACTACGGAAACCTATGTGGACAGCGCCGTGGTCAACGGCAAGCGCGTGTACTTTGAAGTGCATGAGCCATTGCTGGTGGAAATGCTTACCGGCCTGAGAGGGCTACGCAGTGGCGCCGTGATGAATGCCCTGTTTCGGGTGAAGAACCTTCAGACCCGAACCGTAACCAGTATGTTTCAGTTCCTGGGGCCGAACGCAGTAAGGGATACCGTGAGTGCGTCCATAATGAGCCGCAACCGATTTATCCCGATCTACAGCACGCTGAAGGGCATGGGACACTTCATGTTCAACACGCAGACCTACAAGGACTTCAGGCTGCAAGGGGGCGGATACGGCACCAGGATCGAGGCCAGGACACAGGAAACCCGCGACCGGCGCCGTCTGGACTTGCCGAGTGAGTCGGCATGGGATGCGGCCGCAAAGTTGCTAGCCGGATGGGACCGCTTCACCAGCGCGTTTGAGTACGGATCGCGCATTGGTGATTACGAGGTTGGCGTGAAGTCTGGCACGTCTCCGATGGAGGCCGCCTGGGAAGCCAGAGAGATTGCCACCGACTTTAGCAAAATGGGCCGCAATGAGTTGTGGGCTAATTTCCTTCGCACTGTTCCGTTTATGAACGCCGGTATTCAGGGCCTGGACAAGTCAGCCAGGGAGTTGGTCGAAATGAAAGGCGAAATGAAGGGCGCCAACTTTGCCAAAATGACCGACAAGAAGGCCGCTTTTCTGATGAAAGGTGGCGTGCTGACGGCCATGACCGCCATTCTGTGGTTGCTGAATCACGACGACGAGCGATACAAGCAGCTGACGCCGGACCAGAAAGCCCGCTTCTGGTGGATCTTTCCGCCAGGTGCAGACACGCCGTTCAAGATTCCGCGCCCGTATGACGTGGGCCATATCTTTGGAACCCTTCCGGAAGTCGGTTTGGACTACATGGAGAACCGGGACGGCAAAGAAGCATCCGAGCACTTGGCCTGGGCACTGGTCAACACTGTGGGCATTGGTGACTATCCCGGCATCCTTCAGCCATGGATCGAAGTTCAGCGTAACGAGAAGTTCACCAAGGCGCCCGTGGTCCCTCAGTTTATGATGGACCTGCCCGCCGAATACCAGTACACCGATCGCACGCCGATCATGTACCGGAAATTGGGCGAGTACCTGGGTGTATCGCCACTGGTGGCCGAGCATTACAGCAAAGGCTTCTTGCGCTACGTGGAGATGATTGTTGCGGATGCTTCAGAGGCCGCACTGTGGAAAACAGACGAATGGGGACCGCGCCCGTTTAACCGAGGCACGCCTATCGACTACATGACGCACCAGTTCGTGGGCCAGAAAGTGCCATACCGCACAAAATGGACAGAAGGGTATTGGGATCTGAAAGTGAAGGCCGCCGCCGCACAGCAGACGTTCAACATGCTCAAGCGTGAGGCCATCCGTAATCCGAGCAAAGCGCCGGACTTTGCCAGTGAAAAGGTCAATCAGATTCTTATAGGGCTCAACGGGGCCTTCAGTCAGGTCGACAGCGCTTTTTCAGATCAGCAGGAAATCATTGCCTCGTACAAATACAACGAGAACATGACCGCTGAAGAAAAAGAAGCCAAGATCGAAAGCTACTACGAGCAGAAAAACGAGACACTATCTAAGGTCTACCGCCAGGCCAAAGAAGCACTGGAACAAGTACACGTAGAAATGCCGTAGGCTATAATCAGCCAAAGACAATTAGGAGAAGCATCATGGCAGCATCAATTATTGGTCCCAAGTTCTACGCATGGGACAGCGACACTGGCGCACCGTTGGCATTTGGCAAAGTGTTTACCTACCAGGCAGGCACCAACACGCCAAAAGCAACGTTTCAAAGCGAGGATGGCGTCACAGCCAATGCCAACCCTACCATTTTGAATGGTGCGGGCTATGCAAATATCTACCTTGACGGCAGTTACAAGGTAGTCGTCAAAGACGCTGATGATGTTGAAGTGTGGACTTCTGATCCTGTTACTGATCCTTCCGGACTGCAAAAAGAATGGATCAATGAGCGTGCGGCAACACAGGTATCACCTACGAGCTTTTCTATTGTAGGAAACCACACAGACGTTTATACCGCAGGAAAAGCGTTGCAGCTTGACGATGCAAGCTACCTATACGGGTATGTCGATAGCGTTACCTACGTTGGCGGCAATACAGTAGTAGAGGTTCTATCGGACGATCCTTTAACCGGATCTTTGACCCGATCCTGGACCGGCATCGCAAGCATGAATAGCTTGCCTCAGGCCCTATCGGGGAGCTCTGAAAGCCTGCAAGACGCAGTAAGCAAGCGGGTAATTCGCGTCACAAGCGTATCTGACCTACTTGCGCTTGCAACACCTACGCAAGGCAGTCAGGTTTCAACCTTTAGTTATCACTCAGGCTTTTTAGAAGGGGGTGGAGTTTACTATTGGGATTCCACAAAAAGTAAAGCAGACCACAATGGAGGAACCGTACTCGACCCCGGCAAATCTTTTCCAGATTGGGCAGTTGATGCTGAAGTTGAGCAATGGTTTACTGCTGACGGCGCTGGTGACGGGTGCTGGATAAGGTCAGTATATACGAATGCTGCATTTGCATTTGGCGCATTTAGTTCAGGCACTAACGACAATAGCCGACAAATACAAAGCTGTGTTGACTCCCTTGGCAGATGTGTAATAGAAGTGAGTACAACGGTTAAAAGAATGATTGAGCTTAATAGCGGTACAGCACTATACCTTACTGCTACGGGAAGATTAATTAAGCCTTCTGGATTAGGAACCGATCCTGTTGTATGGATTAAAGGACTTGTTTCCAATGTAATTGGTGAAGGACAGCGCTCTGCCATAGTCAGCCTAAGTGATTGCCCGTTTGGCATTATTCGTATGGGCATGAAAGATATGTTTGATACTGGAAGCACTGTATCTTATTCAGGAGTAAGGAACTGTGCTGTTCAGGGGCCAACGGCTTACGGCAATGCGTCAGGAGATACAAACAAAGGTATCTACATGGCAGCGGCTCAGATTAGTAGCTCCGCTGTAGTTTACTTCAATCACGTACGAGATGTGTGGTTTAAAGACTTAAACACAGCGCTTAGTCTTAACGGTTGGGCTAATGCCAATCAGTTTTCTGGCATTCAATTATACCGCTGTGGTAATGGTAGTCATCCATCGGACGGCAGATTTGCGATGCATTGGAATGGTGCTCAGGAATGTACTCTTTCAGAAGTGTTTCACCATTTTTCCCCTGATGCCTTTACGCTAGTAGTAGAAAATTTAACCGGCGAAGGCGGCGTCCCAGCAAGAAACTATTTTCCACAATACAATAACTTTGACCTAATTTCAGAGCAAGGAGGTTACAACGCTAGGTGCTTAGTTGTTAGAGGAGGGGCAAGAAATCGCTATTTTGTTCATCGCAACGTAAACAGAGCAAACGAGCTTCCTTCAAACTTTTTTGAAACCAACAGTATTTACTCTGCTGGGGACGCTTCTCTTAGCAAGCTAAACACTGTCGCTTCATCTGTTTCTGGGCGGACTGAGTTGGCAGGCACAACTTTAATTCAGAGCGCAAAAGTAGTCGGCACAGAAGCAGTAGAAAAAGATCTGTTGACTGTATCATTAATATTCGACGACGCGGCGTTTGTTAAAATATCTGGAACAGCTAAAGCAACCGCACTAGATGAGACTTCCGTTTTTAGTTATGAGTGGGCCGTGCAAAGAGTAGGAGCAATCTATACAATAACTCAAATTTCTGGAACTACTGTAGGAACGGCAGGATCTATTGGATTTACTGACGGAACAGAAGCTAAGTTTCATTTTACCCCTACGAACAATGGAACGGGCACTGACGTAGACATTAACTACAATGTTCTAACAACTCTTGCAAATACTGATGACGCCGAAATTCCTGTATGACCGTTTGTAAAATAGGTTAATATGATCTACGCACAGCACTTTAGCGCCGAAGAGTTCCGCGAGTGGTCAGACGACATGAGCGCCCGGCTTGTCACTATGCTGGACGTGCTCAGGTTTCGCATTAGCCAAAAGCCAAAAGCTGGTTAATGGCGCTATCTGCCTGTCCTTCGCTTTCAAACGTGCGGGACAGGCCAGCTTTAAATATGCGTCCACGTTTTTTTATTAACAATGTCGCGGATTGTGCGACCACTAACTCCAAACTCAAGACCAAGCGCCGGGCTTCCGTTAATGCAACAGCCCCTGACGTACCTGGACCGAATACGTTGGACCTGGCTGGCCGTAAGAATGGTGTGTCCGTGACGCCCTCTATCAAGCATATCGCGCAAGTTATCTGCCTGAGTCCCTATCTCAAGGTGGTCCGGATTAACGCAGCCAGGATTGTCACAGGTATGCCGAATTACTTTACCGTCTATTTCATTTAAGGAAAGGCCATTGGCTTCAGCGTAAACTATTCTATGCGCCAGTCGTGGAATCCGCTTTACCTTGATCCGCCCATATCCATCTTTATCGCGCAGTTTTGTCCATTCAATGCAGTCGATCATATCTCTACCCTCAGAGATTCCCGAAATATGAATGCGGCAGTACGCTTCGGGTGACGCGCACGTTCGGTAGCTAGCCTAGCCGCACAGATCGAGGCTATCCGAATTGTAAGAGCTGATCAATGGCGTTTTGTGCTTGATTATCGTCTTCAAAAGCCCGGCTCAAGATGAAGCGCCACACCACCGAGAACGCTGCCTTGTAGAACACGCCGAACTCATCTTGGCTCATCGCGTTGAAGTTGATCGACAACGGCACCCGGCGCACGCCGCCGGGAGTCTCCTCCAATCGATAGTAACCCGCCTCAATCTTGATCCATTCGTGAAGCGCCTCTCGTGACTTGTGAGGGGCATCAATGCGCAACCCGCGTGAATGCATTAGTTCATCCAGAAACGCAGCGCAGGCCCTACGTATGGCTCCAGAATTGCCGCCCTGCTTGTCCAGCCAATCCGCAAACCGTTTGAGCGTGCTTGTTTCACTTGAAGACACCAGACCGCCCGTAGGCTCCCAATAGTCCATGGCCAACTCAATAAGCCCGCCCCAATACAGCCTGTGGTGCTGCAATGACCTGGATTTAATCTGTGTCACGGATACCCTGACTGCTTTCCCGGTTTTAAATTTGCCCATGTGGTCCTGGTCAGCGGCAGACGCCGGCCGCAATGCGCCGTCTTGACCTTTCACCAGCATGAGTTCAATCGGCACCTTTCAGATCCCCCATGAGCTTTGCCAGCGTTTCCCGGCCTTTCTTGCGACTGGACTCAGTAACAACGCCCGTTGGATTTCCGTGCTCGATCATTGCAGGCTGCTCATAAAAATCATGGCCGTTCATCCAGTGGTCAATCATTTCGTCATAAGCCCGCGCCATGGCCTTGGTTGCCTTTTCGGCATCGTTGTTTTTCATTTCGTACCAGTCAATAAACCGGCTCATGGTATACATGGCAGGGCTCAACCTGGACCGGCGCCGGTTATGATCGCCTTTGCGTAGCAGTGCCATCATCTGGCTTATCGCGTTGTCCTTGCCTGGTATGCCGTTTCGCTCTTTGAGCGCTTCCAGACACCAGGCCACAAACTGGCCAGCGCTTGGAGGGCGAACCCATCCGCAGGCTCTGGCCTGTTCTAATCCTTCCTGAATCATCTGAATGTCACTGACGCCCGCTTTTACCAGCTGCTTTGCCCATTGCCGCTTGGCTGCTTTCACTTCGCCGTCTGACTGCCATATCTCTCGCCATTTGGGGAATATCTCTTGCAGCCTCTGAAACAGGCGATTGATAACCTTGGTGTCCATTTCCTCAAAGGTTTTCGAGGTCGCCTGAGTTGGGGTTAAATCCTTCTGCCCAACTGGTGTCGTCGGGGTCCGTTGTAAATGTCGGGATGCTTGATCGACCGTTTCGTTGATGTTTTTCATTTTGTAACCACTCCGCTTTAAATCCTCGCCAGCCCCTGGTGGCTGCTTCTGCCAGACATTCATCGACCGATATTCCCATTGCCGCCGCTTTGCGCAATTCTTTGCCGATCTGGTTCATGGCGGTTTGGCTATGCGTTGCTTTGGCCTTACGCCGTGCTGCAAGCCAATCATTGAACACCTGCTCCGATGGACTATCTGGCCATGACGAATAATCAATCGCGGCAGCGGGTGTCTTTGTATTCTTTTGTTTTTTACCTTCTGTATCTGTATCTGTATCTGTATCTGTATCTGTATCTTTATTCGTTGGTTTCTCGTTGCCATCCCGTTGCAACGAATCGTCAACGGTCGTTGAACGGTCGTTGCCTTTCCGTTTGTTTCCTTCCTGTTTTGACCGCTTTCTGGCTTCAGCTGACGCCCTGCCAGCACGAACCCGCTGTTCCTGTGCATCCTTTACCGCCTCAAGGTCACGTTCAATTCGGTCGTGTACCCATTCCGTTCCTGTGTCGTTGAAAAACTCGATCAACGAAACTTTAACGGTCGTCCAACGGTCGTTGTCCATCCGTGCAATTTTGGACAGCCTGTTTTTTGGTATCGGCTTACCTGTCTGCCAATAGTTCATTATCAGCAGCAGGTAGGCGCCGTGTTCCTCAGTGGTCAGGTGCATGGTGTCGGCCAGGTAATCAGCCACGTACAGCTGCATGTAAGGTAAGGCTGCCATTGGTTACTCCTTTACCGCTTCAAATTCACCAAGCGCGATGTACTCAGAAAGAGAAAGGCCGAACAGATCCGCCATTTGAACCATCGTCGCCATAGAGGCCGTTTCGTTGTTCAGGATTCCGCTGGCGCGTTGTGGTGACACGTTTAACTGTTCTGCCAGCCAGGCCCTGCTTTTTCCTCTTTGTGCCATGGCGACCTTTGCCGCCCGGCCTGCATTAAATTCCATACGATATACTCCAATCTGTTACGGTATGACAAGAATAAAGGACGAAATGTAGAATGACAAATAAATAGTTGCACATATCCAAAACCGCTAGTACAGTTTGAATTGTTGATACGGAGGTGAACGTGAATAAAGCAATCGCAATAGCCGCAACAATCCTTGTGCTTGGCCTGGTAGGCACCGCCGACTACGAGGAGGAAAAACGCTCCAACGAGTTCTACTGCAAAATGGTCGCGGAAGGTACGTGGCCAAACTTCAACCCTGAAACACAATGCGATACGGAGAGTGGCAGCAATGAGTAATTCCATTCCAGAAACCATGAAAGTAGAAATTCACTTCCATGTGGACAAGTACAAGCCCGGCAAAATAGAGGTTTTCACCAGCGATATGAGCGGTATGGGTTACCCGCACCTCGGGAAAGATACCGTTATTGTCGCTGTGCCTGAGTGCGACCCGGTAAAGGCTGAGATAGATATGCTGGAAACCAAGGCCGACCAGGTACGCCGGGAAATGGGCAGCCAGCTGCACAACATCGAGCAGCGCATTAAGGAACTGGCCGCCATTGAGTACAAACCGGAGGGCCGCGACAGTGAGTAACCTTGAACTGTGGAAATCCGTTGAGGAAACCGCGCCGGGCTTTACCAAGACTGGCGACCTGGATGGCCGAAAAGTTACCAGCATTAACGGCACCTACATGGTGAAGCGTGCAACTGAAGCCTTTGGGCCAATCGGCAAAGATTGGGGCTATGAGATTGAGGACGAGCAATTCCAGCCAGGCGCACAGATCAAGCATGGTGGTGAAGTGATTGGCCATGCCGTAATGCACACGCTCAAGGTCCGGCTTTGGTACATGCAGGACGACAAGAAGTGTGAAGTAGTGCATTTCGGCCATACGCCCTATATCCGGGGCACGCACTACGGCGCCATGACTGATTTTGACGCGCCAAAAAAATCCCTGACGGACGCAATCAAGAAGTGCCTTTCAATGATTGGTTTCAGCGCTGACGTGTTCCTGGGACTGTACGACGACACCAACTATGTGGAAGCCGCCAAGATCCGGGAAACCGTCAAGAACGCCGACGATGCTGAAGAAGAAATGACCAAAGCCCGAACAGAGTTCAGCGAGTGGCTGAAGCGGGAAACCGACACCTACGCCAAAGTGCCCAATGCGGCACCGTTGCGCCTGATGTACCAGGGCCATCTGAAAAAGGCAGAGCGCCAGTGTGCGGTATTGGGTGTGGACTTCCAGAAAGTGAAGGTTCGCATTGATGCCGCCTACAACGAGCAGATGGATAAGCTGATCCCGCCCGTTGACCTGGTGTGCCATGAGTGCGGAGCCGAGAGCGTAGGCAGGCCCGATACCCGTTGCCCGGATTGTGGTAGCGCAAAAAGAAGCCCGGCAGAACCGGGCAAAGATGCACAAAAAAAGGAAGGTAAATAATGACTGACTTAAACCAAGTCGATATCGAGCAAGGCAAAGTAGACGTTGAGGTATTCAACCAGACAGACGCCGCGTTGTCACTACTTGCCGAGAAATACAGCCATATTCCGGACGTGAACAGCAAAGACGGCTATGAGTTCGTGAAGGCTGGTGTGAAGGAACTGACCGGATACCGGACAACCCTGGACGCCGAGCGCCAGCGGATCAAAAAGCCATACCTGGATGCAGGCCGGATTATCGACAACGAGGCCAAACGGATCACCGCCAAGCTGGTAGAGCTTGAGGAACCGATGAAGGCCAAGAAAAAGGAAGTGGACGACCGCAAGAAGAAACAGGAGGAACAGCGCCTTGCCCGGTTGCGCGAAAAGGTGAGCGCCATTTCCGGCCGCGTTGCTGAGGCCCGCGGCAAAACCAGAGACGAGATAGCCAAGATCATCGAGGAAGTGGATGCGATCGACACCAAGCGCGATTACTACGACCTGACTCGAGAGGCTATTGAAGCGCAGCAGGCCACACTGCACGAACTGTCTGAAATGTATAACCAGCAGTTCAAGTATGAGCAGGCCAAGCTGGAAGAAGAACGGCTACGCAAAGAGCAGGTCGCCCAACGTGAGCAGCAGCGCATTACCGACAAGATCAACGATATGCGCATGTTGCCCGCAGACCTGACCGCCAGGCCCGCCAGCGAGATTGAAGGCAACCTGAAGAACCTGACCGACTACGATATTCCGCGTGACGAGTTTGGCAACCGTTACGACGAGGCGCAGGACGCCAGGCAGAAAGCCATGCAGCAGCTGGAAGCCATGGCGAAGCAGGCCCGGATGATTGAGGAAGCGAAGGCGAAGATTGAGCCGGAACCGGAAAAGACTGTCCCTGAGAAGGTTATGCAGGACGCCGTTGAAAAAGGCACCGGCACAATGAAAGTGGGCAGCAAAAGCGCCGAACACGTTAAACATAGCGAAATCTACGGCGAAGCCACGGAAGAAGAAGATCAAGCATGGGCAGAGAAATACGGCAACGATGTACCGGACCCTGAAATGGAACCGGCGCCAGAAGCTGACCTGCCTGACGTGTGGACTGAGATTTCCGCCTGGTGCGACAAATGGGAGATTTCCATGCAAGCCAGCCATGAATTAAACGACATTCTGAACCGTCACCTTTAACCGATAGGGCGCTACGGCGCCCACAACCTGGAGAACACCATGAATCTTGTTTGCGCATACGACACAGAGACAACCGGCCCTCCGGACTGGAAGAACCCGAGCGACAGCCACCACCAGCCGCACCTGGTACAGCTGGCGGCAATACTGGCCGACGAGGACACCGGCAAGGTTATCTCAACCCTGGATCTGATTATCCAGCCGGACGGATGGGATATCCCGCAGGAAGTGGCCGACATTCACGGGATCACCAACGAAATCGCCAACGAGGTAGGTGTGAACGAGATGGACGCCGTTGCCCTGTTCTTGCAGATGGTAGGAAGCGCCAAGCGTCTGGCGCACAACCGCACCTTTGACCTGCGCATTATCCGGATTGCCACAAAGCGCTACTTCCCGGAAAACGTGCAGGAGAAGTGGGCCGAGAAAGAGAACCACGATTGCACCATGATGATGGCCAAGCCCATCATGCAGATGGAACCGAAGGGCCGGTATGGCTACAAGTCACCGAAACTGTCCGAAGCCTATCAGCATTTCATGGGCAAAGAGCTTCAGGACGCACACAGCGCCATTGCCGATGCCCGCGCCTGCCTGGATATCTACTTTGCAATGAAGGGGCTCACCAGTGCTGATACTGACGCGCAGGATTAATGAAAAGATTGTGATCCAGACCAAAAGCGGGGAAGTGATCGAGGTATTCCCGCTTGGTGTCAGTGGATCGCAAGTAAAGATCGGGGTGAACGCGCCCCGTGACACAGCGATAGACCGAGAGGAAATCGTACAGAGAAAGAAGGGGAGCAATAATCAGAGGTTATAATATGCGCGTTTTAGTTGGCTGTGAATCCAGCGCCGTTGTCCGCGATGCTTTCCGGGCAATGGGCCATGACGCCTACAGCTGCGACCTGCTTCCCTGCGAAGGCGATCCCCGCTGGCATTTTCAGTGCGACGTTCGCCTGCTCCTGAAGCCGGGAATGTGGGATATGTTCATCGTTCACCCGGATTGCACGTTCCTCACCAATTCTGCCGCATGGGCGTATGGCGACGGCCCCTATCACCAGAAAGTTAAGCCGGGAACACTGGTAGGCGCAGAGCGCAGAGCGCAGAGGGAGATTGCCCTGTCCTTCGTTGAGGAAATGCTAAGCGCCCCGGTGCCATTCATCGCACTGGAAAATCCGGTTGGAGTCATCAGCACGCAAGTACGGCCAGCCAGCCAATACATCGACCCGCACCAGTACGGCGAGGACGCGAGCAAGAAAACCGGGCTCTGGCTTGTCGGTCTACCAAACCTGAAACCGACCAGCGATTTCCCTCCGCGCATTGTGGAGTGGCCGAAAGGCTCCGGCAAGTTGGTGAAGCGCTGGGGCAACCAGACCGACAGCGGGCAGAATCGACTCACTCCCGGCGATAACCGCTGGCAGGAGCGCTCAAGGACACACCAAGGCGTGGCAAGAGCCATGGCGGAACAGTGGGGTGCTTGGATCGCAAGTAAAGATCGGGGTGAACGCGCCCCGTGACACCGCGATAGACCGTGAGGAAATCGCACAGAGAAAGAAGGGGAATTATAATGCCAACAAAGGTAAGTAAGTTCATCGACCCTGAAGCAGATCGGCAACAGCCACCAAGTATGGAGGGGTGCGGGATGAGTGATTCAAGGGAGGCGTTTGAGCAACTGCATGCTATACCCAGCGGGGCTATATGGTGCGAGAAGCGTCATATTTACATACACAAAAACTATTCTGGTCTGGTTCTACACCCCATCAATGAATCATGGGAAGCGTTCTGCGAAGGGGCGCTTTGGCAAGCCAGCAGCGAGGGGGTTGGGGGCGACTCGGAAAGCATAATCGGCTTCCACAATGCGCTCCAGAGAGTCAAAAAGATTTTTAGTGAATATCGTCAAGATTGGCCAAAATGGGGTAAGCGATTGGATGGAACGCCTGC
>Ga0307946_1000178_pt1 | contig 38336 bp, 38 predicted proteins | sample OrgLakmetagen230_FD_203153 | JGI IMG/M metagenome (GOLD analysis project Ga0307946, IMG submission 203153) | Saline water microbial communities from Organic Lake, Antarctica - #230 | ecosystem: Environmental > Aquatic > Non-marine Saline and Alkaline > Saline | place: Antarctica: Organic Lake...
GTGAATGATCGAGACTGATCGCTCCAATAATGGCTTCCACTGCATCGGCAAGAATGCTGTCGCGACGGAATCCACCGCTTTTCAATTCGCCACTGCCCAGACGCAAACACTCGCCCAATTCAAACTCTCGCCCCAGTTCGGCCAGCGTTTCCCCTTTAACCAGTTGCGCTCGCAATCGGGATAGCTGGCCTTCTTTTGCCTTGGGAAAGCGCTGAAAAAGTTGCTGGGCAATCGTGCAATTCAATACAGCATCTCCGAGAAACTCGAGACGCTCATTGTTCTTGCGCGAATAGCTGCGGTGCGTCAGCGCCTGCTGTAACAACGCATCATCAGCAAACTGGTAACCCAGGCGCCGGGTCAAGCGTTCAATCAACAATGACACTTATTGGAGTCCGTATTCTTTATTAAAGGTCAGTACCACATCAACATTGCCAGCGATATGTATTCGTTTTTCGTAATCAAGAATCACTTTGGGCTCATTGGCTTTCAAATCGAAGGTCAGGTCACGGCGCATATCAAGTTCGATATTATTAATGCTGAGGTTTTTGGACATTCGACTTCGAAATTCAGACTCCGAAAAATTATCACCGCTAACCTCCAGACTGGTGCGGCTGATCATCTGATCAATCGTAAACTGGTCATAGTAGGGCCCAGCCAATTTAATAATAAGGGTGCCGAAAAAAATGACCATAAACAGCAAAATGGCCATGGCAAGGATCGTCATACCTTGCTCACGTCTCGGAGTCCGCATGGTGTTCATTCCTGTTTAGTGGCAGTGTCAGTCACAATGCCTAGGTCAATAATCAATTGGCTGACCGGGTTCGGACCAGCCCCATCGCTTGGCTGAGTGGTACACAGCTGCAGCGTTGTGCTTAAGCTCGCGCAGTCAGTCCACTTAGTCAATAGCTCCAGCTCTGGAGAAGCTTGGATACCAGCCCTTCCAGGTCATCCAGACGGCCACAGCCTCGCCCAAAATGGCATTTTCGTCAACGAAGCCCCAGGCATTGTTGCCCTGGTTACTAAAGTCACGTTGTTCCAGTCGACGCTGCCCTTCCCAATATCGGGAATCATGACTGGCGTCGCGGTTATCACCCATGACAAAGAACTTCCCTTCGGGCACTTGAACACCGGCCGCAGGAAGCCATTCATGGGGGTGACGATTAGGACCTGACTGGTTCAGGTATAGTTCGTGTTCAATATCGCCCAATTGCTCGCTGTAAAGCGTATAACGCCCTTCAGAATCAGCCTCTCGCTGTTCAAAAACAGCGTCAATAGCAACCCCATTAATACTCAATTCACGCCGGCCATAATCGTATTGAACCCGATCACCTGGCAGACCAATAACCCGTTTGATAAAATTCTTGCTGGGTTCATGGGGTGGTCGGAACACAATGACGTCGCCGCGTTCCGGCAGACTCAGAGGAATCATCACGTCATTGGTCACCGGCATACGCAAACCGTAGGTGAAGCGATTGACAATGATGAAGTCACCGATCTCAAGCGTGGGTTTCATAGAACCGGATGGAATTTGAAACGGTTCAAACAGAAAACTGCGAAGCACAAACACCAGTAACAGCACCGGAAAGAAGGATCGGCTGTTCTCTATCAATCCTGGTTCAACATTCAACTGTTCTCGAACAGCGTCGAAATCAGGCATGGTTTGTTGTGCACTGGCCAAAACGGTACGGCGCAAAGCTCGTAAAAGCAGTACATCAGCCAGATAAACCAGACCGGTCACTGCGGTTGCCACCGCAAGCAACAAGGCGAAATCAAAACTTTGCTGAATGGTTTGCCAGATCAACGCCAGTAATAAAACCAGCAAAGCATAACCCATGCCCCTCTCAGACAGACTCGGCGCAAACACCGTTTCGAGCTGCTCCCGGTTCCAATCCATTTGCTCGCTGACCAGCGCCAAACGACGCCGATGACGGACAAAGATGGCTAAACCCAACACCAGTGTCATGGCCAAACTGGCCCAAAAAAGCACGATCACATTCATTCCACGTTGTCCTTATGCAATTCACTGGCGCATCGGGGCCAGACGGGCCTATAGGCCAATCAACTGTCTACTTTTAAAATGGCCAGAAAAGCGTCCTGTGGAATCGACACCGAACCGACTTGCTTCATTCGTTTTTTACCTTCTTTCTGGCGCTGCAACAGCTTTTTCTTCCGGCTGACGTCACCGCCATAGCATTTGGCCGTCACGTTCTTGCGCAGAGCTTTGACCGTTGTGCGTGCTACGACCTGATTACCGATGGCCGCCTGAATCGCTACATCGAACATCTGACGAGGAATCAGTTCCTTCATTTTGTCACATAACAACCGTCCCCGACGCTGCACATGATCACGATGCATGATAACGGCCAAGGCGTCGACCCGATCACCATTGACAAGCACATCAAGGCGAGTCAGGTTGGCGGTTTCAAAGCGATCAAACGCAAAATCCAATGATGCGAATCCCCGACTGACTGATTTAAGCCGGTCGAAAAAATCCATCACGATTTCTGCCATGGGTAGGTCGTATTCCAGCGATACCTGCCCACCCAGAAACTGCATGTCTATCTGGATACCACGCTTCTCTGCACACAAAGTAATGACATTGCCGACATGTTCTTGCGGCACCAGAATACTCGCCTTAACGATGGGCTCGCGGAACTCTTCTATGTTGTTGGCGGCAGGCAATTTCGAGGGGTTATCGACAAAGATGACCTCTCCGTCTGTCTTCATAATCTCATAGACTACCGTTGGTGCGGTGATAATCAGGTCAAGGTCGTATTCACGCTCAAGCCGCTCCTGAATAATTTCCATATGCAGCATGCCGAGAAAACCACAACGGAAGCCAAAGCCCAGGGCATCGGAACTTTCTGGCTCGTAAAACAAGCTGGCATCATTGAGGCTGAGCTTGTCCAGAGCGGTACGAAAATCCTCGTAATCGTCAGCCGACACTGGGAACAGGCCTGCATAGACTTGAGGTTTGCTCTTCTTGAAGCCAGGTACCGTATCGACATCGGGGGTGGTGGACAGCGTAATGGTGTCACCCACCGGTGCCCCGCGGATTTCCTTGATCGAAGCACAGATAAAACCGACTTCGCCGGCTCTGAGTCGGCTTTTCTCGGACATTTTGGGCGTAAAAATGCCCAGTTTGTCGACCACGTGTACGCGGCCGGTGCTTTTAATCAGAATCTTGTCACCCTTGTTCAAGGTGCCATGACGCACACGCACCAGTGATACCAGGCCCAGATAGTTATCAAACCAGGAATCGATAATGAGTGCCTGCAAGTCACCGTCAAGGTTTCCAACGGGAGGCGGAATACGTTCAATGAGCTGTTCCAGAACGTCTTCAATGCCCAATCCACTCTTGGCAGAGGCATGCACAGCTTCGTGAGCATCGATGCCGATGATCTCTTCGATTTCCTGAGCAACGCGTTCGGGCTCCGCCTGAGGCAAATCCATTTTATTCAGCACAGGCACCACTTCCAATCCCTGCTCTATGGCGGTGTAACAGTTGGCAACCGACTGTGCTTCGACACCCTGAGCCGCATCTACCACCAGCAACGCGCCTTCACAGGCAAACAAGGAGCGTGACACTTCATAGGCAAAGTCGACATGGCCCGGCGTATCAATAAAGTTAAGCTGATAAACCTTGCCATCCCGTGCCTTGTAATCAAGCGTCACACTCTGTGCCTTGATGGTAATACCACGCTCACGCTCAAGATCCATGGAATCCAGGACCTGCTCGGCCATCTCACGCTGGGTCAGGCCACCACAGACCTGGATAAACCGGTCCGCCAGTGTGGATTTGCCGTGATCAATATGGGCGATGATGGAAAAATTTCGAATATGGGAGAGGTCACTGCTCACAGAAGCAAATACTCAGCTCAAAAATGGGGTCGCGAGTTTAAACCATTTGGTCTTTGAACACCATGAATGGCCCGGCTGATGGAGATCAACCGGACCTGTTGTAGCTACTCGGTGGGTATTGCCAGATAAACAATATTGGTGCCACGCAAAATTCTTACTGCTACCGCACCATTTTGCGGCAATTCACGCACGATACGGTCAAAGTCTTCCTTACCACGGACAAAGGAGCCGCCCATCATGGTAATGACATCACCGCTCTGCAAACCGGCTTCTTGTGCCGGGCCGGGGAGCACCTCTTCAACCAGCACACCATCGCGATCCTCGGCATTGGTGACCAGTATGTTGAATGCATTGTCCGATGTAGGCGCTGGGGGACCCGCCTGTGATACGCGGGCATCATCCAGAATACCAATGGTCACTTCCAGGGTTTCGCGTTCCCCATTGCGCAGCACCAGTACATCGACCGAACTCTCCGGCTTGACCTGACCTACCAGGGGTGGCAAATCGGAGTAACGGCGCACCGGCTTACCATCGAACTCCAGGATTATGTCATCGGCACGGATACCGCCTTGCTCGGCCGGGCTGCCTTCAAAGACTCGGGCAATGAGAGCACCTTCTGTCCGATCCAGACCCATTGAGCGGGCCAGTGCTACGTCTTCATTAAACGGCGGATACATCTCGACACCCAACCAGCCTCGCTTAACCTGGCCGGTCTCACGCAGCTGATCCGCTATATTCATGGCTATATCGATAGGAATAGCAAAAGACACGCCCATGAACCCGCCTGAGCGGGTGTAAATCTGTGAGTTGATGCCGACCACTTCGCCATCGAGATTGAACAGGGGACCGCCCGAGTTACCGGGATTGATCGCAACATCGGTCTGAATGAAGGGTACATAACGGTCTGAACCGCCTAATGCACGACCCTTGGCACTAACGATGCCTGCGGTTACTGAGTATTCGAAATTGAACGGGGACCCAATAGCGAGCACCCACTCGCCTACTCTCAGGTCTTCACTGCTGCCGATATCTACGGCGGGCAAACCTTCTGCCTCTATTTTCAGCAAGGCTACATCGCTCTGCGGATCGGTGCCAACCACTTCGGCTTGATAGGAGGTGCCATTGGTGAGCATGACCCGAACATCGTCAGCACCTTCGATGACATGGTTGTTGGTCAGGATGTAACCGTCTTCAGACAGAATAAAGCCGGACCCGAGTCCCTCTCTAGGGGTCGGATTGGGCTGCTGAAAATCTAAATTAGGGGGCAACTGATCACCGAAAAAATACCTGAAAAACTCAGGGACCTGCTGCTGCCCCTGCCCTTGCCCTTGCTGAGTAGAACGCTCGGCTGGCGCGGTTGATGTCGTGATTTTCACCACTGACGCCGAATGTTCTTCAACCAGTTCGGTAAAATCTGGCAGTCTTTCGGCGAACGACTGGCTTGCCAGTAGAAAAACGCCCAATACTGCAAAAACCATGGATATCCGTTGCAACATGTCAGTTTACTCCAGTGTGCATGTTCGATGATCAGCAATGTTAGGCCACAGTGTGTCTTATAAAGGGGAGGTTGGGATCGTTTTACACCCCATTTACGCCCGGCCTTGCGGCATACCAGCGGCTTTCTGGCGCATTGGGTTTTCTGTTTCTATGAACCCCCGGAATCACTTGCAATGACTGTTGCCGGGGGTGTCAGGGCACTCAGTATCCGTGGCGACCAGTCGCCATCCGCGGCCGTAAAGCGGCGACGGATGAGCAGCACCGCCATACCGCCAGCAGCCAGAGCAAGCAATAGCTGCAGAGGCTCGGACCATGCCAGCAAGGAACCCACCCAAAGCATCAGAAAAGCCGGGAGCAACGGCCAGATATACATCCACAAAGCCGCTCGCGATACGGTATCCTCGGGGATGCCCAGGCGAACAATGTCGCCGGAGAGCAGCCTTCTCCCCGACAGAATGCAAGCTGCATCGATGAAAAAGTGGTTTTTCGCATTTTGCCGGTCAACATTTCCCCACTCACCCAGTACGGCCTGGCCACACCCCTGCTTTGCCTTGCAGCTTTGACAGGCACTGCTGCGCACAACCGCCACAACGACGCCGCCAGGGCGTACCTCTATCACCTGCCCGCTCTCTTCTACCACTCGGCTTACGCCCCTTGCTTACGTTTACTGTCCATAGTGTAACGATTCTACAAACGGCTATAAAGCGAAAGACATCCCAACCTACTGCAGGGTTAAGATCCTTGCCAGCCACCTGCATCTGAACTCATGCTGGCTCGACCGCATTAATCACAGGCCCAGAGTGACGCAAAGCGCTCACTGCTAATCAACCCGATACAAATTCGCTATACTACTGTGCGATATTCCCACCCAAGCAACCCGGGCTGGCCACTCCCGGACGGAGACCGAAGTTCATGCCTTCACGATTGTCTGCTGATGTCCTTGTCATCGGTACCGGTGCAGCCGGACTGACCCTGGCGCTCAGCCTGCCACGCACACTGAATATATATCTGGTGTGCAAAGGCGTATTAGGTTCGGGGTCCACCGCTTGGGCTCAGGGTGGCGTTGCCGCCGTTTTGGACAAAGTAGACTCAGTGGACGACCACGTTGCCGATACGCTGAAAGCAGGTGCCGGGTTGTGCGAGCCCAAGGCAGTGCGACACACCATAGAGCGTTCGGCCAGCGCCATTCAGTGGCTGATCGATCAGGGCGTGCCCTTTACCCACGAAGACGGATCCGAAATCGACTATCACCTCACCCGGGAAGGTGGCCATCGTCATCGGCGAATCATTCATGCTGCGGATGCAACCGGGCGAGCGATTTCTGAGACGCTGCTGCGAAACGTCCAGCAACGCGCCAACATCCATGTACTTGAACGCCATGTTGCCGTAGATCTGATCACCCGGGATAAAGTATTTGGCCCGTCGGTAGACACCCCAAATCGATGCCTGGGGGCCTACGTGCTCGACAGGAACAATGACCAGGTAGTCACGATCGGAGCGGCCTCTACCGTCATCGCTTCTGGTGGTGCCAGCAAGGTTTATTTGTTCACCAGTAATCCGGATGGCGCGACCGGAGACGGAATCGCTATGGCCTGGCGAGCCGGTTGCCAGGTGGTCAATATGGAGTTCAACCAGTTCCACCCGACCTGCCTGTATCATCCCAGGGCAAAGTCATTTCTGATTTCCGAGGCCGTGCGTGGTGAAGGCGGGTTGCTCAAGCTGCCCGATGGCGAGCGGTTTATGCATCTGTTCGATAGCCGGGCCGAACTGGCACCCCGTGATGTGGTTGCGCGAGCAATCGACCATGAAATGAAACGTCTGGGCGCAGACCACCTCTATCTGGATATCAGCCACAAACCCGCTGACTTCATTCGCAGCCATTTCCCGACCATCTACGAACGATGCCGGAGTTTTGGCTATGATATGACCCGCGAGCCCATCCCTGTGGTACCAGCGGCACACTATACCTGCGGCGGCATACGTACAGACCTGCATGCCCGAACCGACATTGCCTCGCTCTATGCGGCAGGCGAATGCGCCTACACAGGGTTGCACGGTGCCAACCGCCTGGCATCGAACTCTTTGCTGGAATGCATTGTCTATGCGCGAATGGCAGCTGAGGACATCGTCACCGACGAGCTACCGTTTAATCACGCTGACGAACTGCCACTTTGGGATGAATCCAGAGTGTCCGATTCCGATGAGAAGGTAGTGATCAGTCACAACTGGGATGAAATTCGCCGTTTTATGTGGGACTACGTTGGTATCGTGCGCAGTGACAAACGTCTGGAGCGCGCCTTGCGTCGGGTGCGTCTGCTAAAACAGGAAGTTCAGGACTACTACGCCAATTTCCGAGTAAGCGCCGACCTGCTGGAGCTGCGTAATCTGGTGGTCGTAGCGGAGTTAATCATCGAGTCAGCCCTGTCGCGCAAAGAAAGTCGGGGGTTGCACTACACCCGAACTTACCCTGATCTCCAGGCACAGGCGGAAATTACCGTATTGTCACCCGAGCAGATTAAACGTTAGTAGATTTTTGCTCACGGCGGACTGCGCTGGCCTGAATGCGAAACCAGGCGTTGAGGCTGCGCCAGCTCGGGTCAGACACGCTGTCTCGCCAAATCATCAGATCGTGCCGGTCGCCCGTTTCTGCACAGGTCAGCGGCATGCGCAGATACAGCCGATTGCGACGACCCTCGCCGTGCCACCAATAATGCTCCGCAGAGGCTCCTTCTAGCCGATCAAACAGCCACATATCAGCACCGCTCCAGCGCAGATAGACTGGCTGAGGCCCGGCAAGGGTCATCGTCGCCCAGGCAGACACGACTGCCACAGCCAGCACGACCAGAACCCAAACAGGTAAAGCGCCAAACCAGAGCAAACCCCAGGCAGCAGCCAAAGGAGCTCCCATCATCATCAGTCGCAAGCGCGATGGCCGCAGCCGGCATTCAATCAGGTTGGACACGGTCCAGCATCTTGCGCACCATATACGCCAATTCGGGATCATCCGGGACCGATTTCTCAAGAAACCAGTTCCACAGATCCTGATCTTCATTATCAATCAGATGACGATAGATGCGTTGATCATCTTCACTCAGATCCGGATAAACCGACTCAGTGAAGGGAACCAGCATAACATCCAGCTCGAGCATGCCACGGCGGCTGTGCCACCAAAGGCGACGATGCACTAGGGCCTGTTCTTCTGTCATTTCCACGTTTAAAAGTCCACACTCAACCTAACTTATATAGAACCGGTATTACCCATGGTACGTCCGGCCACCAGAACTAAAGTGTAACAGCAAGCCAGTCGCAATCCGAACGGCTCTGTGCAGGAATCGTCTGCCGACAGCTTGCGTCATCAGGTAATGATTGAGCCAACAATGGATCCAAAAACGATGCACCCGGCAACCCAGAACTCGACACCCGCAGATCAACCCGATACTACCACGGCCTTCTTCAGGCTTGAGCACCTCGCCGTACTGGACATTAGCGGCAGCGACGCCTTGACGTTCCTGCAGGGTCAGGGCACCCAGGAGTATCTTAAACAGCTGCCACAACAGCCGCTCCCGGGTGCTTTTTGCACAGCCAAAGGGCGTGTAGTAGCCAATGTATGGAACGTACTGGTGGCCTCAGACCCCGCTACCGTGAAGCTGGTGGTCCACCGATCTTCGGCGGAGCCACTGCGTCAACACCTCGCAAAATACATACCCTTCTTTCGCGGTTCAAAATTGACCGACGAAAGTCAGACGCATCATGGAGTTGGCTTATCCGGTACGGACAACCATCGCTGGCTGACACAGTCTCTGGGTGATCCGGAACTGGGCGTATGGCGCAAAGGCGAACATTTTGCCTTTGTTTTGCCAGACGGTCGTTGTCAGCTCTGGCTGGCCGACACCGAAGACGACTTTGAATCGCTGATGGCCCGGATTGAAGCCGCTGGCATTCAAGCCAGCTCGCACTGGCAAAGACTCGATATTCTGGCTGGCTACCCCTGGGTCGATGCCAGCCACACCGCTGAGTTTGTGCCCCAGGTGATTGGCCTGGACCGACTGCACGGCATTTCCTTTGACAAAGGCTGTTATACCGGCCAGGAAGTCATCGCCCGCCTTCACTACAAAGGACAGAGTAAGCGCAGCCTGCAGCGACTGGCCTGGCAAGGGAGCGCTTCACCTGCCACGTCAGCGCTGTACTCAGAAAAAGGGGTTGGGGGCACCTGGGTTAATTGGGTCACCGACGGCGAGCACCGGCTTGGGCTGGCTATCATCAAGCAGACGGAACCGCCCCAGTCACTCTATCTGGACGCCGACCGACAGATTTTACTGAACCTGCTAGACTGAGCTTTGGACATTTTAAACAAACCGGATCACCGTCTGCCGTAACCGGCACAGGACGCGCTGACCCTGTTACAATGACGCAACGGTTGAATTGTATCCCGATATCAAGGAATTGTTGGCACACATGAGCAAACTGCTAGAGACAGTAAAGCAAGACATCATTGATGCGCTGAATAACGACCAACTGGTCTTGCCCAGCCTGCCTGAAGTCGCCCTGAAAGTCAGGGACACAGCCGAAGACCCTGATGCCACCATCAAGGATCTGACAGACATCATCATGCGGGACAGTGCGCTTAGCACACGCATTATCCGAGTGGTCAACAGCCCACTGTTGCGAGCGCCACAGGAAGTTCGCGATCTGTCGATGGCGGTTAGTCGTCTGGGTATGACCTACACATCAAACCTCGCCATTGGCTTGGCCATGGAACAAATGTTCCAGGCCACCTCTGATATGATCGATAAGCGCATGCGTCAATTATGGCGACTGACCGGACAGGTATCGGCAATGGCGACGGTGCTGGCAAATCACACCAAAGCGGCAGGCGTGGAAGAAGCCTTGCTGGCGGGGTTGGTGCACCGACTTGGGGCCCTACCCATACTGACCTTTGCCGAAGAGCGTGATGACCTGATTCTCGATAACATGACCCTGGGCCAAATTATTGACCAGTTACATGGGCATCTGGGCAGTTTGATCCTAGAACGCTGGGATTTCTCAACACAATTGAGCCGGGTACCGCGTGATTATCGCAAATTCGAACGCACGCCCGATAAAGCTGACCTGACCGACCTGATTACGGTCGCCAATCTGCTTGTCCTTAAAGACAGCACCAGTGGCTGGTCGCGAGTTGACTGGGCAAACGTAAAAGCGTTTGAACGACTCAACCTGCCAGTCGATCGTGATGACCCTGTCTATGATGACATGGAGCGTGACGCTGCCGGTGCCCAGGCCGCGTTCATGTAAAGCACCCGATCTCGTTGGGTCTGGCAGGTTAATCGCTTCCCAGATAAATGCGCAGCCGACTCGACACCCTTAATGGGTACTCAATCTTGCGGCTGTGAACTGATCTCAAGCGCATTGAGAATCGTCAAGGCCTGTTCGCGGCTATCACCACAGAATTCAGCTTCTGCCTGGAAATCCGAACAGACGGCTGGTCGCTCCGGTCGACCAAACAGGGCGCAGCGGGCATCGTCCAGCAAATGAACGCAACGCACGCCTGCGGGCTTGCCCTGCGGCATCCCCTGAAATGCATGATGGATAGAGGGTGCAATACAGCAGGCACCGCAACCGAAACGACATTGCATAAAAAACCTCATTGATGATCCGAGCGGATAAAAACCACACGCCCTGGCAAAGCCTGATGCCAACCCCTCAGGCTCCTGATAGTCTTGCCACCTAAGCCGCTCGGCGCTTGAACATCAGGCTCAGGTGACACACCTTCACAGGATCAGCACGAACCAACGACTGGACATTACTACCATGGACTTACATTGCGACACCCTGGGTACCGGGCCTGACCTGGTGATATTGCACGGCCTGTTTGGCAGCGGTGATAACTGGCGCAGCATCGCCAAAGCACTGTCAGACCGGTATCGCCTGCATTTGCTGGATCTGCCCAATCATGGACGCTCCCCCTGGATCAGGCAACAATCCTACCCAGCCTTAGCGCAAGCCGTCACCGAGTGGATGACCGCTCATGACATACACCAGGGCACACTGATCGGCCATTCAATGGGGGGCAAAGTTGCCATGCAAATGGCTCTCAACAGCACCGACCCCGGTTTTAACAAACTGGTTATTGTTGATATAGCACCTCGCGAATACCCACCACATCATCAGGATATTTTCAGGGCACTGACCAACATCGATCTCAGCGGACACACAAGCCGGAGCTCAGTCGACGAGGCCTTGCAGGACGGCATAGAAAACGCTGGCATCCGGCAATTCATCCTGAAGAGCCTCTACCGTAACGAGGACAACCAGCTGGCCTGGCGCTTTAATCTGGACGCTCTGCAACAGCAGTATCAGCCAATCGCCAATAGCCCTGACTTTGCACACTCATTCACTGGTCCTACTCTGTTTATCAAAGGCATGAACAGTCACTACATTAAGGCTGACGATGAGGCGGCCATCACTGAGCGCTTTCCAAATGCTACTGCAAAAATCATAGAGGGAGCCGGACATTGGCCCCATGCCGAAAAGCCAACCGCATTTCTGAAAGTTCTGGAGCGTTTTCTAGACGAGAACTAGCAAACTGTTCATAGTTCATTGGCGACGTTCGTCTACGAAGTGCAGCGCATTCTGGTGACGCGAACAGCAGTCGAACGTTGCGCATGGACCACCTGCGACCTGCTAAAAAGAACGGGAGCCGCCGCCCTCCATACGGCTTAAAAAATGCCGTAGCCGGATCTGACCCGGCTCCCTGAAGCGCACTTTATCGGCTCGGGGTCGAAGCCCCTGCTCATCTTGCAACTGGGCACATTCGAGTCGCAGCGCCTCGAGTGCCGGGTCATGACGGATCGGCATACTCAGAAAAAACTGCCATTCGGACTCATTGGCGTCACCTTCCAGCGCTCGGGTTAGCAGCCCCTGAATACTGTCTTGGGTTGGACGGTAGACCGGCGCCTTACCAAACATTAGCGCCAGCGAAACGCCCAATATCACAATGAAACTGACACTAAAAACCAACAAAAATTCAGCCATTGTTAACCGACCCAGACGCGGGCATTTCGGAACATTCGCAACCAGGGGCCATCTTCCTGCCAATGGTCCGGCCGCCAGGAGTTCGTAACCGCTCGAAACACGCGCTCCGGATGCGGCATCATGATAGTGATGCGACCATCACTGCTGGTAAAGCCCGTCATACCCTGGGCTGATCCGTTTGGGTTGAATGGGTACCGCTGAGTTGCCTGACCGTAATGATCGACGTAGCGCAGGGCCACCAGGCCACTATTGTGCGCCTGCGTTTCGTGAGTCTGATCGCGAAATTCAGTGCGACCTTCCCCGTGCGCCACGGCAATGGGCAAGCGCGAACCGGTCATGCCCGTCAGAAAGATAGACGGCGACTCCAGTATTTCGACCATCGCCGTGCGAGCTTCAAATTGTTCCGATTCGTTGCGTACAAAGTGCGGCCAGTGATCGGTGCCCGGCATCAGATCGCGCAGGTTAGACAACATCTGACAACCGTTACACACGCCCAGCGTGAAGGTGAACGGATCGTGGAAAAAGGTTTTGAACATGTCACGCACTGTCTCATTAAAGCGAATGGTTTTGGCCCAACCCTCACCTGCACCCAGAACATCGCCATAAGAGAAGCCACCGCAGGCCACCAGACCTCTGAACTCAGAAAGTAAATGACGACCAGCCAGCAAATCACTCATATGAACATCGACGGTATCAAATCCGGCCCGGTCAAAAGCGGCGGCCATTTCCACCTGACCATTAACGCCCTGCTCACGCAGAATGGCCACTCTTGGTCGCACCGAGTTGTCGATCATCTGGGTAATATCACTGCCATGGTCGTAACTCAGCCTGACATGCAACCCCGGATCGTTCGCATCCAGCCAGCGATCATATTCCTGGCGGGCGCAGGCTTCATTATCCCGCATTGCCTGAATCTGATAACTGGTCTGAGACCACAAACGCAACAGATCCGTGCGTGGTTTGACCAGAATTTCGTCTGCGTCATCAATGAAACGGACAAAATCATCATCATTGCACTGACCAATCACAGCCGAACAGTCACCAAGGCCTGCCGCCGTGAGTTGTTGCAGAACCTCCACCGCATCGCTGCGCTTCACCTGGATAACCGCACCCAACTCTTCAGAAAAAAGAGCTGCGGTTACATCGTCACTGGCAAACCGCTCAACGTGCACATCAATACCGGTCCGGCCTGCAAAAGCCATTTCACACAACGTAGCAAACAGACCACCATCTGAACGATCGTGATAGGCCAGCAGTTTCTGATCTGCAACCAGGCCTTGCATCACAGCCCAAAAGGCCTTCATGTCTTCGGCATTGTCCAGGTCAACGGGATCGGCCCCTACCTTACGATAAACCTGAGCCAGAGCAGAACCACCCAGACGATTCTGGCCGCGACCCAGATCCACCAGTATCAGATCGGTATCACCCTGATCCGTGCGCAATTGCGGAGTTACCGTCTGACGGACATCCACTACCGGCGCCAGACCGGACACGATCAGACTCAGCGGTGCCGTTACCGCACGGGTGCGACCTGCATCCTCCCAGGTAGTTCGCATGGACATCGAGTCCTTACCCACCGGAATGGTCAGACCCAGTTCCGGACACAACTCCAAACCCACCGCCTTTACTGTATCAAACAGGGCCTGATCTTCACCGGGATGGCCGGCAGCAGCCATCCAGTTTGCCGACAAGCGAACCTGAGCAAGATCGCCAATCGCTACTGAGGCCAGGTTGGTCAGCACTTCAGCCACCGCCACCCGACCGGAGGCTGGCGCATTCAGCAAAGCCAGCGGCGTTCGCTCGCCCATGGCCATCGCTTCACCGGTGTAACCAGAGAAGCCGGTCGTGGTAACAGCGGCGTCAGCGACTGGAATTTGCCATGGGCCGACCATCTGGTCACGAGCCACCATGCCGGTAATCGATCGGTCACCAATGGTAATCAGAAAGCTCTTGCTGGCAACACAGGGCAAACGCAGCACACGCTCTGCCGCTTCGTACAAGTCAACACCTTTGGTTGAAAACGGGTTCGGCTCAAAACGCTGACGCTCAAACTCACGTTCCATGCGTGGCGCCTTGCCCAACAGGACGTCCAAAGGCATATCGACCGCTGTGTTGCCAAAATAACGATCGTTCAGCACCAGTTGGTGATTGTCTGTCGCTGTTCCTATCACCGCAAAGGGACAGCGCTCACGCTTGCATAGCGCTTCAAATTCAGCGAGACGCTGCGGTATCACCGCCAGCACATAGCGTTCCTGGCTTTCATTACTCCACACCGCCAGAGGTGTCATGCCGGGCTCGTCATTCGGAATATCCCGCAATTCGAAGTCCCCACCGCGGCCGCCATCATTGACCAGTTCGGGAAAGGCATTCGACAGGCCGCCAGCGCCCACATCATGAATAAAAGCAAGCGGGTTGGTGTCACCCAACTGCCAGCATCGGTCAATGACCTCCTGGCATCGACGCTCCATTTCCGGGTTCCCTCGCTGAACCGACGCAAAATCGAGATCTTCATTGCCTTCAGCACTGTCCATCGATGACGCAGCACCGCCGCCCAGCCCAATTTGCATCGCCGGGCCGCCCAGTACAATAAGAGCCGACCCCACCGGAACGTCATCCCAGACTTTGTCAACGTGGTCTTCCCGGATATTGCCATAGCCGCCAGCAATCATGATGGGCTTGTGATAACCACGCACTTCCATGCCGTTGACACCCTTTGCGGGCACCTCATAGGTGCGGAAATACCCCAGCAGGTTGGGCCGGCCAAATTCGTTATTGAACGCAGCCGCGCCCAAAGGACCATCAATCATGATGTCCAGCGCAGAGACAATCCGGCCCGGTTTACCGTATTGGCTTTCCCACGGCTGCACAAAACCCGGTATATTCAAATCAGACACACTGAAACCGGTCAGACCCGCTTTTGGTTTGCCACCGGTTCCAGTGGCACCTTCGTCGCGAATCTCCCCCCCGGCTCCGGTAGCGGCCCCGGCAAAGGGGGCTATGGCCGTCGGATGATTATGAGTTTCCACCTTAAACAGGATGTGTATATTTTCTTCGTGGTACCGATACTGATGATCAGAATCAGGATAAAACCGGCCGGTGCGAAACCCCTCAATGACGGCCGCATTGTCTTTATAGGCAGACAAGACACCGGCACTGTTATTCTGATAGGTATTCTTGATCATTTTGAACAATGACAAGGGCTGCGGCTCGCCGTCAATGGTCCAGGTTGCGTTGAAGATCTTATGCCGGCAATGCTCGGAATTGGCTTGCGCAAACATCATCAGTTCAACATCGGTCGGATCTCTGGCCAAACGCTGATAGGCCTCTACCAGATAATCAATCTCATCCGCGGCAAGCGCAAGTCCCAGCGTCTCGTTGGCAGCCACCAGAGCATCGCGACCACCACTTAAAACCGCTACCTGACTTAATGGCCGTGGTTCATGTCGACTGAACAGTCTATCGGCATCCGGCTCCTGGTAGACAACCGACTCTGTCATCCGGTCATGAAGCAGTCGGCCGATCTGCTGCAGTTGCCCATCAGCCAAGGGTGCATCGGTGTGAATACTGTACCGAATACCCCGTTCCAGGCGCCGAATTGAAGACAACCCACTGTTATGGGCAATGTCGGTGGCCTTGCTCGACCAGGGTGAAATGGTGCCAAAGCGGGGCATTACCCAGATCGACGCCCCGCTTCCCGTTTCAGACTCTGCGCGTGGGCCGTAGTCCAGCAGTTGCGCCAATAGGGTGAACTCAGACTCGGTCAGATCGCTATGAGCATCTGCGAAATGCACATAATGTGCATGAACATCCCGGATCTGGGCAGAAACCCCGGCATCCAGCAACGTATGCAGGCGAGCCAACAAGCGCTGGCGGCGAAACGTGGATAAAACGGGGTTTCCTCGGAGTATCAGCATATCGGGGCAGCCTGTTTCTGAAAGCGGGCAAAAATCGGCGCGTATGGTAGCCGAAAAGCAGGTAAAATGGCACAGGAATCACAGGAAAACCTATTTCGGGGACCCCAATTGCTGTTGATTAGTCGTTCAATATTTTCCCTGGGCCGCTGGTGCCTGGTAGCACTGATGCTGACAGGCGTCAGTATCTGGCTCGTATCTGGCTTTACCTGGCTCAACCATTGGCAACGAGTCCAGACACGCGACACCCTGATTATCGCGATCCGCGAAAGCAATGGGGTTCATTATCAATACGATCAGGAAATGACCGGTCTTGAACATGAACTGACCCAATTGCTGAGTGAAAGACTGGATATTCCCGTACAACTGTTTGCCGTTACTGACATGCCCGACCTATACCGGGCTCTGGCGTCCGGGGCAGTCGATATGGCGTTTACCGGCACCTCCTACAATGCTCTGCAGAGTGATTTCACACCCGGATTACCCTACCTGATGACTCGAGTCGGTCTCGCTCGCCAAATGGCCAGCCAATCACCAGAACTTAAGGCACAGGAGATTGCCATTCTCGATTCAGTCAGCCATGGATCAATTGGTAATCGACTGGCCGATGACTACCCGGGTCTGAGCATTACCTACGTCAACGCAGGCTTGGCTGAGCTGATGACGCGCATTGAAATGGGTGATTTGGACATGGCCATGCTCGACGAGCGAGATTATCTGCTGATGCGCCCCTTTTTCCCGAACCAGCGCTTTGACTTCCTGACAGAACATCAGCGGCCTGTCGCCCCCCTGTTCCGCAACACCCGGGATCGCTCCCTGATTGACGCCATTAACACAGTCCTGCGCGATTTACGGCAAACCGAAGTGATTGCTCGCTTACAGGATCGGTATCTTGGACACACCCGGGATTTCGATTATGTCGGCACGCTTACCTTTGAGCGCCAAATCGAATCCAGATTGCCTGAATTTGAAGGTTATTTTCGCGAGCAGGCCGAGATTACCGGACTCGACTGGCGATTGCTCGCCGCAGTGGCCTACCAGGAGAGTCACTGGCGCCGCAATGCCGTGTCGCCCACCGGGGTCAAAGGCATTATGATGGTGACACTGGCAACAGCCGGTGACATGGGAATCGAAAACCGTCTCGATCCGGCACAAAGCATCCAGGCGGGCAGCCAATATCTGGCCAGCCTTAATCGTCGCATGCCGCAGCGAATCCAGGAACCCGACCGAACCTGGATGGCACTGGCATCCTACAACGTAGGTGCCGGGCATCTTGAAGACGCGCGCATCATCACTGAGACTCTGGATGACGACCCCGACTCCTGGATAGACGTGCGCCAGCATTTGCCCAAGCTGGCCCTCAAAGAATGGCACCCCTACACGCGATATGGGTATGCCCGGGGGCACGAACCGGTCGTCTATGTCGCTAATATCAGACGCTACTACAACGTGCTGCAACGCGCCTTCCCTGAAACAGACTCAGAGGACGCTGACCCTCTTTCGGATCGACTGGAAGCGTTGCCTCTGCCGGGGCTGACTGTCACTCCGGGGCTTTAGCAGGTTGTTGAAAAAGGCGTCCTGCCTTTTTCAAAACACGAAAACCAAGACTTACCAGTCGTCGATTTCGCCAGGACATCCATGTCCTGGTAACAGGCGGCTGAAATTCTGCGAATTTCAACAGTCTGCTAGAACGTCAACCGGAAACCCGTCATCCAGCGCCATTGCTCGGGCTCGGGTTGCCAACGAATTTCTGAATAGTTCAGAATCGCCTCGCTGAACACCCGGTCGATGCCAAACGCCCAGTAGCGGCTATCGCCTGACTGTTCGGGGAGTTCATCCCGCCCATAGGTCAATTTACTGATCACAGTGCCCGCCTGATAAGCCGCAAGCAGATCCCAGGCCAACAGTTCATCGCGGTACAAGGTACCACCACCCAGTTGCAGACCCTCACTGCGCCACATGATCGAGGTTCCCCAGAGGCCGCCATCGTCGTTACTTCGATAGGTCAAAGCCACACTGCCCTCGGGGGTATCCAGGCCAGTGGCGACCGCCCACTGCTCAAGGGATGACGCCGAGTTTTCATCAGCAAAGGTCCATTGGCCACTGACGTACACCAGCTCGCCATTACTGGCGGTAAATTCGATACCGGGCTGCTCCAGCTCAACCGAGTAGTTTTCTATGGCCAGACCCCCCTTGAAACTGTCCGTCGATTCCCCGGCATAACCGTGCATCAGGCTCACTGGTGATACCAGCAACTGCTGCTCCAGACTGCGCAGCTTGCCGCCCCGAATGCTGTACAGTGGCTGCGCCCATTCCAGAAACATCTGCCGACTGGTTGCCGGCTCGCTGAACGACAGCGGATTAAGGTCTGCCTCCAACACGGCCCGGTATTGACTGCCACTTGACTGCTCACGCACTTCAAGCCCAAGCCAGCTGTTTGGTGATTGCAAATACCAGCGACCCTTCCCTGACAGTGCAGGATCAAGATAAGCACCCTGCAATTGCAGATTACCGGTTACCCGTGATTCTGCTGCCAGCGCCCCAGCCGCCAACGCGGCCAGCGCCAGACCAAAACCCAGTTGTTTATGCATCAGTTGAACACCACTGTTTTATTACCATGAACCAGCACTCTGTCCTCCAGATGCCAGCGTAACCCCCGCGCGAGCACTGTTCGCTCACAATCCTTACCCAGTCGCACCATATCTTCAATCTGGTCGCGGTGAGATATTCGAATGACATCCTGATCAATGATCGGGCCTGCATCAAGATCAGCCGTCACATAGTGACAGGTTGCGCCAATCAGCTTTACGCCACGCTCATAGGCTTGATGATAGGGACGCGCACCGATAAAGGAGGGTAAGAAACTGTGGTGGATATTGATCACCCGATACGGCATCCGAGCACAAAGTTCAGGCGGCAATATTTGCATATAGCGAGCAAGGACTACGGTATCGGCTCGGTGTGACTCGATCAATCGCTGGATCTGGGCAAAGTGCGGTGCTTTGTCCTGCGGATCAACCGGGACATGAAAAAAGGGAATGCCATGCCACTCAGCCAGGCTACGCAGGTCTTCATGATTAGAAATGACGCAGGGGATATCACATTGCAGATCGCCGCTGTTCCACCGGTTAAGAATGTCGGCCAGGCAATGGCTGTCGCGGCTGACCATCAATACAACGCGTGGGTGCTGACCGCTGTCGGTAACGCGCCAGGTCATGCCCAACTCGTCAGCAATGGGCGTAAACTGCCGGGCCAGCTCGTCAGCTGAAAAAGGCAATGAACTCGCCTTGATTTCGTTGCGCATAAAAAACCACCCTTGCTCCAGATCAGCGTGGTGATTGGCTTCCATAATGCTGCCATTATTATCAGCAAGAAATCGGCTCACCCTGGCAACAATGCCGACCCGGTCAGGACAAGACATTACCAGGCGATAAACGCGTTCCATTCAGTTGTACTCCAAGGGCTTGAATTTGCAGAAAAAAAGCTATTTTAACCGAATCAGCGATGATATATGATGTACACCCTTTTGACGACACTGGCTATTATTTAACCATCTGAATAGGCTTTTCAGTTGGCGTTCAGTTTGGACTAAAAGGTATGCGGGGTGACCATCCAGGTGCGAAATATCGCTTTATCAAACTGGACTGGCGATCTCTTAAATAACCGGTCAGGTCGCAACGACGCAACACAGTTTGCATGGGTTTTACCATGTGACCACCACAGCACAGGAATCGCTTTATGCTGACTCAAGAACAGCTGTTGGCAGCCCCAGACGATGAGTACATGAATGACGCTCAACTGGAGTTTTTTCGCAACCTTCTAAAAGAGCAGGCTGACGAACTGCGCGCTTCATTGAAAGAAGCCCGTGAAACGCTGGCCACCTTCACGAACGAACCCGATGAACTGGATAAAGCCAGCATCGAGGAAGAGCGCCGAATGAACTTGCGCTTCCTTGATCGCCAGACAAAATTACTGCCCAAGATAGACGACTCCATCAAACGCATTAACACGGGTGACTTCGGCTATTGTGCAGTAACTGGTGAACCCATTGGTGTGCGTCGACTGTTGCTTCGCCCCACGGCCACCCTGTGCGCCGAAGAAAAACAGAGCCAAGAACGCCAAGAACGCAATTTCCGCGACGCCTGAGTGCTCAGAATCAAGCAGTCAGACACAAAAAAAGCGCCTTCGGGCGCTTTTTTTGTGTCTGACTGTTCAACATCGCCACTGATAGACGGCGGCGCCTGGTAAAGCAGGCATGAGGATTGCATTGATCATGCTACATCAGTTAACAACGGCAAAGGATCACCATGAGCCTGACCCTCAGTGGCCTTGAGCATTATCAGGCCCACCAACAATTACACCACAGCGAACCAGAAAAGACGTCGGCAGCCCCCCGTGCCTCGGCTTCTGAGGTCAAGCCCAACCGGGAAGAGGACCGGGTATCAGTCAGTGATGCAGTAGCCATACTGGAATGGGTGGCGGCTCAGGCACCGGATATCACCTCTACCCAAGCGGCAGAACCGGCCAATCTTGGCCGCCTGACAGACCATTTGCTGCGTTATAACCTGATCAGCATTCAAGATGCCGGCCGGTTGATGCAGTTGTCAGACTCGCCGGGTAAAGACCCTCTGCTGGCTCGAATTGAAACAGTCAGTGCTCAATCAGACCATTACAGCGATACGCAAAGCTGGCAAAAGCTGAACCGGATTGTCAACAATGTCCATGCTGCCCAGTAAAAGGGGCCTGAGCGCCGAGGGCGAAATCGATGACTGCTCAGTCACCGATTTCGGGAGGAATGCAAAAATCACATTCTTCGCTTTCCGTGTGTTGTAAAAGACAGAAGGCCTTTTTCAACACCCTGCTAGTTGGCCAGCAGAGCGTTCATCAGGGCAATCAACTCGGATTCATCAACAGGCTTGACCAGAAACCCTTTGGCACCCTGACGCTCACCCCAGACCTTATCGGTGGGCTGATCCTTTGTCGTAACAATAATTATCGGTATATGCGCGGTCTGAGGATCATTCGTTAGTTTGCGCGTCGCCTGGAACCCGTTCAACTCAGGCATAACAACATCCATCAGAATCAGGTCCGGAAGAATACTCTTGGCTTCTGCCACTCCGGTCGCACCATCCTCGGCAATTACCGGCGTATGTCCATGTTTTTCCAGGATCCTCTTGAACATTGTCACTTGACTCGGCGAGTCATCGATCACCAGGATAGTAGCCATTGCTTGGTTCCTCTTCTGTTTCAGGTACAGGCGGTTCCCATTAAGAACACCTACACTGTGATGTATACTCATAGATTATAGCGTGCATACACAAACCTCTGCCAGAGAAGCTATGAATAACTGGTAAATCCACTTGAAGCCTGCGGTTTACAAAATGACACGAAGTGTGTCATGGCGAAGTTCCTAAACCACTGCTAGATTTTAAAACGCTGTTTACTGGGAAGACTGACGCCATGATTAAAAAAGAAAACATATTGGAATCAGCGAGAAAGGTGCTGTCCGAACAAGGCATCAGTAAGCTGTCACTGCGTAAAATAGCAGCTGAAACAGGTTGTGCGGCACCCTCTATCTATTATTACTTCCGTAATAAGCAAGAAATTGTCGCGGGGTTATGGGAGGCAATCGCACCGGACTTGCTGCAACAGTTGACTCAGGAAGAAAACAAGGAGGACGCCTATCGCCAATTCTGGAAACAACGCCCGGACGATTTCAAACTGTTTATTACCCACCCGGACTACTACCCTTCGGTAGCGGAGACGGACGCTTACCGGGCACTGACAACAACACTGGGCCAACAGATACATGCCTTGAACGGTCAGTTGATGGATCAAATTTACCGCTCTACCTGATCTGTCTTGGCAGACCCGTCAATCAACGAGCCCTAACAGGTTGTTGAATAAAGGCGTCCTGCCTTTTTCAACACACGAAAACCAAACAATGTGACTTTTACTTTTCTCACGAAATCAACGACTACCAGTCGTCGATTTCGCCAGGACATCCGAAATGTCGGACCACATGTCCTAGTAGCAGGCGGCTGATATTCTGTGAATTTCAACAGCCTGCTAAGGCTACCTCGCCAGCTGTAGCACTGCTCACTTGAGGTAGCCAGACAGGGATGGCAACAGCCTTTCTGACGCAGGGCGGACGGTCCCACTTATTACCCGAGACCAACGTTGTTTTTCTGCAATACCTGCTCAGCCCGGTAACTGGAGCGAACAAACGCACCTGAAACCACTTCAAGAAAACCCTTCTCAAGACCGATGTCCCGGTAGTGATTAAACTCATCAGGCGTTACATAGCGCTCGACAGGCAAGTGGTTAATGGAAGGCTGCAAGTATTGGCCGAGTGTCAGTATATCAACACCACTGGCACGCAAATCATCCATAGTCTGGACAATTTCATCGTCCGTTTCGCCCAAACCGAGCATCAGGCTGGTTTTAGTCAACACGTCAGGCTTATAACGCTTTGCATGAGCCAGCACATCCAATGTTTGCTCATAGGTGGCCCGTGAGTCACGCACCGGATGGGTCAGGCGCCTGACGGTCTCAACGTTTTGCGCAAATACTTCAACTCCCGAATCAACAACAGCCTCAACATCAGCATGTTTACCCTGAAAGTCGGGAGTCAGGGCTTCAACGGCTGTATCCGGGTTCACTTCCTTGACACGGCGAACCGTGGCGGCATAGTGACCAGCACCCCCATCGTCAATGTCGTCGCGGTTCACTGAGGTGAGCACAACGTACTTCAGACCCATTAAAGCCACTGACTTGGCGGTATTATCGGGTTCGTCCTGATCCAGCCAGCCTTTGGGATTTCCGGTATCGACCGCACAAAACTGACATGCCCGGGTACAGACATCGCCCATCAGCATGATCGTGGCGGTCCCTGCACTCCAGCATTCACCGATGTTGGGGCACATCGCCTCCTCACAGACCGTGCTCAGCCGATGCTCGTGAACAATACTTTTAACACTGTCGTATTTCGGTCCGCTAGACAGCTTGATGCGCAGCCAGTCAGGCTTTTTATCGGTGGAACGACGAGCATTGGCATGCTGCTTAACACCATTTTTAATGGCTTTGACACCCTTCTCGTTCACGAACTTGGTGCCGCTGCCCACCTGCACGGCAGGAATTCGATTGGAGTCACTCATCAGTTCGCACTGCCTCTTAACTGTTGGGAAATTATTTCGACCGACATACCGGTTTATCGGTACATCAGATACTCACCGCCACATTGCAGCAGCGTTATCCACATCAATGGGTTCAAGGCTATAGTGATTACAAAACGCCTTAATCCAGCGGCGTTTTACCTCGTTCATATCCGGGGCCACTACTCGCTCAGCCAGCTGAGTCATGTGCAACCCCTGATAGCCGCAGGGGTTGATCCGTCTAAAGGGCTCGAGGTCCATATCAACGTTAAGCGCAAGGCCGTGGTAACTGCATCCGCGCTTGATGCGCAAACCCAGTGAGCAAACCTTATCGTCACCAATATAGACACCTGGCGCATCCGGCCGGGGAGCCGCAGCTATATTATACTGCGCCAACAGCTCAACAACACTGTTTTCCAGAGCAGAGACCAGCTTGCGAACATCAGACTTGAGACGGCGTATATCAAGCAACACATAAGCAACCAGCTGGCCCGGACCGTGATAGGTTACCTGACCACCCCGGTCAGCTGAAACAACCGGTATATCGCCCGGACACAGCAGATGCTCCGCTTTACCGGCCTGCCCCTGAGTAAAAACAGCTTCATGCTCAAGCAACCAGATCTCATCTAAAGACTGGTCATCCCGACTCAGGGTAAAATCCTGCATGGCTTGCCAGGTGCTTTGATAACTGACCCGACCCAGGTCCTTTATACGAACAGGCCTGCGTTTTTCAACCACCGAATGAACTGCGCTTTCAAAGGCCTCCATTAAAGCACCATTCGAACTCGCTCATCGACCTTGAGCATTTCAAACAATGCCTTCAGATGGTCTTCATGCTCTATTCGCATCCGCACTGTCAAGCTTTCAAACCGGCCATTACGACTGACATTCACCGAATAGGAGGCCTCTGTCAACTGCTCGTCATACTGCACCAGCACACTGTGCACAAAGAGCCTGAACCCTTCATGAACATCGCCCACGACCTTGATCACGTAATCGTCACAGGGGAATGTGATCTTGGGTGGTTCTTGCTCGGTCACCGGTTTCAGCTCCCGTTAAACAAATTGAAGAAAAACAGCAGAATATAATCCCAGATTCGGGCAAAGAACCCTGCCTGCTCAACAGCCTGCAATGCCAGCAATGGACGACGAGCCACCTCTTCTCCGCTGTGACTGACGATTAGCTCACCCAACCGCTGCCCTGCTTTGATGGGGGCTTTAATGACAGGATCAATGTTCAGTACCGTGTTCATGCTGGACTCGCCACCACGGGCAATGGTCAACATCAAGTCTTCTTCAAGACCCAGTTCAATGCTGTCCCCGCGCCCGCCCCAGACGCGTCCGGAATACAGACTGGCGGCGCCATCATGGAGCTTGGCGGTTTGGAAATAACGGAAACCATAGGTCAGTAATTTCTGGGTTTCCTGGAGTCTGGCTTCATCAGAGGTAGTGCCCATCACTACAGTGATCAAACGCATACCGTCCTGCAATGCAGAGGTCACCAGACCATACCCTGCCTCCTCGGTATGGCCGGTCTTCAAGCCATCTACCGACGGGTTCCGGCCCAGCAGCGAATTCCGGTTGGCCTGGGTAATGCCATTGAAGGTAAAGCTACGCTCGGCATACAAAGGGTAGAACTCAGGGTTATCGTCGATAATATGCCGTGTCATTATCGCCATATCAGCCGCTGACGAATAATGCCCCTCTGCCGGCAGCCCGGTTGAATTCTGAAACTGGGTATTTTCCATGCCGAGCCGATCTGCATAGGTATTCATCATCTTCGCAAACATCGTTTCACTACCGGCAATGTGTTCTGCCATGGCGACCGACGCATCATTTCCTGACTGGATGATGATGCCACGCAGCAAATCCTCGATGCTGACAAACCGGCCTTCCTGGATAAACATCCTGGAACCGCCGGTTTGCCAGGCATTAACACTGATCAGGCTTTCATCGTCCAGTGCAATCCGTCCTTCGATCACCTCACGCTCGGCGATGTAGCTGGTCATTAGCTTGGTCAGACTGGCTGGCGGCAGTTTTTCGTCAGCATTCTCTGTTACCAGAATATGACCGGTCGTGGCATCCATCATGATGTACGAGGTTGCTGCCAGTTGCGGGGGAGATGGGATAATAGTCTCGGCAAAGGTGAACCCTGCCATCAACGTGAATCCGGTAGCCAATATAGACCCACAACGCTTAAAACGATGTTTCAACACTGAGATAACCTTTTTCTAGCGACGTTCGGATCAGGGTACTCACCTCTCTCCGCGCCGACCGGGTTTAACAATAGTTTGACAGCAATTCGACAATAGACATTTAGAGAATAAAATGTCCGATTCCAAAATAAGACTCTATCCAATGACCGCCATTGTACCAATACCGATTAAAATTTCATCCGCAGGAAGCAATACTCTGCGTATACAAACCTTATATCAGGCGCTATGTCAGTTCGGCACAACCAGCAAAGGCTTGCCTAGCTCCGGGGTCGTTAGTGCACGTTGCAGTGCTTCAGCGCGGTCGTACTGCACCGGTCCGATACGGACCCGGTAAAAATCGCCCTGGTTGACTCGGACATCGTAATCAATTTGAGCAGCTATCTGATCACGCAGATTCTGCGCAGACTGTCGCTGGCTGAACGCGCCGAGCTGAACAAAATAGACAGGCTGGTCAAGCTCCTGACCGGCCAGGGCCTCTACCCGCACCCGAGCTGTCCCTTTATGCATAAAATCAAGCTTTACAGCACCTGCATAAGACAGGTCAATAACGCGGCCCGGATGAAAGGGCCCCCGGTCGTTGACCCGCGCAACAAGGCTCAAACCATTGTCCAGATTAGTCACACGAACCCAGGTCGGCAGCGGTAAACTCTTGTGAGCAGCACTGATCTTATACATGTCAAAGACTTCACCATTAGATGTGGTATGTCCGTGAAACTTGGCACCGTACCAGGATGCCAGGCCCTCCTCGGCATAGCGATCGGCACTGGCCATTACACTATACTGACGACCATTGACCGTGTAGGGGCTCGCATTACCCTGGCGGCTGAGCGGTTCGACCCTGGGTGTCACCTCACTGATTTCTGCGGCCGACAAATGGCGGTCCGGCCCCCGGTCCTGATCCATCGAATAGCGACCGGCATTACTGACCTGGGCTGAGCCAGTTTCATGGGAGACAAACTGACTGGAACAGCCGGCCATGAAAAATAAAATGCACACTTGAAGACTCACAAGCCGGCCAGACAAGTACTTACTGCTCAACATTCACTATCCTCTTGTACCGGTACCCTGCGTTACCGACTGAACACCGATTGTTACTGACCGCTCCAGAGCAGCCACTCACCTGAGATTACCCGGCAAAGCCATCAAACATCCTGAGCGGTAAAGGCACTACCCACTAGCAGGTTGTCCATGTCCTGGTAGCAAGCGGTAGAAATTCTGCGAATTTCAACAGCCTGCTAGGATGCTTCTCGAAGCTCTTCTGCCAACTGAAAAACCGCCATACTGTAAGAAATTGATCGATTATAACGGGATATTACCCAAAAATTTCGATAACCCAACCAAAACTCAACGCCGGAATCACCGTCCAGACGGATTGGATGCACCTGACTATCATCGGACGCAGCCACCAATGGATCCCAACCCATGGCTTTTACATCGGCCAGTATCCGGTCCCGTTCAAGGCTATTGAGCTTGACGTCCTGATACTGACCACTGACACGTGCCCTGGTGGCAATGGGCTCGCCAGGGTTCCAGCCGTGCTCACTCAGATAGCGCGCAATGGAACCAATGGCATCGACCGGATCATTCCAGATATCGATAGTGCCGTTGCCATCAAGATCATCCGCATAGGCAAGGTAACTGCTGGGCATGAATTGCGGATAACCCATGGCACCCGCATAGGAACCCTTAACTGACAGCGGATCAAACGCCTGATCACGGCTTATCAGTAAAAAATTGATCAATTCGCGTTGAAAATAATCGGCACGCCGCCCTTCTGTCACCGCCAGTGTTGCCAGCGCATCAAACGTTCGATGCACGCCCAGATAATTCCCATAGCGGGTTTCAACGCCCAAAATAGCAACAATGATTTCTGCAGGCACACCGGTGCGCTCCTGAGCCAGCATAAGCCATTGCGACTGCTGCTCCATAAAGCGCTTTCCATTCTCAATGGTTTGTGGTGAAACAAACATGGGCCGGTACTGCGAAAAGGTTTTGGTGGTCTCAGCGGGTTGCGCCAGCGTTTCAACATTGCGCGCGATGTAGTCTCCCTGCGCAAACCACTCCTCAACAGTTGCCAGATCAAATTCGTGCTCATTCACCAACTGATCAATAATAGGCGCAGTTCTGGGGAAGTCGATCAACTCTGCAGCATCGGCAACGGTCACCGATACGAGGCACCCAACCACCAATGAGCCCCAACCTTTGAGCATGACTGTTCTCCTGTCTGACTAAAGGCGATGCGCATTTAGAAAGTGCAACAACCCACTAGCTGAATGTAATAGTGAGCAGCGGCTTAAGCAGCCTCTGTCAGAGACTGCCTAAGTACGCTGATGTGTGCTGATGGACATTAACAGACCAAAGCCTGTTAACAGCGTCACAATGGACGTACCACCGTAACTCACCAGCGGCAAGGGTACACCGACAACCGGCAGGATACCGCTGACCATGCCAACATTTACAAATACATAAATAAAAAATGTTAGCGTTAAACTGCCAGCCAGCAAACAACAAAAATTATCGCGCGCGCGCACTGCAATTAGCATCCCTCTTAAAATAATGACACAGTAGAGAAGGATCAGTGCCACCGCGCCAATAAACCCAAACTCCTCTCCCAATACTGCAATAATAAAATCAGTATGGCTTTCGGGCAGGAAGTCGAGCTGAGACTGGGTGCCGGACATAAAGCCCTTGCCTCTCAACCCGCCAGAGCCGATAGCAGTCATCGACTGGATAATATTCCAGCCGGCCCCTAGCGGATCTGCATTTGGATCAAACAGAGTCAAAACACGCTGGCGCTGATAATCGCGCATTACCCAAATCCATAAGACTGGGGCCATGGCGATTGCGAACAACACAAAGCTGGTAATCAGTTTCCAGCTCAGTCCCGCCAGAAATATAACGAAGAGACCGGAGCATGCGATTAACAGCGAAGTCCCCAGATCCGGCTGCTGAATAATAAGGGCCACAGGCACCATCAACAGAACGGCAGACACCAGCAGATCGCGATAGCGCGGGGGCAAGCCGTAGCGTGAAACGTACCAGGCCATCATCACCGGGACAGCCAATTTCATAATTTCCGAAGGTTGAAAGCGAATCAGTCCGGGTATTTGGAGCCAGCGTCGGGCACCCATCGCCTGAGTACCGCTGATCACAACAGCCACCAGCAACAGAACACCCACCAAATACACAGTACCGCCCCATTGCTGGAACCAACGGGGATCAAACTGTGCGACAACAATCATGACCAGAAAACCTATACCGAAGCGGACCGCCTGGCGATAGACAGCACCGAGATCGCCACTGGTGGCACTGTATAAAACCACCATGCCACCCAACGCAACGGCCAGCAATGCAACAAACAGGTAGGGGTCAATGTGGACTCTGGTCCACAGGCTTTGCTGGCGGCCCATACTGCCCTGAGGTAGTTGCCGGACGTACTCGGTAAAATTCATTGTTTAAGGTCCCGCGACAGATAAAAGTCAAACAGTTCACGGGTTAATGGACCAGCCACACTGCTGCCGCCGCCGCCATTCTCCACCAACACAGCAACAGCGATACGGGGGTTTTTGAGCGGAGCAAAACCCATGAACCAGGCATGATCACGAAACTGCTCGGGCACATTACCCACAGGCTCATTGTTCTCATCACGCTCAATGGCAATCACCTGAGCGGTGCCTGACTTCCCTGCGTAGTCATAGGTTGCGCCCATTCCAGAGGCCCGTGCCGTGCCTCTGGAACCTTGCACTACATCCTGCATGGCAAGATGCATCCTGTCCCAGTTCGAATCATCATTCAAATGTACATCAGGTGGTGGCTCGGGTATCGCATCGAGCAATGCCTGATCGTTGCTGTGCATCAACAATCTGGGCGTCATCCATTTACCCCGGTTCGCCATGACAGACGTCGCAATTGCCAGCTGCATTGGCGTCGTCAGCATATACCCCTGACCAATACTCAGGTTGATGGTGTCGCCAGCGTACCAGGAAAAACCATAGCGGTTGCGCTTCCACTCACGACTGGGGTTGATCCCGTTGAATGGATTATAAACATCGGCTGTGGTTTCTTTACCAAAGCCAAACTGATCATACACTTCGTGAATGGCTTCAAGTTTCATTTTATAGGCGAGCTCATAAAAATACACATCGCACGACTCAGCCACGGCCTTGCGCATGTTTACCCGGCCATGACCACCGCGCTTCCAGTCGTTATAAATTCGGTCATCCGTAGGCAGCTGGAAATAACCTGGATCCTGAATACTGTAATCCCAGGTAACAAAACCCTTATCAACACCCGCCAAACCGAGAAAAGGTTTGATGGTCGATGCGGCCGGATACTGACCACGAATAGCACGATTCAAAAATGGGTTGTCAGGAGAGTCCCGCAGTGCATTGTAGAGCTCTGTCGAAAAGCCGGTAACATACAGATTGGGATCAAACCCCGGGTTGCTGACCATGGCCAGTATGCCACCCGTCTCAGGTTCCAGTGCGACGATAGAGCCGCGCTGATCACCGAGCAAGTTGTAGGCAAATTGCTGCAGCTCACGATCCAGGTACAGATGAAGATTGGCTCCGGGTTTAGGTGCCTGCTTCTCGATGACTCGAATAATCCGTCCACGCGCATTGGTTTCAACACGCTGAAAGCCCGGCACACCCAACAAGGCATTTTCGTATTCACGTTCGATACCTTGTTTACCAATGAATCGAGTGCCAGCGTAGGCGCCTACATCAAGCTTGCGCACCTCCTCCTGGTTAATGCGCCCAACAAAGCCAAGGACATGCGCAAACTCCTCCCCATACGGATACTGGCGGATGAGTTCGGCATCGACCTGAACACCCTCAAGAAAAATACGATTAGCAGCAATGCGGGCAATGTCAGTTTCTGACATGCGAACTTTTAATGGGATTGGTTCGAACGGCCGGCGATAGCCCCGCACCCGATCAAAAAAACGAGCCTCTTGCTCGCCGGTAATCTCGACCAGATCGCTTAATTGCTGAACCAGTGACTCGAGATCATCGGCTCGCTCCACCACCACACTCAGCGTGTAACTGGGTTCGTTACGCGCCAGCAGTTCACCATAGCGATCGTAGATCAGCCCACGGATTGGCGGAATGGGCAATACTTCCAACCGATTGGTTTGAGAGCGGGCCTCGTGTCGTTCGTTCTCTACCACTTGCAGGAAGAACAGACGCCCGAGCAGCGTCATGAGTAACAAGGCAACGAGAATGAATGCCGCTGTCATTCGACTCAAAAAGAGGCGCCGTTCTTTTTCGCGATTATCGAGCGAACTGTTCAGCATAACATCAACACTTAATCACAATGTCACCGGATTATGTTCCGGCAAGCTGCGCTCATCAGAATGAATCATTTATGGTATGGGTGGTTTTGGGTAATGGTCCAGGCGCGATACAACTGTTCAGCAAGCAACACACGAACCAATGGGTGCGGCAGGGTCAGGTTGGACAAGCACCAACGCTGACCGGCGCGCGCCAGGCAGCGCGGGTCCAGGCCGTCCGGCCCGCCAATTAACAACACCAGATCACGAGCGGCCAGCCGCCAGCCTTCCAATTGCTCGGCCAATTGCACGGTAGACCAGGGCTTGCCGGACAAGTCCAGCGCTACCACCTGATCGTCGGGTTTCAATGCAGCCAACATGACATCACCTTCCTGTCCCATGGCTTTTTCTGCCGGGGTATTGCGGCCGCGGTTTCCCAGTGCCAAAGGCACAAGCTCTATGGGCAGGTCACGCGGCATCCGTTTGTGATACTCAGCAATTGCCGAGTCTACCCAGGCGGGCATTTTTGGGCCAATAGCCAGAATACGGATTTTCATAACCTTTAATCTGGCTCGACATCCGGGTTCATCGGGCCCGCACCGGACCAGAGACGCTCTATATCGTAGTAAGCACGAGTTTCGGGGATCATCACATGCAGTACCAGGTCGGTCAGATCAATCAGTACCCAGTCAGAGTCACCACTGCCTTCCTGGGCACGCACGGCAAAGCCCTGCTTTTTAAGATCTTCTGCAACGCTGCTGACAACCGCTGTGACATGGCGCTTTGAGGTGCCAGAGGCAACAACCAGTGTATCCATCAATTGTGTTTTGTCGTGTACATCGATTACCTGAATATCCTGTGCCTTGATGTCTTCCAAGGCTCGAATTACCGCCTCGGTCAGACCTTCCGGTTGCGCATTTCGAACTGTTGTATCGGTCATTCGTACCTTTTCCACCTGTTTAGTCTGGCATTGCACTGATCACAATGCCTGTGTTTTCAAAGTTTACAATTGACTGTCGCGCAGGCTCTTATGGCCATGGCGATACAGTCCATGTTGCTGAATGTATTCTTGCACCGGCTCAGGCAGTGCCGCTTGCCATTGCCGGTCATCGTCACGCAAATCTCTTGATGCCCAATCTCGACCGGAGGATGGCCCCTCAACCCAGAGTCCGGAACGTTGAAGCCCCAGCTGCGCCAGCGAATCGACCTGTGTTATTGGAAGTTTAGGGGCGACTACCGTCTGTGAACCCCGACCGAACACCCAAAAATGGGTCTCCCGGATCAGCTGATCCATTCCATGCCAGTGGTCCATACCGGCAAAGGCATCGGCACCCAGCACAAAGACAATCTGCCAGTGGGGAAACTGACGACGCAACTGGCGAAGCGTGTCCAGCGTGTAACTCGGACCCGAACGCTCCAGTTCCTGGGAATCAATGATCAGGCGGTCACGCCCGGGACCGGAATCGGCCCAGCGTTGCAGCATGGCTAGTCGCTGCTCGGAAGTCGCCTGGGCAGCTTGTTTCAATACCGGCACCTGACAGGGTACAAGCCGTAACTGGGCCACCTCAGGGTAGGACAGCACCAGCTCACACAGTCGAGCATGACCGCCGTGAAAGGGATCAAAAGTGCCTCCGAAAACGGCCATCAGTGGATGCGCTAGATCACTCACGGATCTGGCCGTCTCCCAGCACCACGTACTTTTGAGAGGTAAGGCCTTCCAGTCCGACTGGACCCCGCGCATGAATTTTGTCGGTCGAGATGCCTATTTCAGCCCCCAGACCGTATTCAAACCCATCCGCAAATCGGGTGGAGGCGTTAATCATGACTGACGCTGAATCCACTTCCGTGATAAAGCGCCGGCCCCGGCTGTAATTCTCGGTCACAATGCTGTCGGTATGCTGACTGCTGAAGTGGTTGATGTGCTCGATGGCCGCGTCCAAGCCGTCTACAACCTTAATAGCCAGGATTGGCGCCAGATACTCCGTTGACCAGTCACTTTCTGTTGCAGCGGCACAACTGATCACCACCTGTGTGCGCTCACAGCCGCGCAATTCAACGCCTTTTTCTGCATAGGCCTGAGCCAGCAATGGCAATAACTCCTGCGCACGAGACGTCGCTACCAGTAGCGTTTCCATGGCATTACATACGCCATAGCGATGGGTCTTGGCGTTGATTGCAATGGGTATCGCCTTGGCAGCGTCGGCGTCATCGTCGATATAGACGTGACAGATACCATCAAGGTGTTTGATAACGGGCACCCGGGCGTCTCGACTGACACGTTCGATCAGGCTTTTACCGCCCCGAGGTACAATTACATCAACAAATTCGTTCATTGTAATTAGGGCGCCAACGGCCTCACGGTCAGTCGTTTCGATCACCTGCACAACGGTATTGGGTAGCTGGGCCTGATCGAGCCCAGCCTGAATGCAAGCCGCCAGCGCCTGATTGGACTCCATAGCCTCACTGCCACCGCGCAGAATAACCGCATTGCCGGATTTAATGCACAGGCTGGCCGCCTCAACCGTAACGTTGGGGCGCGATTCATAGATAATACCGATCACGCCTAACGGGACACGCATTTTACCAACCTGAATGCCACTGGGACGAAATGCCAGATCCGTTATCCCACCCACCGGATCAGCCAGCGCCGCAACCTGATGCAACCCTTCGATCATTGCATCGATACGCGTATCGGTAAGCTCTAGACGATCCAGCATCGACGGTTCAAGCCCTTTGGCTTTACCCGCGTCAAGATCACGCTGATTAGCGCGCTTTAGGGTATCGCGCTGCTGATCAATCACCTCGGCCATCGCCAGTAAGGCTTTGTTTTTTGTCCCGGTATTGGCTCTGGCCAGCGCCTTGGACGCCTGACGCGCCTGCTGGCCTAGGGTGTAAATATAGTCTTGAACGGTGGTCATGGCTTACCGCGCAGCTCGCTATTAATTAAGTGTACCTATTATACCGGCTTGAAGCGCCCGAGACCATGAAGGATGCTGTTTATCAGCGTGACAAAGATTTACCATCTTCCTATTCAATCACCGTTAACAGGGTCCTTATATGACACCTGACCATACAATTAAGAACCAACGATGATTTCGTGGTTACAGTCCCACACTGAAGGCGTACTCATCGCGATTTCGCTAACGGCTTTTATCGAATCATTTGCCCTGGTCGGGATTTTCGTGCCTGGGGTTGTGATGCTGTTTAGCCTGGCGGCCGTAGCCAGCAACCTCAATATTCCTGTTGTTTGGGTGATGCTGGCTGCAGCCATCGGTGCCAGTTTTGGCGATATTGGCAGTTATTATCTGGGGTATCGGCTCAGGCATCGTCTTCATGAACAGGCATGGTACAAACGTCATGCGGTCTGGCTGTCGCACGGTATCTGGTTTTTTCATCGCTGGGGCTGGCTGAGTGTCGTGGTCGGCCGATTTATGGGGCCCATTCGCCCGGTGGTTCCGCTGATTGCTGGCAGCCTGTCGATGCCGGCCCGTATTTTTATACCGGTCAGTCTTATCAGTGTCCTTGCCTGGGCTCCGGCTTATATTCTGCCGGGTTATCTTGCCGGTGAAGCCAGCCTCCTTATCACCACAGAGAATCTGGCCATTCGGACACTCAGCCTGCTCATGCTGTCCGGATTAGCGGTGCTTATCGCTCTGCTGGCTATTTATCATCACTTGCATCCCGAACACCCACGAATGGCCCGTTGGCTGCCGCTTTATTCTAAGTTGCCCGATACATTCCCGTACGCTCCACTACTGCTTGCGCTGGCCTCGTTTTGCGGCTTTATTCTGATTACCGCATCGAGGCCCTGGGCCCTGGACACACTGTTGATGCAACAGGTCAGTACCTGGCGCGAGACGGCAGCTGATCCGGTATTCAGAGGCATTACGCTAATCGGTGACCCGGCGATTCTGGGACTCACCGGCTTGATCGTGACTTTCTGGCTGTTTATCAGTGGCCAAAGCCGCCTGAGCGGTCTGCTGCTTGGTTTCAGTCTGCTGATGCTCTGGGTGATACCCGAATTAAAATCGCTGTTTGCTGTCGCCCGCCCTGACCTGGTTATTCAACTACCGGCGGGTCACGCTTACCCCTCCGGTCATGCTGCAGGCTTTGCCGTATACCTTGGGTTGTTAACGGTCATGGCAAATGAGCGACGTCCGGTGATGAATCGATGGAATCTTTACCTGCCCGCTGGCATCGCCATGCTGACTATTGGCCTAAGTCGGGTCTGGCTTGGGGTGCACTGGTTATCTGATGTGCTCGCTGGCTTGCTGGTCGCACTGCTGGCGGCTGCAATCGCAACTATATGTCATCGTCTCTGGGGTAATGCCCGAGCCAACTTCCAGGGCAGTATCACGCTTTGGCCACTGATTCTGCTCTGCTTTGCTGCGTACCTGATTCTGGTGTGGCCACAAGCCAGCCTCGATTACGCACTGAAGCCTACTTAACCCGGCTCGGGCGATCCGGACATGTCTGCCAATACCGACTCCAGCAACGCGCAGCGCTGCAGAAAACTGTCCTCAGCCAGCAATGACTGGCTGAGTTCCGGTTCAAGCGGTAACCAGACCATCAACTGATGGACGCTGGCTCTTGCTGAATCCAGTTGAAGACCGACCTGATCGGCCAGATACGGGTGCTCCAGCAATGCGTCCAGCAGTGGCTGATACCTTAATGCCGCTCGCACTTCCAGCGCCTGATCGGCTTCCGGCTCGTCGCATAAGACACAATCGCCATACCAGAGACCGGTCACATCCTTGGCTGCGGCGGCTACGCGCACACGCTCGTGACCGATCACGGTTATTCCCAGTAATCCATTGGATTGCTGGGAAAAGTCAATAATTCGGGCCAGGCACCCAATGCCGGTTTTTGTGCTATCCGGTTCGGTTAACATAACGATAAATGGCTCATCTTCGCGCGTACTGCGCGACACCATCATCAGATACCTCGGCTCAAAGATCTGCAATGGCAAGGATGAGCCGGGTAATAACAATGCTCCCATCGGAAATAGGGGGTAACGGGCGGGGGCGCTGTCCGATTCTGAAATACTCATGATCAACCTGCTGTATCGGGTAGACGATAAGTACGAACTCGAACCCACACTCAGATTGCCCGTCCCGGCAAAAAGGCGAGATGGATCAGACCGTCTCATCGAGCAAAACGAACGACATAAACGTCAGAATCAGCACCCAGACTACAGCGAAAGCAGGCACCGGCACGGCCAGAACGACCAGCAAACCGATAGACCACAACCATCTCACCCAGTGGATCTTGCGCGAATGCTCTGGCGTCGCAACTCGGGCCGATGCGTCAGTTTCCGGGAGTCGCCAGAAATTCCACCAATGCAACATCCACAGTGTGAACCAATAAGTCATAGTCACCTCTTCCTTGCCCGATAGCAGACGGCGGCGCTGCGTCTACTGCTCAGGTACCCAGGCCACCTACCCTTAATATAGACCAATTTTGACTGTTCATTGATCTGCATCACAACCGACCAGGCATTAGGGCTCATTATGCCATTAAGCAATGTCACCCATGGAGATGTTATGAATCATATCGCCGATCCTGAGAAGCCCGTTGTTACTGACCGCTCAGTCATTCGTCTGGCCCCTGTAATTCTACTTTTTTTCATTATTGCCATTAGTCCGCTAGGTACTGCCTTTTATTGGGCCTTCACGCACTGACTGACATGACGCCCGGTGAAATAGACGGGCGCAAGACCTTACTGTAAGCGCTATAGCGACCAACTTTGACTGACCTTGGTCAACGCCCTGACGAGAGCCCGCTTTGCTGTGCCCGCGTAGGTTCAATGACGCCGCTAGCTGCGCGACGAGCCCAGGCCGCCAGGCGGGGAACGTTTTGAATAACTGCTTCAGGCAGCAAATACCACTGCCCATAAACGCGCCCGTGAGCAACCCAGCGCTGATCACCACAAACGTGATGCAGTTCAGACTCAAGTTCCGGGTCAGTGGCGCGAATACCGACCGCCCCCTTTAAGGTGACAACGAGACACAACTGCCCCTCGACACGAATAACGTGCTCACCAAAGTACAAACCAATCTCGGAGGTCGGATAATCCGGCAAGCATTGTGTTAAAAAATGAATACGACGGGCACGACTTAATTTGTCCATTCGACTTTCCTTAGTGAATGAATGATTGGGAACCTGCTATAAAGCCAAAACTGACACCGTAGAATCCTTCGGTTTTAGCCAGTGGCTAGCCATTGCTCTTCATGAGCATCGACACAGCAGAGTGTAAATTCTATCAAAATGACCTGCTAAAGACAGTGTTGAAGCCTCGATCAACGATCAATTTTTTTAACTCCATCACATTTTTAAACCACAGCCAACAGCCCAGAGTGCGAGCCTCCCTATATTTTGACATCCCCGGCATCGGCCCATCATTGTCTTGCACCGGGCTCATCATTAGAATGCGCTGGCTATTTCGCTATTCGCGAATCTGGAAGGGCTATGGAAATCAACAGTGAGACTCTGAGGTTTATTCTCGGCATCAAGGTCAAACAACATCGTCAGACGGCAGGTCTGTCACTCAAGCAACTGGGCGAGCGCACATCGCTGTCGATTTCATACCTCAGTGAGATCGAGAAAGGCAAAAAGTACCCCAAGCCGGAAAAAATTATCCAGCTGGCGCAGGGACTGGAGACCTCCTACGATGACCTGGTATCCCTGCAGCTGGATGATGAGCTGAACCCGGTCACAGCGCTGCTGAATTCGCCGCTGTTCAACGACTTTCCGCTGAAGCAATTTGGTATTGGCTTGTCGGACATCTTCGATCTGGTCACCGATTCGCCCAGTAAAGCCGGTGCTTTCGTGCGCACACTGCTGGAAATTGGCCGGGGCTATGACATGCAGGTCGAACACTTCTTGCTGGCCTCACTGCGTTCTTACCAGAAAATGCACCTCAACTACTTTGAAGAGCTAGAGGGGCAAGCGCAGGCTTTCCGCGGTCAATTCCCCACCGGTTCCGATAGCTACACAATCAGCCTGGCCTGGCTTGAATCGCTGTTATTGAGGCAGTACCACTGCAGCGTCAGCTACGATAATTTCTCCGATACGCCAGCGCTGAATACCTTGCGCTCTGTTTGCGTCTCGCCCTCCAAACTGGTGGTGAACTCGCGGCTGACACCGCAGCAGCAAAAATTTGTACTGGCCAAGGAGATTGGCTACCGGTTTTTGGAGCTCGATGAAAGAGCGCTCACCTCATCGTGGATCAAGGTGGAGTCGTTTGAACAGGTTCACAATAACTTCAAGGCCTCCTACTTTGCTGGTGCCCTACTGATTCCTGAAGCCAACTTGCTGGCCGATCTGAAGCAATGGCTCGCCAGACAACAGTTTGATGGCGATGCACTCAGCCAGATGATGGACCAGTATGATGC
>Ga0307946_1000187_pt1 | contig 37841 bp, 30 predicted proteins | sample OrgLakmetagen230_FD_203153 | JGI IMG/M metagenome (GOLD analysis project Ga0307946, IMG submission 203153) | Saline water microbial communities from Organic Lake, Antarctica - #230 | ecosystem: Environmental > Aquatic > Non-marine Saline and Alkaline > Saline | place: Antarctica: Organic Lake...
GGATTTATACAGTAATTTACAACAAATAGTGCAGTTATACAACAAATATTGAATGCTTTTAACACCTAAATGCCTATAAAACAATAGCTTAAAATAATTATCTTAGAAAATCAGCAAGCCCTAAATAAAAGAAATACTTTAATAACAGAATATAGAATGCTTCATCATTATTAAGTGTAAAATTGATAAGAAATCAGCACTTTAAATTACAAAATGCTGTTAAGAAACATAAAAAGAAGGAGATACCTTTCGATAACTCCTTCTTTTTAATTTTTTACTGAATTGATTAAAATCTCATACCAATACCTACTCCAATAACTAACGGATTGATATCTACATCCGCACCAACAGTTGCTCCTAAAGCAGTAGTTGCATCTACAGTTGCATCAGTTGATAATGTTAAATATTTAGCATCTACATTTAAAAACCATTTTTCATTTAGGTCATAATCTAATCCTGCTTGAAAAGCAAATGCTACAGAATTATCATAACTTACATCATCTGCAGTAGGTCCCTCATCTGCACCATAAAATATGGTATAGTTTAAACCAGCTCCTAAATAAGGTCTAAAACCATCTTCAGTTAAAAAATGATATTGTAATGTTAATGTTGGAGGTAATAACCAAACATTACCTAATTCAATATCTCCTGCAGCGGTAGAAACTGCTTTTACATCGTGTCTAGCAGTAGCTAAAATTAATTCTGCAGACCAATTTTTGGTAAAGAAATACGTAAAATCTAATTCAGGAACAACAGCCGTAGAAATATCAATATCTCCACCAATAGTTTCAATTGTTGCACTTTCATTTGGGGCAATCGTTATTAGTCTAAGACGTACTTGCCATTTATTAAAATCATCCTTTTTTGTGTCTTCTTGTGCATTCACATTAAAAGCAAACGCTATTAAAAACAATCCTAGTACTACTTTTTTCATTTGTATATAATTTAATATTTGTTGAACAAAAATACTGACGAATTAAAAAGTAAAAGATGACTAAAGTCACTGATTCAAAAAAAAAGTGAAATATCTTTACCAAAGAATAAAACTATTGTACTAAACAATCTATACTACAAATACAGTCAATTTAAATCTAATGCTTACCCAAATAACGTTACAGTAATCAATAATCAACTTTAGTTAAATATATAAATGCACTTGGCAAGGCCCTTACGAAGTGAAGCAGGTATTTGCAATGACTTCGCCTATTTCAAAATATAAAGGCTTAACGGTAGAGGTCGAGTTGCAGAAAGGTATTTTTATCTAACTATCCCACTCAAATACAAAGTATAGCCGTTGATTTTGGCGATGGTTTTGAGGCGGGTCATAACTTTTTTTAATATAAAAAATAGTTATGCAACTTATAATATGTATAAATTAAAATATATGATAAATTGATTGCATCTTTACTTTATAAATAAAAAGCAATTAACAGATGCGAAAAATCACAGTAGCAAAAGGAGACGGAATCGGTCCAGAAATTATGGACGCCACACTAGAAATTTTATTAGCCGCAGGTGCTAAAATTGAAATTGAAGAAATTGAAGTTGGAGAAAAAGTTTATTTAGCTGGCAATACAGCAGGTATTGCTTCTGAATCTTGGGAGACAATAAGACGAAACAAAATCTTTTTAAAAGCACCTATTACAACTCCACAAGGAGGCGGTTATAAAAGTTTGAACGTGACCACTCGGAAATTCCTTGGATTGTACTCAAACGTGAGACCTTGCATGAGTTTGCACCCCTTCGTAAAAACGAAGCACCCAATTATGGATCTTGTCATAATAAGGGAAAACGAAGAGGATTTGTATGCTGGAATAGAACATCAGCAGACCGATGAGGTCGTGCAATGCTTGAAACTAATAAGCAGGCCTGGTTGCGAAAAAATTGTGAGATATGCATTTGAATATGCTAAACAACAAAACCGCAAAAAAGTAACCTGCTTTACCAAAGACAATATCATGAAGCAGACAGACGGTTTGTTTCATCAAGTATTTGATGAGATTGCTAAAGAGTATCCCGACATTGAAAACGAACATTGGATTATAGACATTGGAGCAGCAAAAATGGCAGATACACCAGAGGCTTTTGATGTGATTGTGATGCCAAATCTATACGGAGATGTTCTTAGCGATGTGGCCGCCCAAATAACTGGATCGGTAGGTTTGGCTGGGTCTGCAAACATTGGCGAAGAATGCTCCATGTTTGAAGCGATTCATGGTTCGGCTCCTAGAAGAGCAGGACAAAATTTGGCCAATCCTTCAGGGTTGTTGCAAGGTGCAGTTATGATGTTAAATCACATCGGAGAAACAGGAGCGGCAGAAAAAATTCAGAATGCCTGGCTAAAAACGCTTGAAGATGGTATTCATACCTATGATGTTTTTGAGGAAGGGTCCAGTAAGCAAAAAGTGGGAACTAAAGAGTTTGCAGGAGCAGTAATCGAAAATTTGGGTCAGGAGCCTTCGATTTTAAAGCCTGTTTCGTACGCTAATAATTCGGGGCTAAATCTTCCAAAATACAGAAAAAGACCTGCGGCCAAAAAAGAGCTAGTAGGTGTTGATATTTTTGTTCATTGGAATGGCGTAAATCCAGATGAAATTGGAGAAAACTTAAAAAAAATTGGCAAAAAAGGAATCGAGCTTACTATGATCACCAATAGAGGAATTAAAGTGTGGCCTGATGGATTTAGTGAAACCTTTTGTACGGATCATTGGAGGTGTCGATTTAAGCGTACTAATGGTTTAGGAATTACTAAAGAAAATATCAATGAGCTTTTAAAGTATGCAATTGACGAGAACATTGATACTATAAAAACTGAGAACCTATATGAGTTTGACGGCGTTCAAAGCTATTCAATGGGGCAAGGACAATAATAAATTAAAAGTTTAAAAAAATGCAAACACATCACATTAGATTGATCGATAACTCCTACGACCTTGAAATTGCTCAGCAGCTTTTGGGTAGGTTTATTTCTCAAAAGATTGCTTTCATAGAAGATCGAATTAATGAAACAGATCCCAATGACGATGATGAACTCAATCAATTGAAGTTGAGAATAAGCGACTTGAATTCTTAATCCAGATCTCTTGACTTATTAATTGAAGAGCACGATTGAGAACATGTTGAGATGGAAATAGGCTGCACGATTGTAATGTCTATTAAGAAAATCGAAACTACATAGATAATCGAGTGTCTAGTCCTAAATAACCTTTACAGGTTTTAGGTTAAATAATTTAATAAATATACCATAGGGAAAGCGCTTTCTCTATGGTATTTTCTTTTTTATGTTTTTATGGTCGAAAATATCAGTGTGTTTTTTTTAAAATATGTCACGTCTTGAACTCGGTGGACTAAAAGATCAAGCAATTAAGAGGAGTAGCATGGAATGGCCAAAACCAATACTCTCAAGGAATACTTCGGGAAAGGAGGTGATGATTTTTAACTTATCATAACTTTATCATCCGAGATAATACTAGATTTACATTTTAAATCTAAGGCTAAATTATTACTATGAATTGTCTTTTAACGGGTGGGACTGGGATTGTTGGTAGTCACATCGTATTTGAATGGATACATAAAGCACTTGTTGAGGAATCGGTAAATCATCTTTTTGTCGTCATCAGAGATGGGGAAAAATCAGCTCAACAGCGTTTGATTGATATTTTACAAAGTCACACTCGTCCCAGTTTTTTAAACAACTTTACTCTAGAGGCTTGTCTGGAAAAAATAACGGTTCTTTCTCATGATCTATCTACTATCACTAAAGATTATTTAGAGCAGTATGTTTTTGATGCCGTGATACATTGCGCTGGTTCTACTAGTTTGTTGCATACCAGTGAATCTAAAAATAAAGTACATGCGCAAAATTATTTGGTAACAAAGCAACTCATAGAACAGTTGCCAGAGCGTGTAACTCGATTTCTTTATATAAGTACAGCCTATTCTTTTGGTATTCAAGATAAAAAAGTAAAAGATACCATAGAACAGTATGAGGTTACTGATTTTCGAAACCCCTACGAGAAATCTAAATATGAGAGTGAACGTTTTGTAAAAGAAACTTGTAAGGCAAAACATATAGCATTTCAGATTTTAAGGCCAAGTATAATTTGTGGCCGCCTAATTGATGCGCCATTTTTTGAAACTCCAAAATTTGACGTCTTCTATTCTTGGGCTATCTTTTTAGATAAATACGCCAAGAAGTCGACAGAGAATTTTAGAATTTGGATCGATAAAAAGAGTGGTTTAAATATAGTTCCTGTAGATTTTGTTTCTAAAGCTGTGTTATATGCTTATTTCAATCCTGATATAAAGGAACTTAACATCGTAAATCCAAAACAAATACTCCATAAAGATTATGTGGGCGACGTTTTGGAGTCTTTTGACATTAATGCTTATGAGTATATAGAGGAAATGCCTGAAAACCTCACTATTTTTGAACAGTTGTACTATAAAAGCATTGGGAGCCTTTTTGAGAAATATGTGTCTATCCCAGATTTACAGTTTCAGCCCGATCAAATTTTAAAACTGATAGATCAATTAGACTTGGATATTACTTTGGGCGTCCACGATAATTTTATGAATTTGATTAATTTTTCAGTCGAAAAAAAGTTTCGAAAAAGTTACTAATAAAACTGCCCTACATCTTGAATCGCCTCCTTATATAAATGGAGACCATAAGTATATCCTTTTCATATGGAAAAACTAACTCTATTTTTGACTTTTCAATTCTAAAAACAAGGTAACCTAGAAGCTTATTGACTTTGCAAGTTAAAAGACTTAGAACTGCCTTTCTTTCGAGTCATTATTCTCATTTCTTATAAAGAGCTAAGTACTTTGCTTTAAAATGCTCTGATAAGATTTATAAAAAGCATATCAAAATTCAAATTTATTCGCCCATATCCTTGAAAAATTCGCTCCCTCCAGAAAAAAGTAACATAAAATGTAATTCATTCATACCCTGAACAGCAATACTAAGCTTTAACTTATTATTTTTCTCTAGCTTTTATAATATTAAAAATACACTTGCTAAAATTTAAATGAGTAGGATACCTATTTTGTGCTGTTGCTATTTATTTAATTTCTTACATTCACAAAAAAATCCAAATTATGAAACCTGTTTTATCATTTCTTATATTTTTATTGACTTTAACGTCTTTATCAGCCCAAGACCAGTATATCTATTGTGGAAACTTAATAGATGTAAAGTCTGGTGAAGTCTTAACCTCTAAAACAATTATCGTTAAGAAGGATATGATCCATTCTGTAGAAGATGGATTTATTAAAGTGCCTTCTAAAGCCAAATTGATTGACCTTAGAACCTCTACTGTACTTCCTGGTTTATTCGATATGCACGTCCATTTAGAATCTGAAACGTCTAAAGATAATTACATTAAACCTTTTACGATGAATGAAGCGGATGTTGCTTTTGAAGCTCAAGCGCACGCAAAAACCACTCTGATGGCTGGATTTACATCGGTGAGAGATCTCGGCGGAAGCGGTGTAAACACGAGTTTGAGAAATGCGATCAATAAAGGCTTGGTAGTAGGGCCTACTGTATATTCATCGGGAAGAGCTATCGCAACCACTGGAGGTCATGCCGATCCTACAAATGGTTATAAAGCTGACTTAATGGGAAATCCTGGTCCAGCAGAGGGAGTGATTAATGGTGTTGATGAAGCAAGGCAAGCTGTTCGCCAACGCTATAAAAATGGAGCAGACGTGATTAAAATTACTGCAACGGGAGGTGTTTTAAGCGTTGCCAAAAGCGGACAAAATCCTCAGTTTTTTGAAGATGAAATCAGAGCTATTGTTGAGACGGCCAATGATTATGGAATGATCACTGCTGCCCATGCGCATGGAGATGAAGGGATGCAAAGAGCTATACGAGCTGGAATCAAAACCATAGAACATGGGACTTTGATGTCTGAAGAAACTATGGAACTCATGAAAGAATACGATACTTACTATGTGCCTACAATCACCGCTGGGAAAACTGTTGCTAAGCTCGCGGAAATTGAAGGCTACTTTCCGGCACTAGTTGTTCCTAAGGCTAAAGCTATTGGCCCAAAAATTCAAAGTACGTTTGAAAAAGCCTACAAAAAAGGAGTGAATATCGCTTTTGGGACAGATGCTGGAGTGTTTAAGCATGGGAACAATGCTAAGGAGTTTGGCTATATGGTAGAAGTTGGAATGCCAGCTATGGAAGCCATCCAGTCGGCGACGATTATTCCTGCGCAGTTATTAAAGGTAGAGGCCTCTTACGGCTCTATCGATAAAGGTAAAATGGCTGATATTATTGCAGTAAAAGCTAATCCATTAGAGGATATCTCTACAATGACGGAGGTTATATTTGTGATGAAACATGGAAAAGTGGTTAAACCATAATCGTTTTAGTTTTATAATGCCTACTTTTTAATTTCTTCTTGAGGATATTGATTACCTAGTAATTCTTTTGAAGTTTGCTTAGTATGTATGAAGTACAAAAAAAACCATCTGAGGAATCAGATGGTTTTTGGGTTAATTATCTTTATTCTTTTTGCGGTCTTTTACTATTTTTGCGTACATCACCACAATGTAAATCATGATAAGAACGATGCCTAGATAAACCCAATTCTCTTGGATGAATTCTGAAAATTCAAAAGCCCTATAGGATTCATTATCATGGAGTTTAGGCAGTTCGCTTTGCATAAATTTCAATTTTATTCAAAATTATAAACCTTTTATAAAACTACCGAAGGAATCACCAAAACTTAATTGAGTATCGACTTGGTTTCTGTCTAGTTTTTTATGAACAGATAAACCCCAAAGGATAAATTCCATCCAAAAGTACTTTTCACCTTTATCATAATTGGAGACATATTCATTCAGCATTTCCTCCAAAGGCTTGATCTTATCGAGAGCAGATTCATACTCTGCATTAGAGTCATCTTCAAAAAACTGAACATCGTCATTTTTCAAAAACCAATTCAAAACTTTATCGTACGATTGGTCCTCATCTTGTTTCTCTAGTTTTTTGATTTCAGGAAAAAATTTAGGATATAGATTTAAAATTGCAGCTTCTATAAGTTGTTGAGCAACAAATTCGGTCCCTTCTTCTTCTCCTTCATAAACCAATTCAACCTTACCAGTAATAGCTGGTATAATACCATTAAAATCACTTAATCTGAGGCACGTTTTATGATCTCCATTTACAAGAGCTCTCCGTTCTGCAGTACTCATTAAGTTTTCGAAAGCAGTGATACTTAGTCTTGCACTCACACCACTTTTAGAATCCACATAATGACTTTGTCTTGCTTCAATAGAAATTTGTTCTATTAAGGTTCTTGCTAAATCTGGAACAATAATATTTTCTTTTTTAAAATCAGACAGTTGAGCTTCCTGCTTGGTAATTTGCTTAGCAATTTCGATATCTTTAGGATAGTGTGTTAGAATTTGAGAGCCAATTCTATCTTTTAAAGGAGTAACAATGCTTCCTCGGTTGGTATAATCTTCTGGATTTGCGGTAAAGACAAACTGAAGATCCAATGCTAATCTCAAGTTGAAACCCCTTATTTGAACATCTCCCTCTTGGAGAATATTGAATAGAGCAACTTGAATTCTAGCTTGTAAATCTGGTAGTTCGTTGATGACAAAAATGCAACGATTGGCTCTAGGGATCATCCCATAATGAATGACCCTTTGGTCGGCATAACTCAACTTTAAATTGGCCGCTTTTATAGGATCGATGTCTCCAATCAAGTCCGCTACAGTAACATCTGGAGTTGCTAGTTTTTCAGCGAAACGCTCACTCCTGTGCAACCAAGAAACAGGTGTATCATCTCCTTTCTCTTCAATAAGTTCTTTGGCATATAAGGAAACAGGGTGGAAAGGATCATCGTTGATTTCAGACCCTTCGACTACTGGTATGTATTCATCCAGTAGATTTAAGAGTTGCCTTGCTATTCTTGTTTTGGCTTGGCCTCTTAAGCCCAGTAAATTAATATTATGCTTGGATAAAATTGCCTGTTCTAGCTGGGGAATGACGGTGTGTTCATAACCGAAAATACCCTCAAATGAAGATTTATCCTTTTTTAAATTGTGAATGAGATTATCTCTCAATTCATCTTTTATAGATTTGGATATATAAGAATTGGATTTTAAATCACCAATTGTCTTTAGTGCAGTTAATTGCATATTATATTTTTTTTCGTTTGTTATTTTCGTAATCTTCAAAAATCATCTCTCCTAAGCCCTTAAGCCCAGAGAAGTATGCTCTACCTTGGTTGGATTTGGTAAATTCCCTTACAAATTTCTGTAAATAGGGATCAGAAGCAATCATAAAAGTGGTGATAGGTATTCTCAATTTTCTGGCCTGTGCAGCCATGTTGTAGCACTTTTTAGTGATGACATCATCTAGACCAGCACTATTCTTGTAGTAACTACCATCTGAAAGTTTTAAGCAACTTGGTTTACCATCGGTGATCATAAAAATTTGCTTATTTGCATTTCTCTTTCTGCTTAAAATTTTCATGGCTAGTTGAATCCCAGCCACAGTATTGGTATGATAAGGACCCACTTGTAAATAAGGTAAATCTCCAATTTTTACAGGCCATGCATCGTTTCCAAAAACGATGATGTCTAAGGTATCTTTGGCATATTTTGTTGTAATCATTTCTGCCAAAGCCATCGCTACTTTCTTGGCTGGCGTTATTCTATCTTCACCATACAAGATCATACTATGACTGATGTCTATCATAAGAACGGTGCTCATCTGTGTTTGATGGTGAGTATCGTTGACCACCAAATCATTTTCAGACATTTTAAACTCATCAATGCCGTGATTAATCTGAGCATTTTTGAAGCTTTCGGTCATGGAGACTTGATCAAAGCCGTCTCCAAATTGAAATTCTCTTAAATCGCCTGTTTTTTCGGAGCCAAGTCCCGTATGTTTGGTTTTATGCTTGCCGGAACCAGTTCTTCTGAGTTTTCCAAAGATTTGTTCTAAAGCATGCTTCCTTAAAGCTTGTTCGGTTTTATTGGTGATTTTTACTCCAGAATTACCATCTGGTTTAATTTCTTCACGTATATAGCCTTTGTTCTTTAAGTCTTCTATGAAATCATCAATAGTATACTCTTCAGTGGTGATCTCATATGCCTTGTCCAATTCTTTGAGCCAATCGATGGCTTCGTCAAAATCTCCAGAAGTATGAGTGATCAATTCCATAAAAATGTCCAGTAGTTTATCAAACAAACTGGTATTTTCTTCATGAGGTTTAAAAATGATACCTTTTCTATAATTTGCCATGGCCTAAAAGTAATTGAATTATAAGGAGCTAGACAGTGAGATTGTGTTAAACTGTTTTTAAAACTAAACTAGTTTTTTTTAGGTTTTATCGAGGTACTTGTTTCGGAATTTAATCACTAAAGCAAAGCTTCTAATGAGCATCCATACAAAGAAGGCAATCCAAATCGCGTAGAGCTTGAGTCCCAAATAATCTAAAATTAACAGAGTTGGCCAAAACCCGAGAAATGTCGCAACGAGTAGGACGTTTCTGAGGTATTTTGCTTCCCCTAGACCCTTAAAAATCCCATCAAACATAAATGCAATAGCATTTACGGGTTGCATGATAAGAACTATCCAAAATACGGAAGAAAACAGAAGTAATACTTGCTCATCTTTATTAAAGATAAGTCCAATTTCATCGTAAAAAAGAGCACAAGAGCCAGCCAGAATTAAAGCAATAATTATAGCATATTTACTTATATCTTTACTAAGGTTCCAGAGCTTGGTATAAGCTTTTGCACCAAGTAGTTTGCCCCCAATTGCATTTCCCGCATTGGCATAGCCATCTATAAAAAAGGAAAAGAATAGCCAAATATTCATAAGTATGCTTTGTGCAGCTATGTAATTTTTCCCGTAGTCTGTAGCGTATGAATTGGCTAAATAGATGGCGATATTCAAAGCTAAGGTCCTTAAAAACAAATTGGCAGCCATGGAAATTAACGGCTTTAAATTGGGATTGATCTTTAAACTTGGCTTGAGATGAAAAGGAGTCTTTTTGAAGAAAAAATATAAAGCCATGCCCAGCATTACTCCTTGGGCAATGACACTCGCAATTGCAGCTCCTTCCAAGTGCAAAGCAGGGATAAAACCTTCTATACCGTAGACGAGTAAAAAATCTAGCCCTATGTTTACACCCCCTCCAACTAAGCTACATTTCATGGCCCAAAGTGTATTTTGGAGACCTCTAAAGACGCCGAAAATCGCAAAAGTAACTAAGGTGAGAGGAAAGCCTAAGGCTCGTATTTTGTAATAGGTTTTGGCGTAGTCTAAAATTAATCCTTCAGCATTATAGGCACTAAAGATAAGTTCAGCAAAAAAGGCAGTCACAAAGTAAATGATTAAACTCAAGATAAAATTGAGCAGGATAGTTTGGGGCACCAATGTCTTAACGGCATGCAATCGGTTAGATCCCAAGTGCTGAGAAACCATTGCTGATATAGCAGTTTTAGTTTGTGCTAAAATCCAAATAATAGCAGATAAGAAAGAGCCTACAATTCCAGCAGCAGCCAAAGCTTCAACAGCGTTTTCTTCTACATTACCAATAATGGCGATGTCGCTGAGAGAGATGAGGGATTCTGCAATTCCAGCTACGATAGCAGGAAGGGCAATGGTATTAATTTCTCTGAAAGAGACTTTTGGTGTTTTTATGCTTTTTTTAGAAGGCATCCATTAGGGTTTCCAATTGCATCCCTCTGGATCCTTTTATCAAAATAAATGAAGATTTCATAGGTTTGTTTTTCGATATAAAGGCAGTAAGGTCCGTTGTGGTTTTGAATGAAGTTATATTTTCAAAGTCCTTAGATGCTTTAGAAAAATGTTCACCGCAGACAAGAATAGAATCAAAATTTAAAGTCTCACAGGTTTTTAAGATTTGACGATGTTCCTCAAGAGTAGTTTCGCCAATTTCAAACATATCCCCTAAGATAACGGTTTGCGAGGTTGCACTCATTTTTTTGAAGCTTTCAAGTGCAGCCTTCATGCTTGTCGGGTTTGCATTGTAAGCATCTAACAAAATCTTTAAGTTATTTTTTTCGATAACTTGAGAACGCATTTCTTCAGGCTCGAAGTTTTCAATAGCCTCCTTGATTTTATCCTTTCCAATTCCAAAATAGCGCCCTATACCTATAGCAGCAGCAATGTTTTTAAAATTGTACTCACCTATTAATTTGCTTTTAATTTGAAGATGAGAATATTCTAATTCAACAAAAGGATTAGCATCCATAAATTTGACTCTACAGTCTGATAGCGTTTTTTCTCCAATGCTATAATTTTTGTATTTGACAGCTTTTTTAACTTGAATATCGTCGTCTCTGTTGAAAAAAATCAAACCATCATGATGAATTAAATAGTCGTAAAGTTCAGATTTCCCTTTTATGACTCCTTCTATCCCCCCAAAACCTTCTAGATGAGCTTTTCCGAAATTGGTAATATAACCGTAGTTCGGTTCTGCTATTTTACACAAGGATTCTATTTCTTTTTGGTGATTGGCGCCCATTTCAACGATGCCTAAATCCAATTCAGCAGTAAACGAAAGAAGTGTTAGAGGAACGCCAATGTGATTGTTCAAATTACCTTTAGTTGCTCTAACTTTAAATCTTTTTGAGAGCACTTCTGAAACTAGCTTTTTGGTTGTGGTTTTTCCATTACTTCCTGTGATCGCGACAATGGGTAGCTTGAGCTGTCTCCTGTGGAAATGAGCGAGTTGTTGTAATGCAGTAAGAACATTTTCAACAAGAATTTTACGGTCTCCTTGTAGATCTGGGTTGTCTATCACCGCAAATGAAGCTCCTTTTTCCAAAGCTTGGTCAGCATAGAAATTACCATCGAAATTATCGCCCTTTAAAGCAAAGAAAAGACAGTTGGACTCTATTTTACGAGTGTCTGAAGAAACACCGCTGCTTTCAACAAATTTTGAATATAAGTCTCTAATTGTTGTCATAATGAGAAATAAAAAAAGCCCTAATACAATATTAGAGCTTTTAAGTTGAAAAATAAATATATTTTAATTTCTTGTTCTTCGTCCTTTGTTAGATTTAGATCCGATTTTAGACATAGCATTTCTAAATCCAATATCATCTGTAGCCATATCTTGTGGGAAATATCTTCTTTGTGCTGGATCTAACCAGTACTCTCTGTCTTTCCAAGACCCTCCTTTATATACTCTTACGTGATCATCGATAAGTGTCGTTCTTTTTGAAGAATCATCATAACGTCTGTCGATTTCACCGTCCTTTAGAGTCGCTTGGTTATCAGGAGAATTGTACATATTTTCATCTTTTTCAGTATCTCCCTGTTTGTCGTAATATCTTGAAGATGATTTATCACCATCTCTAAAATTAATATTATTACTTTTAGAAAATTGAGTTCTTAAATAGGTTTCTTGATCACCAATACTAGTTTGAGCAATTTCTCCAGGCATATTTCTAGCCATAATTCTACCATTGCTTAAGGTGTCATAGATCACTTCATCCGCAGTTAAAACCTTCACTTTGCCATCCTCAGTAATAGCGTTTTTGGTATAGACATTTCCTCTAAAATAATTGAAATCGTTGTATTCGTTATCAACTCTAGGTCTATATATATCCGCAACCCATTCAGAAACGTTACCAGCCATGTCATAAAGGCCGTAATCATTAGGCTCATAAGATCTTACTTCAGCAGTAATATCTGCTCCGTCATCACTCCAGCCTGCAATTCCACCATAATCACCTTGGCCTTGCTTAAAGTTAGCACGTTGATCACCTATGGTTTTTCTATCTCCCGATCTGGTATATTGTCCATCCCAAGGATATTTTTTTCTACCCCTGTAGGAATTATAGTCTCTTAAAGAACTCTGCCCTAATGCCGCATATTCCCATTCTGCTTCTGTAGGTAATCTATAAGCGGGAAGAAGTTCTCCGTCTTTACGTTGTACATAAACGTTAGTACTATCTGGATTATTTCTCAGCTTTCTGTCCGTTTCTCTTCCTCCTCTGGTAATAGAATCAATACCTCCGTATACTTTACTTGGTGCGTTAAGATATGTTTCTGTACTAAAAAGATTATCAGCACTGCTATTTTTGTAAGCTTCTCTTACAGTATAACCCTTGTCTGAAAGTCTTTTTTCATTAACACGGTCCGTTCTCCATTGACTAAATTCAGTTGCTTGAATCCAATTTACTCCAACAACCGGATAGGTATGAAAAGCTGGATGTCTCAAGTAATTGTTGACCATGTTTTCATTAAATCCTAAAGGATTTCTCCAAACCAAAGTATCTGGTAAAGCACCTGTATAAATGTTTTTATAACGTTCTTCAGATGGAGGGAAAACTTGCTTTAACCAATCTAAATATTCAAGGTACATCATATTTGTGACTTCAGTCTCGTCGATGTAAAAGGATTGGACATGTTGTTGAGTGGGGGTGTTGTTCCAATCATGCATAACATCATCCTGAACTCTACCCATTGTGAAAGTTCCTCCTTCTACAAATAAAAGACCAGGTCCGGCCTCTTGTTCTTCATAGTCGGTTTTGAAACTCACACCTCCATCTCTACCACTTAGATCCCATCCTGTGGCCCTGGAGCTGCTGTTATCTATAGAATTATTGCAGCTTGCTACAAGAAAGGCAAGTAATGCAAGCATGCATGATTTAGAGAAGTTTTTCATAATCATAATTTCGATCCAAATTTTGTTTGCAATATAATGATTAACGTGTTATTGACAAGTATATTTTTTAGCGCATCAATTATTTTTTAAATCTAGCTTCAATTTTTATTTTAATATACTATCATTGTAGGCTATCCGTTATAACTTACACTAAAAGATTCTAAAAATGAAATTCTTTATTACGCTTTCATTCCTTTTTATCTACATCATTGCTATTTCGCAAGTTGATAAAGTTAACATAAATTGGCGTAATGACAACAAAGTTGCTAAATCTTCTGAAGGAAATATAAATTTATCTCAGTTAGATGCTAATTACTTTGAGTATGATGATGGTACGCAAAGCTTGAATTACACTCATTTTTTTAATTTAAATTCTACAGATTACAGACTTTCAAATGTTGAATCCGTTGTGGTTTTTGAACAGATTTCAAATCAAATACAGACTATTCCTGATGAATTATCTTATGAATTCAAATTAGCTCAAGGGCCTGACTTTACAAAGTTGGCTTTAATCTTAAACCCCTTTTATTCTGAAAACAATTCTATTTATAGAATTGTTTCTTTTGAGGTTGTCCCTACTGCTACTTCCCAATCTTCCACAGCAAATAATAGAATTGCTAATCTTTCAAGAAATACTTCTGCTGTTTCCAATTCGATATTTAATAGTGGGAGTGTTTTTAAGTTTTATGTTGAAAACACAGGTGCTCACCGCTTAGATTTTTCATTTTTAAGAAGTTTGGGTATTACTGAAAGTAATATTCCCTCTAGTAATCTTAAAATCTTTGGGCATGGTGGAGGAATGCTCCCTTTAGTAAATGAAGACAATCTTTATTTTGATCCTCCAGAGTTATCTATTCAAGTATTTGACGGTGGAGATGGGGTTTTTGATTCTGGGGATTATATTTTATTTTATGCAACCCATACTGAAGGGTGGAGTGAAGAAAATGAAACTAACTTAAATCTGTATGCCGATAGATCGTATTATTATTTGACAGTAAATTCCTCTGGTGGAAAACGCATGTCAACTTTAAATCAACCTGTGGCTGCAGCAACGACTACAATTACAGAATTTGATGATTATCAATTTTATGAAGTCGATGAGACCAGTCTATCATTAGTAGGGCGTAAATGGTTTGGGGATAGATTTGATGTGGAAACTGAACGAACTTATGAGTTTGCGTTTCCTAATCTTGTTCAATCGGAGCCTATCCAATTAAATATTAGCCTAGGAGCTATTTCCCCTCTAAGATCATCTTTTACTATTTCAGTAAATGGACAGTCCACAAGTAGTCCTATTAATTTATCGGCAACTAGAGCTAATAACCCATCAAGCGGTGCTGAGTTTTTAACCCAAGTTAATTCAAGCACCGATGAAGTCACGATACAACTTACTTACAATAAAAACGGGAATCCGGGGGCTAGAGGGTTTTTGGACTATATTTCTTTACAAGCCAGAAGAGATCTTATCGCTAGTGAATCTCAATTTAAATTTAAAAACACCGATGTAGGCACTTTGCCGGGTGTTGGGGAGTACCTTATCCAAAACTCTTCAGAGGTAGATCAAATTTGGGAGATCACAGATCCTATAAATCCCAGATTTATATCAAATCCTAATGAAGCCAATGTTTTTTCTTTTAAAAGTCCACTAGGATCAGCGAAAGAATTTCAGGCGGTGACTTCCACTTATTTTTCACCAAGTATAGAATTTGGTAATGTGCAAGTTCCTCGTCAAAATTTGAAGGGGAGTATTCTCACCAATGCCCAAGGTCAGTTTCAAGACATAGATTATTTAATAGTGACACGTTCAGATTTTATGTCTGCTGCCAATCGGCTGGCCCAATACAGAAGAGACAATGATGGATTAGTAGTTAAAACTGTTACTGTTGAAGACATCTACGAAGAATTTAATTCTGGTAAACAAGACATAGGAGCTATTCGGAATTTTGTAAAATATATCTATGATAATGCCTCTTCGCCAGCAAATAGGATTAAATTTTTAGGCTTGATTGGAGATGCTTCTGTAGATTATAAAAATAGGTTGCAAGGAAACACTAGTATAGTTCCTACTTATCAAAGTTTGGGAAGCTTTTCTACAACGGTTTCTTCATTTATGTCAGATGATTTTTTTGTGATGATGGATTCAAATGAAGGTCAAATGGGGTCTGGAGAAGTCATGGATCTAGCCGTTGGTAGAATATTAGCAGACACTCCTCAGCGGGCCAATGCGATGGTCGATAAAATAATTTCTTCAGAACAAAAGGAATTTTATGCGCAATGGCGAAATAATTTCGTACTTATTTCTGATGATGCAGATGATTCTAATGATTATGGTCTACAAGTAGATTTAGATAATCTTGGTGATGAAATTTCGGCAAACAAACCCACGGTTAACGTCAAAAAAATTCATTCGGATGCTTTCCAGCAAGTCACTAGCGCTGGAGGAAATCGATATCCAGATGTCAACCGGTCTATAACAGATGCCATAGAAGTTGGCGCTGCTGTGGTTAATTATTTTGGCCACGGCGGGGAAGATGGCTTGGCTCAAGAGCGAATCGTTACACAAACCAATACCCAAGACTGGAGAAACCCAGGTCGTTTCAATTGTTTTGTGACGATAACTTGCGAATTCACCAAATTCGATAACCCACTTCGTATGACCGGAGGAGAGCTGACCTTTTGGAATGAAGATGGAGGAGCAGTTTCGTTAGTAACGACGACTAGGGCTATAAGTGTTTTTGCGGGAGTACAGTTTAATAATGTTTTTGCTCCCTTTTTATTTGACTTTGTAGATAATAATGAAACCATAGCTCAATCTGTGGCTAGGGCAAAACAAAACATTTCTGGAAACGGTAAGCGAATTGTCTTTTTTGTAGGGGATCCAGCGATGAGGCTCCCTCTTCCTAAGCCAAGAGTCCAATTATCCACTATAAATGATATTCCGATAGGCCAATTTACAGATACCTTACAAGCTTTAGGTAAATACAAGTTTAAAGGTCAAATCCTAAATGCCAATAATCAACGACTTCAAGAGTATAACGGAAATCTTTCGGCTATTGTATTCGATAAGCGAATCGATAGACAAACCTTAGGAAACGACGGAGCTAGACGAAATGGAGAACTTGCAATTATGGACTTTACCACTTTAGGAGAGAACCTTTTTAGAGGCCAAGCTAGTGTGGTTAATGGTGAGTTTGAATTTGAATTTGTGCTGCCAAAAGACACACGCTTACCAGTAGACAATGGGAGAGTAAGTTTATATTCTTCAAGAGAAAATCAACTTGAGGAGTATAGTGGGTTTGATACCGATATTTTGATAGGGGGTTTGAATGAAGATGCGCCAGAAGATAACCAAGGCCCACTTATAAATCTATACATGAATGATGAAAACTTTGTGAATGGAGGAATAACCGATAATCAGCCATTTATTTTCGCGCTTTTGGAAGACGAAAACGGTATAAATACAGCGGGAGGGATCGGTCACGATATTATAGCAATCTTGGACGGAGACGAGTCAAATCCTATTATATTAAATGAATATTATGAAGCTGAACAGGATGATTTTACAAACGGTAAGGTTTATTACAGGCTCAGAGATTTGGAAGATGGTGAGCATACCTTGAGTTTTAAAGCTTGGGATGTGTACAATAATTCTCAAACTCAAGATATCCAATTTGTAGTTGCCGGAGAAGATGAGCTTAAAATAACTCGGGTCTTAAACTATCCTAATCCCTTTATAGATTACACCGAGTTTTGGTTTAACCACAACCGTCCTTTTGAGCCTTTGGAGGTGATGGTCCAAGTCTTTACGGTAACAGGGAAATTGGTCTGGACACAAAATCAAATTGCTAATACCAACGGATTTCTTTTTAGAGACTTAAGCTGGAATGGGCGAGATGATTTTGGCGATAAAATAGGAAAAGGGGTTTACGTTTATAAATTAACAGTCAAATCTACATTAACTCAACAAAAAGTCGAAAAATATGAAAAACTTGTCATTCTTTAAATTATATATATTTGTCAATTCAAAACTCCATATGAAATCAATACCATTATTTTTAATCGCCGTTTTATATTTTAGCAACAGTTTACAGGCACAAGACGATCGTAGAGTTATCACTACGGGAGTCCCTTTTTTACTTATTGCTGCAGATGCTAGATCCTCTGGTATGGGAGATCAAGGGGTAGCCACCAGAGTCGATGGCTTTTCTCAGCAATGGAATCCTGCAAAATTTGCCTTCTCAGAAACAAAAACGGGGATAGGTTTGTCCTATACACCTTACTTAAGAGAGCTTGTAAGTGATATCAATTTGGCTAACTTATCCTACTTCACAAGAATTAATGAGTTCAGCGCAGTAGCAGCTAGTATAAGATATTTTGGTTTAGGGGGAGTAGAGTTTAGAGATACCGCAGAGCAACTCGCAAGAGAGGTAGAGCCTAATGAATTTGCTATTGATCTAAGTTACTCTTTGCGATTAAGTGAACAATTTTCTATGGCGGTAACAGGCCGTTTTATCAATTCCAATTTAAGATTTCCTACCGGAATCGCAGATGCTTCTGCAGCGAGTAGTTTTGGAGCAGACGTCTCTATGTTTTATAGAGGAGAAGAGAAGTTTTATAAAGATTTTAATGGTCGCTGGAGAGGTGGTTTAGCTATAAGTAATATCGGGCCCAAAATAAGGTATGATGATGCAGACGAAGGAAACTTTTTACCAACTAACTTTAAAGCGGGTGCTGGTTTTGACTTTATTTTAGATGCTTCCAATACTATTGGTGTTCATTTGGAGATCAATAAATTATTAGTCCCTACACCTCCAAGAATTGAAACGAATGACCAAGGTCAAATTTCACCAGAGAGCCAACAAGCTCTTCTAGATTATAACCGTCAAAGCGAGTTTGGAGCGATTTTCTCGTCGTGGGGAGATGCTCCTGATGGGATTTCAGAAGAACTTCGAGAAATCACTTGGGCTCTAGGCGCAGAGTATTGGTTTGAAAATAGCTTTGCGTTAAGATTGGGTTATTTTAATGAATCTCGAGACAAAGGCTTTAGAAAATTTGTAACTATGGGGGCAGGTTTTAAATATTCAACCATCAATATAGACGCCTCTTATTTGTTTTCGACTTCTACGGTCCAAAATCCATTGGAAGGAACCTTGAGGTTTGGTCTTACATTTAATATCGGAGACGGAACTTATATAGAATATTAGTTATAATTAAGGATAAAAAAAAGCTTTAAAAGTATCAATTGAATTGATGCTTTTTTTGTCTAAATGATATAAAAAATTATGGTAGAAAAAGAACTGAAAACAACTATTCAAATCTTTGATGGTATAGAGGAGCTCCCATTGTCTATTCAAAACCTCATGAAAAGTGCTTTTGAAGCTAGAGATACTGCGTATGCTCCTTATTCAAAATTTAAGGTTGGCGCTGCATTGATTTTGGATACTGGAGAAGTGGTGACAGGTAGTAACCAAGAAAATGCATCATTTCCTTCTGGGCTATGTGCAGAGCGAACAGCCATTTATGCAGCTGGAGCAAATTATCCCAAGTCTATTATTAAAGCCATTGCCATTTCAGCAACTTCAGAAAAGCATGACGTTTTAGAACCTATAGCTCCCTGTGGAGCTTGTCGACAGGCTATTGCCGAATACGAGCAAAAGCAAGATCAACCTATAGAAATATATTTTACTGGAACGGCTGGTAAAGTTATAAAAGTAGATGCTCTACTAGACATTTTGCCTCTAGCGTTTAATAATAAGTTTCTTTAAAGTTAATAGTCCTCAAAGAATTTTCAATTCTTACATAAAGTATTACTTTTGTAACTCGATTTTCGATAAATAAGAGGAAATAAAATTAGGCTGTAAATGAAAAAAATAACAAAGAAGACGTATTTGAAATGGTATGAAGACATGCTATTTTGGAGGAAATTTGAAGATAAGTTAGCTCAAGTCTATATTCAGCAAAAAGTAAGAGGTTTCTTACATTTATATAATGGACAAGAAGCTATCCTGGCTGGCGCTCTTCATGTGATGGATTTGGAGAAAGATAAAATGATTACGGCGTATAGAAACCACGTTCAACCTATTGGTATGGGTGTAGACCCAAAACGGGTTATGGCAGAATTGTTCGGAAAAAAAACTGGAACCTCTCAAGGTTTGGGTGGATCGATGCACATTTTTTCTAAAGAACATCGTTTTTACGGGGGTCATGGTATTGTTGGAGGACAAATTCCTTTGGGAGCAGGTCTAGCATTTGCAGATAAATATTTCAATACTAACGCAGTGACTTTGTGTTTTTTAGGAGATGGTGCTGCCAGACAGGGTTCTCTTCATGAGACTCTTAATATGGCTGCCAACTGGAACCTGCCAGTAGTATTTTGTGTTGAAAACAACGGTTATGCGATGGGAACTTCAGTAAAAAGAACCTCTAGCCACGAAGACATTTGGAGATTAGGTTTAGGTCACGAAATACCCTGTGGGCCTGTAGATGGTATGAATCCTACTAAGGTAGCTGAAGCTCTTGATGAAGCGATTACTAGAGCAAGAGCAGGAAAAGGACCTACTTTTCTCGATTTAAAAACGTATCGTTATAGAGGTCACTCTATGAGTGATGCTCAAAAATATAGAACAAAAGACGAGGTAGAGGAGTATCAAAAAATTGATCCTATTTCCCAAGTGAAGAAAACGCTTTTAGATAAAAAATATGCCAGCGAAGATGATATTAAGACCATTGACAAGCGCGTAAAAGACAAAGTCAAAGAATGTGAAAAATTTGCCGACGAGTCAGATTACCCAGACAAAAACGTCATGTACGATGTTGTTTACGAACAAGAAGACTATCCTTTCATTTCTCATAAATTATAATCTAGATGGCTGAAGTAATAAATATGCCAAGACTTAGTGACACCATGGAAGAAGGTGTTGTTGCTAAATGGCTAAAACAAAAAGGAGATAAGGTAGAGGAAGGCGATATTTTAGCTGAAATCGAAACTGATAAAGCAACGATGGAGTTTGAATCTTTTCACGATGGTGTGCTTTTGCATATTGGAATTGAAGAGGGTGAAGGAGCTCCTGTAGATACCCTTTTAGCCATTATTGGTGAAGAAGGAGAAGATATAAGCGATCTTATTAAAAACTCTGGCAAAGAAAAGTCCTCTGATGAAAAACCTGAAGAATCTAAAGCAGAGGAATCTACAGAATCCACTTCCAAAGAAGAGGTAAGTGAAGACACCGGTGATGACGATGCCGAAGTTCCCAATGGAGTAGAGGTGGTTACTATGCCAAGGCTTAGTGACACTATGGAAGAAGGAACAGTCGCCACTTGGCTAAAGTCAGTTGGTGATGATGTAGAAGAAGGTGAAATTTTAGCTGAAATCGAAACCGATAAAGCGACGATGGAATTCGAATCTTTCTACTCAGGAAAACTTCTTTATATAGGTATAGGTGAAGGTGAATCTGCACCAGTTGATGATGTCCTTGCGGTTATAGGACCAGAGGGAACAGATGTTGATAAAGTTCTAAAATCTCATAAATCTGGAGGAAAAAGTTCAAAATCAACATCCGATTCTAGTTCAGACAAAGAAAGTAAACCATCTTCTGAGGAGAGTAAAGATGCTCCAGAAGCAACATCACCACAGGAGTTAGACAACGGCGAAAATGTTGAAAATGCAGATGAACAAGGAAGAATATTAGCCTCTCCTTTGGCCAAAAAAATTGCTGAAGATAAAGGCATCGACCTTAGAAAGGTAAGTGGTTCTGGTGATCATGGAAGAATTGTTAAGAAGGATGTTGAAGACTTCAAGCCTTCGGAGCAACCAGCAGAAGCTAAAACTGAAAAAGTTTCCAAAGAAGAACCAAAAGAAGAACCAAAAGAACAACCTTCGGCACCAATAGCTGAGATTTATACTCCTGCTGGGGAAGAGTCATTTGAAGATGTGAAAAACTCTCAAATGAGGAAAACGATTGCTAAGAGATTGTTAGAGTCTAAAAATTCTGCTCCTCATTATTACCTCAATATTGAGGTGGATATGGAAAATGCTATAGCTTCCAGATCTCATATCAACGAAATGCCAGACGTTAAAGTTTCTTTCAATGATCTTGTGATTAAAGCTTCTGCGATGGCATTGAGAAAACACCCTCAAGTCAATTCATCATGGGATGGTGAGGTCACTAAAATAGCAAATCATATTCACGTAGGTGTAGCTGTAGCGGTTGACGAAGGTTTGCTTGTTCCTGTATTGGAATTTGCAGATCAACAGAGTTTAACTCAAATTGGTTCCAATGTGAAAAACCTTGCCGGTAAAGCAAAAAATAAAAAATTACAGCCTAACGAAATGGAGGGCAGTACATTTACAGTATCCAACTTAGGTATGTTTGGAATTACTGAATTTACAAGCATTATTAACCAACCCAATTCTGCAATTTTATCAGTAGGTACTATTGTAGAGAAGCCAGTGGTTAAAAAAGGTGAAATTGTGGTAGGACACACCATGATTTTAACTTTAGCTTGTGATCACAGGACTGTAGACGGAGCCACGGGAGCAAAATTCTTACAAACTCTTAAAACGTATTTGGAAAATCCAGTGACTATGCTCGCTTAGATTTAAAATAATTAAAATTTTCACTGCCTTTTTAGACTGATATAGCTGTCTTTAAAGGCAGTTTTTTTATATTCACCTTATGAAAAAAATACTACTATTACTTTGCTTGGGTTCTCTTTTAGCGATTCCTAGTAAGACTTCAGCACAAGAAGGGAAAAAACAAGTTTCAAAAGAAATTGATGTTCTTCAATTTAAGTATTCAGCATCAATGGCTCTAGGCTATTTATCTTCAGATGAACTCAAAGGCCGAGATACAGGTTCAGAAGAGATTGATGAAGCTGCCTCTTATATCGAAAAAGCTTTTGTTAGTTTTGGCGTTCAACCTTATTTTGAAACTTACCGTGACTCTTTCAAGTTAAAAGAAGTCGACGGTTTCAATGTAGTTGGAGTTTTGAAATCTTCAAAAACCAACGCCAATTTAAAGCCTCTTGTGATAGGAGCTCATTACGATCATATCGGTATCATTGAGCCTGTAGAAACAGATAGTATTGCTAATGGAGCAAATGACAATGCATCCGGTACAGTAGCTGTACTAGAGCTGGCAAAATTCTTAGCGGATCAAGACTTAGGTAGAGATGTGATTTTTGCTCTTTTCTCTGCTGAAGAAAAAGGTTTGGTAGGCTCTAGACATTTAGCTGAGAAGATGAAAGCCCAAAACGTTGAACCTTACGTTGTTTTTAATATTGAAATGCTTGGCGTTCAGATGAAAGACAAGGAATATAGAGCATATGTTACTGGGTATGAGACTTCAAATTTAGCTGAGGTCTTTAATAGTTATTATGAAGGTGAAGACCAATTTTTAGGATTTCTTCCTCAAGCTGCTCAATATGGTCTTTTCAAACGAAGTGATAATTATCCATTTTTTGAAGTCTTTAATGTCCCCGCTCAAACCATTTGCACATTCGACTTTACCAATTATGAGTATTACCATCATGTGAACGATGAATTTGAAGAACTCGATGTGGATGCTTACCTAAAGCTTTTAGAGGACCTCAAGCCTGGTGTGCTTCAATTGATAAATTCTGAAGAAAACACCGTAAAATTAAATTAATGTCAAAAACAATTGTCATCACAGGCACCAGTAGAGGAATAGGGTTTGAGCTAGTTAAGCTCTTTGCTTCTGAAGGTCATACCGTATTTGCTTTATCCAGAAATGAAAAGCCCGTTAATCAACTTGGTTTAGAAAATGTTCATGCTTTGTCTTGTGATTTAGGTGAATCTTCGAGTGTGAAAGCTGCTGTAAAACACATTCAATCTCACACTCAAACTTTAGATATTCTTATTAATAATGCAGGTCAGTTTTTAAAACAAGAATTTAAAGATACTGTGATGGAAGACGTCAAGAAAGTATATGATACCAATGTGTTTTCAGTTTTTGAGTTGACTCATCGTCTGTTACCTCTCATGAATTCTAAAACCCATGTGGTGACTATAAGTAGTATGGGAGGAGTACAGGGGAGTATGAAATTTCCTGGTTTAGCAGCATATAGCTCTAGTAAAGCAGCAGTAATTACGCTAACAGAGCTATTGGCGGAAGAATACAAAGAAAATGGACCATCCTTCAACGTGTTAGCTTTAGGTGCAGTTCAGACTGAAATGCTCGAAGAAGCTTTCCCTGGCCTGCAAGCCCCTAATTCTGCTTTAGAAATGGCTAATTATATCAAGGACTTTTCTGAAAAAGGACAGCAGTTTTACAATGGTAAATTACTGCAAGTTTCCAGTTCAACACCCTAATTTTTGAATGAAAGACACCCTCCAGAAATATTTGCCAGAGCGTTCAGTTGAACCCATTTTAGGTATGATTAAGGCCTATAATATTCAATTAAAAATAGTCAGCCAACGGCAAACTAAACATGGGGACTATAGACTAAAACCTGATGGATTTCATCAAATAACAGTGAATGCCAATCTTAATAAATATAGATTTTTAATTACCACGGTTCACGAAGTAGCTCACCTACTCGCTTTTAAGTCTTATGGATTTTCGATTAAACCTCATGGACCAGAGTGGAAAAACACGTTTCAAAAATTGATGTTGCCATTTATTCATCCTCAAATTTTCCCTACCGATATCCTGCCGGAATTAGCGAGGCATTTCAAAAAACCAACGGCCAGTAGCGATACAGATGCAAGGCTTTCTTTAAGCCTTAAGCGCTATGATAAATCCAACGATAAAAACTATATATTTGAAATACCTGTTGGTAGCATTTTCAAAATCCACAATGGAAGGATGTTTAAAAAAGGGAGAAGGATTCAAAAGCGATACGAATGCCAAGAAGTAAATACTGGTAAAGTTTATGTGTTTCAACCTAATGCTGAGGTAGACCTTTTAAAATAGTATAATTTTATGGATGAAAAAGATAAATATGCCGTTATTATGGCAGGTGGAGTAGGCTCACGCTTTTGGCCAGTGAGTAGAACAGCTTATCCCAAGCAGTTTCAAGACATGTTAGGGACTGGAAAATCACTACTCCAACAAACTTTCTTAAGACTAAATAAGATTGTACCTCGAGACCATATTTTTATTCTTACCAACACCAACTATGTAGGTTTAGTTACCGAACAGCTTCCTGAGGTTTCCGGTCAACAAATTATTGCTGAGCCTGCGATGAGAAATACAGCTCCTTGTATTCTTCTGTCTGCGCTCAAAATTAATAAGGAAAACCCTAAGGCTAGTATGATCGTTGCTCCTAGCGATCACTGGATAGAGAATGAGGAGGCCTTTGCTAAAGACGTTAACAAAGCTTTTGAAGCCTGTTTTCATGAAGATCTCTTGGTAACTTTGGGGATTACACCAACATTTCCGAATACCGGCTATGGTTATATTAAATATGATAAGTATAGCGGAGACCTCATAAAGTCTGTAGAAAAGTTTACTGAAAAGCCTGATTATGCTTCGGCACAGTTTTTTTTGAAAGAAGGAAATTATTTATGGAATGCAGGTATTTTCATCTGGAAGACCTCTTTCATTATCGATCAGTTTCAAAACCATCTTCCTAATATGTTTGATTTATTTAAACAGGGTTGGTCAAAATTAAACACTACCGACGAAGAAGCCTTCTTAAAAAGTAATTATCCTAATTCTGAAAGTATTTCTATCGATTATGGAATTCTAGAAAAGGCAAAACATGTTGGCGTCATCGAAGCTGCTTTCGATTGGAGTGATTTAGGGACTTGGGGCTCTCTACACGATCAATTGGATAAAGATGACAATGATAATGTAAGTATAAACGCTAGATCTGAATTTATAGATTCCTCTAATAATATTTTGAGAACCACAAAGGGTAAAATAGCCATTATAAAAGGCTTAAATGATCACATAGTTTTAGAGAACGAAGACATCCTAGTCATACTTCCTAAAAAGGATGAACAAGACATTAAAACAATACGTAACTTAGTGATGGGTAAGTTTGGAGAAAACCTTGGTTAACTTATGGAAGACAACAAAGACAAAACCTCAAAAAACACTGAGAATGATTCAAATGCTGAATCATCAGAAAAGGTAAAAAGCAGTTTAAAAGAGTCCTTTGGTAGCATAAAACATTTTCTTTATGAGCTTTTGGATATATCACATGATACCGACAGGGAAGCTACTATGGAGGCTATCCTTAAAGATATTCCCTTCAAAGGGCATACGGCATGGATTTTAATATTCTCTATTATTGTCGCCTCAATAGGTTTGAACGTTAGTAGTACTGCTGTCGTTATTGGAGCTATGCTTATTTCTCCTCTTATGGGGCCTATAGTTGGGCTAGGTTTTTCTGTCGCCATTAATGATGTGGACACCTTGAGGAGGTCACTCATCAACCTTGGTGTGATGGTGGGTTTAAGTTTACTAACCGCCTTTCTTTATTTCCAGTTATCTCCTTTAACACAGTTAACACCAGAGCTAGAAGCTAGAACATACCCTACAATTCTGGACGTCTTAGTCGCTATTTTTGGTGGGTTAGCTCTCATCATAGCTAAGGCAAAACGAGGAACTATTATTACCGTTATTTCTGGTGTGGCTATTGCTACTGCTTTGATGCCTCCACTTTGTACGGCAGGTTATGGCTTAGCGGTTTGGGACTTAAGTATTTTTGGTGGAGCCATGTATTTATTTACTATCAATACTATTTTTATAGCTCTAACTACGTTTGTAGTCTCAAAATTTTTAAGATTCCCTTTAGTGAAATATGCCAATTCACTAAGGAGGAAAAGAATCGCTCAGATTGCCTCTTCAATTGCTATTATTGTTATGATTCCCAGTATATATCTGTTTTATAATTTATTGAAGGAATCCTATTTTACCAATGAAGCTAATACCTTTGTCCAACAAGAATTAGAAAATTACAAACAGTCTTTTCTTCAAAAAAATTCAACAGTGATCTCTTATAATTCTGGAATTTTCCCAACTATAGAGGCTTCTTTTTTGGGAAAAGAAATTCCAAAAGAAGTCATTACGTTGTGGAAAGACAAGCTAAAAAACTATTCTTATTTAGAAGATACCGAGCTTAAAGTCCTTCAAAATGAAAACTCCGAAAATTTTGATCAGCTTAAATATATGGTTGAATTAAAAAAAAGAGATTCCTTAGAATTGGCCATGTCTAAAGCCGAAATAGAAGATTTACGTTACGAGTTAAGAACAATGCAGAAAAGCAATAGAATTGTAAAATTTGATAGATTAGCGCAAGAGATTCAATTGAATTACGATAATGTAGTAGAGGTAAGTTATGCTGATGTCATCAAGTCGAACTTTGAAAATATGGATACAATACCTACGTTCAGTATCAAATGGAACGCTGAAATAGATTTAGAAGAGAAGAAAATGAAACTCAATAAATTGAAAGAATGGTTGTCTTATAAGTTGAGCTTGGAAAATATTTCAGTACAATCCATTAACTAAAGTCCTTCTCTTTGCGTAATTCTTACTTTTTGAAATAAGTTTGACGCATAGACAAAGTCAGTTAATCTTTGATTATCAGTCTTGTAAATATTGTCTTTGTTGCCTTGCCATGCCTTTAGGCCGTTTTCCAGATAGAGGATGTTTTCTCCAATTTCAAAAACCGAATTCATATCGTGAGTATTAATCACTGTTGTGATATCGTTTTCATGTGTAATTTCTTGAATAAGATTATCGATGACAGAAGCTGTTCTTGGGTCAAGACCCGAGTTGGGTTCATCACAAAATAAAAAATTAGGTTTGTTAACAATAGCCCTTGCTATGGAAACTCGCTTTTGCATTCCTCCACTAATTTCTGAGGGAAACTTATCATTAGTATCTATAAGATTCACCCTATCCAACACTTCTTGAACGCGATTTTTCATCTCGCCTTTGGTCATCTTTGTGAACATTTTTAATGGGAAAACCACATTTTCTTCAACAGTCATAGAATCAAATAAGGCTCCACCCTGAAACACCATCCCCATCTGTTTGCTCAACTCTCTTTTCTCATTTTTAGAAAAGTTCTGATAAGCTTTGCCATTATATAGAATAGTTCCTTCATCTGGAGTGAACAAACCAAGTAGGCACTTTAAGAAAACTGTTTTACCTGAACCAGATTGACCTATGATTAGGTTGGTTTTACCTTTTTCAAATTCAGTATTGACTCCCCTTAAAACTTCTAAATCCTCAAAAGACTTATGTAAATCTTCGACTTTTATCATATCAACTTAATAACAATTGGGTGATGAAATAATTCATAAAAATAATAATCACACTCGTCCATACAAAAGAGGTGGTTGCAGCACGCCCTACTTCAAGTGAGCCCCCTTTCATATAGTAACCATGAAAAGAAGGAACTGTGGCTAAAATAATCGCAAAAACAAATGATTTTAAAAAGGCGTAGAAGACTTGAAAAGGTATGAAGTCTTCTTGAAGACCTGTTAAAAATTGATCTGAACTTAAAAATCCACCATAAACACTCGCTGTGTAAGCTCCTATAATTCCAACAAACATAGAGATCGCAATAACAAATGGAAACATGAACATCGCAATAATTTTGGGGAAGACAAGGTAATTTAAAGAGTTTATCCCCATCACTTCTAAAGCATCTATTTGTTCTGAAACTCGCATAGTACCAATACTAGAGGTGATATAAGACCCTACTTTACCTGCCATAATAATAGCGACAAACGTAGGAGCAAATTCTAAGATAATAGACTGTCTCGCCGCAAATCCGATTAATGATTTGGGGACAAAAGGGTTAGAAAAGTTTAAAGCTGTTTGGATAGCTATAACTGCTCCTATAAAGAACGAAATAAAGACAACTATCCCTAAAGAACTAATGATAAGATCATCTAATTCTTGTAGAATAAGCCTTTTCAATTCTGAAGTTTTGGTCATCCTTCTAAAGGTTTCGTAAATCATGATGAAGTATTGACCAATACTTTTAATGTAATTTGATAGCATTCGCTCTAAGCCTTTTTGAATTTTTGATAAAAATAGAATAAAAACATGAGGATTCAATTTAACTAAAGCATAAACTTAAAACCTCTTCAACTTCCTATATTTGCATGAAAAATTAATATACCATGAAAATTGTATTTAGCCTTTTATTTGTTCTAATTTCCCACATATCTCTTTTTGCACAGCAAAACACTAAACTGGTTGTTGGAGTAGTCGTTGACCAAATGCGTTACGATTACCTGACCAAATTTGAAAACCACTATTCTGAAGATGGTTTTAAACGTCTGCAGCGAGAAGGTTTTGAAATGAAAAACTTTCATTTCAATTATGTGCCTACCTATACAGGCCCTGGTCATGCCTCAATATATACAGGTACAAGTCCTATGAATCACGGTATTATCGCAAATAACTGGTACGATAAATTTGAGAAAACCAGCGTGTATTGTGCCTCAGATCCTTCAGTGAGCGCCGTTGGAATCGAGCCAGATAACAGAGCTGGAAAAATGTCTCCACAACGCATGTTAACGACTAGCTTTGCGGATCAAAACCGATTACATACCCAATTTAAAGGGAAGACAATTGGAGTTTCTTTAAAGGATAGAGGTGCGATTCTACCTGCCGGTCATACTGCTAATGCAGCCTATTGGTTTGCAGGAAGTGATCGTGGTGACTTTATTACAAGTGATTATTACATGAAAGACTTGCCACAATGGGTGAAGGATTTCAATACGTCTGGTACAGCAAAAAGTTACCTTAAAGAATGGAATACACTTAAGGATATCTCTACTTATACTGAAAGTGGTCCCGATAAGAACAATTATGAAAACGGTTTTAAAGGAAAAGAAGAAGCTACATTTCCGTACGACCTTAAGAAATTAGCGAAAGACAACGGTGACTATGGCATTATAAGACCAACACCATTTGGAAACGATTTGCTTCTTGATTTTGCAAAAGAAGCTATTAAAAATGAAAAGCTAGGTCAAGATGAATTTACAGACGTTTTCACCTTAAGTTTTTCTAGCCCAGATTATACAGGTCATAACTTTGGAGTGAATTCTAAGGAAATCCAAGACCTCTACATCCGATTAGACCAAAGCATTGCTGAGTTATTGACGTTTTTGGATCAAGAAGTAGGCGAAGGAAATTACACCTTATTTTTAACGGCAGATCATGGTGCTGTCCATGTTCCTCAATTTCTAAAAGATAATAAAATCCCTGCTGGATATTTCGAAACGGGGGAGATGCAAAGCGCACTAGAAACTTATCTGAGTGAGAGTCTGGGACTTGTTGATATTGTAGAGGAAATACAGAACCAACAAATTTTCTTAGACGACTCTAAGTTTGAAACCTATACTGATTTTGTATCTGCTCAAAATGAAATCAAGCACTTCTTGCTACACTACCAAAATATCGATAAAGTCTACACTAGGGAAATGCTCGAGCATAGTGACTTTAGTGGGAATCCTGCAGAACTTGTCTTAAGAGGATTTCACCAGAAGCGAAGTGGAGATGTGGTTTATGTTCTTCAGAACTCTTATATATCATACTCAAGAAAAGGGTCGACACATGGTAGTGGAAATAATTACGATACCCAAGCACCGCTATTGATGTTTGGAAATGGTATTCAACAAGGTAAAACCTACAATAGATATCACATTCCTGATATCGCTCCTACCATTTCAGCCCTATTAGGAATTGCACTTCCTAATGGCGCAACAGGAAAGGTTATTTCTGAGGTTTTAAAATAAGCGCTGCTTAATCTTAAGCCATCTATATTTTCTAATAAAGGCTCCTTCTTTTTCATCGATTAAGAAGGAGTTTTTTTTGTGGTTAGATTTTAAATAAGCAAGCATTGCTTTAAAGAAAAAATCCAGTTTCTTTTTATTCAATGCCATTTTAAAACAGGTTAAAAAGGCTAAGGCCAAACTATATCGCATTCTAAACAGAGAGATTCCAAAAAGTTTTGGTAGACTTTTAGAGTAGTGGAGTCCAGTGGGCTTAAGATGTTTTACAACAAGTGTTTTATCGGTTTCTACGTCCCATTCATAATATCTGGCCTTCATCTCATCAATCGTGTCCCAGCCCATAGCAGAAGTCAAGCCTCCAATATCCCTAAAGCAATTTTGGCGGTAAGATTTTAAGGCTCCTCGGATATGATCTGGATTGGTTAATTTTTCAATCTGCCAGACCCCCTCAATTTCAATACTACAAAAGCCTGCAAACATGCCGAGTTTTGAGTTGGCTTCAAAAGCTTTATGTAAGGTTTCTATATAATGATTTGGAAAAATAAGATCTGCATCAAACTTACAAAGGATATCATAGGAGCTAGTTAAACTAGATAAACCAAAGTTAAAAGCCTCCACAATTTTACTTCCAGGTTCATGACTATAGCTTTTTTCTCTTGTGGTATAGGTTAGATTCTCATAGGTAGAAGATAAGCTACTTAAAATCTCAGGGGTTTTATCTGTAGATCCATCATCGACCACCAAAATATGTTTTGCCGAATAGCTTTGATTCACCAATGAGGCCAAACATTTTTCAATATGGGCTTCTTCGTTATAGGCAGGAATAATGATGACGATGTCCACAGCTTAAGATTTTCTTTGGCAATATACCAAGTAATATCTAGGCGTAATTAGTCTAAGTAATGGTCTAAAGCCAATTTTGCGAACTGGATGGGTAAAGGTTTTAGAGTCTATGATTTCCCACCCTGCTTTTTCTAATAGCCAATCGAATTGCCAAGTTTCAAATTCGTGATAATGCCTATCCCAAGGATCAGTTTTACTTTGATAGGCTTTCGAAAACCAAAGTTTGAGAGGGACACTAGCAAATAGGTGCCCACTCTGTATACTTTTTAGAATTTCTAATGGTGATAAAAGGTGTTCAAAAATTTCAAAAGCAGTCGTTATTTTCGCTGAAGAGGATAAAAGTTGCCCTTGATTTACATCTAAATCTTGACCTTTAGTATTTTCAACAGAAAACCCTTCCGAAGACATGAGTTTTGAAAATGGATTTTCAACCCCAAGATCTAAAATCGTTGAAGGTGAAGGAGCATGAGTTTTTAAAAACTCCATGGTAATGTTGAAACGCTTTTCTGGGTAATGCTTTTCGTACATGTAAAGTCTATATTTCGTAGACTATAGCATTGATGTTCATTCCTGCACCAACACTGGCAAACATAATGGTATCTCCTGGTTTTAAACTTTCGTGTTCAAAATCTCCTTTTAAAAACATGTCGTATAAAGTAGGTATAGTAGCCACGCTACTATTTCCAAGCTTATTGATGCTCATCGGCATGATGTCTAAAGGCGTTTCTTTGTCAAACAGCTTAAAGAATCTATGGACAATAGCCTCGTCCATTTTTTCATTAGCCTGATGGATAAAGATCTTTTTCAAATCAGTAATGGATTTACCACTTTCCTCTAAACACGATTTCATCGCTTCAGGAACTTTAGACAATGCGAAATTATAGATTTTTCGACCGTGCATTTTTATATAAGCTCGGTCATCTGCGCGTTTAGGTGAAAAGGATTTATCAAAGTAAATATAATTGGCCTCTGTCTTAGCGTAGGTTGCTGTTTTGTGTGCTAAAATACCACCAGATGAATCTGTATTCTCAAAAATGGTAGCACCAGCACCATCAGAGTAAATCATACTATCTCTATCATTGGGATCCACCACTCTCGAAAGGGTTTCTGCGCCAATGATCAAACAGCGCTTAGCCATTCCTGCTTTCATAAAGGCGAACGAATGAATACAACCTTCTATCCAACCTGGGCAACCAAAGAGTAAATCGTAGGCTACACAACTTGGATTTTCAATTTGTAACTTTTCTTTGACACGGGAAGCGATGCTTGGGACCGTATCTGCTTGTTGCTTATCGTGACTTACATCTCCAAAATTATGGGCAACGATGATATAATCTAGAGTTTCTGGATCTATACCTGAATCTTTTATAGCTTTTTCAGCGGCAAATGTCGCTATGTCCGACATGTTTAGTTCGTTACTAACATATCGTCGTTCCTCAATACCAGTGATAGCTTTAAACTTTTTGATAATAACTTCAGGGGGAGCATCAAAAGCACTTTCATCTTTTTTGAAGAATTCATTTCTCAAAAAGTCTTCATTCTTTTTGATTATATCTGGAATATAGCTTCCAACACCAACAATTTTAATATTATTCATACGGGAAAAAGTTTTATTGCAAATTACTGTTAATGTAACTTAATTGTAAATTTTTGGACAAAACTAATCTATTTTGATGTCTATTCTGAATTTGATTTTAGACAAATTCAAATTTTAAATTTAATTTTTTGTTTAAAAAGTTTTCTTTATAGTCGTTAAGAATTTTTGATCTGTCCTTATATAGTCTGAAATAAATGAAGTAAAAAGCAATAAATGAAACCATTGTCAAAAATGCTAAAATAACCATAGATAAACCTTGGGTTTCCCTTAGCCTACCAATATGAGAAGCCACTAATAAAGGCATGTAGGTAAATGAAAATAGAATTGAATTATTAGACACGAGAAGTTGATCTAAGTAATAGTAGTGGTCTCTTTTCTTTAATCCTTTAATTTCCTTGTGAAGTTTACGAAAATAGAAGATCAATCCTAATAAAATTAATATGATGAAACCACCAGCAAGAACAAAGGGCATAAAGTCAAGTGATATTATCGCAGAATATATAATCAAAAAACATGCGGTTGCTAAAAACCAAAATCTAGGTTTTGATACTTCATCTCTAATTACTTTCCAAATCACTTTTTTGTAAAAGTAGGTTTTGATTTCCTTCATATAATCATCAGAAACATCTGAGAATCCAATTACACCATAATTTTTATATGCATTCTGAAGCGCCTCTTCAAAAGAAAGTGTTTCATCTTCTTTCATTTGCTGTAAAATGTGGTCCTCCAAATCTTTAGCAATAAGTAATCTTATATCATTAAAGTTAACGTTGTGATTTTTTGTAAACTCAATGAGTTTTAGTTTTTCAGTCTGAGATAAGTTCATAGTTTTGGTTTAAACGTATCAAATATAGAAAACCTCCTTAAGGAAAGTTCGCTCAAGGAGGTTTTGAATGATTTTTAGTGATAAATCTAGATATAGGCTTCTATTGGAGCGCATGTACAGGTGAGGTTCCTATCACCATAAGCTTCATCAACTCTTCTAGTTGTTGGCCAAAATTTGTTTTCTGAAACAAAGGCTAATGGGAAAGCAGCTGTTTGTCGACTGTAGTCATACTCCCAATGTTCTGCGGTGAGCATCTCCATCGTATGAGGTGCATTTTTCAACACATTATTTGGATTATCAATCGTACAAGTTTCCACTTCTTTTTTAATAGAAATCATAGCCTCACAAAATCTATCTAATTCTGCTTTACTTTCACTTTCTGTAGGTTCAATCATCATAGTCCCCGCTACTGGGAACGAAACTGTAGGGGAGTGAAATCCGTAATCGATAAGGCGTTTGGCGATATCTTTTACTTCAATACCATACTCCTTAAAATCTCTACAATCAATAATCATCTCGTGAGCAGCTCTTCCTTTTTCTCCAGAATATAAGTTTTTGTAATGCCCTTTCAATTTAGCTTGAATATAGTTAGCATTCAAAATAGCATATTCTGTAGATTCTCTAAGCCCTTGTTCTCCTAGCATTCTGATGTAAGCGTATGAAATTAAGCATACAAAAGCAGATCCAAATGGGGTTGCAGAAATGGAAGATATAGCATGAGTTCCGCCAGTTTCGATTAAAGGATTGTTAGGTAAAAAAGGAGCAAGTTGTTTTGCGACACATATAGGACCAACTCCAGGGCCACCACCTCCATGAGGAATAGCAAAGGTTTTGTGTAAATTTAAGTGACAAACATCTGCACCAATTCTTCCTGGACTCGTTAAGCCTACTTGGGCATTCATATTGGCACCGTCCATATATACTTGTCCGCCATGTTGGTGAATAAGCGTAGTGATTTTCCTGATATCCGATTCAAAAACACCGTGAGTAGAAGGATAAGTTACCATCAAGGCAGCTAGGTTTTCGCTATGTTCTTCAACTTTAGATGTTAAATCATCAATATCGATATTACCTTTATCTGTTGCATTAACCACTACGACCTTCATGCCAGCCATAACTGCACTTGCAGGGTTGGTGCCGTGAGCAGAAGAAGGCACTAAACAGATATTTCTGTGAGAATCTCCTCTAGATTTATGATAAGCACGAATCACCATTAAACCAGCATATTCGCCTTGGGCTCCAGAATTGGGCTGCAGTGAGGTTGCTGAGAATCCTGTGATCTCTGTTAAATAATCTTCTAAACTTTTTAGGATTTCTTGATAGCCCTTAGCTTGCTTCTTAGGAACAAATGGATGAATATTTCCCCATTGTGGGTTGGATAAAGGAAGCATTTGCGATGCAGCATTCAGTTTCATAGTACAAGACCCCAATGGAATCATGGAGTGGTTTAAAGCTAGATCCTTTCTTTCTAACCTTTTTATGTAACGCATCAACTCTGTTTCAGAGTGGTAAAAATTGAAGACATCGTGGGTTAAGAATTCCGTCCGTCTACTCAATACACTAGAAGGGATAATACCTTCTTTTAAGCCTTGAAGTTTTAAAGTTTCTTTTTCATTCGCTTCTCCGAAAATATTAAGAATATCGTTGAGGTCCTCAAAAGAGGTGGTTTCATTCAAAGAAATAGAAACACTCTCAGAATCTGGGTAATAAAAATTGATTTCTTTTTTTTCAGCTAAATCTTTAATCTTATCAGCATCAGCTTTTATAAGAATAGTATCGAAGTAAAGTTTATTCACTTGGTAGTATCCTAAGTTTTCAACAGCGTCTGATAGGCTTACTGCTTTTCTATGAATTTGACTTGCAATGTGTTTAAGACCTTCTGGCCCATGGTATACAGCATACATGCCAGCCATAATGGCAAGTAAAACTTGAGCTGTACAAATATTGGAAGTTGCTTTATCTCTTTTGATGTGTTGTTCCCTGGTTTGTAGAGCCATTCTTAAAGAAGTATCTCCATTAAGATCTTTGGTGACTCCTATAATTCTTCCTGGGATACTTCGTTTATAATCTTGTTTAGTTGCAAAGTAAGCAGCGTGTGGTCCTCCATAACCAAGCGGAATTCCAAAACGTTGAGTGGTTCCAACGACTACGTCAACTCCCCAATTCCCAGGAGCTTCTAGTAAAACAAGGCTAAGTAAATCAGCAGCGACAGCTACTTTAATATCATTCTCTTTTGCTTTTTTGGTAAAGTTTTCAAAATCATTAATTTCTCCACACTTACCAGAATATTGAACTAGCGCACCAAAGAAACTAGAATCAAAATCAAATTCATCATATTTTCCAACGACCAATTCGATCGCTAGAGGTTCAGATCTAGTTTGCAACAAGGCTAAGGTTTGAGGCAACACATTATTACCAACAAAAAACTTGACAACCTTATTTTTCTTTTGCCCCTTTGTTCGTACAGAATATAATAAATTCATGGCTTCAGCAGCAGAAGTAGCTTCGTCCAGCAAAGAAGCGTTGGCCAATTCCATACCTGTTAAGTCAGACACCATAGTTTGAAAATTAAGCAAGGCTTCAAGTCTACCTTGAGCAATTTCAGCTTGATAAGGAGTGTAAGCGGTATACCATCCTGGATTTTCAAAAACATTTCTTTGGATCACCGCAGGAAAAATTGCTTCATGGTAACCAAGACCTATATAAGACCTAAAAGTTTTGTTCTTTTTAGCGATAGAATTAATATGCTTAGAAAATTCATACTCAGTAAGTGGAGCGGGTAAGTCTAGCTTCTTTTCCAACTTTATATCGTCTGGAATAGTCTCGTAGATTAACTGTCCTGTAGAGTCAGCTCCAACGGCTTTAAGCATTTCTTTTATGCTTTTTCCACGAGGACCAATATGTCTTGATGCAAATGATTCTATATTCATTAAAGATTATTTAGAAATTTGATAACAAAATTACATTATTTTAAATGAAACGATTGTTAAAGATGGATAGACTATCGTTAAGTTTTAAAGAAAATTATCTCGAATAAACTTTACTTTTGTAGGTATGAATTTATTACAAAAAGCTTTTAAATTTTATATCAATTCAAGTCTTCATGTAGCGTTTGCCGTAGTCTCCTTTACAATGGTGACTTTTCAGAATTTTAACTTGACAGCGGACAGGGATATAGTGGTGTTTGTTTTTTCTTCAACAGTAGTAGCTTACAACTTTGTTAAATACTTTCCTGTCTTAAAATTGCAGGGAGAAACTATTACTGCTGAATTAAAGGGAATAATTTTGTTGTCTCTTTTATCTACCATTCCTCTGGTAATGACTTTAATTACTATGACACTTGAAACCTTTCTTTTTATCTTTTGCTTAGGGGCCTTAACTCTACTATATGTATTACCATTTTTGCCAAAGACAAAAAACCTTAGAGATGTGAGTGGTCTAAAGATATTTGTCATTGCCTTAGTGTGGACTGGGACAACTGTGGGTTTGCCTTTTTTTGAAACCGACCAAGGTTATATTCTCTTAGCCACGGAGACTATATTTTATGCCTCAAGTAGATTCTTCTTAATTATAGCGCTTACCATTCCTTTTGAGATTAGGGATACAAAGCTTGATAGCTTGTATTTAAAAACACTCCCACAATGGGTAGGAGTTACAAATACCAAAGTGATAGGTGTATTATTAAGTTTATTATCCTTGGTGATTCTAGTTTTAAGCGGGGAGGATTTAACCAGTCTTTATATAGTGCTCTATTTACTGGTAATAGGATTCATCGTGTTCTCAAACCAAGACAATACCCTTTACTATTCTGCATTTTGGGTGGAGAGTCTACCTATACTTTGGTTTATGGCGATTTTTATTTTCGGCTAATGCTTCTTATTTTCAACTCTTTACCATTAAATTCAATATTTTTATAAATAAACTGCATTATTTATTTGGTTAGAAGGCAAAAAAGGTTGTAGTTTTGCACTCCGCTAAACGAGGTATTGGTAGTGTCGCAGAGGCGGAAGTTCTTTACAAATTGGGTTATAGAGTTTGTAAAATAAATTTTGATTTCGGGTTATTGAAGTTCTTTAAAATAAGATTTAATTTTTTCACTAAACGGCTTGTTAGGTTAAAAATAAGTATTAGTTTTGCAACCGCTTAGAGAAGCACACGGGT
>Ga0307946_1000241_pt1 | contig 33189 bp, 28 predicted proteins | sample OrgLakmetagen230_FD_203153 | JGI IMG/M metagenome (GOLD analysis project Ga0307946, IMG submission 203153) | Saline water microbial communities from Organic Lake, Antarctica - #230 | ecosystem: Environmental > Aquatic > Non-marine Saline and Alkaline > Saline | place: Antarctica: Organic Lake...
ATATTGAGAACCAAGACAGGCCAACTTGATGTTGGCCGCGCTATCCATCACCACCCAAATGTTAGAGAAGCCGCTAACGCTCCGCTTGGGGCATTATGGATGGAGAATTTCGCGCATTTCGTTAAAGAATCCTTGACGTCGAAAGGTGCACCACGGGCGGCAACAGCATAGGTGATGGCACGTTCCGACGCGATTAACGCAGACAGCGCGCCATCGACCTGACTCAATAGCCACGCAGTGGCAAGACAATCTATGCTGGCCCGGTGACCTTCATAAAACCCACCGTTTTTCAGGCACAGATATTCTAGCTTGCTACCCTCATAGCCAAATTCGCGCCACGGAATATCTTTGATCGAGCATGCCCACCGCAACCGATCCAGGTGGCCGAAGCGAGCTTCAAACATACCCCTGTCAAAGCTGGCGGAATGCGCCACCACAATGGGATCGTCAGCAAAGCCTTTCACAAGGGCCTGACCATCAATGCGCTGCCCCGCTACTTTCGCATCGTCAATACCTGTCAGTTGTGTGATCAACTCGGGAATAGGTTTGCTGGGGTCTTCGTAGAAGGAAACGGCTTCGTTAATGGAAACGATAACGCCTAAATCGATATCGATTGTTGCGTGAACCAGTCCCAGTTCGATAATGCTGTCCTCGTCGGGATTGAGGCCGGTGGTCTCGACATCGAGCACCACCAGGGATCGAAGATTGTTGCCGCCCTGGGCGACAGCGATCGGAAACACGGTGTCCGGTTTCGTCCATGGAATCCGGCTAAGCAAACGGTAGTCGTCGGGAGTCCGGGTTATCTGATCAATCTCGTTCAAAGGAAACATAGTGGTGCGCCTAAAAGCAGTTAAGTGAATGTCCCAGCGGCTCGCGGTGGAGTGATCCGTAGAAAGTTTGGGCTTTATCGGTGGTCAGATGCTGGCTCACCACATCAAGAACAGCCTCCAACGGCCAAACGGTAGGAGGATTACCGCTAGCCGCTCCGGTATCCAAAGACAGCGTGTTGCCTCTGACAAAGGGTGCAGGCGTGACGTTGTGGCCGACAACAACCGCATCGATGCCGTCAACCTGCGCTTCGGTGGGCAGTGAAGCGTCCGGATCGTGCCTATCGCGGGCGATACGTCGATTCCAGATATCAGAGTCGTGGTCGAAGACACCCCACTGGCCAGAGGTCACCGCTGCATGAATAAGCCCGACGGTTCCGCGCCCACAAGGGACGCTGATCGTTAATGGCAGGGTCAGGCAGTGATTTTTAATTAAGCGGGACAGATATCCCCCATCAACATCGCGCACCCACTCGCCACCGCAATTTTCAATCCAGTGCAGATATGTAGAGACATCCTGATTAACCAGGGCGTCGAGCATCATGTCCTCGTGGTTGCCTAATACTGCGAAAAACCAGGGGTCCGCCAATAACTCCAAACACCCCAGGGACCGAGGGCCACGGTCTATAAGATCACCGACACAGAACAGTCGATCGCAATCTGGCCGGAAGCCTATGGTGAACAGCGTCTCGAATAAAAGATCCAGCTGTCCATGCAAATCACCAACGACGTAATCCTGCCCGGTCGTGTTCGCCGAGACGGTTCTGTTGCCATGAAAGCGTTGTTTCGGTTGTGTCATTGGATACCTCGGTCATCCTTCAGTGTGGGGCGGGAGAAAGCCCGGGTTTTCGTCATTATAGCATAATAGTATCTGCATGTAATATGTAATAAATAGTACATGGTAGACATTTCTGCATCATAAGTAATATTATGATTACTCCATAAGAGGAATGGCCCACACTGAAGCAGTTGGCGTGGAACACGTGCCTGCCCTACCCCGGTACTGTGCGGTGAATTAGGCGTCGTCTCCTGCATGCCCCGCTTCCCACAAGGCCTAGAGACGCGCCAAGCAGCCGTTGCATGAACAGGCGGCAAAACCGTGGAACATCAACAAACCAGAGAACCATGATGAACGAGCACGACTTGACCACCGAATCACTGCCCAAAATGCAACAACTCCCCTGGGATGCGCCGCCTTCGTTCCGTACTGTACCCACGCACCGCGGTATCATGTGCAGGGGACCGGTACCGGGGCTGGAGGCACAATCGGATCTGGACATGGTGGCTTTATGGTTGGCGGAACGGGCAAGTGCCAGCACAAATACGGCGATGGCGTACCGCAAGGAAACGGAGCGATTTCTTTTCTGGCTGGCGGATTCTGGAAAAGTGATCAGCGATGCAACGCGAGAGGATTTTATACGGTATGCGAAATTCCTCATCGATCCAAAGCCACGGCATCAGTGGGTGGCGGATCGAAAACACCCTAGAACGTCTCCTGACTGGCGCCCGTTTACGACCGCGCTGAAACCCGACTCCGTAAAGTATTCGCTGTCGGTAATACGGGCGATGCTTGATTTCATGCACAGCAATGGCTGGCTGGCGGCTAACCCCATGCCGGAAACTCGGTACCTGGTGGCCACCACAAAAGAAGAGCCGGCATTAAAGGTGGCAAGAAGACAGCTCAGTGAGCAGCAAATGGGGCTTCTGGGCGAATTTGTTGATCGATATGAAGCAACCGAATACCCGGTAAGAAAGGAAAGAAAGAAGGATCAGCAGCCCGAGGATGGCCGACAACCTTTCATTGACCGGCGCAATCGTGTGACCCGCGCACGGCTTCGTCTGATTCTTGCGCTCGCGGGCACGCTCGGAGCCCGACAAGCGGATATCATTGAAGGATTCCTGTCGGATTTCTCGCCGGCTCCCAGCGATCTGAAAGCGGCCAGGTGGCTGTGGTATATCCCCAACGGTAAGGGACGAAAGGCTGCAACGCTGCCGGTACCGGATTGGGTTATGGATCGTGTGGTCGATCTGCGTGTAACACTGGGGTTACCGGCATACCCATCGGCCAATGAACCGCCCTACCCTATTTGCCCGGATACCCGATACATCCGGGACTCGGAACGTCCGATGCCCACACATCTGCCAGCGATCTCCCGAAGCGGTCTGTACCGACACATGCAAGATGTGTTTCACCGACTGGCCTATGCGATCGATTCCGGCGAAATGGCAGGATCTTCGGCGGACGCCCGCATTTTGCGTGATGCATCGCTGCACTGGTTACGGCATACGGCGATGAAGCGGATCACCCGTAAGACAAAAGATCTCACAATAGCCAAGCTCCTGGGCCGACATGCCAGTATTGAAACTACGGCGCTCTACGCAGAATCGAGTCTTTCCGAGCTGGCGGACGCACTATGTAGGGATTAAAGCGATCTCCTTTTAAAACATACCTTTCTGCAAACGAGACAAAGTGGTATAAACTAGGCAAAACAGGTTGGAATGCACAAAATGACCTGGATGCGACACCCTAGACAGGAGAAGTTTATGTCACCAGTAAGAGAAATGAAGGCACTCGGTCCTGAAGATCCAAAAGATCACTTCGCGAACCTGGCAATCGAAGGTTCCGATGCGCTGGATGAAATTAGAAATGAGCTAATAAGGACGCACGGTGACGGCAAGAACCGCACCGAAAAGACCTGGGGTATACAGGAAGCGGCGGTGATGGTGGGCCGCTCTGTCCCATGGCTCCGAGAAAATGACCCTGATGCGCCCAAGAATGAGGTCGGTCATGGCCGATGGACACTGGGCCGGATCAATGAGATTCGCGACAAGATTGGTACCCGGGTCACCCGTCCTGCAGGCGCAGAAACGCTTATCATTGCGTTTTCCAAGCTTAAAGGGGGTGTTGGAAACACGACCTCTTGCGCCCACTTAGCGCATTTTCTGGCCAAGATGGGGTTTCGAGTGCTGGTCATCGACTTCGATCCACAAGGGTCAATGACTCAGCTTGTCGGTGGCGTGAACCCGGACGCAAGTATCGACATGGAAGATCTGCCGAACGAGGCCCTACTCAACGATCCCAAGAGTTTGCAGTACACGATCCGCAAGACCTATTTCCATAATGTCCACCTCATCCCTGCTAATCAGATGCTTCAGGATTTAGAGCTGGGGCTGAATCAACAATTTATGAATGAAAACGATGATGAATTCGGTGTCCCTTTTCACAAACGATTGAAGGAAGGACTGGAGCCGATCAAGGACAATTACGATATGGTCCTGATTGACTGCCCGCCGAGCCAGGGGTCGTTGACCATGAACGCACTTGGCGCCGCTAACGCCCTGATCAACCCGATCCGTCCAATGTTGCTGGATCGCGCAAGCTACGTTATGTATACCCGGTCGTTATCATCATTCTACGAGTTTAATCCGGATATACAGATCAAGTATCATCGCCTGCTGATCAGCCAGTTCAAGAACGTGAAAGACCCGATAATGCAGGGTAAAGCCATCAGGAAGCTCTACGGTGACCTTGTATTGTCAAATACGATTATGGATTCTCAGGAGATAAAGAATGCATCCGGCCGATTAGAAACGGTGTACTCGCTGGACCGACCGGTAGGTGGCCGGGATTCGTACAAGCGAGCTTTGCATTCGTTGGACTCGGTATTCAGTGAAATGGTCGATGAAATATTTTATCTGTGGAACATGGAGGCGGGGAACGATGAGTAATGAAGAGACTTTTAAAACCAAAGATAAGGCGCGGTCCGCCAGACCGGTCGGTGGAATGATGGGGGCTGGTCAGCGCAGAGGGCAAGAGAAAACGTCAAAGCCGTTTGTCGCTGAAGGCGACGGGGAAAAACTGTTCGAGAAACCGAAAGAGACTGGTTCGGACTCGGCGTCCACCCCGGAACGCTTACGCGTAAGCGTGCCCTCCCCTGCCCTACCAGGTCAGGACGGTGAGCCGTATTACGCCGAGGTTCCGGTTGTAAAAATTCGTTCGTGGCGGTTCAAGGACAGAACCAGCGCGGAAATTGAAGATGATCCGGAGTTCCTGGACCTTATGGGTCGAGTGCGTGGCAATGGCGTCGTGCAGGCTATCGGTGTGCGCAAACTGGAAGAGCAGGACGGCGATATTGAATACGAAGAAATATTCGGGTTCAAGCGGCTGACAGCATCGAAGCTGCTTGGCCTGAAAACGATACCGGCCAAGGTGTTTGTCACTTTGACGGACAAGCAAGCGGCGGTACTGCAGCATGAGGAAAACACAGGGAAGTCGGACCCTTCCTATTACAGTCGCGGTTGTGCGTATTTACGATACCTCGATGCTGAAATGGCTTCTGGCCCTTATGCGTTGGCCGCGTTGCTTGGCGAAGACAAACAGAGCATGGCTAATTACGTTCGCGTGGCCAGAGAAATGCGAGAGGAGTTTAAAGAGCATCTTAAATTGCACACGTTTTCCTCAAAGGTTCTTTTCAACCTGATTTCGTTAACCCGTGACGGTGGCGGTGTTTCGCCGGAAACGATGGTTAAGAAGATCCTCGATCATAAGCAAAAATTGAACGAGAGCCCGCAGCAGGCCAGCCGGGTTCTTATACGCCTGGAGTCAGAAGTAAAGCCAGCCAGAAAAGAGCCTTCCAATACCAAAGTTCTGGAAGTGGATGGGCGCGAGGCGTTCTCCTGGAAACGCAATAAACGGGGAGCAACCATTAACGTCAGTGCCGACATTGCTAAAAAATTGGATGATGACTTGATCGAGCAGGTTCTCACGGACTTGGCGAACCGTTTGTAGACTCGTTTCGGCACCACGGAAACCGCACCCAGGAGTGCGGTTTTTATGAGCGCTTACGCGTAAGCGTTGCGGGGAGCGGTTCTTCCTTCAGCAGGCAAACCACTGAATATGGAACGCTTACGCGTAAGCGTGGGTGCAATGCCTGGCGTAAAAGTGACCACAGCAACAAGTGCTCCATGCAACGCTTACGCGTAAGCGTCCTTTCTATCTGGTTACGATCAGCCACGGCGCACGGTCCAAACGGGGTCAACTCACGAAACGGCAAATAAAGCACGCTAAGGTCCCGTCAGTGCCAGATCAACATTGCTGACGGTCTGATGCCGCATTCGGTTTTGCCCGTTAAAGACCGAGTTCGGTGTGAGAGCCTAAACGCACGAGCTGTAGCACCCCGGCATTAGGCGTCCGATAAATCAACACCAGGTCGGGCTTCACGCTTGTAGTCGCGTTTGAATTTCCCGGTACGCTCAATCGTCCGCATTCAAATCCGCCATCAGTCCCTCGACGGTGGCGAACGAAGGCAAGTTGCCACGGCGCGCTTCCTTCATTGCTGCGATGGTTTCGTCATTTGGGACTAACGGCTCAAAAGGTAGCGCCTTTTCGCGGGCAACGCGGGTGAGCAGGATGCGAAAAGCATCCGACACGGTAAGCCCCATGGCCGCCAATACAACGGTCGCTTCCTCCTTGATGTGCTCGTCGATCCGAGCACGCACAACAGCATTCGCCGACATAGTTCAATCCTCCATCTTATTGAGCTACATTGTAGCCCAGCGCCCAAAATCAGACAACAGAACAGCTTGAGCCGATGCCAAGCTGAGCTACACCCTAAATAGGCGTCAGGTGCTCAGTACCAATCACGTCAGGATAGAGTGTATTTTAGTAATAGTTGGCGCTTTTTGATCGACGCTTACGTGTAAGCGTCCTTTCTTCTAACTGGGTTACGCTCTAGCGATGAAACGGCAAAGACTGCGACGCTTACGCGTAAGCGTTGGTGCAATGGCAGACGCAAAAGTGACCGCAGCAACAAACGCTCCACGCAACGCTTACGCGTAAGCGCTAGGCCCAAACCAGCACAGCTTGATGAGATAGGGCCTAACTCAATTAAGATGGTCAACTGGGTCAAGCAATCGAAGGAGTAGCTGTTGTGGGAATCGTTGATCATGTAACGGATCATCTGGCAGAAGACGAGCAGGTGGTCTATCAAACTCCCGTGAGTTGGATTGTCGTTGGGGTGCCGCTATTGTTGATGCTTCTGAGCATGATCGTTCTGAGTATCACAAATAGGCCGGATTTGTCCGGTGACCCACAGGCCATTGTAAGCAAGTTATGGAACCTTCCATTCCAGTTATTGTATTTCCCTGCGATGGCGGGTGCCGCATTCGGTGCACTCCTGCTAGTGATGGCGCTCGTCGAAAGGCTAACCACCGAAGTAACGATCACGACTCGGCGTGTGATCTACGAGACTGGACTGATATCGAGAAGGTCACGGGAAATAAACAGATCGGTGATCGAAGGCGTTGACGTATGGCAATGGATCCCTGGTCGGGTTTTAAATTATGCCACGGTAACAATTAACGGTATTGGTTCAGGTTCTCTCCAGATAAGAGCCCTGGATAATCCATGGAAATTTCGCGAACACCTGGTTAAACGTACCAGCCCAAAAACGCGACAGTGAACACCAGAAGGTTACGCTTACGTGTAAGCGCCACAAAGACCGAGCAGGGTGGGGCAGGGCAGGACGATGTTTATGCTGTGGCATCTACCTGGGTAGAGATGAAGGCTGACTGCAGGGAGTAAAGATACTTGTCCAACTCGGACCGACTGGCAAAGACGCCTTTGTGAGCACCTGATTTAACGATATCGATAACCTTTTTCACACCCGGGCTGCACTTGGAAAGTACGAGTCGCCCGTTTTTCTGTTGTAGCAGCTTCATAACTCGATCCAGCGCCGTGATACCGAACGAATCTATGTATGAAACGGCACTCACATCCAGTTCCAGTGTTTTAACGACACCGCCCTCACCATGTCGCAGAGAAACTGGGAGATGTCATCAGCATTGCGCTCAGTTATCGAGCCGGTCATTACAACGTGGGAATGCTGCTCCGGCGGGCTTGCCAATCGAATCCCCAATTCCTTGTATGAACTCATAGCGAAAACCCCAGCGTTAACAATGTTTTTAAATGACGATCACATGAACATCCATAGTATAAACTATACGAGCGGGAGCGTTAATCTCATGTTCAATGTCCGCCAAGGGAGTTAATTTAGGTGCATTAAGGTGGTTTGCTCGATTACATAGTGAAGGGTATTCGGGGAGGGGAGATGCCAGTCGCCAATGACCTGTTCACCCAAGTTGTAGAGTGCGGTCGGGTCCAATCCCAGGGTCTGAGCAATGCGAGGAATCGGGATCGCTTGCGAGGTGTAGAGCAAATGGGCATAACGCAATGCGATCCGACGGAGGCGCGGGTGTTTGGTAATCAACACCCGCACAGGGGCCGCATATTGAGGATAGCTTTTTGGTCGTTTACGCGATCCAGCCTTGGCTCGCAGATCAACAGATTTGACGTGAAATACCTTAGCCAGCTCATGGATGCTAAGAGCATAGGTTGTGAGCACGTAATTCAGATCAGCTTCCTGAATCTGATCAATGGATAATCGGCCAAATAGCGTGCAGTAATCTGTCCATATTTCCCGGCTTCGCCGTGTAGAGAACACGCCTCGCATTAGCCGATCAACAGGATCGGTATAGTCGAATTCGTCATCCAGGTAGATAGAGGCGGTGAACGCGTCGTTCATCTTTCTGGAGTGTCCGCAAACGCTGACACCGGGCAGTTGGAATTCGGATTCCAACTGTTCGACCATTTCAGGGCTCAGTGAGAAAACCTTAGCCACGCGAGCATAAAACTTTTCTGGAATCGAATAATGCCGGTATCTGGTTAGCCAGAATGTGCGGAAAGTCTGCTCAAAGGCCGTGCCCGCATCTGTTAAAAACCGACTATTCAGACCGTTGAACTTTTCCTGTTTCTTTTCACTAAATTGCCCGATTTTCTTTTGAACCGAAGGCGAAACAGCACTATCAAACAGTGTATGCGATCGGTTCTCAGCACTTCGTTCATCGAACAAAACAAATTGCTGATGGTCTAGCGCGGAAACTCTAGCAGCGAAGGCTACCATAGGCGTTCTCCGGAATTATGACTTGCAAATTATATACAAACCACAATGTCTTATGTGACTTGTTAATGGGAAAATAACCAATCCTGATACAAAGGTCAACCAAAGGAAACAAAGCGAACGGGAAACATGAAAGGAGGTGGGCCAGTAAATTGGCGATAACGTACACTATTCGAGTCTAAAAACTTAAGGCATTGACTATGATTTTCCGGCCCGCTTTGAACTCCGCTATGGCTCACCGCCAAATCCTCGAAAGCGCTGCGGTAGGTGCACATTTTCTGGTTGAATATCATAATCGTATGAACATGGCTGTTCCGGAGCCTGTTTTATCGGCACCCAAGGCGCTGGAGGCTCACCTGACTGCCGCGGCCGATGGCGCCAACGTCAGGTATGAAGATTATGAAGACTGGCTGACTATCATCAGTCAGCAGGCCATGAAATTGTGGAACCCCACGGAGAACGCGCCGATAACCAAGGTTGCACAGGCCTTGAACCAGATGGATCGCAAGGGGTGGCAGATCGACAATGGGCTCATGAGGGCCGCCCGACATTCAGATTACCTAGCATTGGCTCACGTCTGGCTAAAATGCAGACAGAAATGGCGAATCAACAAGAAGATAAATTGACGCCATACAGGCGGTTGCTGCATGACGCATCAATGCGATCAATGGGTGTCGCAGTCGATATGCACGGCGAACTGAAACGTTTTCTTAGTGAGCAGGGGACAAAGCAGCCGAAATTATCGCCAAAGTCGTTGCCCAAGCTCAATGTCGAGTTTGTGTCCGAGGTCGCATTGTCTGCCTGGGCTAGTGTGGTAGCGCATCTGAACGGTGAACCTCTACCCGGAAGACCTGGAACCGTTCGAGGATGCATTTGCTGAAATCGAGAAGACGAAGCACCCTACCGAAGCGACCAGGGCTGCTTTATCAAAGGCATGGAAAAAGGAGTTACCCTGGTTGCCAGAGGACTGGATTAACATGTCTGTGCAATCGGTTCTCGGAAGCTCAGTCAGCATCAAGCTCGAAACAATTGACCAGTCCAGTGTCGATATTGTGCGCGGGATTATTCGGGACGCCCACCAGACCCAGACATTAAAAATGAAGCCTCAACCGGACATTGAAGATACGCAGGAACTTCGGTTATTTGGATCGCTCGAGGAACTGCAGCAAACCCTGGCTCGCATCAGCGATAATCGGGGCTTGAATGAGAAGACAGAGCAGAAGCTGGCCGAGTTAAGTGAGCAATTTAAGACGGTTGCCGATCAAATGCAGTCACACCAAACGCCAGGCACGTCTTTGCGCGATGAGGACGCGCCAGCGCAGTAGGAATCAGCCTGCTGCACCATCCTCTTTCATCAAGCGTTCACGCAACGTGTCATCGAGCGCATTTAAGGGCACTTCGTCCAGCGTATCTTCTTCAAACTGAGCAGATGATGCGACCCCATCAACCAAGACCTCCCCAACAACAGCACAGCGCCGGTCATCAATAGCTCTCGTATGCTCTCGATTGAATACATCGAGTGTGGATTGTGTATCGGCTGCATCAACGCAAAATTCATAGGTAACCTGGACGCGGTGTAAGGGCATAACATAATCCAAATGGTGGCGAAACAATGGTCGCAAGTATACGACCTCCAGCCGGGGATCTTTCAGATGATGTTCAAAACTGAACACGTAAAGCAAGGCTTCCGTTGAACGGTGGTAAGGTAAATTTACCGTCAACCTGGAAAGAATAAACGATGCCCGACACTGCCTACGACCCCCTAACGTGCAGACGTTCCACACGGCTTGGCCGGTCCTTTCTTGTCTTCACAGCGACCGTATTAGCCATTGCAGCAGCACCCAAGGGCAATGCAAATGATCTAACGGCTACCGACCCTGTTGATCATGTTGTCCAATGGATCACGCTGTGCAGGTCAGATTCTACTGTGACTCAGTACGTGAATGATTGGTCAGAGACAATGATAAAGGATGGGTTTGCGGCTTTGTCGAGCAACGGGGCTGATCTGCCGATTGAAGAGTTCACGGATATTGAGGCTTGCTTGTCGTTATCCGCCAGCGCTGAAATGCAAACGCCCGTGTTTGTGGTAAGTAAGTCGTTATCGTTGGATGAGTTACCCGGGAGTGCTGAGAGCATAAAAGCACTTCAGGCGCACCATGTGACACAGCATCTGGTTCATAGGATGCAGAAGGCAGACATAAACCTGTTTAGCATGCAGGGCAGGGCGGGGAACCGCTCATTGGATGAAATGCTCAGGATCGACCCGGACCTGGCTCACGAAACACTGAATTTTGGAGCGATCACTGGCATCGACCGCCAGCAACGGTCATTTGCGGTCAAAGGGAACCAAGCCTGTGTGATCGCGCTCGAAGAAACGCCTTTGGAACCGTTTGCCGAAATGCGCCTGGCAAACCAATCGATCGCACCAAGTGTAGGACGTTTTCTGAAAACACATGGCCGCTCTGTTGAATTTTGGCATGAAGCGGCTCACTGCAACATGAGCGTTGCAGGGAAGACGATAAAGCAAGAACTGGATGCATCCGGGACTGGCCCATCAAGGTCATGCGCTGCAAGCACTATCCCGATGGATTTCGATAGCAGGCCTGACGATGGCCTGACACCGAATGATCACTTTGCCGGCGCTATGGATAATCGCATCCTGCACAGTCTCCAGCAGGAGTCGCTGGCTGATGAGTTCGGTATGACGATGGCGAACCGGTATCAGGGAGCCCCCCGGGCCGGGTGTCATTCGCCAGAGGTTATCAGTCACCCATGGCAGCGTTATCGGCTGATGGATTCGCTGAACCATCCCAGGGCAGATTACATGACATGGCTAATACCCTGGCTCAAGGATCAGTCAACGGGTGTCCAGCGACAGATGGTGTCGGACGCCTATCAAGGGCTCTACCAGGCGGCTAAAACCCTGCTCCCAGAAGAACAATACCGGAGCATCGTTCACGCGCAGTCGATTTTGGCAGGAACGCAAGCGTTCAATACACCTTCGGCTAACCCAGATCCCGTCCGTGCAAAAGCCTGGGCCGCCTGGATTGAAGCGCAGGTTACAGACCTCGGTTTGTCTCAGTAGGGCGCGACCTTCTGTCCAAATTCACCGTATTCAGCGTGTAATGGTGTCATTAGGTAAACCCCTGATCAGAATATTGCCGGACACCTCGGTTATACTGTATGTAATTCAAACTAGAAAACCCTATACGATAAATAAATCACCCGTTGGTGAATTGGTGGCATAGATGGCTGAAATGATCAGCAAACCGGAAAACCAGATAACATTGGATCGAACGGTAGATACCTCCAAGGCGCCGGGGCTGTGGCCGCGGGTTGAACAGCAGGATATTTCCGTGGCGGCGCTGTTGAACAGGCATCAGTGGTTGGCCATGGTGAAGGAAGAGTCGCCAGGTGCATTGTCGTCAGCTCAGCGGGACTTTTTGCTGGCAATGGGATTCCGTGAAGGCTCCAGTGGCCGGTATTTCTATCCCGGTTACCCGACTCCCAGACTCGTTTCTCAACTGTGCTCTGCCTTTGATTGTCAGGCGGACGGACTGATGCCCGACCAGGTTATCACCGTGACACCGCAGGACACGTTCAAGCCCAACATCCCTCTGGAGGTTCAGGCGGGCGTGCGCTGGTATTGGAAGCATCAACCTCGGCTTTTGAAAGATGAGATTGAGGACAGTCTGGCTGGTCGTGAGGATGAGTTGTCTACCACCACACTGCGCGCGATCGAGTCCGAGCGACTTGAAAATATGGTTCGCCTGCAAGTGCTGGTAGGACAGGCAATGGAGGGGGAGATCACTCCATTGACTGAACCGGTACTCGCGATGGGGCTTTATCGTGGTACCGCCAGCTACGGACCTCAAATCGCCGATTGGCCGGAGGACCTTCAAGCTTTTCATGAGCAACTGGCCGAGGTTCGCGGTGAAACACCACCGGCGACCTTAGAAATCGACCCGCTCTATCAATACAGCAGTGATCCGCGGCCGGGGATCGGGCAGAGAATTCAGTGGAACACACCCGTCGAGACCGTGGCGGGCTTTGTCGTTGGCCATGATGACAGCGAAACATCGCTGTGGGTTGTGCGCCTGAAAGGCGCTGAGCCGACCACAGAGATTGGCTTCCTGTTTCCCCGGCGTGAGCGTATTGCACTGGAGAGCGTGGTTGGTTTCAACGAGAAGCCGGAGACGCAAGACGAGCCGGAACCAACCCCGGAACCCGCAGCGTCAGTCGAGACAGACAAGAAACCGCAGGCACCCGTCACACTGACGGACCTGCCGAATCTGGCCATGGCGAATAGAAAGCCGGGTGACATTCTGTCCGAGGCCAATAAAGCGCAGGTGGCCATGGCGATGCGGCTGGGTCTCATCATGGGCAATCACCCGCTGATGATGCAGCCTAATCAGGCCAAGGACGCCGTTATATCGTGGCGGACTCTTGATGACATCATTGTGTACCGACCCACGCGCGACCAATCCGAGCGCGCTCGCGATGATGCGGAAATAGTGGTGCGCGATACATCTCTGGAGTGGTTCAACCGCGCCCAGCCGGAAACACCTGACGGGCGTCGCAGCCCGGTGGCGGTCTTTCCGGCACAGGCACCGGTGATCACTGACGTGGATTTGGCGATGAGCCCGGAGATTGCATCGCGGCTGGAGCGCTTCGAGTTCTGCCGAGTGGGGATTCACCCGCTTGTTGTCGGGAAAATCGAAGCAGCGCTGGAGGATTGGTCAGAGAACGAGGCTCCCAAGCTGCATGATCCGTCCGGAGGACTGGTTCCGATGCTTCGAAGCACGGCCTCTTTTTATCGGGGGTCCTCACTGCACCTGAGCCAGATGTCCTTCTCCATGGGGGACCATATATTTCAATCAACACTGCGAAAATATTTCCAAGACGTTAAAGAGACCGTTGCGTCGTCCGATGACAGCAATTACGAGACCCACCTGAAGACCTTGGATCACATGCTGCGCGAGGAAACTCGGGAGAAGCTGTCCGAACACCTGCAAGGCCTCGTGTTTACGCGCCACCAGGATGCACATGACTTTGTTAACGGCACCGGTGAAAGGTTCACGGAAGTCGTATCACGGAATGAGCAGTTGCTAAAGTCGCTGGCGGATCTGTCCAACCGGTCGCTGGAGACGATTTGGAAGACTCGCCATCCGATTTTCGTCGTACTGGATGAGATGAAGTCTCAGGGACTGCCATACACCGGCCGTGCCGAGGGGTTAGCGGCCCTAAACATCGATTTGTCCGAACATATCCACTGGCTTGGACAAATGGCTCAGATGAATGGCGTTTCCATCGATGGCGCTCATACCCATCGCGTCATGGAGAACCTACCGCAAGAAGCTATTGAAAGGCTCTCACTGCAGGGGCGCGTTCGGCCTCTGCCCCGAGGCATGATTACGACAGGGCTACTGACCCGCGAGGGAGAGACGGAGCCGTTTCAAATTCTAGTTTTGGCGGAGTCCAGCCAACTGCGCAACAAATACCTGCTTGGCGATAAGGTCGGCCTGCATACACCCAATCTATTTAACCAGGATGATGATAATGGCGGTTCTTCCCGGCATGAAAGCCTGGGTCGTCTCGTTGACCTCAATGCGATGGCACCTATTCAAACAGGGGAGGCGCTGACACGGGACAATCAGGTAATCACCGAAGAAAGTCTATCCGCCCTTAAGCCAACAGTGATTGGGCTTGAGGACTTCGGGTATCTGGATGCGCACCCCGTATCGAGCCGCATTGGGCTGAGTCGAGTTGAGACAGCTCGGGCGTCGGCAGAGGTACCGCAGGAAACTCTGGGCTACACGCCCCGGGAAACAGTGACCGATGCTCTGGACCTCGCCAGGCAATCATTGTTTACGATGATTCCAGGCTGGAGAAACCGGGATGCGAAACGTGAGCAGGTATTGGAAGCCATCAAACTTTGGATCACCGATTTCAAACCGCTCAAGAAGCTAGCGAACCCGACCAGAGTTGCCGAAGATATTCTTGAAAGACTGATCAAACAATCGGACTCGGAAATGGTGCTGGTGGGGGCGAAGACTTCGTCGCGCCAGGTTCGGTATCACATGCGGACGATTACGCGTGAAGATCTGCTTAATTCAGAGGGCGATCGGGCCGATGCCGTTGAGCGAAAGGTGCTGGAGATAAAGAATTACGACCGTCGCGCGGTGAAGGGCTGGCACTTCGCAACGTTTGATTTGGCAACCGTGTTGCGCCCGGAAGCACTGCGCTACCTGAGCGAACTGCGAGCCAACGAGAAGTTGGGCACAAAAGGTACTGATACCGAAACGAAACCTGCCAGGCGAGGCGCCCGGCAGGATCGGGGTCAGGTTGCCGGACTGGCCATTAAAGACCTGCGAGGAAAAGCCTCAACCATCATCAGCAACATTGCCTCTGCTGACAAGGAAGATCAGCTCAAGTTTGTCACCAAAACCAAACTGTGGGACACGCCGGACTGGGTGACTCTCCGATCTCCGAGTGAGGAAGACCGCAATAGCGGCGAGCGCCCGATGGAACCCGTCGTTGCAGCATTCTTCGATGAATTGCGCAAGAACACGCCGATGAAGCCACCCGCAAACATCTCAGCGTTGAATCTTATTTATACACGCTATGTGCTGGGCATCCGGGATGCGTTTCAGGACATTCGCACGGAAGAGGAACTGCACACCGCCCTTAAACCTGATGGTCGGCTTGAAAAGCTGGTGACCACCATGCAAAAGGAGTGCGATGAGCAGGGCTGTCCGGAGGAATTACTGGCCGGTCGAAATGGCCAGCGATATTACCACCACATGATGGCCTTTGGCGGTACGATCATGAGTGCAACGCGGCGCAGTAAAAAGAACACGCACTGGGACATCAAAGACACCCAGGGAACCGGCAGGCGGTCGGTGGACGATGACGATCAACCACAGGTCGGCGCCATGCCGATGCTGGGCCAGCTGGTTCGCAAAGGCGCACAAGATTACCGAAGCGACACGAATGTGACTGAGCAGACGATGATTGCCACATTTGGCTTTTCAGGCATCGAGTACGGCAAGAGCATGACCCAGAAGGACCGTGAAACCTACCTGAACGAAGCCTACGACGGATTTCTGGACTTGGCTAACGTCATGAATGTTCCACCACAGGCCATGAGTCTTGGCGGCACACTCGGCCTGGCGTTTGGGTCACGCGGCAAAGGGGGGCGCAATGCAGCTCTGGCACATTTCGAACCGAGCAACAACGCCATCAACCTAACTCGCATGAAAGGCGCCGGGTCCATGGCACACGAGTTCGGGCATGCACTGGCCAACTACCTGTTCCGGCTGTCTCGTGGGGTGCAGGGGTCTCGGAGCCCGGGTGACATCACCGACACCCTTGATCGACAGATTAATCGCAGACAATCACAGTTCGAAGGCGGACAGTTGCGACAGGGGGTGACGGACGCGATTGCTTTCGTACTCAAATCCTTGAGATATGCGCCGGTGCAGCCCGACGACGGCAACCGAAGAACCTCCTATTACTTCCAGGGTGCAGTGAACGCCGATAACCGCAAAGGCAGCCGCGGCACCCAGTCGGAGCCTTACTGGGCATCGATTAAAGAGATGTTTGCGCGGGCGTTTGAAACCTACGTGGATGCGACCCTTAAAGACAGTGATTCGGAGTTCCGCAATGACTTTCTGGTACGCCCGGACAAGCTGCGCGCCTGGGGGACTGATGTGGAAGATCGACGCCTGGAGCTTGAAGCGGATCGACCGGAACCCCTTGCGCTGCCAGCCAACGCGACTGACGATCAGCGCCGCGCCTGGCGCACCCGCGAAACGGCGATTGGCAGCGTGAATCGGCAAATCAGTGATCTGATGCCTCTGTATCCCAGCGGCGATGAACTCAAAGCAGCCACAAAAACTTTCAACAAGCTGTTCGAGACGCTGGAAACAAGACCGCAGCAGGTGATGCACGAGCATCTGGGCGAGATCGAGCTGCCGATGCTTTACAGCCATGACACGACCTCGATTGTTCGCGTGTCAGAACGTGAGCAATGCATCCTCTCCCAGTGCATCATGGATGAAGTCGCGCGGATGTGCGGCCATGACGTCTGGGTCGGCTGGCACAAGGAACTTCACGATAGTGAAGGTAACGCCGTTGCCGGCCGGTACCGGAATTCCGACAGCGCCGATCAGAGTGTGCGGGCAGTGATTGATCTGGCGTATGGCACCCCGCTTAACACAGCCCACCACGAGGCCTTTCATTTCGCCCAATCACACCTACTAACCGAGCAGGAACAGGCGCGTCTTGATGCCGACTTCCAGCCCGGTGAACCCTTGCACCAGCGTCTCGTGAACACCCTGATCTCAACCGGAAAATACGAGCTTGTCGAAATGGTGAAGGACAACCCTCTGGAAGCACAGGCTTACGCTTATGAGCTGTGGGTTCAGGGGAAGCTGGATGTTCGACTAGAGGAGCAGCCCAGCAGCATATTTGGTCGTGTCCGAAAGTTTTTCGACCGGGTTCTGGGGATTTCACAAAATGCCGGATTTCACACAGCCCAGGATGTTTTCCAGGCGTTCCATCAAGGACAGCTTGCACAGCGAAATCAGACAACGACGCTGCGCAGCAATGGAAACGAACAGAGCAAAATACCAGGGCGCGAGCAAGTCGCTAACAATGATGAGCGCCAGCCTGCCCCGAACAAGCACTCACAGGGACGCCAATCTCTTACGGAAGACAACAGTAAGATGATGACCAACCATGACTCCGATGATTTCAATGCAGGACCCCAGCTGGCCTGAACCGGGAAACATTATGCAGCAGGAATACCAAAATAAATTCACGCTTTTTGACACCCTGGATGAAGTCGTATTCTCCAAAGGGGATGCCCACATGATGATGCTGGACTTCCCGATGCTCAACGCACTGGAGAGTCAGCTGGGAGCCGTCTTTCTGGGGGCTTTCAAACAGCACGTAAATGCCGCTATTGCTGAGTACCTGGAAGCAACGACAATAGCCCGGCCAATTACACTGGACGGCACGTGGATGGGGGCAAGACTGGCGATCTCCGTCTCCAAACATCTTCGGCCGGCGAACCTAAAACGATTAACGGATCATTTGAAAACGTCGGTTGAGATGATGGGGGAAGTGACGTTTGAGCAGGACAACGAAACAACGTCTATTCACTGGCGAACACGCCCTTACCTTGCGACCGTCGATGAGTACCGGTTGTTAAATCCGGAATCCATGCTTGAGGACCTGAGTTTCGCCCTTTTTGATCTCAAATTGCGAGATATGAAGTCACAGAAACTCAGCACGTCGCATCTGATCCCGGGGTGCTCAGAAGTAATGGAGGATTGGAGCGAGCGCAAAGGTGCCTTGATGGAAGAGAATCGAGGCCGACAGTGGAACCGAATGGGCCGAGCTCTGGAAATCGCCATGGGGAACTTCGAGGTCCCGATCGCTTTTCACCCTATTTATGAGTACGACTCGAAACTTATTGAGGGAATCAGAGTTGAGATCGATGAGGTTGACCTGCTATTGGGCGACCCTCATTCCCCGGAGTTTGACGCCCGGAAGGACAGTGTAACTGCTTCACCATCCATGCTGCGCGACATCGCCGGTCACAACGCAATTGCCTGGAAACTGGAAATTTACGCCGTCCAAGAAGCCTTAGCCTGGTTCGCATGCTGGCGGAAAGCACCGGAAACCTATGCGCCCGTGCGTCTGTACCTGCCTATTCCGTTGACTTACCTGAAACCTCAGACAGAGGTCTTCGCTGGTATTCAGCGGGTCCTGGAATACCATGAGTCTCTTGCCGACTCGATCACCTTTGTCTTGAGTCCGCCAGCTCGCGAACTTACCGATACTGAGATTCACGATCTCAGGAAGACCATTGCCGGCCTGGGGAAAACCCTCGGTGCGCAATGCGTGCTGGATAAGGTAACCCTGCACGGCCATTTCAATCAGTTAAGTACCAGAAAAAATGAATCACTCTGGCAGGACCTGGGGCTGAACGAAGTCCGGATCAGCAACGAATGGGTTGATCTACCCCCCAACAAAGCCAATGTTGCACTGCTTCAACTGATGGTCAGTGACTTGCGAAATGAACGAGTAGAGTGCATTGCCCCAGCCGGGCTCAACCCGATCATGCATAAGAACATGCACGAAAGCGGGGTTCGCGCCTATGAGAGCGGAGACCCAGAGGCACAGCTGTCGCCCGCAAAAACGGAAATGTTGTTACGAAATGAGCATACCCGAATGCACCGCAACGTGATTTCCGCGGCCAACTTGTTTGGCTCCCGGGCATCGTGATACGCGAAATAAACGATTGGACTGATTGACTCGGTTACCGGAGGCAAATAATGAGTGATGATACCCGCAACACGCCAGACGAACAGAAACCTGAAGCTCTGAACCTGTTTGGCGGTAACATCAGTGACTACGACCCCAATCCGACAAGGGAAGATCTGGATCAGAATGATCTCGATGAGGACTCGCCAGAGCCCGAATCGCCGGCATCAGAGGTTGCAGCCGAGGATGCGGAAAATGGCGCACCGCAAACCGGTGCGCCAGAGCAGGGCGCCACCACGGATGAGGAACAGGAGAAGCCCGAGAGCGCCGAGCAACACAAGGTCAAAAACCACAGCGAACCACCGATGAACGACAGCGTGTTCAACCCGGCACACACCCCACAGACACTCATGAAGGCCGCCAAAATTCGCGAGGCATCAGCAGCAGAACCTGCGTTGGTCGGCCAGGACGCACACCTGTTGCGCTTCAACCCGGACAGCAAGCAGTACCAGCCAAAGGATGAGGAAGCAGAAGCCACTCTTGCCATGATGGGTGGCGATGCCGATATCTACATGGCTGGCGGTGGATCGCACGTGGCGCAACCGGTGATGTGGGATCAGGAGAGCGGCCACCTCGCCAAAAACCCGGACGGCAAACCTGTGCATCTTGCTCACACCGCGGAGCACCGGCAATCCATTACCATGTTGCGCCAGGAAACCACGGGCCAGAAGATGACGCGTGCGATGCGCCAACGCCAGGCACAGGCCGATCTGAATGGCCAGAGCCCCGACGCAAAGCCAGAAGCAGACGCAAAGCCAAGCACCGACCCCGTTGAGCAGCAGGAAAAAGACACGGTCGACCCGCGTCCGATGACTGCGGGCGCAGCCGTTATGATGGGGCTGGGGAAGGCAATCAGCAAACTGGCAGAAGCATTTGTCAAGCTGATGGAATGGATAGCAGAAAAAGCCGGAAGCGCGGTCCAGGCTGTAACGCCGAAGTTTCAAGCCGGCATAGATAAGATCAAAACCGCGCATAGCAACTGGAAAGATCAGAATGACAAGCCCAAAACAGAGACTCGCTTCGGAGAAAAAACCCTGGGCAGTATTAATAAGGGTCTTCAAAAGTTCCGCACGAATCCGCTGACCCCGGATGCGGTAGCCAATGCCTCGAAAGACATGGATGTCTCGTCTCTGAGCCATCGCATCAATGAGCGCAACCAGCAAGCCTTTGAGCAGGTGACCCAGAATGCCGAGGGCATAGTGTCAGACTACAAGCAGAAGATTCGCAGCAGCTTGCAGGATGTGGAAACCGGGATGCACCTCAAAGAGGTAGGGCAGATTCCGCTGGTATCTCCGTCTGATTTTGAAAATCGCGCCCGCTCGTCCAATCCGGGCGACCGTAAGCGCATCACTGGCGGGCTGCAGTCCCTAGTGAGCAGCACACGCGCCTATCGTGACAACGTGAACGGACTGCTCAACAGCGACCAGACCGAGGGACTGCAACCCTCAGATCGCAAACAGGTGCTGTCCCGCCTGCTTGATCAGGGCGCTCACCCGGACAGCGGGCTTGAATCGCATCAGCAAAAAATAATGGATTACGCATCGGTCAAAGGCGAGGGGGTAAAAGATAAATTGGTCTCCGGGTTTGCCGGGACCCAAGCGTTACTGGAAACCCGGTTGCATCATGCCAACGAGGCAGCGCAACAGGATCCCCTCCAGACCAAAGGCCAATCCGAAAACGGCACTCACGACGACAAGGCCCACGTGAGTTCACCAAGCTAAACCAAACCTCCGCAAAAAGGCCACAAAAAACGCCGGTACCTTAACAGGGCCGGCGTTGTTGTGACTGGGCGGTAAAGCGATCGCACCCGGAATGAATGTACTTTACCACCAGGGGTATGGCCGAGGCATGTCCTGATCCGCCAGCACCTTCATTTCAACTCGTTCCTTATTCGTCATAACCTGCATCATCCACATCTGGTCCGACGTAAGCCCAAGGTCCCCTCTGTAATTGAAGGGATTCCGGCGCACGCCGTCTTTCCCAACGTCACCCATCACCCGGCCCCACGCTTCATAGGCACCCCGTGGGCCGTACCAAGCGACTCCAAAACCCGGGATATCTCCCATTGCGGGGGCGAAGTGCCCTCGGGCGACGACGCGCTCCAGATACTCAAAGTCCTTGAGCGTGTGCGCGTTGAAGTGCCCTGAACAAAGGTTATGCATTGGGGCATAGAGGAATACAGCGGTATCGACGGCCACTTCCACCCCGGTGATATTCTTGCGGGATTCCTTGATCATGTCCTGGCGCGTTGCGCCTTGCTCAATGGTATAAATCGCGCTCTTGAGGTAATCCACCAGAATGGGTCCCGACTCGCCGTCGGCAAAGTCTCGCTGGAGATCTACCAGCTCCGGATCGTCGTAAAGCCCTGTCAAGCCATAGAATTTATGGAACAGCAGATGCTTGTAAGCCAACCGGCAAACGATCTGAGCGATTTTGATCTGATCCAGGCGCACCCACATCAGATGCAGATAATCCTCCCTGGAGATTTTCTCGCGAGCCTTCACGGACGCGTCAATCTCCCTCAGCTTCTTCTCAACATCTGCATCCGAATACGTCCAGCTATAGGATATTTCGGTCATGTTTGTGGCCCTCGCGTGGCGTCTTCGATACTGAACTTCAATGCACTCATTATACCCAGGGCACATAGAGGTCCGTTAATTCGGGGTGACACCTACATATAGGTGCCATCGGGAAGAAAAACACAATATGTTGATTATGAGCGGGCTGCCTTGATTAAAGATACATAACCGGGCTTCGGAATGCCCGGTGAAATCGTCAACCCACTATCCTTGTGCTCGAAGATCACCAGCGGCGTTGCCGGGTGGGCAATCGTCATCAGCGCGGTATTCTTCACCACCGGATCCAGATACGGCACCAACTTATCAATACCCTCACTGCTATCAAGGCGTTGTGCATACCCCGGGTCTGTCATGAGACTGTCTAACATGCCGAGCGCATCCCCGCCCCGGTCGAGATCTGCAATCAGGGCCGCGCTGGCGGTTAGGCTTGAGCGATTATCCGGGAAGACAATCGAAGGAATCCAGTGAATTTCCAGGCTCCCCGATCTCACATCGGCCGCCACCTGGGTGTAGTAACGATGGCAGACTGAACAATTCGGATCGAACATTACGTAAATCTTGTATTCAGAATCTCCCTGCACAATTGCGGGCAGGCTTTTCACGACATCCAGGAAAACGGATTGTTGTCGCTGCGGGTCGTCGCCGATCTCCCGAAGCTCCTTGATATCAGAATCCTTATCCAGCATCACCCGAACGGCCGCGCCAAATGCGCCACTGTTACTCACGTCCGAAAGACTCGAAATCACCCGCTCACGGTAATCCTGTGACGCAAGCGAATCGCTCTGTGGTTCATCGGTCGGTTGTTGACCGACTGATGGCAGTTCAGCAGTGGCCGGCGAAGCCGTCACTTGCTGTCCCGAAGCAGGCATTTGATGCGATGGCGCTAGCACCGCAGCGCCCCCTGTAGGCGCTGTTGCCTGACCACCTATCACCTGTCCCTGAGTATTAGAACTGGCGGCAGGGGAAGGGGTGGCAGCTTCTGTCGGTGCCCGCGGTGAAGGTATGTTTTGAGACCCAGTATCGGACGAAGCCGGCTGAGGTGTGCGATTGGCGTGAGACTGATCAATGCCCAATACATCGTTCATGGCCTGCATATTAGAGCGCTTTGCTCGCGGATCGATACTGGCATTGCCATCAGGTAGTTCCAGTTGGCCGCCAGGGTAACTCCCCACTATGGGTGGAATGACAACACCTGATATGACAGAGGTGCGATCAGACAGGACATAGACAGACTGCATATTCAAAACGCCCGGCACCTGTATGAAAACTTCAATGGTGTCCGAAGGCCCCGCCTTCTGCCCAAGAATAGCGACGGAGGGCAGAGTCCCTTGAATTGCTTTAATGGCCTCCTGGCGGTCCTCACTGCTCAAGGTGATAGCGCCAGACTCCTGTGCCATCGATGAACCGGAGAACAGAACGCCGGCGACAGCGACTGCGCGAGCCAGCCGGGAAATACCCAAGTGTGGGAATGATAGACGCATGTAGACCTCATCGTTGCCATGAATAAACACTACAAACCACTAATGGCTATGTGAGTGCTTCTTTGTGCATTAATTTACCATGCCTCGGCAGATGCAGCGGCCGCGATGTTTCCAAGAGGGGAATTTCGTGTTTTATAACACAGCCTCATGGAGAAGCGATATTTTGGGGTACCATGATTTGAATTATTGGGTACCACCGGATGTAACACGTCATGACCGAACCCCAGGATCAGATTCGACCGAAGCGCACGCCGCCTCGTGAAAATACCAATCGACCTGCCCAAAAAGCGGCCAGCAATTCGACTGAACAGCGACCCCAGGGGCAAGCCGGGAGTAGCCGAAAGGCTCCCCCGCCAAACAGGGCATCGCAAAGTCAGGGTGCGCGTCGACAAGTAGCCCCCGGCGCCCAGGCGGCACGAAACGGTGCAGCGAACGAAAAGGGCAAAACGCAGCTGCACGGCATTGAAGCCTTGGCCGCCTTGACCGTTGCCGAGAGCAAGTTATCGCGATTCAAAGGGCGGGTGATTCTCGGCCTAGCGTTCATTCTGATGATATCGCTGGGCTGGAACTCGGTTCAGAGCGCCTTTAGACCAGAGCCCAAACTGCTCGCACTGACACAAGATGGCCGGGTGCAACCGCTGCCATTACTCAGCGACCCGGTGGACTCAAGGCAGGTGTTAATGGATTGGGTCAGGAGAAACGTGCCTAACTTGTTTAACTTCAACTACGTCAACTATCGCAGCCAGCTTCAGAACGCCCTGGATTTTACACAGCCCGTGACTCTTGATCGCTTCCGGGAAGATATCGATAGCTCAGGGATACTCGGAAAGGTGCGTGATGAGTTTCTGATTCTTAGAGCAACGATTGTTAATGAACCTCTCATCGTCAAGGAATTCGTCAACAAAGGTCGCAGGATCTGGGTAGTCGAGATACCAATGGATTTGATTTATGACTCTGGCGAGGTGCGGGACGGTTCACGGCGGCGAATAAATCAAAATATATTGTTCACTGCGTGGATCGCTAGATCCAGCATCATGGAGTACGACGGCGGTCTTATGCTCGCCAAGTACAGCATCAAAACACGGAGGGATTAAGCGTGCAGACTATGTTCAACAGAACATTAAGCATTGGCGTTGCCGTGTTCTTTAGCCTGAGCGGCCACTGGGGTTACGCGGAGACCCAACTGGACCAGAACAGCAATCCAGAGGTTCCGGACAATGTTGACCTCCAGAACTTGCCAACGGACATGGACCTGCTGTTCCCGCTGTCGCCGGAAGAAAAGATGAAGATACGCCAGCGCCAACTGGAAGACCAGGATGCCACCTATCAGCCCTTGCGTGATGTTTCACCGATACGCGATCTGACGTCGATATCAGGCAATGCAGACCAAATCATTGAAGTGTTTGTAACACCAGATTACCCGACATCGATCGTGTTCACCGACATTACAGGTCAGCCATGGCCCATCCGTCATGTAGGTCATACAAGTTCCTTGGCGCGAGTAGAAGAGGTCGAGGGCAGCGATAATGCCCTATTGCTAATGGCCAACAACGGCGCCGGTCGCAAATCCATCAGCGTGTTTTTGGAAGGGCTCGGGTTGCCGGTCACTATGACCGTCACCGGACGCAATACCGAATATCACGCCCTCATGCACATCAAGATTACAGAGCGTGGCCCGAATGCACCTGAGACGGACCCGCTGCTACGGGGTGGCGGCAATCAAGCAACTAGTCTGAACCCTACTGCCATTCCTGAAGACGGACCCAATCTGGATCGGATCCTGAATAAGCTGGCATACAAGGTGACCCCTGAAGGGTTCAAGCGGCTCAAGACTTCGGATTCCAACGTAGATGCCTGGGCTGACGAATCAGACAATAAGCACCTTTATGTGATGACCAACTACAAGATCGTCTCTCCGGCCCCTAAAGCGGGAACTCGATCAGTGACGTCATTACGCGACGATGTGCGAATTTACATATTGCCGAGAATTAACCCCATTATGGCGCTCAACGAAGAAGGCAGGCGCGTTTACCTTTCATTCAAGGAGTAGGCATGTCTGAGCAAAGCACTGCCAAGTTTCTGATTAGTCGCGAGGGGCGTCCCGTCCTGATCGGAACCACCATTGCCATGATCGTATTTATCGTAATCGGCATTTATACCTGGAACCTTCTGTTCTCTAGCGAGCCACAGCGGCCGGACCAGACCGAGGAACAGCAACAACAACGGCGAGCTAGTGCCGGACAAACATCCGTAGACGCCAACAGAGAAAATGTATCTCCCGACTTAACCAGCGATGGATTAACCCCCGAAGCGAGAGCGGCGGTGAAGGAGTACAACCGGAAAGCGGAATCAGAGGGGCGTATCCCGGTACCGACCCCTGATGATGTAGAACTGGTCCGAGCTCAACCCGAATTACCGGAGAATCCGGACAGGGATTCAGCTAGGAAAACACCAGAGCCTCGGAACAACGTTACCAAAGCTGAACAACGTAAACTCGATCAAATGGCCGAACGTCGGCATGAACAACTTGTATCCATTCATCGGGAATATCGCAGCCACCGGTTTGAGGCTGCCAACGCGATGATTGCCATTTTTAACGAGCCCCCGGAAAGTGCCAGCGCCGGGTTCGATGCTGGACAATCCGATAGCGACGGTCGAGATAAACTTCTACGCGTAGCTCGAAATGAAGACGGAACTGCAAGTGTGCGCGCCGGCACTGGCGCTGGTGCTGGTGGCGTCGGAGGCCGCCAATGCAGCGCACCTTTAGTTAAAGCCGGCGAGATCCGTTACGCGAAAACCGATATTGCCTTGAATACGGATTTCAGAGGACCTGTCCGCATGACCTTCCTTGATGGCGCTCTACGGGGCTGGATCGGGATGGGGAGCTTTGAGTTGAATGAGCTCGGGGCACGAATGAAACTCAAGATCACTCGCGTGATTGATCCCGACGGCCAGACCCATGACGTTAGCGCCTGGGTGCTTGATCCGGAAACGACACTGTGGGCAATGGCCTCTGATGTCGACCGCCACATCATTTACCGTTACGGCGGTTTCGGGCTGGGCACCATTCTCTCAGCATTTTCTATACTTGCGGAGAATCGAGCCCAAGAGAGTCAGATCGTCACGCCAGATGGAACGGTTGCAACAAGCAATCGGGAGCCTGACACCAAACAGGTCGTCTGGACAATGCTGGGTGAATTTGGACGGCTGTTCGAAGAAAGCTTCCGAGACAACATCAATCGGCCGATCACGGTAACACTGGATCCCGGCGAGGAAGCCGGTGTTTTGTTCGAGAATACCGTTTGCGAAATTGACTCACAGATCACCCGGGACCGCCGTGATCTTGAGAAAAGGGCAGCACTGGGTCTGGCTGACCCGCTTCGTTAAACCTGGCGAGGTGAAGCCCCTGGAAAACCACAGATTTGGAACATCGTCTGAACAAATGACTATCACACAAAGTATTCTAGTGCGTAATCGTTAAACAACAGGATTGGGACATGGCAGACAAAGACGACGAGTTCATCGGCGAACATGGCGACGAGTTTTCGCGATCAAACGAGGACGAATTCGCCATCCCTGACAATGCCTATGACGACGGTGACATCGAGGAACACGCTGATGAATTCGCCGATAACTTTGCCGATGATCTGAGCGGCCTGGGTGACGATACTGCGGATGCAACAGACGAAGAACTGCAGATGTTCGAAGAACCGACGCTTAGCACGGATCAAAGAGTGGACGAATCCGATCAAGCCGGGAGCGGCGGGCACGATCGAGACGAATACGACTCCGAAACCAAAAAAGGTATCGGCTGGAAATCATGGGTTGGTTTGGGGCTGGCAGGCGTAATCACCGCTGGCGGCCTAACTTTTTTCGTGCTGCCCAGCCCTTCGTCTTCAGGTCAGCCGCAAGCTCAGCCTTCAGGGGCGTTACCTCGACCTCCAGCGCAATCGCCGCCAGCACAAGCGAACAGTTCATCTCAGGCTCCCGTGAATGTTCAGGCGTTCCCTGCGTCACAACTACAGCAGGGTAGTGGGACAGCCGTTGCGCCACCCAATCCTGGCCAGGGGCAAGGTGGCGGTAACGGTGATGGAAACATGCTGCGTCAACCTGGCAACCAATTTGATCGTCCGGGCTACGTGAGTGAGATCGAAGATCGGCTGGCGGAGTTCTCAGGTATCAGCTCGATTGTGGCGCAGAACGCAACACGGATCGAGGACACAGAGAGCGAGCTGGCAACGTTCCAGAACAACATCAAAACAGAAATTGAATTACTAGAAATGCGCTTGGCAGCCCTGGAAAGTGGCGAATCGACTCCCACAGAAAAGTCGGACACCAAGAGCAAAGCATCCGAGAAAGACGGTGGAGAACCTGAAAAACAGGTAGCTGAAAAACAGATAGCGGAGAAACAAAGTGCCACCAAAACCCCGGGCACAGAAGACAACAAGCCGCAATCTGCCCGAAACAAGGATCAAAGCGAAGGCAGTGATGGTGCCGGTTTCGTTTACATAGTCCCGGACACCCCCAGCGAAGTGCGCGACTTACAGAGCATTCTGAAGGAGAACGGTTATCGACCAGGCCCGGTTGATGGGCTGCTTGGTGGACAGACTCGTGAAGCTGTTAAGCGTTTGCAGCAAGAACACGGTTTGCCAATTACTGGATGGTTGAGCGCAGAAACCATGATGGCGGTGGGACATCCGAAGTTTTATTCAGGCAGTTACCCTGAGCGGAAGCGCAGAACACCTAAAGTGGATGAGCCCAGCGATGAATGGTTTGTGCGTGGAATGACCAGAAGTAAAGCAGTGGTCTACCGAATGGACGGTATGTCCTATGCAGTATCGGTTGGGAGCGAAATACCCGGTATGGGTCAGGTGCTTGATATTGACCCTAGTCAACATCTCGTAAAGACCGATCACGGAGCGATCAGCAAGCGTTAGCGCGAAACAGAGCAGGCGGGACATTCGATGGAAGACAATCTTTTCACCCAGTTGCAAAGTGGAACTGGCAACTTTATGGACTACTTCATTAACTTCGGCCAAGAGCTGAAGGTTTTTGAAGACGTTTTGTTGATGATTTTCATCCCCGGTATAGGGTTGCTCATCTCAGCTTCAGCTGTGTGGGACGTGATGAAAATGCGCGACCCGAAGCACGCAAATAAAGTGACCTCGACCTCCGTGGCTATGCGCATGGTGATTGGGCCGCTCACTATCTTGCTGGTCCCGCTTATTTCCGCCGTCGCACAATCCCTGTTTGGCAATGACCAGACCGGAAGCAATATGCCAAGAGCGTATCGATACGCCGATGCGGCCGCCAATGGCGACCCTACGCAGGCGCTAACCATGACCATTCTGGCGTTCCTGGTATTCATTGGCTGGATCACCGGCCTGCGGGCCATGATCGCCTACGCGCGCATCGGTCATCCAAGCACGGACGGGTTTGAGCTCTTTAAGGCGGGAACCGTCCGGTTATTCGTGGCCACTGCGCTAACGATGTTCCAATTTGTTCTCGACGATGTGTTTGAAAGCTTCACCGGCCAGGCCGACCAGTTCAGCAGCGAGCTGAATCTATAAACCGCCACTTTAATAAACTCCAGCAACTGTAAAGCAGGTAAATCCGTGAAGAAAAATGCAATGAAAAACCTTCAATCAAATATAGAGCCCAATCTCCTTGGTCTGCGCCTACTGCAGATATACGCCGTTTTGATTAGCAGCTTTCTGTTGCCCGCCACGGCGAATGCCGCTCTTAGTGACTGGTTCACCAATATCGGCCAAGAATTCGCCACCATTATCCCGATCATTATTGTTATTTTGGGTGCATTAGGTGTTGTGATGGCCGGCTTCGGGATCATTTCGGCGATCAGTGCTAAGAAAGACCGTCAGCCTATGGAGCATCAACCCTGGCTGATTGCCGGCGGTGTTCTCCTGGTCCTCCTGATTCCTCTTGTCGCCGCCATTGGCGAGTCGATGAGCGGTATAGACGCTGCAGCCTCTGTTCAAGACGTACTGAATTAAATGCCGGGCAGTGTGGTGATGAAAACGCCTCGCCTCTTCTCGCCCGCTGTGGCCAAAACCCTGCTTCCGGAATCTCTGGGAGCTGACTTTCAAAGGGTGATGGCGCCGGTCGCGAAGGAAGCAAGACATCGATGTGAACTTACCGGCTTTCCGTATCCGCAGACGCAGGACAAAGAGAATCACAGCTGGCTCATGCTTGAGCCTCGTGAGGAAATGACAGTTGCCCGTGCAGGGAACGCAAAGCCGCTAATCAAAACCCCCGAGCAACTGGCTCAGGATATAAAAAACCAAGGAATAAACAGCAAAACTGTCCGCGCTGTATGTCCGCTGTATTTCTGGGCGAGGCATACGGACCTGGCCCTTTCGTTTCGACGCGGTAGCCTTGTTTTTGCGCCCTGGATCAGCCAGACAGAGCTATTGCAGTTCTTCAGAGCGCTGATGGTTGCCTCAACCCAGAAAGGCGTACCGGCAGCAACAGACGCCCGCCAGACGCTTTATAAATTCGGGGCACTATTCGGCAATGGATCAACATTGTGCGAGGTTACCGGCTTCCCCGAAGACATGGAATGGACAGCAACAGGATGGTTAAAGTCGGTGCGCCGTTTACCAGCCCGTGAGCGTCGAACCTACCTGCAAAGGTTTGCTGTGAACTTACGGTTCTGGCCAGATCCGGATGCTTTCAAGCCCTTGGCCCCCTATTGGGCAAAAGTGATCAAAACGAAAATAGGTAAGGCGGAGCAAGTAGCCGGTACACCGTGGATGAACCACTACCAAAGCTACCTGCGAGAGCTCCAGAATAAGAATCTCGCACCCGTTAATAAAGCGTAAGACGCCCGCGCTGAGTCGCGCACCCATTACTTCAGACTACACCGGTACATACAACCCTTAAAGGGTTCAAAGGAGTCCAGTTATGATGTCAAGAAGCTGCCACTGGCTGTTGGCCCCGCTACCCTTGCTGCTTGTTGCCTGCGGCGGCGGTGATAGCCCAGAACTTGAGTCTGCACCCAATGATGCCGCGCCCCCGGTGCAGGAGACAGTATTATTTGAAAACGGCCCGTTTCCGGTACCTGATTCACAAGCTGTCGCCCCCATCGTACCGGGCGAATATCGGTACACCACTCAAGCGCAAGAACCGGGTGAGGCGCCGCTTGATGGTTCGGCCATTATTAGCGGGTCCGGAAGAATCGCCATCAGCTCGCCTACGAGCGCGCTGTTATTCGCTCGGTTAGAGTCGAATTCAGATGGTTCCTTCACCGCCGAGATTTCGTCTGATGCCGCGAACACCGACCAAGAGCAATTACGGATTCGGGGTTCGATCAATGCGGACGATCCGGGCACCATCAATGTAGTGATTGAGAACCCTGCTGACAATTCACTGTTTGAATCAGCAACCATGACACTTCAGAATCCGACGTCACCCCAATCCCTCGCTGACGTCGCCGGCACGTATCGGGATGATGTGCAACTTTCGCCCAACGGTTTCCAAACCACCCTGACTTTGAACGCCGATGGCACCCTGACCGGTTTTGATAGCAGCCTTTGCGAGTATGAAGGGCAGTATCAGAGCGCACCTGGGTCAGATGCCATGTTTGAGATAAGTATGACTGCCCAGAACTGTTCTGCTGGCATTCAGTCGAGTGCGGAGGATCGTAATGGCGAATACAAGGCGTTAATGGTGACCCTTCCTGAATTAGACAGCATCAGAGTGCGCGCTGCCAGCAGCTCCAACGGGTTCGACTTCTTTGGAACCGAGATAGATTCACCCTTTTTCGGCGGAAGTTTCGAATCCGACTTTGTGGGCACTAACTTTGAAATTACTCAAACGATTGCAGAGCAGATTGACACGGGGTTGTTCGATTACCAGGAAATTGCGCTGGATACGGAAACAGACCCAGATTCACTCGATGCAGGCGTAGCGATTATAAGCCCAACGGGACGCCTGGTCATCCAGACGGAAGAATTCGACTTGCGAACTAAGGTTGATAGTCTCGGAGCCAACAATAGCTTTCGGGCACAGCTGACAGAGTTTCAGAGCGGTGAATCGATCACTGTTACCGGCAGCATCAATAGCGAGGCCGGGGAGGGCACCGAAATCATCGGCAACATACAAGACGTTGACGGAGCCCTGATCAGCCGGTATTGGCTGACACGCAACGAGAGCGTGGCTGAGCTTTCTGCAACCCTGGGTGCCGTTTCAGGGATATACACCGGCACCGACCCGGTGGGTGAGTTCACAACCACAGTGGTCATTAGTAACGACGGCACATTCAGCGGGGGGGATGAAGCCTGCATCTTCGACGGAACTACCGTGACCTTTGATACCGGCACCCCGATTTTTGAAGCCCGCTACACCGCAGAGCAATGCAGTTCTCGGATTGGTTCGCCGGATACTGATCGCAATGACACATTCAACCTGGTGGGTATCCTGCTCGATGACGGCGCAGGCAACAAAACCATCCAAACCTTTATCGCATCCAACAATCTTATTGAGACCTTCACAGGGTCCAATTGAACACGTAGCCCACAGAGGACAAAAGTAGATGACCTATATGACGCCATCACGCATGAGCCTAGCCCTTGGCAGCATCATTGCCATCAGCGCGCTGACCACAAGCGCCGCCTGGGCCGCCGAACCCTTTTACGTGGGCCTGCAAGCCGGCTATGAAGACACAACCAGTGATCGCACCTTTGAAACGGGCGTCACCGAAGACAAAACGATCGCCGGCGCAGCTTTTGGCGCAACTCTCGGGGCACAATACCCCCTCTCGTTCGGATACGCGGCGATCGAATTGAATGTGACCGATAGCAGCGCCGAGTTCGACCAGACAAAACGTTCCAGCGATGGCTCATTCTTTAATGAGTCAACCACATCGGAACTGGGATACGGTATATCGACGATGCTGGCATTTCAGGTTGCTCAGCAGACGCATGTGTATGGTCTAGTGGGATACCAACAGCAGGAACTGGAGTTCCAGGCACGCTGGTTTGACGCAAGCACCGCTGTAACCACCGACGCCTCAACGGATGAAACCTTCGGCGGAGCACGCTATGGACTGGGCATTCACCACGAACTCTATGATCGCGTCGGGGTACGCCTTGAGGTGACGCGCACCGATTACAGCGAGGAGAGCATCAACCTGATCGGCAGTCGCAAGATTGAGCCCGAGCAGGACCGGATCATGCTGGGCTTGATCGGTCGCTTCTAGTCCTATTGCCCGGCCCATCCAGGGCCGGGTTCATCCTTGCGAGTCCAGCGGACGAGCCAGGATTCATGCCTGAAGAATCCCACCCAATTCCGATCCGAACTGCTCACCCAACTTCTACCCCTTCAGTGCGGGCACACTCTCTACATCGTCAAGGAATTTGTTAGGGCACTTGGAGGTTTTGGCTTTGTGTACCCAGAAGTGGCCATGGGTCTTGTCACTGTAGCGCCTCAACACCGGTCTATCGCAGGCAGGGCAGGGGGCCTCCTGAACCTCTGGCTTGAGTTCAGGCACCCCGTCACGGTCGTTAAGGAAGGTGTGCCCGCAGGGGGTGGCATGGTCGCGATCCTGATGCACCCAATAGGGTGACTTCCGTTTATTAATCTTCCGGATGACAACGTGCTGACAGTTAGGGCAGGCGTCTGTGATTTCGGGAGCGGGCATGGCGGGGGCATTACCATCATCGTTCAGGTAACGCACACAGGCATCGGCATGCTCTGGTGTATGGTGAACCCAATACGCGTCGCCGCTCTTCTTGGAGAACTGTTGAATGACCGGCTGACTGCATCCCGGGCAATGGGCGGCCAACGCAAGCGGTGCACCGGTGAGGCGGTGGGCAACGTCTTCCTTGAGTTGATGGAGAACGGGCCTGACCAGATTCAGATAGCCCATCCTGCTTGCCGCAGGGTACCCACTCCGAGCTAGGTGTGGGGTGAATGCGGTGCAGGGCGTTAGCCCTGCTGGTTCTTGATATAATCTTTGATGATTTCAAGGGGAGCGCCGCCACAAGAGGAA
>Ga0307946_1000249_pt1 | contig 32071 bp, 29 predicted proteins | sample OrgLakmetagen230_FD_203153 | JGI IMG/M metagenome (GOLD analysis project Ga0307946, IMG submission 203153) | Saline water microbial communities from Organic Lake, Antarctica - #230 | ecosystem: Environmental > Aquatic > Non-marine Saline and Alkaline > Saline | place: Antarctica: Organic Lake...
GAATCGCCGCTGCGCAAGGTGATCGAGATCGATCAGGCCGTGCAGCTGGTCGTCGGTATCAGCGGTATCGAGAGCCTGACCGCGGCGACAGTCGCGCGTGTTCGCAAGGCACGCGAAGCGCACCCCGCACTGTACGAGAATATCTTCGACCAGATCGATTCACTGGTGATCGAGGGCGTGGATGCGCTGGTCGGGCACAAGCTCGAAACGCTGGGAGAGCTGATGAACATTTGCCAGGGCCTGCTCAACGCGATGCAGGTGTCGAGCTGGGAACTGGAGGGAATGATCCAGATTGCCCGCCGCCACGGCGCACTCGGGGCAAAGCTCACCGGTGGCGGTGGTGGTGGTTCCATCATTGCCCTGTGTCCGCCGGAACCCGGCGCTGCCGATCGCATTGAATCGGGTATCCGTGAAGCCGGCTATCAGGCGATGCAGGTTACAGTAGGCGGTAAGCCGAAAAATGGTTGAAAATGTGCGCGAAAAAGTATCGTTCGATGACGAGCCCCTGATACTCGTTGATGAAGATGACAACGAGATTGGCTATCGCTCAAAGGGCGACTGCCACGAGGGCCATGGGACGCTGCACAGGGCGTTCTCGATTTTCCTGTTCGACAAACAGGGCCGGGTGCTGCTGCAGCAGCGTGCTGCGGGCAAACCGCTCTGGCCGCTGTACTGGTCCAACAGCTGCTGTTCGCACCCCCGACGCGGCGAGACGATGGACCAGGCGCTTCACCGCCGTCTGCGGGAAGAACTGGGGCTGGAAGCGTCGCTGAAATTCGTTTACAAGTTCATCTACCAAGCCGACTTCGGTGATCGCGGTGCAGAGCACGAATTGTGCCACGTATACATCGGCGCATCGGGCGGCGAGGCCCGGGTGCACCCGGCCGAAATTACCGACTGGCGCTGGGTGCCCATGGAAGAAGTGACTCGCGAGCTCGAAGACGCGCCATCCGGGTACACGCCCTGGTTCAAGATGGAATGGAAGGCGCTGATGGCCCAAGGGCGCAACCATATCGACGTACTGAGCGAACGTGCGGCTGATGCTTAGCGGCGAGGGCCGCAATCCTGTGCAGTATTTTTTGCCGGGCGCATGTCCGGTAGGTGAACAACGTGCCGGCTTGCGCGCCCCGGCTTCGATCAAACACTTCAAATACCATTTGGAGAGACCACCTCCATTCCGATGATCCAGCAATACCGGGTCGCGAAGTACCTGATGCAGAAGAAGCTTTCCGGAGAGAAGCGTTTTCCGCTGGTATTGATGCTGGAGCCTCTTTTCCAGTGCAATCTCGCGTGCGCCGGTTGCGGCAAGATCGATTATCCGAAGGAAACCCTGCAAAAGCGCCCTTCCGTCGAAGAAGCGCTTCGGGCAGTCGACGAGTGCGGGGCGCCGATGGTTTGAGTATAAGAAGCATAAACCGCCTATTCTGAAAACACTAGCCATCCATTCATCAACTAAACACTGAAAATTTCACCTTCCCAACCCCACTGTAGAGAGACATTCACCCTGAATACCTGAAAATGCCCGATCAATTTGCCTATTTTGCACCCATTCCCAAAATCTGGCCGAGCGACATCCCTGCTCGCACAGTCCATCCATGGAAATTGGCCATTAACGCTTGAGGCTGCTACTCGATTCCCTGAGTAGAGGAAAAAAGATCCGGTGGCTCGCGATCTTCAGGGAACAGTATCAGTTGAGGTTTGCTGGTGGACAATGACTCGTTTTTCCTGAGGTGTGACAGTATCTTCTCAATGATACGTGGAACTTATATGCAGGCAATCACCTTCACTTCACCCTGCTTGCCGCAATGCTCACAAAGCTCCAGATCGATACTGAAGACTCGTTTGAGGCGCTGCATCCAGGTTTGCTTTAAGCGCAGGGTTCCATATCGGGCAAGTCGTTATTCCTCGGGGCTGGCGTCTCTCCTCCTTTGCCGCGTTTGGCTGGAGTGACATGACCATGAAATTGGCTATTGGGTGCGAAGACACCGTGGAATCTCGTTAAGTTGATTCTGGGCTTAGGTACGAGTGATGCTAATCTTGACATGAAGTCTAACGGTTCAAATAACGCATTCGTAGCGCCATCTCGGTAAGGCGTTTTCAGCTCATAGCGCACCTTACCGTTAGTAGTCATTGAGAGACGCTGCTCGCTCACTGCCGGGCGTGTGATGTAACGTCACAACCGTTCCAGCTTCTGGCGCTAAGACCTCATCAGTCAGGTGCGCTGCGCTATCTGCCATGCGGCTTGCGCCGCAACTGGGGCACCAGCCGCACTTCTTGCAACTGAAGGCAACCAGTCGCTCGTGTTGGCAGGTGCCGCAACGCACACGCTTAAATCCGTGTTCCAATCGACCGCTCTTGAGGAAAGCGTCTAACTCTTCCTGCACGTATTCAGGCAGTCGACGACCCTGCTCGGCCATCAGGTCTCGAAATGGCGGGTAATACTGTTCAACCAGTTGGTAGAGCTGTGTTTGTTTAGGTTGCCGACGTTGGTAGTGTTGCCCAAAAGCTTGCTGGCCTGTTGGCAAACCCACAACGTTCGCCACCGGCTTCCTACTCGAGCGGATTCTGGGAGCTGTTTACTACGCGTCAGCAGGGTGAAGGGTCAAAATGAGGTTGAGTTAGATAGTGAACGAACTGCCGCAACCACAGGTTGAGCTGGCGTTCGGGTTCTGGACCACAAACTGGGCCCCTTGCAGCCCCTCCTGATAATCGACGATTGCGCCCACAAGATACTGATAGCTCATCGGGTCGACCAGCAGGCTCATGCCGCCTTTTTCAATCACCGCGTCTTCATCATCCTGCGCCTCATCGAACGAAAAGCCGTACTGAAATCCAGAGCAGCCGCCCCCGGTAACGAACACCCGAAGCTTCAGGTTCTCGTTGCCTTCTTCTTCGACTAATTCACGTACTTTAGACACCGCACTTTCACTGAGAAACAGCGGGGTTATCGCCTGTTGCTGAACTATACTCATGAATGCCTCCGGGTAATGTGATACTTGATAACTTGATTACCGTATTCCTGACTAAACAATCAACTATTCCCTGACCAGTGGTCATGGGGCCAGGTTGCATGGATTCACTGCTTTTTACATCACGTGTTTGGCTATGCTAAGCGTTGAAAATGGTCTTTAGCGATAGGATCGCCTTGCTGTGCTGCGAGACGATACCAATGAGATGCCAGGTTAATGTCCAGCGCAATACCCGAGCCATTTTCGTAAAGCTCGCCCAGACTGCGCTGTGCCAGGGCAAAATTTTGTTGCGCGGCGAGCTGCATCCAATAAAAAGCGACGGCCTCATCTTTAGGCACACCACGGCCGCGCATGTAGCGCATAGCCAGTAAACGTTGCGCGCGGGCGACGCCCTGCCGAGCATCCGTTTGTAATACCACCACCGATTCTTCCCACGTCAAAAAAGCCTTTTTTTCGTTGAGCTCATCAGTCATGCCCATGGCTCCAGGATCGGATTTCGAAAAATTATGACGAGCAGCTATAATACGACGATCCACCGACCTCAAAGAACTCCGACGGCTTCAGCCTATAGTATTTCTCCTCCACGTCTTTCGATTGCTCGGCGTATGGCTGCGTCATGACGTCCTGCAGCTCTCGAAGTAGAGAGTAGTTACCGGCAGCTGCTTGCTGATACGCAGGCACAACGAACCACTCCCGCAAACTGTATTTCGGGTTGACGAGTTTCATTTGACTAGAAAGCGCCTCACGAGAGCGGGGTGGAGTTGCATTTGCGTCGGTCGTGCTGCCGATGCCGATGAGCGACTTCCATTTTGTGAGCCACTCTGACCAGTGCTTGTCCATCCCTTCGGGGTCGGCCTCATGCGTCGAGTCCTTGTAGAAGCTTTTTTTGAGTGGGCCAATGTCGTCAGGCACCCTCGAGAGCTCTCGGAAGAAAAGGGTGTAATCCACAGGCGTTTGCACCATCAGCGTTGCCAACTCGCTGAACAGAGACGGGTGAAAAGTGCCAAGTCCAAGTTTGGCAGCCCACATCTTCTCCATTTGCGCTTGCATCACCTTTGAAAAATCACTTCGAATCTCGTCGAGCTGCCGCAGACAGTCCTGATGCGCCGTCAGCAACGGCCGCAACGCCGAACAAAACATGTGGAAGTTGCGTTCCGCTGCTACAGGTTGGTTCAGGAACGAGAAGTGATGTCCGCCACCCGTCCATGGCTGGTAGTGCGGATCAAACACATCGCAGAATCCGAAGGGGCCGTAGTCGAGCGTGAAGCCGCCGGCCGCACAGTTGTCACTGTTGAAGTTGCCCTGGCAGTAGCCGACGCGAATCCAGTTCGCCACAAGCGACGTGAGTCGGCTGCGGAACTCACGCGCAAGCAACACCACTTTTTCGGCGGTGGCCAGTGTCTGGTCGATAACGTCACCGTACTCACGATCGATCAGGTGCAAGACTATCTTCTCGAGCTCCTCCATCGCCTGCGGGTGTTCCTTCTTGCGGGCACGACGACTGAAGAGCTCAAGCTGCCCTACCCGAATGAACGACGGTGCGACGCGCGTCGAGATGGCGACTGGCTCGGATATAAGCACGTCTGGATCCATTGAGCGTGAGCCCTCCGAGTACCACGGCCGCTTCACCTTCTCCGTTTTCGAAACGTACAAACTCAGAGACCGTGACGTTGGCACACCGAGCGCGTGCATGTGCTCCTGTGCCAGGAACTCCCGCACACTCGACCGCAGAACGGCCCGGCCGTCCGCGCCGCGGCAGTATGGCGTCCGGCCGCCACCCTTTAGCTGCATTTCCCAGCGCTGACCGCTGATGACGGCCTCAAGCACCGAAATCGCGCGACCGTCGCCGTACCCGTTGCCGGTCTGGAACGGGCACTGCTGGTTGTATTCGGTACCGTAGATAGAAAGTGCGTAGCCACACGCCCACCCGACCTTGCGCATTGGCTCCGGAACGCTTGCGGTGTCACCGGAGAACACCCGGACGAAGTCGGTCGACTGCGCCATGCTGTCGGCGAAGCCCAGTTCGCGAAACAGGTTTTTGCTGTGCGCGACGTACTCGGAGTTTTCGATTGGCGTGGGACTAACCGGAACATAGTGGCCCGAGAAGACTTGTCGCGGCGCGTGATCGGCTCCGTTTGCTTTCGCGTCTGGGTCGCAGTTGAGAGCGTCCATGAGCGAGTAGTTTGCCAACTTTGCGAGATCGTCGAGCGTCGCGACGGTTGGAAAGGTTTCCTGGGACAGTCGATTTGTCATAGGTCTACTCCGGACTTATGGCGCGGATAAAACGGCTGCTTTCCCGCTGCGTGGTTCGTCGTATCTACGATTTCCTCGATTTCCGGGGCGACCCTTTTCAGCATAACTTCGAAGCCCTGCCGCAGCGTCACCTGAGAGGATGCGCATCCTTGACAGCCGCCGCTCATCCTGATGAAAAGCTTCCCTTGCCGGATATCAACAATCGAAATTTTGCCGCCGTGATTAGCGATTGAACGATTGACCTCCTTGTCCAGGAGCCCCTGAATAGCCGTGTTAAGCTCTGCCTCCGACCTTCCTTGCGTGCCGGTGTGGACATGCATTTCCAGGATCGCTGGAACGCCAGTGCGCAGCTGCGTCCGGATGGCCGTCCCGATGGCTGCTTTCAGTCCTGACCACGAGACGATCGGCTCCTTGCAGATGGTCACCACGCTCTCGGCAATGAGCACGTTGGCCACGCCGGGGAGGCCGAACAGTCGTTCTCCGAGCGGCGAACCGGCTGCCCGTTCCTTGTTGCCGAAAAAGAAGGGGCCGCCAGGATGCAAGGTATGGCTCACGAAGAACTTACACGTGTCGGGGTCGGCGAGCGAAGTCTCCGCGCGAATGCTGACTGGCAGATCCGCAAGCAGGAAATCAGACATCTTCAACGCTCTTCGCCGCAGCGCGCGCGCCTAAAGCACGCAGGTCGTTAAACGAATATATCCCGCTGTTATGGCCATCGCTCCAATTGAACTGGATCGCGTAGTTGCCTATGCTCACGATTTCGCGCGGACTCACATCAGATCGTATCGTCTTTGGATCGAGCAGTTGGCGGCCACTCATCTCCTCGACGCAGAGGGCGCAATGACATGCCAGGCGCAGGTCGCGGACGTCAAAGTCGTCGCGATGGCCATCCTCCCAGAGGATGGATAAGGTTCGCGGATCGAGACGGAGGAAGCCGATCGGTGTCTTCTGCGATCCAGCAGGCCGCACCGCGCCTTCCACCCAGGCTGGCGCGCCCTCGTTGCTGTCCCACTTCCACACAAATGGCTTCAGCACTGTGATCGCCGCGTTGAGCTGCTCCACGAGCGCCGTGGCGATGGTGGTATACACCTTGGCGCTGACCGACGTTGGCTGGTCCGCCACGATCGGGCGACCCTCATCACCGCAGGTAACAACATCGGCATCGAGAGGTAAGGCACCCAAAAATGGGACACCAAGCTCTTGGCTCATCTGCTCGCCACCACCGTGACGGAAGATATCCGTGTTCTCGCCGCAGTGGGGGCAGGTGAAGGTGCGCATGTTCTCGACGATCCCAAGAATCTTGACCTGCACCTTCTCGAACATCCGAAAACCTCGGCGGGCGATCTTAAGGCTCACGGCTTGTGGTGTCGTTACGATGACTACGCCCGACAGCGGCATACTCTGTGCTAGCGTCAATTGGGTGTCGCCGGTACCGGGTGGAAGGTCAAGGATCAGGTAGTCCAGCGATCCCCATTGCACGCCGTCGACGAACATCTTCAGGTATTTTCCCACCATCGGCCCGCGCAACACGGCCGGCTGGTCGTCTCCGGTGAGCATGCCCATCGACACCACCTTCAGTCCATCCCGCTCCGCCGGGATCATCTTGCCGCTCTGAGTCGTCGCTGGCCGCTCTCCGGTTGGGATGCCGATCATACCGGGGATACTGGGGCCAAGGATGTCGGCATCTACGATCCCGACGCGCGCACCAAGCTGCTGCAGCGCGATCGCCAGATTGACGCTCACCGTGGATTTTCCGACGCCGCCCTTGCCGCTGCCGATGGCGATGATATGACGGATACCCGGCAGTTTATCGGCGCTGGCGGCAGACTGGGATGACGCGCCCGATGCGTGATGTTGATCGTGGTTCTGGTCAGTAGTCTGCACGGCCAAGTTCCTTGTATTTTCAATTAACGGGGGAGTAAATGGCTTCGATCTCTGCCGCCAAAATAACAACCAATCCCAATTCATATGCTTACTGCCTACTATCATTTTTGCGAAAGTCGATGAACGTGAAACTCAATAGGTCGGCATCGTGCCGTCGACTTGCAGAGCCCAAGCATGAACGCCACCTGTCAGGTTGATAACGTGGGTGAAACCATGCTGTTCTAAAAACACCCCGACTTGCATACTGCGCACGCCGTGGTGACAGATGCAGACAATTGACTGCTCCGCGTCCAGTTCGAAGAGCTTGCCAGGGATGGTATTCATCGGCATCGTCAACGCACCGCTAAGATGACAGGCCTGGAATTCCCACGGCTCACGTACGTCGAGTAATACGGGGTTCGGGCGCGCCGCATTCTCGAGCCATGCGGCCAGCTCTGGTGCAGTCAAGCTTTCCAACGTTGGGAGCCCCCTCACCGGTTTCAATGTCGTCAAACCAGCGCTGATTGGAGCAATTCCTGCAATTCACCTTGCTCATACATTTCACGCACAATATCGGCACCACCGACAAACTCGCCCTTGATGTAGAGCTGAGGAATGGTTGGCCAGTTGCTGTACACCTTGATGCCATCGCGGATTTCCGGATCGGCCAGCACATCGACGGCGGTAAAATCCTGCACGCCGCAGGCATTTAATATTTGCACAGTCGCACCGGAAAAGCCGCACAGCGGAGACTGGGGCTTGCCTTTCATGTAGAGCACGACGGTATCAGCTGTGACCTGGTTGCCAATTTTTTCATTTACGTTCATTTTTCACTTCTCCGAAATTATTTGGTGGTTGATTGCGCCCAGGCTTGGGGAGTAAATGTGCGCATGGCCAGCGCGTGAATTTCCGAGCGCATGCGATCTCCGAGTGCCAGATAAACCAGTTGATGCTGCTGTACCTTATTTTTGTCGACAAATTTCTGGCTCACGATGACCACTTCGAAGTGCTGGCCGTCATCGCCCTGCACTTCTACATGATCGCAAGTTAAGCCATTCATGATGTAGTCTCTTAGTTTATTCGCTGTCAGCATTTTGTCCTCTCAAGGGTTACTCTGTGGTACGGGTAGCATTACGCGTTGCCGATCGGTGCGCGCGTCGCGCCGGCATTGGCGACCGGAATGAACGCAGCGCGCAGCGTTTACCAGGGCGGTACAGCCCACTTTCTTAACGCCGATGCGCAGAGCAATCCCTATCCCTTGCTTTGCAAGCCGGCGCTGGATCTGTTTTGCCGCATTTTCAGTCACTTTAATTGCCAAAAGTTAAACTCCAAAGAAAAAATCGAAATAACTCAAAGTGAAGAGGTGATCTGTCAAGGGTTATCAAGGCCTCATACCCTTCACGAATACGGCAAGGTTATAGTATCGTTCCGAAACTATAATCTTGTCAAGATAGTTTTAAACTCTACTTTATGAACATGACGAAGGGGTTGAAAATGGACAGTCGTGCGATTGCAGATTTGGTCTATCACTTGGGCCGCATAGCAACTGGCGATGGGCTTGTGGAGGGGCTCACAGCAGCCCAGTGGTCGGCGCTCAGATACTTTGCCCAAGCCAACCGCTTTTCGCGAACGCCGTCCGCCTTCGCCGCGTTCCATGGCACGACCCGGGGTACGGCGTCACAGACAATAAAAAGCATCGAAACCCTAGGCTACCTGACACGCATACGGTCAGAGGATGACAGGCGCAGTGTCCAGTTCGTTCTGACCGAGAAAGCCAGGGATATTCTTGCGAACGACCCCCTGGAATACCTGGTCCATGCCGCAGACTCCTTACCCCACAGTCTCCAAAAGCACTTCTCCAATGCCTTGCAACGCATGGTCGGTCAGGTGGCCAAAGAGAGAGGCAAACCTCCCTTCGGCACCTGCACTTCGTGTCGACATCTGAAATGCCACAACTGCAGCCGGGATGAACAGATGCCCTATGAGTGCGGGTTGAAGAGGGCGCCGCTGATTCTGGAAGAGCTAGATGGGGTCTGCATCAACTTCGCTCCGGATAAGCCTATAACTATCCCGAGTGTTTCCTAAACCACACTCTCGTTCTCAGTGCATGACATTGTCTGACTATTTTTCAGCCTAATGACCGGACTGGCGTATCTGTTGGGTATCAAGCTGATGCCGCGCATCCGGAACATCAAGGACCTGAACTTCTACCGGCCTGATCGGCGCTTCCGTTACACACATATCGAAGATCTGTTTAATGGCCACATAGATTGGCATCGGATTGAGCGACACCTCCCGGATATGTTGCGCGTGGCCGCAAAGAAGGGACAGGACGCAAAGAAGGGACAAGGACAGGCACTCCACCCCTCCTCTGGAATGCCTGCCCCCCTGCCAATAGGTCTGCCAGCAGGAAATTTTGAGCATCAGCTAAATAAGGACCAAAGAAGGGACAAGGACAGGCACTCCACCCCTCCTCTGGAATGCCTGCCCCCCTGCCAATAGGTCTGCCAGCAGGAAATTTTGAGCATCAGCTAAATAAGAGTAGAGGCCTTTGCTGATTTTTCTCGGGCTTGTGTGTGCATAGAGGTGCCTTTCCCTATAACCGTTTGTGTCAAAAATCAATAAAAAGCTGGACATTTATACAGCCTTTTGTGATAAACCTTACAGGGACAGAGAACGACAAGGAGTCATTATGCCCAGGCCACGCAGCGAGCAGATCAGCATTGCCGACACCCCCTTCTACCATGTCATTTCACGCTGCGTACGACGCACATTCCTGTGCGGCAAAGATCGGGCTACCGGGCGCTCTTACGAACACCGGCGTGGCTGGATTGAAGAGCGGATTCGCCTGCTGGCCTCTGTGTTTTCGCTCGATGTAGCGGCTTATGCGGTTATGTCGAACCATTATCACCTGGTGGTGAAACTCAGCCCGGCCGAAGTAGACTGTTGGAGCAATGATGAGGTGCTAGCGCGGTGGTGCAGCCTGTATAAGGGGCCGCCTCTCGTTCAACGTTACCTCAGGGGCGATGATCTCTGCCCGGCGGAGTTGCGGCGGGTGGACGAATATGCGAACCGCTTTCGCGCTCGGCTCGGGGACTTGAGCTGGTTTATGAAGTGTCTGAATGAACCGATTGCGCGGCAAGCGAACCGGGAAGACCAGTGCACCGGACATTTCTGGGAAAGTCGATTCAAGTCCCAGCCCCTGGATACCGAAGAAGCCCTGCTCTCCTGCATGGCCTATGTGGATCTGAATCCGGTTCGTGCTGCGATGGCAGAGACTCCAGAGCAGTCAGACCACACCAGCATCAAAGAGCGCATTGCTCCACAGTTCGATTTGGCCGAAGCCATTCGCCGCCAGACCCAGCAGCAGGCACTGAACGAATTTGCAGTTCCCCTGAAACCGCTGCTGGGCTTTGAAGGCGTCATCCGCAACGGCTTCCAGCGCGGCATCCTGTTCAGTTTTGAAGATTACCTGGAACTGGTCGACTGCACCGGCCGGATTAGCCGGGACGACAAACGTGGGGCCATTGACGAGAAGGCCTTGCCGATTCTGGAGCGGTTGAACCTTGATCCTGGCCGATGGTGCGAGCGAGCCACGAGGTTTGAGGATACCTATCAGGATTACCGACAGCGCCGGCGACGACAAGCAGCCTGAGCACTTCCCTCCCCTCTGAGTAACACTTTCCAATCTGGCAGACTGGCCGGAGTTTTGGCGTGTCTGGCACACAGCGCTACCAGACAAAATTGTTCATTTTTCACACACACGCTTGGACATAAGCCCGGAATACACGCGCCAGAAATAGCAAAGCCCTGGGTGCTGAACCTCCGGGCTTTTTAGATCAGGTCAGGCTATGTTGTGCCTGTCCATAGTGGTCGCAGTCGCCAACAGGCGACTGATCACACGGACGGCATCGTTTAACAGCTGGCTGTCGCTGGGCGGAGCGATGTTGCTGGCCACCACCGTGCTGTCGATACGCAGTGTGTCCAGCGAGATCACGCCTTGATCCAGCAAGTTGTGCGTCAGTAAACGGTACGCCTGTTCCAGGGTCTCCGGTCTGATACGGCGGATGGTTGACTGCAGGCCTGACCGGCTGGGCATGAGGTGGCCCAGGCGGGCAAAAGCCCGGTAGGTTACGGAATCCGACAGATGAAAGGCCAACTGCTCATAACTGATCCTCAGTTGCTGCTTGAGCAGCAAACAGCGCAATACGCTCTCGGCGCTAAGACCCATTCGCCCCACCGGCGAAGTGGCCGTGTCAATCAGGTCTGCCGCCACCAGATCGAGTATCTCCGGATGCTCATCCAGTCGCTCCGACAGCCTTTTCAGAAGAATGCCATATTGATGATCCGAGTAATTCTCGAATATACTCACCTGAGCATTGCGGGTCTCTCGCATGCGGAATCCTCTTGGTTTGGTGGTTTTGGTTCGTGCTTAAAACATACCAGATCCAAGAGGTTTTTTTATGCCCAATCAAAAATATTAACGGAAATTCAATGAATTATGAGTTTCTGGATGGGCACTAGTTAAGTGCCATGCCCGGCACACACGCGAAACTAAGCGGCGCCCTTACAAGAGCGTCCGGTGGACGACCGGCCGGGAATGATGTTCCCCCAAAAAATTGGATAACAGCGTGCAAGACCCCAAAATAATTATTGCGTAGCTTGGTCAATCTTTTCCGCCTGTTCAGATGCCTCATCTTTTATAAATTTATTCATATCCTCTTCAAACTGTTGCACGTCTTGCGGTTTCACTGGAATCTTCGGAGCATCACTACCAACTTTCTCCGCTGGACTTTTAACGTTATGTTGAGTTCCATTACTAATTTGACGGTTAACAAGAAGACCAACAACCAATAGAGCTACTAACAAAATAATCAGTCTCATAATAATACCGCACTCCTCTACATTTATTTGGTTTCCCTAACGCCAACAGCACGCGCGGCTGCGGAATGGAGGCGAACCCGCAATGCAGTAGCCGTTGCAGTAGCCGTCGCCGTGCCTGTGATTGTTAGGGAAGCGCCGCCAAAATCTGAATGCACATTACGAACATGCACACTACTCCGACCGCATATGCCACCGTTCGCCAAGGCTGAAATCCGCCCAGGTAAAATAATGTGTGCAAATAGCGGGCACCCGTAAATACCAGAAATAGCCAAGCGGCCGAACTTGGAGAAGCATCAACCAAAATATAAGCAATACCAAGACCTAAAAAAATGGGAATATTTTCAAGATCATTTAACCAGGCTCGGGCCGCTATTTGAACTTGAGGCAGTTCCTCTTTGGCGGCGTCCCGCCCGACGAAGGCCGCATCTTCGGGGGTCTTGAAGGTCATTTTCCCGATTCGATGAATACCCTGATATGCGGAGATGGCAAACATCTTTAAAAAAAGCAGCACTGAAGCTACCGCGTACCAATAAACGGCTTCATCCATGGTTTCTCCTTAGTCCCTAGCAGCTAGTTAACTTTCGGCGTTGGAGGTGCCTGTCCCTATGTGCCTTAATGGCATTTCAGATTATATCGGCGCTACAGTATTTTCCAATCCATAAATGAGTCTGAAGGAGAGAGGGGGAGTGGTTCTCTATTAGCCTGTTCTCAGGGCTTGTCCATGGATGGTTTTGAAGAGTTCCTGGCGGGCCTTTTGTAGCGGGCCCGCCGCCTGATTGTCACTGATCTGGTGAGCGACCTTGTCAAGTATTTCAAAGCGGGTTCCGGGTTTCAAATAGTCTTCGGCACCAAGCAGTGATTTGAACTTGTCGTAGGGCGTCATCATGTTTTCATAACGATAGATCTTGCGCTGCTTTCCCTTGTCATCGACCTTGGTTTCAGGGAAGCAGCAGGGTCGATGAAAGTTAACATAGGGGGTAAGGTGCTGGTGGTTAAACTCATTGATGAGTGGTGCCCAGCGCTGAGGAATATGACTGTATCCGAACAGCTTTCTTACCACGGAAGCGTTTTTGCTTTCCGCCAACGCGTTGTCATTGCTCTGTCGAGAGCGTGACTTGGTGAATTCGATCAATAGCTTTCTCAGCCGGTCGGCGACCCGTTTGTTGATGTATTCAGAGCCGTTGTCAGAGTGGAAGCCGAGTATGCTGAAAGGAAAGGCACTAAGCAGGTGCTCCAAGGCGGACATAAGGTGTCGTTCGCTGATTTTTTCAACGGTATAGACAACCTCAAACTGGGTGACTTCATCGACGGCATTGATAGAGCAAACACCCTTCTGCTTGTCTAGATCCCCCTGATCTACGGTATCGATGCGGATATAGCCTGCCATGCCGTTGGGTTGCAGCTTGCGGCGCTCACCAATGGTGGAAGGCTTAGACCGGGTCTTCTCAAAATGACGCCGATGCCGGGAATAGATCGTAGATTTTCTCAGGTTGTAGAGGTGACTGACGGAGATCGCTGACAGAGTCTTATACTCGGTCTCGCCATAGACCCCGTAGGCTCGTTCACGCAGTTTCTTGATGGCATGGCCGCAGGGCGTGTCATGGCGCTCGTCCATCGCCGCCAGCAGCCGGACATCCTTTTTCGTGTACTTCCGTTTGAAGCCGGACACGGCTCGCTGACGCCGCTGTAATCGTCCCGTCTTGCGGTACTGGGCGATCAGCCGAGTAAGCTGTTGCCGCGAATAACCACTGACCTTTATCAGGTAGCGAATGACGACGCCTTTGCCCCAGTTGAAGGTCTCGCACACTTCATCGAAGACTGATAGAAAAGCACGGCGATCATCGTCCGATTCAAAAATCATCTCGCGCCGATTACCGCGAGACGTTACATGGTACAGCGCGCCGGCAAACGCCAGTCGCAAAGGTCTGGCCATTCCTTGGCTCCTTCCGTGGTTTTAGTTAACGCGGGATAGACTGAGGCGATCAGACTAAAATGGCAAAGCAGGAACAAAACGCAAGACCCCTAGGCTCCCGGCATTGAGTTACCTGCCTGCCCTGCGCCGGGACGCCGATGCGATTGCGGCGATTTGCCAGGTAGGCACATTGTTCACGACTTGTCAGGACGCGCCAATCCTAAGTGGTCACGCAAAGTACTGCCCTGATATTCGGTGCGGAATAAACCACGACGCTGCAGTTCCGGCACCACCTGTTCGATAAAATCCTCGATGCCGGAAGGCAACGACGGCGGCATCAGGTTGAAACCATCAGCGCCCTCGTTTTGGAACCAGTGCTCCATTTTGTCGGCGATCTGCTGGGGCGTGCCCACCATGGTGCAATGGCCTCCGCCCGCCGTCAGCCGGCCCAGTAACTGGCGCAGGGTGGGTTGTTCGGTTTCAATAATGCGCAAGATGGTGCTGTAGCGCCCCTGCGGCCCGCTGAACTCTTCCAGCGGCGGCAAGGTTGGTGCCGGCGCGTCCAGATCCCAGCCGGAACAGTCCTGTCCGATAAACAGGGCCAACTGGCGCAAAGACGCATCCGCGGGCAGCAACTCGTCCAGCTCCCGCTGCTTCGCCAACGCCTCCGCCTCGGTGGGCGCCACGTAGGTGACCAGGCCCGGCATGATCGGCACCGTAACATCACGGCCAGCTGCTTTTACCCGCCGCTTGATATCACGGTAGTAGCTTTGCGCCGCCGGCAAATCGTAAGCCACCGCATAAATCGCCTCGGCACATCTGGCCGCCAACTCGCGCCCTGGCTCCGAGGCGCCGGCCTGAAACAGCACCGGATGCCCCTGTACCGGCCGTGGTACGTTCAGCGGTCCGTCTACCCGGAAAAACTCACCCCGATGGTTAATGGGCTGCACCTTGGCCGGGTCGGCGTAATGGCCCTGGCGATCAAACGTCAGGGCGTCATCGGCCCAGGAATCCCACAATCCCAGCACCGCTTGCACAAACTCGTCGGCGCGACGATAACGCTCGGCGTGGTCGGGCATGGTTTCGTAACCGTGGTTACGGGCTTCCACATCAAACATCGAGGTGACCACATTCCAGCCGATGCGGCCGCCGGAGATATGATCCAGCGACGCGACGAGACGTGCGGCGTGAAACGGGGTGTAAAACGTGCTGGATACGGTGCTGATTAGGCCGACTTTTTCCGTCGCCCGGCTCATGGCAGCCATGGCAGTCAGCGGCTCTAGGTAGAACCAGCTGCCGTCAGACACATTGCCCGCCGAGTTGTTATCGGCAAAGAACACCGCATCCAGCTTGCCACGTTCGGCGGTTTGCGCCAGGCGCTCGTAATAGCGGATATCCCCCAACTGCTCCACCGGAGACTGCGGGTGGCGCCAGGCGGCCCGATGGTGGCCGCAACCCATCAGGAACAGGTTGATGTGCATCATGCGCTGATTCGAAAGTGAGGCAGACATCAGTTTTTCACTAATCCGCCATCAACGACCAGGTTCTGCCCGGTCACCGAGCGTGCCCAGGGCGACGCAAAAAACAGCGTTGCGTCGGCAAATTCCGCCGGCGTGGTCACCCGCCGCAGCGGTGTGCTGGCGGCGATAAAATCAAACACCGCTTCAGGCGTGGCAGCGGAGGCATCGGTGGTGCGCAGCAGGCCGCCAGAGACCATATTCACGGTGATGTTGTCTGGCCCCAGATCTTGCGACAGGGTGCGGGTGAGCGACAGCAACGCTGCCTTGCCCGCGGTGTAATCGTGATACGGAACTACCGGGTTCTGGAACAGGTTTGTCCCCACATTCACAATGCGGCCAAACCCCGCTTCGCGCATGCCTTCTAACGCCGCCTGGATGGTATTCAGCGCACCACCTACTACGCAGGTAAACTGCTGGTTCAGATTTTCCCAGCTCAGCTGTTCCGCGTTCGGGCGGGCATCGCCGTTGAATGAAAAATCCGGCAGGGCGTTGTTGATGACGGTAGTCACCGGCGACCCAAAGTGTTCGCGGGCCTGGGTAAACATCGCCTGCACCGCCGCGCGGTCGGTGATATCGGCCTGAACCGCCAGCGCGCACTCCGGTGCTTCGCCGGCCAGCTTGTGCGCCGCTTCGGCGCTGTTGCGGTAGTTAATAACAACGTTGGCGCCTTCGCGCAGGAACGCACGCACCAGATGCTCGCCCAAACCGCGGGCACCGCCGGTTACCAGCACCAGCTGTTGATCAAGACGGACAGATTGTTGCATAGACACCTCAAGGCTGAGGCGAAGGTATGAATAGACAGATGCGGCGTTTGGCCTGCGGCTGACATCCCTTCGCCAGTGTGAACTGGATCAGGTTCAACGGGTGTTATCTCAGCCCTGCAAAGCAGGACACCCCGAGTCGAGCCAAACCATAACACAACGGCTGCGCGGAAATGTAGGCCCAGATACCTGCAATTGACAAGTACCAACTGACTTCCTATTCTGTTGTCACTCCTGGGGGCGCCATTGCGATGGCTGAGACTCCGCACCTTGTGCGGTAACCCTTCGAACCTGATCCGGGTAATGCCGGCGAAGGGAAGGGAAGGAAACGCCTGCTTTACGCTTGCCTGTGTGCACCTTCCTTTTGCCGGCTGTCCCGGTGGTACGCCATCTTTGGCGATTTCGCTACCGCCTGCCACGGCAAGGAAGACAACCGATGTTAGGTTCCTCTACCGCCCTTGTGTGGCTGGTTTTGTTCGCTGCTCTGTTCGCCATACCCGGCCTGATTTACGCCCGCCTCAAACAGGACAAGCTGGACGATTTTCTGGTTGCCCGTAACAGCCAGAGCAGCTCCGCCACTCTGCTGACGCTGCTGGCCACCACCATGGGCACCTGGATTCTGTTTGGTCCCGCGCAGGCCGCAACCTGGGGAGGCATTGGCGCCGTAACCGGCTACGCACTGGGTGCCATGGCACCGCGGCTGATCATGATTCCCCTGGGTAACCGCATTCGCACGCTGATGCCCGAAGGCCACACTCTCACCGAATTTGTGCTCGGCCGCTATGGCCGGGTGATGTACGGTTTTGTGCTGGTGATCATGATTTTCTATCTGTTTATCAGCCTGACGGCGGGCCTGACCGCCATCGCCAAAATGGTGTCCCTGCTGGCGCCGGTTCCGCTGTGGCTGACCGCAACCATCGTGATGGCGGCCACTCTGCTGTACACCCTTTACGGCGGGTTGCGGGTCACCATTTTTACCGACCGGGTACAGATGCTGGTGATTCTGCCGTTCCTGTTGCTGCTGATTGCTTTTGGCTGGCAAGCCACCGGTGGTCTGACGCCGGCGCTGCAGGGCCTGCAGGAAAAAGCACCGCACCTGCTGAATCCGCTGGACATTAATGGCCTGAAATCCGGCCTGACATTCTTTATTGCGGTGGTACTGACCGGGCTGTTTTATCAGGGCACCTGGCAGCGTATTTTCGCCGCCCGCGATAACAAGGTCATCCGCAACGGTTTTATCCTCAGCGGTTTGCTGAGCTTTCCCATCATATTTATCATGGGTCTGTTCGGGCTGGCGTTTGTGGGGCTGGGCTTGCCCGGCGATGGCTCGGTGGCGCTGTTCAGTGTGCTGCTGTCGGATGTGCCGGTCTGGTTCGCCATTGGTCTGCTGCCGTTCGGGTTGGCGCTGATCATGAGCAGCGCCGATTCCACCATTAGCGGTTTGACGAGCATCATGGTGGTGGACCTGCGCCGGCTGCTGCCGAAGCTGAGCAACCATAACCTGCTGTCGCTGTCGCGCTGGCTGATTGTGCTGCTGTCGGTACCGGTGCTGGTGGTGGCATCTCAGGGTTACAGCGTGCTGTACCTGTTCCTACTGGCGGATTTGCTGTGCTGCGCAGCGGCTTTCCCGGTGTTTTTTGGCTTCTACAACGCCCGCTACCAAAGCTATAACGCCGTGCTCAGCACCTTTGCCGGCCTGGTCGCCGGGCTTATGGTATTCCCGGCACCGGGCGCACCGCTTACTTACCTGTTGGAATCTTTCCTGCTGGCATCATTAGTGCCGATTGCGGTATCCCTGTTACTGCTGCTGATGCCTAAAGGAAAACTCTTCGACTTTTCAATACTGGCGCGGCGGGTGCGGAAGCTGGAGGGGTAACCAGCCTTCTCCTTGGGAGCATTTGAAAAATCAGGTTTACCTGGGCAGTGATCAGTTTGTTGACGACATTCAGAGACGGATTGACGGACCGGATCGGCTGAGCAAGATACCGTCCAGTCAGCGTCGGCCTTTGGCAAAATCCTTGAAACATTATGTTGACATTGCCTCCTCTCGGAACGAGGCGATCGTTCTATCCCATGCAATCGGGGATACCGCATGAAAGAGATTGGTGATTTCTTTGGACTGCATTATTCCCGTATCAGTAGGATTCTTCGAGAGGCAAAACGCAAGACCTAAAAATAGATATGACCAGCAGCTTTGCGCTCGTACAAAGTGAAGCAATCGACACAAGAAACGTCATCGTCCATTTTGCACAAATCAGCGCGATGCGAGTCCTCACCGCACCAGTCACACCTCGTTGCGTCGAATGCGTCTGGTGGACCATTTTTCGGCTTAACATCTTGCGCTGGCGCCGTCGGCAAATCCACCTGCCCCGACAGGTCGATTGCTGATTTTAAACTCCTTGATGTGCTCCACCAAGAAGTGGCGCGTGAATTTATCAGGACTATGTGGCGAGACTTTCACGAAAATCTAAAACACCATAATAAAGGTTGGTGCTGTTGCCGTTAAAAGTCGGGGCAAGCGTTGAGAGCTGCCGTGACCCTAAATCGTCAAATCGGTGGGTGGCGTCGCCGCCAAGGCGCAACGCGACCTGCTCGATATCGGCAATACCGAACTTGTGCGTTGCGCCCCATACCCCATCATGCACCGCGAGACTCGGGTAAAGCGGAGAGGCGCTCTTTCATCCAGCTGATCAACCCCCCGCGAAGCAAGAACAACACTTGTCGCGGCGACATGGTGTGACGCATCTGAAATTTGTACTGGCTCGTGACGTTTTCAACCACCAGTTCGCCTCCCTCTGTCAGCACGTGGCGCAGATTAGTCAGGCGCAGCACGTCGCCGGCCTGAATGCCGTCGTAATCCGCATGATCGATGAAGATAAGCGGCAGCACACCGAAGTTGATCAGGTTTTGCGCGTGGATCCGCGCAAAATCCTTGGCTAGTACCGCGCGCAGCCCGAGATACTGAGGGCCTAGTGCAGCGTGCTCTCGGCTCGATCCTTGCCCATAATTGCTCCCACCCACCACCACGTGGCCGGGCAGCTGCTTAGCTCGCGCGGCGTAGGTGGGATCGAGTCGGTCAAAGGAGAACTCGGCGATCTTGGGAATATTGCTGCGAAACGGCAGCACCCGCAAGCCGGGTGGCATGATCTCATCGGTGGAAATATCGTCCGCCACCTTGAGCAGAACCGACACTTCGATCTCATCAGGCAGCGGCTCGAAGTTCGGCAGCGAAGCGATGTTCGGGCCCTTCACGAGGTCCACGTGCAGCGCCTCCTCAAGCGGCAACGGCGGCATGAACATCGCGCGGTTGATAATCGGGTTTTCCGGGTCCGCGATGCGTGTATAGGGAATGCCAAGTGTGCGCGGGTCGGTGATCACGCCGGTGAGCGCGGACGCCGTGGCGGTCTCCGGACTGACCAGACACACCTTGTCCTCGCGGGTGCCTGAACGGCCAGGAAAATTGCGCGGTACCGTGCGCAGAGAGATCTCGTTTGTGGCCGGCGCTTGACCCATGCCGATGCAGCCGTTGCAGCCAGCCTGGTGCAGCCGCGCGCCGGCGTGCAGCAAGTGGGCTACGTGCCCGTCGCGCACCAAGGTTTCGAGCTGCGCTCGGGACGTGGGGTTGATGTCGAACGACACGCGGTCGTTCACTTTGCGACCCTGCACCATCAGCGCGGAAACGGCGAAGTCGCGGTAGCCAGGATTGGCCGACGAGCCGATGTAGGTCTGGTAGATCCGCTCGCCAGCGACCTCGCTGACCGGGCGCACGTTCCCAGGGCTGGACGGCATGGCGATCAGCGGCACCAGACTGGACAAATCAATCTCTTCGTGAACATCGTAGGTCGCATCCGTATCCGCGGCCAACTCGACCCAATCCTCTTCTCGCTGCCAAGCGCGCAGGAAACGGCGCACCTCCAGATCGGAAGGGAAAACGGTGGTGGTCGCGCCAAGCTCGGCGCCCATGTTGGCAATCACGTGCCGATCCATCGCACTCAGCGTGGCCAGCCCCGGCCCGTAGTACTCGACGATCCGGCCCACTCCGCCGTCGACGCCGTGGCGGCGCAACATCTCCAGGATCACGTCCTTGGCGCTCACCCAGTCCGGCAAGCTGCCGGTGAGCTTCACGCCCCAGATCAGCGGCATACGTGTGAAGAACGGTTCGCCCGCCATTGCCAGCGCCACTTCCAGCCCACCAGCGCCGATGCCCAGCATGCCAATGGCGCCGGCGGCCGGCGTGTGACTGTCAGAGCCGAGCAGCGTCTTGCCTGGCTTGCCGAAATTTTCCTGGTGGCACGGATGACTCACCCCGTTACCAGGTCGCGAGTACCACACACCAAAGCGCTGGCAGGCGCTGCGCAGAAAAAGATGATCGTCGGGGTTTTTGAAGTCCTCCTGGATGATGTTGTGGTCAACGTACTGGACGCTCACCTCAGTCTTCACCCGGTCCAGGCCCATCGCCTCCAGCTCCAGCATCACCAGCGTGCCGGTGGCGTCTTGGGTGAGCGTCTGGTCAATGCGGATCCCGATCTCCTCGCCGGGCGTCATGTCGCCGTGCATCAGATGCGACTGGATCAACTTCTGCGTGACGTTCATACTCATGATTCTTCTCCCAACATTGATAAGATTACGGAATAACACAAAGCTAATATCGTTGTATTCACTTACACCAATATCCCATACGGCGTTCTGACGCCAGCGGTCAATCCCATGGCCAGCGCACCCCAGAACGTGACTCGCATTGCACCTCCCGCGACCAATACGTTGCTGTGAGTCACCTGCGAGGCCGCAACGCCCAGCGCCAGGCTCGCGGTGGAAGCGATACCGTCGTTCGCTCCCAATACTGCGGCGCGAATAGTCCTTATAGATTAGTCGCTTTTAGCTAGAAATTTTGTAGCAATCCGATTTTCAGCGTGGCAAATCAGAAACACCCATCAAAAACTCATCCGCCGCACGCGCGGCCTGACGACCCTCACGGATTGCCCATACCACCAGAGACTGGCCGCGCCGCATGTCCCCCGCGGCAAATATTTTGTCGACCGACGTCTGGTAGCAACCGTCGCCTTCGGTAGTTGCTTCGACGTTGCCGCGCGCATTCTTTTCGACAGCGAACGCTTCCAGCACTTGCGCCACTGGAGATGTAAAACCCATCGCCAGCAATACCAAATCCGCTTTCATTTCGAATTCGGAATTTGGCACCTCCTGCATCTTGCCGTCTATCCATTCGACGCGGGCTGCAATCAGCTTCTCGACCTTGCCGCCCTTACCTTCGAAACGCTTGGTCGCAACCGCCCAATCCCGGTCGCAACCCTCTTCTTGTGACGAGGATGTGCGCAACTTGATCGGCCAGTACGGCCATACCAACGGCTTATCCTCTTGTTCCGGCGGTTGCGGCATCAGCTCAAATTGCGCCAAGCTGGCTGCGCTATGGCGGTTGCATGTGCCTACGCAGTCTGAGCCGGTATCACCACCTCCGATAACGACGACGTGCTTACCGTTCGCCATGATCTGATCGTTGAGCTTGTCACCTTCGTCCACCTGGTTTTGCTGCGGCAGGAATTCCATCGCAAAATGGACGCCTTTCAGCTCACGACCCGGCACCGGCAGGTCGCGCGGCAACTCAGCACCGCCCGCAAGGATGATGGCATCGAATTGTTGATTAAGCTGCTTCGGCGAGATGGTTTCGTTAGTCCAGTTGATGATTTTTGACGGAAAATCTTCGCCAATCAACACACTGGTACGGAAGTGCACGCCTTCGGCTTGCATCTGCTCGATGCGGCGGTCGATATGCGACTTTTCCATCTTGAAACCCGGAATGCCGTAACGCAGCAAACCGCCAACCCGATCGTTTTTTTCGAACACAGTCACATCGTGACCGACACGCGCGAGTTGCTGGGCTGCAGCCAGACCAGCAGGGCCGGATCCAACCACGGCAATTTTTTTACCCGTTTTGAAGGCTGCCGGTTGTGGCATAACCCAACCGTTTTTCCAGCCCTTATCGATGATGAAATGCTCGATTGATTTGATGCCAACCGCATCGTTGTTGATGGCAAGCACACAGGCAGATTCGCACGGTGCGGGGCAGATGCGGCCGGTGAATTCGGGGAAGTTGTTCGTCGAATGCAGCGTCTCCAACGCCTCGCGATAATTGCCGCTATACACCAAGTCGTTCCAGTCGGGGATGATGTTGTTAACCGGGCAACCGGTCATGCAAAACGGGGTGCCGCAATCCATACAGCGCGCACCCTCTGTTTTCGCTTGTACATCTTTCAACGGCAGGATGAACTCTTTATAGTTCTTGACGCGTGAATCGGCCGGTAAATACGATTCTTTCTGACGCTGAAATTCCATAAAGCCGGTTATTTTACCCATTGCCTACCTCTGTCTTATCTAACTCTCCCTGCCAGGGAGAGGGTTCGGGGTAGAATCCCCCATCCTGACCTTCCCCCGTAGGAGGAAGGTACTGGCGGAGCAAACTTATGTTGCGTTTTTTGCTTTCTGCCGAATAGCCACTCGCGCCATATTCATCTCACCCAGTGCGCGCTTGTAGTCGTTCGGGAAGACTTTGATAAATTTGTTGCGGCCATTGGACCAGTCATCCAGCAAATTGCGTGCGCGCGTGCTGCCGGTGACCTTGAAATGGCGCTCAATCAGGCGCTTTAGAATCACCTCGTCAGTCTCACTTTGGTCGCCGCGCAGCTGGCTATGCCAGATCGAGCGATCGACGTTCGCTTCTTGCTCGGCGTGGGCGAGGACAGGTTCCAGCGTGACCATCGCCATATTGCATTTTTTGGCGAAATCACCGTCAGGGTCCCACACGTAAGCAATACCGCCCGACATGCCGGCGGCAAAGTTACGGCCGGCTTCTCCGAACACCACCACTGTGCCGCCAGTCATGTATTCGCAACCATGGTCGCCGACGCCTTCAACCACTGTGATGGCGCCGGAATTGCGCACCGCGAAGCGCTCGCCGGCGACGCCGTTAAAAAATGCCTCACCGGCAATCGCGCCGTATAACACGGTGTTGCCGATGATAATGTTGTCGTCTGCCGAACCGGGAAACTCTGTATTCGGACGGACGATAATGCGCCCGCCCGACAAACCTTTGCCGACGTAATCATTGCCTTCGCCGACTAGATCTAGCGTGATGCCGTGCGCCAGAAACGCGCCGGCCGATTGGCCTGCAGTCCCTAGCAACTGGATGTGAATGGTGTCGTCGGGCAAGCCTTCGTGACCGTATTTTTTTGCAACGATTCCAGACAGCAGGGTGCCGACCGTGCGGTTAACGTTCCTGATCGGCAAAGTGAACGAGACTTTTTCGCCTTTTTCGAGCGCTGCTTTCGCTTGCGCGATCAGCTTATGGTCGAGTGCTTTTCCCAGGCCGTGGTCTTGCTCCTCCGCGTGATAACGAGGTACGGAAGCAGGTACTTCCGGCTGATAGAAAATCTTGCTGAAATTAAGCCCCTTGGCTTTCCAGTGCGTAATCGCTTTCGACTTGTCGAGCAAGTCGACGCGACCGATCAAGTCATCAAACGTGCGGACGCCTAGTTGCGCCATCAACTGCCGCGCTTCCTCGGCGACGAAGAAAAAATAGTTGACCACGTGTTCCGGCTTGCCGGAGAACTTGGCGCGTAACACCGGGTCTTGTGTCGCGATGCCGACCGAGCAAGTATTGAGGTGGCATTTGCGCAACATAATGCAGCCTTCAACCACAAGCGGCGCGGTCGCAAAACCGATCTCGTCCGCGCCCAGCATGGCGGCGATCACGATATCTCGGCCGGTTTTCATTTGGCCATCGGCTTGTACCCGGATGCGGCCACGCAAACCGTTCAGTACCAGTGTTTGCTGGGTTTCGGCCAAGCCCAATTCCCACGGTGTTCCCGCGTGTTTGAGTGAAGACAACGGCGTGGCGCCGGTGCCGCCGTCATGACCGGCGATCACCACGTGATCGGCCTTGGCCTTGGTGACGCCGACCGCGACCGTGCCAACGCCGACTTCGGACACCAACTTGATGGAGATCGACGCGCTTGGGTTTACATTTTTCAAATCATGAATCAGCTGCGCCAAGTCTTCGATCGAATAAATATCATGATGCGGCGGCGGCGAAATCAAGCCCACGCCCGGCACCGAGAAACGCAATTTTGCGATATATTCAGACACCTTGTAGCCTGACAACTGCCCACCTTCTCCCGGCTTGGCGCCTTGCGCCATCTTGACGTGGATTTGATCAGCGGAATCCAAATATGCTGCTGTCACGCCGAAGCGGCCTGCCGCGACTTGCTTGATCCTGGAGCGCACCGAATCGCCATCTTGCAAGGCAATATCGGCTTCAATCTGGTCACGGCCGATGACGGATGCCATGGTCTCGCCCTGCTTGATCGGGATGCCTTTCATCTCCTGGCGATAACGGCTCGGATCTTCACCGCCTTCGCCGGTGTTGGACTTGCCGCCGATGCGGTTCATCGCGACCGCCAGCGTGGCGTGCGCTTCGGTGCTGATCGAGCCAAGGGACATTGCGCCGGTGGCGAAGCGCTTGACGATTTCTTTCGCCGGCTCGACTTCATCCAGCGCAATCGCCTTGGACGGGTCCAGCTTGAATTCAAACAAACCGCGCAGGGTCATGTGCCGCTTGCTTTGGTCGTTGATGATCTGCGCATATTCTTGGTAGGTGCTGAAATTGTTGGATCGGGTCGAATGCTGCAGCTTGGCAATCGCATCCGGCGTCCACATGTGCTCTTCGCCGCGCACGCGAAACGCGTATTCGCCACCGGCATCGAGTGCATGCGCCAATACCGGGTCGTTGCCGAAGGCTTGCTGATGCAGACGCAATGCCTCTTCTGCCACTTCGACTACGCCGATGCCTTCGATATTGGATGCAGTGCCTTTGAAATATTTGTCGATAAGCGATTTATTCAAGCCGATCGCTTCGAAAACCTGCGCGCCGCAGTAAGACATGTAAGTCGATATGCCCATTTTCGACATCACCTTCAACAAACCCTTGGCGAGCGCTTTCTGGAAATTCTGGATGGCTTTTTCCGGCGACAAATCACCGGATAATCTGTTAGCCATTTCTGCCAGCGTATCCATTGCCAGATACGGGTGGATCGCTTCCGCGCCAAAACCAGCAAGCAACGCGAAATGATGCGTTTCACGGGCAGAACCAGTTTCCACCACCAAACCGGTTGACGTGCGAAAACCCGTGCTAACCAGATGCAAATGGATTGCCGACGTCGCGAGCAAGGCCGGGATCGCTACTTGCTCGGCATCCACCTTGCGGTCGGACACGATCAGGATATTGTGGCCTGATTTGACCGCATCCACCGCTTGCGCACACACCGATGCCAGGCTCACTTCCATGCCTTCTTTACCCCAGGCCACCGGATAGCAAATATTCAGTTCGTGGGATTTGAACTTACCTCTGGTGTGGGCGCTGATGTTGCGCAGTTTGGCGATGTCTGAATAGTCCAGAATCGGCTCCGATACTTCCAAGCGCATCGGCGGATCGATGTTATTGGCGTCGAGCAGGTTCGGCCTGGGGCCGATGAAGGATACCAGTGACATCACCATCGCTTCGCGGATCGGATCGATCGGCGGGTTGGTCACTTGCGCGAACATCTGCTTGAAGTAGTGATACAGCGGTTTGAGCTTGTTAGACATCACGGCCGGCGGCGAGTCGTTGCCCATTGAGCCCGTCGCTTCTTCGGCATTCAGTGCCATCGGCGACATCAGTACCTTGATATCTTCTTGTGTGTAGCCGAACGCCTGCTGACAGTCGAGCAAGGATGCGCTGGTTTTTGCTGCCGATGTTTGCGTCTTGATGTCGTCGAGCGTGATTTCGTGAAGCTTAATGTCGTGCAGATTAATACGCACAGAATCGATCCACGCCTTGTAAGGCTTGGCGTTGGCGTAGGTATCTTTGATTTCCTGGTCATCGATGATGCGCCCGGCTTCGAGGTCGATCAGGAACATCTTGCCGGGTTGCAAGCGCCATTTCTTGATGATTCTGGATTCCGGAATCGGCAGCACGCCGGATTCCGATGCCATCACCACCAAGTCGTCATCGGTTACGATATAACGCGCGGGACGCAAACCGTTGCGATCCAGCGTGCCACCGATGTAACGACCATCAGTGAACGCCATCGCGGCGGGGCCATCCCACGGCTCCATCATCGCGGCGTGATATTCGTAAAAGGCGCGGCGGTTGTCATCCATCAACGGGTGATTTTCCCAGGCTTCGGGAATCATCATCATCATCGCTTGCGCGATCGGATAGCCTGCCATCAGCAGCAGTTCAAGCGCATCATCGAAGCACGCGGTGTCGGACTGGACCTCGTCAATCAGCGGGAACAATTTTTGCAAATCGTCGCCTAGCACGGCGGATTTCATCGCGCCTTCACGCGCGCGCATCCAGTTGACATTGCCCTTGACAGTATTGATCTCGCCGTTGTGGGCGATCAGGCGAAAGGGATGGGCCAGCGGCCATTCCGGGAAAGTATTGGTCGAGAAACGTTGATGCACCAGTGCCAATGCGGAAACGCAGCGCGCATCCTGTAAATCTTTGTAATAGACACCGACTTGATCCGCTAGCAGTAAACCCTTGTAGACAATGGTTCGGGCCGACATCGAAGGGACGAAAAACTCTTTGCCGTGGCGCAAATCTAGCGCCTGGATCGCGTGACTGGAAGACTTGCGGATCACGTACAGTTTACGTTCCAGCGCGTCGCTCACCATGATGTCTGGACCGCGACCTATGAAGATCTGGCGGATCACCGGCTCTTTTTCACGCACGGTAGGCGACATCGGCATCTCGGTGTCGATCGGCACGTTGCGCCAACCCAGCACAACCTGGCCTTCGGCGCGCACCACACGTTCGATCTCTTGCTCGCACGCGATGCGGGAAGTATCTTCTTTTGGCAAAAAAATCATGCCTACGCCGTATTCTCCGGACGGCGGCAGTTCGACACCCTGCTTGGCCATCTCTTCGCGATAATACTGATCCGGCAGCTGAATCAGAATGCCCGCGCCGTCGCCCATCAACTTGTCGGCACCGACCGCGCCACGATGGGCGAGATTTTTCAGGATGAGCAAGCCTTGTTCAACGATCGAATGACTTTTATGGCCTTTAATATGGGCGATAAAACCGATGCCGCAGGCATCATGCTCGTTGGCGGGGTTGTAAAGGCCGTTTTGCTGGGCATGCTGGATTTCGGCTTCGATGCCGTGCTTGTGCTCCACAGCGCACTCCTCATGGATGTTGCGGGAATCGGGCAGCGGCAAAATGGCGCATTTATCCACCGTGTTGGTGGCAGACAAGACTTTCGGTTTGGAGTTCATTGTATTCATTGGTGGGCTCCATGTGAGGCTGCGGTGTGATGCGCAGGTAGGGCTCGATGACTGTGTATCTCTTCGGAAATTTTTTCTTCAACACTTCCAGTGTCCTGCAGTGATGGCGGAGCGACGCTGTAACCGTCGGTCAGCTGCAGCGAATCAATCACACGCAGGATTTCGTTGAAGTTGCGTTCCCAAAACCTTGACGTTGCGGCGCGTGAATTCACCCTTGAGTTTGGCCGTCGCGCCGAGCCAGGCGTGAAAATCAATCTCGCCGGCTGTCGATTGCTGAACAAAATTGGGTGCGATGTCGCCTAAATCCAGCGCCATGATGCTTCTCCTTGGTAATTCTGAACGGGAAATTCAGCGTTTAAATTGCTAGCGTCGGGCGCCCGTATCCTTATGGAAATCTGTGCCGTTGACGGTCGCGGCGATAAAGTCCGCGCGGATGACGAAATCACCAAAGCGTTCGCCGTCCTGGCGTTCGCTCTTGTAAGCGGCGAAGATCGGCTCGAGGTTCTCGATGATTGCGCCGTGGTCGAGATTTTCGGCGTAGAGTTTGGAAAGTCGCGAGCCATCGAAGGCAGCCCCCAGATAGAGATTATAACGGCCGGGGCCTCTCCCGACCAAGCCGATCTCGGCGATATAAGGCCGGGAGCAGCCGTTGGGACAGCCGGTCATGCGGATGACGATGTCGTCCTCGGCCAACCCGTGCGCGGCCAAACGCTGTTCCAGTGCGGTGACGAGCTCGGGCAGATAACGTTCGCTTTCGGCGAGCGCGAGCCCGCAGGTCGGTAGCGCGACGCAGGACATCGCATTGCGCCGCAGGGCCGAGGCGCCGCTCGAGAGCTCATGCTCTGCCACCAGCGCCTCGATGGCCTTGCGCTTCTCCTGCGGCACGTTGGCGATGATCAGATTCTGGTTGGCGGTGAGGCGAAAGTCGCCGTCATGTACCTCGGCGATTCGCCGCAGGCCGGTGAGCCATTGCGGGCCGCCTGGCACATCCTTAACACGGCCGTTCTCGACGAACAGCGTCAGATGTGCGCGCCTGTTGTTGATTTCATCTATTTCGTCGCTTGGGTTGCTTTCGGTCCAGCCGTAGCGGTCGCCGGTTGAGGTGAAGGTGAACGGCTTGGCTGCCGCCAGTTTGACACCACTGCGCTGCTCGACCTCGGCACGGAAAGCATCGAGACCGCGATCCTCGATCGTGTATTTCAGGCGCGCATGCTTGCGGTCGACGCGGTCGCCCCAGTCGCGCTGTACGGTGACCACGGCCTCAGCCACTGCAATCACCTGATCCGCTCGGCAATAGCCCATGACGTCTGCCGTGCGGGGGTAAGTCTGCGGCTCGCCATGCGTCATGGCCATACCACCACCGACCGTGACGTTATAGCCATCGATCTCATGCTTGCTGTCGAGGATGGCGATGAAGCCGAGGTCATGCGCATAGATATCAACGTCATTCGACGGTGGTACGGCGATGACGATCTTGAACTTGCGCGGCAAGTAGGTTTTGCCGTAGATCGGCTCGACGACCTCAGTCTCATCCTCACCACCGGCAATGCGCTCGCCATCGAGCCAGATCTCGCGATAGGCCGTTGTGCGCGGCAATAGATGGTCGGATAGGGCACGGGCGAGCGCGAGCGAAGCGGCGTGGGCATGGGACTGATAAGGGTTCGGATTGCACATCACGTTGCGATTAATGTCACCGCATGCCGCCACGGTCGTCAGCAGTACCTCGTCCATCTCGCGCATCGTCGCCTTCAGATTGGACTTGATGATGCCGTGCAACTGGAATGTCTGCCTCGTGGTCAGGCGCATCGTGTCGTTGCCGTAGGTGCGCGAGATATGGTCCATGGTGAGCCATTGCCCGGGCGTGCACACGCCTCCAGGCACACGCACGCGGATCATGAAGGAGAAAGCCTTCTCCATTTTCTTGCGGCCGCGCTCGGCGCGCAGATCGCGGTCGTCTTGCAAGTACATGCCGTGGAACTTCACCAACTGCGCATCATCCTCGACGATCGCGCCGGTGATCTCCTCGCGCAGGCCTTCGGCGAGCGTGCCGCGCAGATACTCGCTCGCTTCCTTGATGCGCTCGTTGCGTGAAAGTTCTTTGGTCATGTGGACTCCGTATGAACTATTTAGGAAATCACCTTAGTAAGTATCCTGAAGATAGCGGTGCTCACCATCCAGATCGTTTACCGCTTGCTCTGCGGCCTCCACGCTTTGCGCCTTTACATCGGCATAGGCGCGCACGAGCGCCGCACGCACATCCTTCGCCATCGCCTTGGCGTCGCCGCAGACATAGAAATAGGCGCCATTGTCGAGCCAGTCGACGAGGTCGCGGCGCTGCTCCCAGATGAGGTGCTGCACATAGAGCTTCTCCGGCGTGTCGCGGGAGAAGGCGACGTCCATGCGTGTGAGCGAACCATCCTTCAAGGCATCTTGCCATTCGAGCTGGTAGAGGAAATCGTGGGTGAACTGGCGGTCGCCAAAAAACAGCCAGGAGCGGCCGCTCGCGCCGGTGGCACCACGCTCCTGCACAAAGGCGCGGAACGGAGCTATGCCAGTGCCCGGCCCCACCATGATAATGTCACGCTCTGGCGGGGGAAGAGCGAAATGCCGGTTCGGCCGCAACTTCACGCGCAGCCGCTGGCCTTTCTTTAATTGGTCGGCGACATGGCCGGAAGCGACACCTTTACGCGCGCGACCGAAGCTCTGGTAGCGCACCGCAGAGATCAGCAGATGCACCTCCTCCCCCACCTCACGGCGTGAGGAAGCAATCGAATAGGCGCGTGGCGCCAGCGGCCGCGTTATCTGCCGCAACTGGTCGGCAGATAACCCAATGGGAAAGGACTGGAGAAGATCGATGAGCTGCCGGCCGACGATCCAGGCGCGTGCATTAGCCGATTCAAGCAGCGCTTTTACCTCCTGGTGGCCGGTTGTGGCGGCGTAGCTTTCCAGGGTCTTGAGCGACAGCGTCGTGACATCCCGGCTCTTGGTCAGCTCGGCGCGCAGCGCAACGTCGGACGCAAGACCTGCCGCTTTCAGCAGATCGTCCACGTAGGCCGCATCGTTCTCAGGGTAGATATCCAGTGAATCGCCAGGTTTATAGGGAGGCGCCGCGCCATCGAAACCGAGCTCGAGATGGATCGTTACCTTTTCCGACTGCGATGAATTGAGCTGGATGAGCTCGGTGATCTCGGCCTCGACCGAACCGAGGCCGGAACTGCTCGCCGCCTTCGCGCCAAAATCGACCGCAATAACGCGGCCGCCGGCTTCCTCAACGGGTGCCAGCGCCTTCAGCGCCGTCTCGATCCAGTGCCCGGCAGGCTCCGCGAAGTCGAGATCGCAATCGACGCGATCAGCGACGCGCTTGCCGCCGAGCGCCGCAAGTCTTGCGTCCAACGCTTTACCAATCGCGCAGAACTCGGCATAGGCGGTGTCGCCAAGCGCGAGAACGCCGAACTCGGTGCCATCGAGATGCGGCGCGCCCTCACCCATGAGTTCAGCGTAAGCGCGCATGGCCCGCGCGGGCGGATCACCTTCACCCCAGGTCGCGGCGATGACGACGAGACGCCGTACCGATGTGAGTGTTGCCACATCGAGATCAGCCATGTCGACGATCGAAGGCTTCAAGCCCATCTTGCGTGCCGCCTTGGCTATGTCCGACGCGAGCCGTTCGCAGTTTCCGGATTCGGTGGCGTAGAGGATGGTCAGTGGTTCGGCGGGTTGCGCGCCGCTCGCCGGCTGCTGCGCCGTCGCGGAGGCGTCCACTCCGGCGAGAAATCCCGCAAGCCACGTGCGCTGGGTGGGGCTGGCGGGCCCCACCACGCGGTTGAGAATCTCGATCTCCTCTTCGGCGAACGGAGCCGTATTCGGGATCGGCGAAGAATTCATGTCCGGACGCCAATAGTGTGTTGTATCTCAATAGCGGGTGGCCAACCATAGCCGGCCAAACCCGACTCAAAACGAGCGGGCGTTCGAGTCTTCAGACTGTCGATGATGGAACCCTGGAAATTAGCTGGATGGGATAACATAGCGATCTCCTCTATGTGCAGTGTTGTGGTTTGCACGAATGATTGCCTGGATCTCTCCCCACGTATTCATCTCGCGGACGAGGTCGAGCAGACTTGGGTGATCGCTGATGCGGAACAGGACTCATCGCGGTTCGGTTCCAGTGACAGGGTCCTTCACCGTTTCGGGCTTGCCCTGGATGAAGTTGATGCAGACCCCGTCGAGTTCTTCCAGAAACAGGGGCTCGCTCATGAACCCGCACGCATAGGGCGCCTGTCCCTCCTGGCTGCAGCCGTCGCTTTCCAGATGTTGACACGACGTGCAGGTGCCGAAGTGAGGTTTGCACCTCTCTTGCGCCACCTGACCGAGCATGCGCCGCAAGGCACTGGCGAAGTGGCCTTGAACACTGGGGGGGTAGGGAGTCCGCAGCACGGACCAGGGATTCGAAGGGGTCGTTCGCAAGAATGCCCCGGGCTTTCTCGGTCAGAACGAGCCGGACACTGCGCCTGTCGCCCTCTGACCGTATGCGGGTCAGATAGCCTTGGGTTTCGAGGCTTTTGATTGTCT